>Ga0209829_10002107_pt1 | contig 15379 bp, 23 predicted proteins | sample C_140205_EF_Meta_FD_187311 | JGI IMG/M metagenome (GOLD analysis project Ga0209829, IMG submission 187311) | Freshwater microbial communities from Lake Croche, Canada to study carbon cycling - C_140205_EF_MetaG (SPAdes) (version 2) | ecosystem: Environmental > Aquatic > Freshwater > Lake...
GATATTTCCATATCAAGATCAGCTAGGATTTGAGGGGCAACCCGCAAATCCATCCGAGCGGATAGAACATCTGCTTTCGACATCGGTACCTCCTTTCTTACTTACATCATATAGGTATACCGGCAAAACGTCAAATACGTTTTCCCGATATTCCTTCCTATTACTGATTGACGGCAATTCGCAAATGGTGTATAATCCGAAAGCGTCATGTAGTTTGTAACACAAAGGGAAACCATGAAAAAAAAATCCACTGATGATAGTCGCACTGAAGTTAGGCTACCTGCCCCGTTGAAAAGGGCTTTGCGGGTCTACTGTGCCCAAAACGACCTGAGCATTCAGGAGTGCGTGATCCATGCAATCAAGGGACAAATCGAAACAGAGGTGTTGTGCGATGTCACCAACCAAACCTGATTTGATCTGGGAACAACCGCTTGGTGTGGTTCGTGGCGAACTGAGCGAGCCAGATCCGTGGATCGTTGATCCGCATGTAAAAGAAGAACGGGAAGCAATTCAAGCGGAGGGGCAACCCTCCGCACAAATAAGAGAGGTCAGGGCAGCAGGATGAACGCGATACCGACGCACTACAACGGGATCAATTTCCGGTCTCGTCTTGAAGCGAAATGGGCGAGGTTTTTTGACCTGCTCGGGTGGCCATATGAATATGAGCCAATCGACCTTAACGGGTATATTCCGGACTTCGTTCTAAAGTTTGCAAAGATGCCGATCTACGTTGAAATCAAGCCGTCTATGACGGTCAAAGATCTGAAAAGCGACTGCCAGAAAGCTCGCCTAGCTACACTCGGGAAAAGACTCCTTTGTCTTGGCGGATCTTGTGAGCTGCCAGACGAGTACACGGAGTTCGCATTTGGAGTTCAGGCTGTAAGGTTGAATTTGTGCGACGAAGAGTACGCTAAATTGTGGATTGAAATATTTGGAAAGGGCAATCCAAATCATGAAGAGTGGGACGCAAGCGACCCGTCAACTCAGATGTGTGTTATTGGACACATGGACGAATCAGAAATTCACAAATGTAAGGAATGCAGCCTGTTCTATCCGAATTGTGATGGATACAGTTCTTGTCCAAATTGTGGATACCACAGTAAAGGCAGGTCTGTTGAAGAGTATTTGTCAGCGAAAGAACACGTGATGACAGCATGGAAAGAAGCGACAAACACTATTCAGTACAAGCGGATTTTTAAAGCCGGGAAGGACTAATCACCATGTCCTGGCCTGATTATTTTGACGCCTGCAAACGCAACGATACGTTTGCGGCGTTCGAGGCTTTAGCGGCAATTGGCGTCCTCCCAGTCGTGAACGGGGAGGACAAAAAGGGCAAGATCAAGCGTCCAATGGCCGGTCCCGGTGAAGCCTGGCAACACATCACGACTGACCAATGGCGTGAGCGTCTTATAGGATACCTCCAAAATGGTGTCCCTGTGGGGATCGGGTGCAAGCCGGTCGGTTATCTAGTTGTGGACGTTGACCCACTGGATAAGGACACAAGGCGACTGCCGACCGCATGGAAAGAAGCGGCACAGTTCCTTTTCGGTTGCGACGACTGGCCCAGTTCTATGGTTACCAAAACCGAGGGCGGTGCTCACGTTTGGTTTGTGGTCACAGATTCGATTCTGGCCGCATGGCAACGGGGCGGGAAATTAAAGATTGAACTTCCCTCAGGTGACGCAATTGAAATCTTCGTAGGTATAGCCGACTCAGGCAGTCAGGTGGCATGTGCTCCAAGTGACGGCAAGCGGATCTCGATTCCCATGCCACCGATCCCGCTACCGGAATCGGCAGAACAGGCGATCTTGCGAGCACTCACGCAACCGGAAAAACCGAAGGTTGATCCTACCAGGGTGATTGGCAATGTTTCAACCGATTTTGAATGGGCTAAAATCGCACTCAGCAAGGGTTATCTGGACACCCAACTATCAGATTATGACAAGTGGCTATCGGTCGGCATGGCACTCACTCACAAGTTTGGGGAAGACGGTGCGGAGTTGTGGGAGCAATGGTCAGCCAGGCATGATAAACACGTTGACGGTGAATGCTCGGTTAAGGTCAGGTCGTTCAAACGGACTGACGGCGATAAGCAGATTCGGTTCGGAAGTCTAATCCAGATCGCGAGGGCCAACGGAGCAGCTGCTCCGCAACAATCAATCGAGCCAGTGCCGATGGAAATGTTTGAGGGCATCCCAGACGCAACGAACGTAGCCGATATTCTGGCTCTGATGAAAGAGAGAACGTGGCTTTGGGGTGATCCGGCGACCAACGTGGGCTGGTTTGTCAAGCGTGGCTTGCACTTAGTAGAGGGCAAGGAAGGCACGGGAAAGACACGATGGCTGATGGATCTGGCAAGACGGTGGTCGCTCGATTTGAAGTGGCCAGACGGCACTGAAATCACGATGGATACCGACTCCAAGATCCTGTTCGTTGCTGCCGATTCGCACTGGGATCAAGTGGCAATGTGCAGCGAATCCTTTGGGATTGACCCAGAAAACGTGATATTCACGGGACCCAAGAACGATCCTTATGGATTCACCAATCTGGACGATCCCAAGACCATCGCTATCATTCGCCTCTGGTGCGAGCGGTACAAGATCGGCATGGTGGTGATTGATACCCTGATGGCCGCGTCATCACGTCCATTGGTCGATCCGCAGGAGGTTGCCAAGATCGCTGCTCCACTGCGGGAACTTGCCCGTGACATGAACGTTGCCGTGGTACTTGTCGGACACCTGAATAGCCAGGGCGAAACTTGGGGGCGTGCGATGGGTCGAACCTGCGATCATGTGATCAGAATGGAAGCAGATGAGACAGATGAGCAGAACATCACGATCAAGTCTGTGAAAGCACGTTGGAACCGGTTCGCACTTCCGGTCATTCAAGGGCGGCAAAGCGAAACCGGCTGGGAATATTCCACGAGCGGCTCCGACAGCAACGATGAAAAGCAGGTTAAAGGGCGTGCCGGTGCAGAGATCGCTGTCAGGGCACACATCACCGCCTGTGGCAAAACAGCATGGGGAGAGATCCAAGACGAACTGACGGAACAGGGCCACGCCAAGAACACGATTGATCGGGCTTTGAAGTTTATGGTCGCCACATCAGTCCTTATGAAGTGGGAAGAACACTTCCCATCGGGCAAAAAATGTACCTTTTACGACTTCGAACCGGGTCAGTCCCAATAGTTAGTCCCAACTCCCATGTTGGGTATATATATACCCCAACACGTGGGACTAAGTAGCGTGGGACTAAGTTGGGACTAAGTTGGGACTACTTAAATTTAAGCGTTTCGTATTTTTTGGGAGTGGTTTGGGAGTGGTCCCAAGGTGGTTTGGGACTAAGTAGGTTGGGACTAACTTTGGGACTAGAAATCAGGAGTCGGGTCGCCATGAAAATAAAATCTAAAAATTCCGCACTTTGGGATTGACGGCAATTACGAAATGGTGTATTATCCGTATGTCGGATGTGAAGCCAGTAAGTAAAACAGTCAGCCCAGTAAGTAACACTCTTCGCGGAGCACACCCACAATGAACAGCACGTTAGATCAAGACCTATCCGCAGACCACCAAGCCCGCCTGACGGCTGGCCTGCGTGATTACGATGACCAATGGATCGAGAGGGAGCGTATGGCTCGTGAGCTTCAGCAGCGTTTCGAATCGTCCCGCCAGCGAGAGGAAGAGCAAGACGCTCGACTTCTGGACACAGCTTTTCAGTCTGAGCAACGGTTACTGGCCACCATCGAATCAGCCTTATTGGGTGATGACCACACGGCCAACCTGTCGCACGCCGCCGTGACCATCGCTCGGCTCCGCAGCCGACTGACGGAGGTGACACGATGAACACTATTGACATGCGAGATGTTGACCGAACAAACAATCTGGTGATCCGCCAGGCGGAACAAATCATCCGCCTCAAGAACCAGCTCACCACGCTGACTTGGGCGGCACATATCCCATTGTCACTGCCTGATGGCGAGGCAATGACCGCCTGCGATATCGGCGTGTTGCGATCCGAAGTGGACTCCGCAGAAGAGTTGCTGGGAGGTGCCAAGTGAGCATCGAACTGATCGACGATACTGACACCGTCTTGGCTGAACTCAGCAGCCGAATCGGCAAGTTTATCAATCTCGAATACGAGATCGAAAAACGTGCGAAGGCTAAGTACGACAACCTGAGCGACCAGCGAGTCAACTGTCAGTGGGTCCAAACTCTGATGCAGAAGGCCGCCAAGGGCCGGAACATCGAATGGCTCGAAGGTAGGCTTGAGGACCTCGAATCCGAAGGATTCATTAAAGAGGAATTAAAGGGCGTGCCCGAGCACATTATCAACCACGCAATTGCACTGTGCAAACAGGCGATCGCAACCCAGACACCTTCATTGGTGTAACTCCGCGAGTTTTCCAGCACGTTCAAACTTTTCAGACACTAGACAGAGGTTCCCATGTCAGATCTCGTATTCGGCCCGAATCGTTCCCCAGTCGGTCGCATTAGCTACCCGTTCGTCTGGACTCCACGCGAGTCCCAGGACGGCAAGGGTAAACCACGTTATTCCGCTTCGCTAATCCTTGATCGGCAAGACCCAATCGTGCAAGTGATTTACGACGATTGTGTCGCGGTTGCCAGAGAGTTTTTCGGGGCACGTTGGGGCGGCAATCCAGCGGGCTTTAAGGAGCATTGGCCGATTAAAAATCGCGACCTTGAAACCAAGGTACAAGGCGACCCAGCTTTCGGCAACGTAGTCCTGAACGCATCCTGCTCCGATAAACGGGCACCACGGATCATGGACCGTAATAACAAGCCGCTGCAAAATCAGACTGAGATCTATGGCGGCATGATCGGCGCCATTCATGTTCAGGCGATGGCCTACGATCAAAACGGCTTCAAGGGTGTCAAGTTGTGGCTCAATGGACTGACCAAGGTGGCTGACGCCGAGAAGTTTGGTAATGGCGATTTCGAGCCACCGGTGGGTGAATATGCCGTCCCTGATTATCTCAAGGCTAAAGTAATCCAGCCCGCCTACACGCAGCACCAGACAGCACCGGCCTACACCCAATCTGATGCCGACTCGATGATGATGCGGGCTGTTAGCGGGTCGCATCACTTCCCAGCGGCTAGCGTTGCGAGAGACGGTGCCGACGACCCCCCATTCTGATCTACGGATGGACGCCTGGGCCGGTCACGGACTTGACCGGCTTAGGACTTTGTTTCACACCACCACCACATCTTTGAAAGGTAAGTAAATTGAATACTGATTTAGAGCTACTCAAAACCGAGATTGACCGCTTGTCACAGCGTGTCCAGATGGCAATCGAAGACCCCAAGACCGATCCGGAATTGGTCTCGCAAGCCATGACCGATGTCCGTTGGCAATGGCGGTGGATGGAGTCCAGAACACCGGACCGCATCCCATTTCAGTCTTACGTCAACGGATCGGACGAGGTGCAATCATGACCAGCGCAACACTGACAGCACCTCTGTTTACAGCCGCCGAAACATTTCTGGCCGCCCGTGCCAAGCGATTAAACATGGCCGAAATCACACTGGTCAGTATGTGGCCGGAACGGGCGGGCAGGTACAAGCGATCCATCGACTATGCTCGTAGAGACTTTGATCACGCACTGGCTCGCAACCTGGCTGCCGATCCTGACACGGATCCAGCCGAAATCGTGCGGCTGATGAACCATCAGCCTTACGACCGCATCGTCTCGCTTGGATCTGATAAGGATGGCAATGACTTTCTCGTTGAGGAGTCCCAGGCAGGTCGTCACTGGACAGCCCACCCCGAGCAATTGCAATAAGATCAGTCCCGTAAGCCGCTATGCTCCATAGTCCTCAGGCGGTGGTAATTGTGGTCCGGTGGAATCCTTACCACCGGCTCTGCTCCAGCAGGGCAGGACGATCGGGGCTGGGACCTGAGCGATTACCAAGCGGGCTGCATCCGCCGTCAGTGGCTCAAGGGGGACGTATTCCCCCGGGTGGGTTCGATTCCCGCCGGCGGCTTGTCAGGGCTGGCCGATATCCAGCCCTGACAGACTCTCGGTTAGTTGATTCCGAAGTTGTTTATCCGGCACCAGCTGGGCAACCTCACTTGAACTGCGGGGAGTTGGTCAATCGGTACTCGCGCCGGTGGCTTCATACACCACCGGCACTCACTCAACACGGAAGTTACAACGATGCTAGTTTTAAAGTGCAAAATCGGCGAAGAAATCGTGATTTCAGTCAACGGAATCGAAACCGTATTGACGGTCACAGAATCGCATCACGGTGCGGTCAAGCTGGGTTTCGCCGCTCCACCGGAGGTGGTGATTGATCGGCGGATCGTGTGGGCTAAGAAGATGATGAGTGCGGTAACTAAGGTAAGTTCAAACACAGGGGAAATATCATGAGTAGGGCGAAAGAGTTTTTAACGGCAGAACAGTCACGATTTGCACTTGAAGTATTTGCAGTGCAAATGACTCGTGCTAAACAAGTGAATATTAAGCACGCGATCAAGCTAATATTTGGCACCCAGAGAGAGGGAGGAAGTGCCCACAGACTTGTATCTGAGTTAGCCGACGCAAAAGGCTACCCACGCAGAAAAAAGTTTGCATGGGTAGCACCTGCGAGAGTCGCCAGATTTGAGTCGTACTGCACTGTAACCGACGTGATGCCTGACTGGGTGACGAGATGTGGAAAGTGAACAACCTTTACACCTGGGCGAATCAATCCGAAACAAAGGGTTATTAATGTACGAACTGCGGATAGACCAAGTCCAAATACTTGATGAACTTCAATCGCGTGCTTCCACTCATTGGGAGCACGTTGATGAGCTTGTTGAATTGATCCAATCTGGTGGACAATTCAAAGAGCCTCCCGTTGTATTTCGGCAGGGGCATGATGGAGATGAATACTTTTTAGCTGACGGTTATCACCGTGTTCATGCCTACAAAAAGGCTGGCATTGAATCCGCAATCTTTGATGTACGCGCCGGTGGAACAACTGCATTCAGACATGCAAAACTTTATTCAATTCAGTCGAATTTCGCCCACGGTCTTAAACGGACAACCGCCGATAAAAGACGTGCCGTTGAAATGCTTTTGTCTGACGAAGAGTGGTCAAACAAGTCGGATCGTTGGATCGCTGAGACTGGCGGAGTCAGTCCATCTTTTGTAGCCAGCGTAAAACAACTGTCCACCGTGGACAGTTCGACTGGTACGGGAACTAGTTCCCCTAAAACGGGAAAGGATGGAAAGAAGCGATTAACTCAAAATAAGCCACCAGCAAAGAAGTCTGGCCCTGTACTTCACTGTAAACTGTGCAATCAGTCCTTTAGAGAGTCGGAGGGTGATTGCCCACGGTGCTTTCCATCAGAGCCTGAGACGGTTGGATTTGTCCAGGCTGAAGACCCTGAGTTCGAGGTCACTTTTGCTATGGTCTGCGGATCGTTTCAAAGGAGAATCTTCGATGCAAGGACTCAGTGGACTCCTGATCAAGCCAAAAGGTTGAAGATAGAGATCAACACATTCTTTTCATGCGATGTACCATCTGAGTACAGGGAGGCGCTGTAATGAAGATGCAACCTGATATGCTATCATGCCTCAGATCGTATGTTGGACGGGCAAAGATTAAGCCGATCCAAGGTCTATGTGAATTCATAGACAATAGTTTAAGCGCTGGATCAAAGACAGTTAAAATCGTGTTTCACGAACACGTCATCGAAGTAATTGATGACGGCAAAGGCACTAACACGCCTGAGGATATTTTGACACCATTCAAGTCTAACGGAATGGACTCAACGTCCAAGTATGGTATCGGTGCGGCTGGTTGCGCTGTCGTGCTCTCTGATTGGGGGCGATGCATTGCAACGTCCAGCACCGGATCAGGATCAGATAAAACTTGCATTATGGATTGGGAACCTTATCACTTAAAAACAAAAGGTGACGTTGAAATAACGCAAATGCTTACTGAAAAGTCAAACCGCAGCACCGGCACTACTATCACGATCGAGTTTCAAAGGTTGCTATTAATTGATCAACACAGGAAGCATATTGAAGAAATTGAGTTTAGATATTCCACTTCTTTGAGACGTGGAACCGTTATTACATATTCTTTCAAGGGGAAAGAGACTGTGCTAAAGCCTTGGAATCCACCAGAACTTTCCAAGAAAGAAACACAAGTCATCAATCACCCGCAGTTTGGACGGATTGAACTACTCTGCGGCATCGTCAAAGCAGGGCATAAAAACGAGCATCCCGGCTTCAATGTTTATTGGGGAAAGCGGATCCTGATCGAGCAAGAGAGCGGCCCATGTGCGGTCCACGAAGCGAGTACATCGCGAATCTATGGCGAAATCATTCTTGACCACAACAAATTCCCTCACGTCAACACGCTCAAGGATGGTTTCAATAACGACTTCGACCCAACCGAGTTGTGGGAAGAAGTTGCCGAGCTATTCAAAGACCTATTGATTGCCGCCAAAACGGAAGGCGTTTCAATGGAACTCGAAGTCCTTTCAAGGAAGGCTTCAGAATACATCAACGGTGCTTTGGGGGGCGGTGATACTGGCAAAGAGAAACGCGACAAGCAACCCGTTCCATCTCGTGGCCCTGAGGAATCAGAGAAGACCGAGAGAACAAGAAAGACCGCCGAGAAGGTGTCTGGATCAGGGGACGTCAAGCCAAGAAATCGAGCCAGAGGATTGCCCATGCGAATCAAGCTGACTCCAAACACAACATTGGACGAATCGTTCAAGTGTCAGTACAACGCCAAGTTCTGGGACGTGCAGTACAACCCTGATCGCATCCCAAAGCAGATACTGAAGAGCGAAACGCTTGGCATCTTTTCTCTGAGCTGCATTGCTCAGTCATGGGCCAAAAAGTGTGAGGTTGACGAGAAAGGAAACATGACGCTACCAAACTTCGGGAATAACAGTTTTGAAATGGTTTTGACTGGATTCCTTCAGGCACTGATGCAACAGAAAAGTCTTTCACTTGTTGGATGAAAGGATTCTCGTAATGACCCTCACCAGCGCGACGAACCAACGCATCGCGATCGTTTGCCAACACAAACGAGAAAACCCTGACAGCACCTTCCCCACCGATCGCGACCTTGATGCCGAGGTGCCAGGCAGCGGCGAATTGATCAACCGACTGGGTACGATCGTTGAACATCACCAGCAGTACAAAATCAAGAGCGGCGGCACGATCGGCATCAGCTATTGCAAGACGCACCGGTCGTTCGGCTGCCACATCGGCGGCCACAATTACCGCTTCGGCTATTACACAGCCAAGGAAGCCGCCGCGGCATATGACGCGGCTGCACTGGCGAGGTACGGCGAGGACGCGGTACTGAACGATCCTGACGCGGTGGACACTTTACAACTAGATGTGAGAGATAAAATATTATCGACAACCCCCTGATTAGCCTATTCGCGTTGGAAAATGACCGACACTTTCGCAGCGAGACGCTTGTTTCATTGCGGGAAGCGTTGCAAACGGTCCTCGATAAAAGGATCGGCTACGAACGGTTTTCGGCCTATTCGGACCCACGATCGCAACGAACCGAAATACTGTTCATTCGACGCGGCAATCTGGCGTGGTTTGTGCTGGATAAGCCGAACGATGCCGACCTGTTACAGTTCGCTCGTGATCTCAAGTGGATGTGTCATCTTGATCCGCAATTGGCAGACTTTTCACCACTTCAGGAGGCGTCAATCCGATGCACAGCGTGACAGACGATTTAGGGGATCTGCAAGCGAAGATTGCCGAGCTTGAGGCTGAACTAGCCAAGAGACCCGTCGTATACGTCAAAATAACCGGAGGCACACGTGCCGTGGCGTGGCATGGGCCTACGCTTTACGTTCAAAAAGAGGTCGATGGTTATTTGGGCCAATCAGCTTTTGAGCCTTACACGGGAGAACAAGAATGAAAGTCCTGGAATTGATAGCAAACCAGCTCCGACAACTGGGTGCTGACGGTCTGTGCAATGATGAATGCGGATGCGGGTTGGGCGATCTTGCTCCATGCAAGGACTGGATCGGCGACTGCGTGCCTGCTATAGCGGTCAAGGCTTGGCATGAGGAAGGTGGATGCGAAACTGGCTATGTACCTCTGATAGGAGGCATCGGCAATGACACCGCTTGATTTTATCGCATCGCTGGAGCACGGCGAGGCCAAGGCTGCGGCGTTGACCACATACAACCTGAAGACACCGGTGTGGATAACCCTGGACGGCTCGCCCGATAAACTGCCGCCGCCTTTCCAACTGATCGCGGTTCGGACCACCGAGGGATTCGAGTTTTTGGCCACCCGTGATGGAGATCCAGAAAAGTACTCGGATTGGTGCTGGTCGAAAGTTGTCGACCCGTATTGGCACTCTGACAAACAAGCTATTGTCTTCGACGAGCAGGACTTGGAGCCGCAGGACTGGATTGTCACTCATTGGAGGCCGATTGCATGAGTTCACACCTAGACGCACTCTCGTCCGCATTCGGGGCTGAAATCACCAGTCATCTTGAACGGATGGAATCAGTGAAATCGCAACACGACCCGATTAAACATCCGAAGCACTACACAAGCCATCCGAGCGGGATCGAACCTATCGAGATCTGTGCTTACGAGACGTTTTATCGTGGCAACATCCTTAAATATGTCATTCGAGCACCGTACAAAGGATGCGAGCTGCAGGACCTTAAAAAAGCACGACAATATCTCGATTGGGAGATCAGTCGAGTGGAGGAGGTAGGATCATGACCATCATCGGCATCGACCCCGGCAGCACGCACAGCGGCGTTTGCATTATCGGACCGGGCAAGATTAAACATCCTAACATCCTGTCAGCCGTCAAAATGGCTAACGCTGACCTGATGCACATGTTGCGTGCAATCTGGGTGGACACCTCCGAGATTGCAATCGAGGGCTTTGCGTGCCAGGGACGTCCGGTCGGCGATTCGTCGATCCAGACCATGTACTTTATTGGTCGGCTTTTACAACGGGCTGAGGATCGTGCCATTTCAATCACCGTCTATAAGAGGCGTGAATATGGTCAGTGGATCACCGCCGGCGGCAAACTGAATGACGCGACGCTTCGGGTTGGATTGGAGTCGATTTACGGGCCATCCAGTAAAAAAGGCGATCCGCTTTACCCGCTCAGGGGAGCAACGGACAAACGATCGGCGTTTGCTGTGGCAAAGTATCATGAGTTTATATGTTCACAGGTGGCCCTGTGGACAGGTGGTGTGTGATTTCGGTGGGATCGGTGGTAAGATAGTTGCGTTGGTTACTTACGGAGACACCGCATGAAGATCAAGACAGTCGCCATCGGTTCGATATCTCAAGACCCTGCGAACCTGCGAAAGCACGGGGAGCGGAACATTGATGCGATCGTTGCCAGCTTGCGCAAGTTTGGGCAGCAACACCCGATCGTGATCGACTCCAAGGGCATCATCCTATCGGGCAACGGTCGCTACATGGCCGCCGTCAAGCTCGGTTGGACAGATATCAAGGTGGTCGAGTCGTCGCTGACGGGATCGGCTGCCACCGCTTACGCTATCGCCGACAACCGCACAGCAGAACTTGCCGAGTGGGATACCACGGCGCTGGCTGAGACCTTGCGAGCGTTGCAATCGGAGGAGTTCGATACGGCGGCGGCGGGGTACAGTGATGGCGAGATTGATGCGTTGGTGGAGGGGTTGGGGAGTGATATTCTCGACGCGAGTGCAGACGGTAAAGAGTACGACGAATCCGTTGCCGATGATGTCGAAATGACAACATGTCCGAAGTGCCACCATGAATTCCCAAAATAATTTCACTGTCGTCTCGACTTTTTCTGGGTGCGGCGGATCATCACTCGGCTACACGTTAGCCGGTGGAAAAGTGAGATTAGCGGTCGAATGGGACGACAATGCGGTCGAGACGTACCGGTTGAACTTTCCAGAAACACCCATTTATCATGGCGACATCACAAAACTTTCCGCTGAAAAGTGTTTAGAACTTTCCGGCTTACGCCCAGGCGAGCTTGACATTTTCGACGGTTCGCCGCCGTGCCAGGGTTTCAGTACAGCTGGAAGACGAGACTTTAACGACAATAGAAATCAATTATTTCGGGAATACGTCAGACTCCTGAGAGGTCTACAGCCTAAGTGTTTCGTGATGGAAAACGTTTCAGGGATGGTTAAGGGTGCTATGAAGCTGATTTTCGCTGAATGCCTGAAAGAGCTTAAATCTAGTGGATATCAGGTTAAAGCAAGACTACTTAACGCGAAGTTTTTCAATGTTCCGCAATCACGGGAACGAATGATTTTCATCGGAGTCCGAAACGATATCGGACTCGAACCAAGCCACCCAAAAGCACAAACAAAACCGATTACTATTAGACAAGTATGCCCCAATATCGGAAGTATCGTTCTTGGTCCACACGGAAACTATCAGGGTAGAATAGTGGACGCTCAAACCGAGCCAAGCCCAACTATATGCAAGACTGGCCTTCCATCTTTCATTCACAGGGTTATCGCTGTCGGCAAAACGCCTCCGAAACCGTCGGAACTTAAAACTCAGAGGTGGGCTATAACGGTAAAAGGCAAGAATCATCCAGAAAGATTCAGCCTACACAGGCTTGATTGGAACGCCGTCGCTCCGACGATAAACAAGACAGCAACAGGTTCAACCGGAATAATGCACCCAGACGAACCAAGAGAATTGACCGAATTCGAGCTTAAAAGGATCGCTTCTTTTCCTGACGAATACCAGTTTGCAGGAAGGTGGGTTGATGTGCTGGCAAGAATAGGAAACAGCGTTCCTCCGAACCTCATGAAAGCGATTGCAGAACACATCAACACCACAATCCTGTCTTCACTACCCGCAATGGAAAAACAGTGACGCATGCCACCGAACCTCCAAAACCTTAAACCGTGGCCTAAAGGAACATCTGGTAACACCGGTGGGCGTCCAAAAAAGCCGCTCCAAGCTGCCCTTGAAACAGAGCTGGCGTCCAAGCCCGAACTGCTGCGGGCGATGGTGCAAAAGGGATTGAAGATGGCATTGGAAGGTGACTTCCGATACTGGGCAGCAATCTGGGACCGGCTGGATGGCAAGGTTCCACTACCGATCTCCGTGGAGCCAGTGAACACCGAAGATTACGGCATCCTAGTCGAGTTACCCAAACCAGAAATTACCGATGGCGAAAAAAACATTAATTCAGGCGACTGACCCACAGAAGCAATTCTGGGCTGACGAATCGAAGTTTACGGCATTTATCGGCGGCATCGGTAGCGGCAAGACCTTCGCCGGCGCGTTAAAGGTGCTCACCATGCCGTCCAACAGCACCGGCATGGTATTGGCTCCAACTTTCCCGATGTTACGCACTGCTTCACTCAGGGCATTCCTAGAGATCGCAAGACCTGCGGGCCTGATCGAATCGTTCAACAAAAGCGATTATGAAATGGTGCTCAAAGGCAATCGCACCATCTATTGGCGATCGGCTGACAACCCCGACCGGCTCCGTGGTCCTAACTTGGGGTGGGTGTGGATGGACGAATCCGCCATGATGTCTAAAGAAACGTGGCTTATCGCGATCGGTCGCCTGCGTCAATCACCCGGTCAGGCATGGATGACCAGCACGCCCAGGGGGACACGGCACTGGCTTTACGACCTCGTCAAAAAGGCTCACGTTTCGGTCACCACAGCCACATCGGCAAGCAACCTGTTCAACCCTGACGACTTTGTTTCATCCGTCTCGTCAATCGGCTCCGCAGACTGGCAACGGCAGGAACTTGGTGGCGAGTTCGTCGAACCGGGCGGCACTCTCTACAAACGGCACTGGTTTCAGTCGGTGGAGCAGCTGCCCGACGGTGAACGTCTCTCAGTCCGATCCTGGGACACCGCGGCCACAAGTGGTGGGGGCGATCATTCGGTGGGTCTGAGGATGCACAGAATTGACGGCAAGTATTACGTCGATTCGGTGATCCGTGGCCAGTGGGGGCCTGACGAGCTGGACACCATCCAGCAGCAGACGGCTGAGACCGACGGGCAGGCCGTCTCGATCATCTTGGAACGTGAACCGGGATCGGCGGGCAAGCGAATTAACCAATATACACGACTGGCCTTGACGGACTTTTATGTGTTCGAGGAGTCGCACACGGGCGGCAAGTATCAACGGGCGTTGCCATCAGCCAAGGAAGCGGCTCGTGGCGGGATTGTGCTGGTCAAGGGTAATTGGATCACCGCATTTCTTGACGAGATCGCTGATTTCAATGGCGAAAAAGATCAGGTGGATGACCAGGTGGACGGCCTTTCTCTGGCCTTCAACTACCTGTTCCGAAAAGTGGGCGTATCGCTCTAATCTAAAAAGAGTTAAGATATGGGCTGATAATTACTTGATTCCGGCTTAGGACACCCGCCATGAACTACTTTGGACAGATGATATCCGGCCTCACAAACGGCGTCAAAACGCTCTTTTCAGGGCGTGGCGGTGGTGGATCAGTCTACGCACAACGTGCCAGGCAAATACCGTCGGCACGATTCGATTGGATTTCCGAAGCCGGTGATTTCCGGCAGAATCCAGTGGTCGCACTGGGTCTGGACTGGATCACCCGCAATATCACCAGCGTACCCTTAAAACTGTACATCAAAACCAAGTTTGGTGAGGAAGTCGAGTTGGAAGGCCACCCCGTTCTGGACATCCTCAAATGCCCTAACCCGATCTATTCCGGCCACGCTCTTATCAGTGCCATCGTGACTGACTTGATGACCAGCGGGACAGCCTTTGGGTACATCGCCAATACCAACGCGGGCAGTGTCGGCGAGCTGTACTGGATGGATGCACGCCAGATGGCACCGGACTTCCCGACCGATGGTTCCAGATGGCTTAACCAGTGGAAATATCTACCGGCTGGAACGGGTCGAATTGAAGTCTTTACGCCCGATCAAATGATCGTCTTCAAGCGTGGAATTGACAGTTGGAATGACCGGCTTGGCTACACTCCACTGCTGGCATGTTGTCGCGAAATCGCTTTGGTGAATATGCTTTCTGGCTACACCGGGGCTATCCTGAAGAACGCTGGCGTGACGAACATCGTGGTGACTCCGAGTGGTGAAAATGTGATCCAAGAGAAGCAGCGGGACCAACTGCGAACGACGATCATGGACTCGATCGGCATGGACAGCCAAGGCAAGCCGCTTGTTTTCAGCAGCCCGGTGAACGTCTCCAGCCTCGGAACCATGCCGCGTGACATGATGTTGACTGATGTGGACATGCACGCCGTCGCACGCATCACGTCAGCGATGGGCCTGTCTCCCATGCTGCTGGGACTTCCTGACCCGGGCAAGACTTACAGCAATTATCGTGAGGCGCAACGGGCCGCTTGGATCAACTCAATCGTGCCGTTTCAAGAGCTGATCCGG
>Ga0209829_10002108_pt1 | contig 15377 bp, 10 predicted proteins | sample C_140205_EF_Meta_FD_187311 | JGI IMG/M metagenome (GOLD analysis project Ga0209829, IMG submission 187311) | Freshwater microbial communities from Lake Croche, Canada to study carbon cycling - C_140205_EF_MetaG (SPAdes) (version 2) | ecosystem: Environmental > Aquatic > Freshwater > Lake...
CCACGTTTCCGTAATTGGGGGAAAGATAAGCGCGATTATATTCGTGGTTTTGGATACCAAGGGGGTGCAAGCCGTGATGGTTGGGGACGCGGAACAGGCATGGACGGTTTTGGGGCTACGTTCAAAGAAAGCTTAACTCATCCAGGAAAATGGAATGTAGGTTTTGGGGGATTTGGTGAAATTCTACCAGATCCAAATAATCGTTTTCAACTGAGCAAAACCGTAAAAGATAAATGGGGGCTTCCTGTTTTAGAATTTGAAACTTCTTTTGGAGCTAATGAATTAAAAATGAGAGAAGATATGATGCATGATGCAGCTGAAATGTTAGAAGCGGCAGGCTTTAAAAATATCAATGCGTACAATAAAACGGATACACATATTGGTTTAGGTATTCACGAAATGGGTACAGCACGCATGGGGACTTCCGTTAAAAACTCCATAGTAAATAAACATAATCAAGTTCATGAGGTTAAAAACGTATTTATGACGGATGGAGCTGCGATGGCATCTGCTGCTTGTGTGAATCCTTCGTTGACCTACATGGCTATGACGGCACGTGCGGCAGATTTTGCTGTCAGTGAATTAAAGAAGAAGAATCTATAGGTTTCAAACGGCTAATTTTTAGTCCAATAAGGAAACCTTATTTAAATAAAAAGGCCGAAGAAATTTTTCTTCGGCCTTTTTATTTTTATCCATTCAATTTTTCTTGAAAAGATTCGTTAAAATTCGATGCTGATTATTTTATTTCAGCGATTGACTTGCGAATAATTTTTGTCCAAATCTCGTAGCCTTTTTCATTAAAATGCAATTTATCTTCGATATGTAATTGGGCTTGATATTTTCCGTCAGCACCTAACAAAGCACTGGCCGTTTCCACAAAATACATATTGGGTTTAGTTGAACTGTAATTTTTGATTAATTCATTCGTCTCTTGAATTTTATCCCAAACAGCCCAACGGCGTTCATTGGGGGAAATGGCAATGTAATAAATAGGCGTATTTGGAAATTTTGAACGAATTAATTTTACCACATATTTATAAGTTTCAAGGATTTGTAAAGGGCTTTTATCTTGATTCCCAACAGTTAAATCATTGCTCCCAGAGTACATGTATATAGCCTTTAGCGAATGGTTAAATGCAATTCGAGGAATATAATAAGCCATTTCACTAATGTTAGATCCTCCAAAACCATGGTGAATTATTTCAGCTGGGGCCAAATCTTTTTTAATGGTTTTCCATAATCGGATGTAAGAACTTCCCGTAAACAATATGGCATTGGATGAATAATTTGCCTTTGAATCTTCCAATTCATGTGCTTTTATTTCATTTTCAAAACGCGTGATTTTTGAAGTTGACTTCGTTCGATTGACTAATGTGTAAAGCCATTCCCCAACCTCCTGTAAGGATGAAAGAATAGCTGCTTTGTTATTATCTAAGGTGTGGCCTAAATTTTCTGATAATTTGACGCCGGTGGGAACACCTTGATTTAAGGCTCTTTCAAAGATGATTTGACTGCCATATTTAAAATTATGGTACGCAAAAGAGGAGTCATAAGGAACCGTTTTATCGGCCGTTCCATGCACATTAAATACAGGTACATCACCTGTTTTGAGCCAATTTACATTCACCATAGCTCCCCAGAAATTGACCACCCCATGTATTTTAGATGAAAATCCTTCGTTGCCTGATGTCCCATCCATGCTTCCATTTTTTGCCAAATCGATGTAGGTGGGAACTTCTTTTTGGTCCAAATAGGCCAAGTGTAAAGCTGTCATCGCACCGGCAGATCCCCCGGCAATGTATATTTTGCTCGTATCAATTCCATATGTTTCGGCGCTCTTTCTAAAAAACCGAACAGCTGCTTTCGCATCTTGAACCGCACGAATCATGGCCTCAAAATAGGACACATCAGATTTAGGTTCTGCAACCCCTAATCGGTAATTAATGGACCCCACGACAAAGCCTCTCTGACTTAAGTTTTCTGAAACAATTCTTGAATAGCCAGTTCTTTTATCGCCATTTACAAAGCCGCCTCCATGGACAAAAACAATTAATGGACGTTTTTTCAGTGTATCATTTTTAGGGGAATAGACATCTAAGTAGTGTTTTTCGGTTTCATTTTTAATGTTCATCGATTGCCCATATTGAATGTTCATAAGTGTATCGATGGATTCAAAAACCATATTTTTGTACCGCTTTTGAGATTGACTAAAGCTAGAAAAGGAGACAATAATAAGAATGAGTAGTAAGGAATTTTTTTTCATACTGAAACAATAAGTTTGATCCTGGCAAAGTTTGAATCTAGGTTCGAGATATTTCAACCAAAACATAAATATATCAAAACAATATAAATTATCTCCTACTTATTTGCTTTACTGGTCTTCAATTTCCTATTTTGTTATTTATTATGCGCTATTTGGACTGGACTCATTGCATGAACAAGGTATTTAATTCCAATCTTTTTTTCTTTTTGGGTGTCATAAGTATATTATTTATTTATCATCTTTTTTTAATTCCAGCGAATATAGATTTGTCTGATGGCGCATTCAGCCAATTTATGGATGAGCAGATATTTTATGACGCCATTAAATCCATTTTAAACTCAAACAATATTTCTGAGGTATTTTCAAATTATGCTTTTGGAGATCAACGTTATGGCAGAATTATTTATTTAATCGGAGCTTTCTTTGCGTATTTTCCAGAAAAGTTTTGGGGAGAATCAGGTCAAATCATTGCCACTCGTTTTCTTTTTTCAAGCACGCTCATTTTATCATACGTATTATTTGCGTACGTGTTTTTAAGAGAAAACATGTTTAGAATTATTTTGTTTTTGTTGCTGTTAGCTATCCCTACAACGGCCTATTATTCAACAATGCCAAAACCGGAACCTTTCTTGTTTTTATTTTTTGCTGTCTTTTGTTATTTCTATTTTCTAAAAAAGTCACAGAGTTGGTTTTTTGTTTTTCTAGGATTAGCCTTTGGATGCAAAGTCTCGCTACTCTTAGTGGTAGGTTTAATTTTTATCATGGAGTCTGAATTGTTTCGTGTTTGGCCTATCAACTTTAACTTAATTAAACTTTGGAAACTTATTAGGTTCAAATTATTCTACTTTTTAATGGGCTTAGGGATCGCGGTCCCAATTTTGCCTTTGTCCATTATTCAGCCGTCAGGAATTCGATCCTATTTGGGTGCTACCTTATTTAATACATCACATGGAGCAGATAATCCAAGTATTTCTATTTTTTCGTGGATTCGTGGGATCATTTTTGATTGGATTCAAGCTCCCCCTATGTTCACGATAGCGGTTTTCATCCTTATTTTGTTACCAATTATTTACATGCTGGTAATAAATTTCCGTCAACAGCTTCGTCCTCCTTTTAAATTTCACTTTGCTTTGATCGTTGCCCTGATTTCTATTTTTTCTATCCTATTTTTAGTAAAAAGATTGTGGTATATGTACTTACTTTTTGGTTTAATATTTTCTCTGATCGCTCTGATGACAAGTATTGAATTGATGATGGCTGAATCAAAAAGGCATCGATATTTTGGGTGGTCAGTGCTACTTCTATGTGTTTTGTTTTCAATGTGCTACATAATCCCACAACAAAAATCCGAGCTTTTTTTCTTGTCTAATCGTACTAAATCAAAACAATATAAAATCGAAAAGGCAAAATTCAATTTATATGTTGGGATATTAAATAAAGCAAGGAATCAAAAATCAAACAATCAAATTTCAGCGTTTGTTGACCCTTATTTATTTAGATTATATTCGAATGAATTTAAAATTGAGCAATTTTGGGGACCATTTATTGATTGGGAAAAGGGCTACGATTTTGTTGTTTTGACCAACCAATCTAACCCGGTATTTTTCTTGCCTCCATATAATTCTCCAAAGGGCTGCTCAATATGTGTTGTCTCTGCTCAAAAATTTAATCAATTTGTAGATAATCATAAATCAAATATTAATTACCATAAATATGTATCAACTTATGATGGCATGGCCATATATAAAAGAATACATTAAGTGGGTATGTTTAGAATTTTAGCTTTTCTATCTAATTTCAATTTCTAAAAATAGTTCATGGCGGTACTCATTTTCTTTCTTGCACTTGGTAGCATAGCTCTTTATTTTTTTGAAAAAATGAAAAGCAAAAATTTAGGAATATGGACATGCCTGAGGTTAGGCTTTGTATATGCTTTGGTTCTTGGAGCATTTATTTCATATATATTTTGTGAGTTTTTGTCAATTTTTAATTTGCTCGACTTAGCACATTTGACTTTGGGTTGGTCTTTAATCTTGATCATATTTGCCTGTCTCTTGATAAAATCAGGTCTTACATTTGAGCAATCCTTACTCCAATTGCCTCGAACTTATTTGGCTTACATTTGGTCCATTTTAATCATTATCTTAATCCCACTACTTATTCTAGCCATTGTAATTCCACCAAATAATTGGGATTCCATGTCGTATCATATGACCAGAGTTGAAGAATGGAGACAGAATTTAAACATATATCCATTCCCGACCAGCAACATTCGCCAAGTAAATTACCCTCCACTCGCAGAGTATATTATTTTGAATTTACAAGTGCTAAGCCAGTCAGATTATTTTGCAAACCTTGTACAATACTTTTCTTTGTTAGGTTCTTTATCATTAATTTCTCTGTTCGCTAAATCATTTGGGCTTGACTTTAAGGGACAGTTTTTAGCTATTTTATTATTGCTTAGTATCCCGATGGTTATTTTTCAATCGACATCTACGCAGACAGATTTGACAGCTTCATTTTTTTTATTGGGCACAATTTATAGCGTGTTTAAAATTTTAAGGTCGCCACTTATTATACTTCAAGACATCATTGCCTTAGGGGCGTTTCTTTTCTTAGGGGGCTTAGTTAAATATACTGTTTTTGTATTTTCGGCTCCTTTTTTACTGGTTTTTGCATACCATATAATTAAACACGCATCTTTTCGGGCCATATGTCTATATGCGAGTATTTTTGTGCTCTTTGTAGTCATAATTTTTGGCCCATTCTTATCTCGAAATATGATGTATTTTGGGAATTTAACAGGCGAAACTGGACTATTGAATTTGATGGGAAACGAACAACCTAACTTTTTGAAAATGTTGGGCAATGTTTCAAAAAATATAGCAGACGAATGGACTATTCCATGGGATACATTTAATTTAATTTTATCTAATGGGGTCCAAAAATTCCATGATGTGTTAAGGATTCCTTTAAACTCCCAAGCGACTAATTATCTTTCAATGCCTTATCAAACAAGTTTTCTGTTTGCCGAAGATAGTGCTAGTAGCTTTATTCATGCAGCCATCATTTTTGTGGCCGTGGGATATTTTATATTTGGAAATAAGGGACAAAATAGGCGAAAGATGTTTTTCTTTTGGGGAGGACTAATTTTTAGTTTTCTTACGTATTCATTTTTATTTAAGTGGCAGCCTTGGGGCAACAGGTTATTGTTGCCGCTCCTTATTTTATCAATTTTGGGGGTTACTTTAGCCCTTTTTCAAGTCATTAAAAAATCCCAATTAGGCCTGCATGTCGTATTTATTTTTTTTATTTTATATGCAATACCTGCTGTTTATTTGAATAGAAATAAACCGATGCTGGACTTATACCTAATGAGAACTATTTTGAATAAACCCAAAGGGATGATTACGAAAGATCAATTTAATGATCAGTCAGAAAAAATAAAACAAGAGCTTTTAACCTACTATTCACCTAAAGAGGAAGTGTATTTAATTAATCAAAAATTACCTAATATTATCAAGGAAAGGCTGTTTAAATTAGAAGACTCGTTGTCTTTATTTGAGGAAGAAAAAATGTCCATATTTAAGAAAAAAAGAGAAGAAAATTACTTTATCAATCAACCTTATTTGTACCCGATTTTTACTTCAATTTTCAGGTCCATCCCCTCGAATAAACATAGAATTGCTTTAAAGATTAGTGGGGATGCTTATGAATATCCATTATGGGTATTTGCTAGGAAAAAATTTGGAAATAATTTCAAAATGGGACATCCAAATTTTAATTATAGATGGGAAGCAAGGAATCAATTTTTAGCTACCAAGCAAGATGTTAGGATCTCAGAAATAAAAAATAAATGGCAGGTAAAATAATGATTGTCATTTGACTTAGTTAAATTTGAAATTAAATGGGCCAAGCCTACTCTTTTGATGTCTAAACTTACTGTGATCATTCCGGCTTTTAATGAAAGCAAAACTATTTTAAATATTCTGCAAAGGGTCCTCGACGTTGATTTAACGGATAACATCCAGAAAGAAATCGTTATTGTCGATGATTTTTCAACGGATGCGACTCAGCAAGTTGTGCAACAATTTATCGATGCGAACCCTAACCATGAATTTCAATATTTTAAAATGGACAAAAATAGAGGGAAAGGCGCCGCGATCCATAAAGGGATTGAACTTGCAACGGGAGATTATGTGATTGTCCAAGATGCCGACTTAGAATATGACCCAGATGAATATAATATTTTATTAAAACCTATATTGAACGGATCTTCAGAGGTGGTCTATGGTTCTCGATTTATTGGTGGAAAACCACACCGTGTTATGTTTTTTGGTCATACACTTGGAAATAAATTTTTAACGCTACTCTCAAATATATTCACAAACCTTAATTTGACCGACATGGAGACATGTTATAAATTATTTAAAAGGGATGTCATTAAAAGCCTTGACTTAAAGGAGCAGCGATTTGGATTTGAGCCTGAAGTGACCGCCAAAATTGCTAAGATAAAGGGGTTGAAAATTATGGAAGTGGGTATTTCTTATTACGGGAGAACATATCAAGAAGGCAAGAAGATCGGCTGGAAAGATGCATTTAGAGCTATCTATTGTATCATTAAGTACAATTTAGTCAAGTAATTTAAACTAGGAATGGGGTTCTTGCATGAAATTATGACAAAAAAACAGATTTCATTTGACGCAAGAATATTCATATTTGCAGCATCCTTTTTTCTGTTTTATCAATTTATTGGATGCGCTTTAAGCGTCCTTGATATTAATTTTACCCTATTAATAACCATATCCGCGGTGGCCTCTATTTTGGGATCTTTCGTCCTAATTCGAAATTATGGCGGTACAATAGCTTTATCAATTAAGCAATTGCTGCTAGCTATTTTGCTCATTGGCTCAGCTACCTGTTTATTTATTCTAAGGTTAAATTGGGGTATTTTTGATTTTATTTGCCCCACAGGAATTTTGGGAATTACTCAGCAAATTTCTACTGGTAAATTTCCAGCTACCTACCTTAGTTTTCCTGAAATCACCATGAATTACCACCAAGGATTTTTATTTATCTCTGGAACAATTTCGTATGCTTTAGGTGTTCAGCCGGCATTAGCACTAAAAACGGCTTTTATTTTTTCATTTATTTTAATAGCGATCGGTCTAGTCACTTTATTCCTTTTTCATCAAAGCAAATTTTATATATGGCCACTGATTTTATTCATTTTGGTATCCTCCATATCTCCTCAATACTTCCATGACCTTGGTTTATTTAATTATGTTAATGTGTTTGAATATTTGATATCTAATTCTTGGCCATTAGGACTTTTAGGAATCATATTAATCAGCTTTGTCATTTCAAATAATTCTGAGATCAAAGGGTATTTTTATGCTTCTTTATGTGTTACTCTAAGTATGAGCACCGCCAATGCAACCGTATTTAGTTTCTTAGTTATGTCATTGGGTGTAATAATATGCTGGAATGTAAAGAAATTTTTTGCCGAGAAAACGTTTGTGGTCCCGATATTTTATTTCATTAGTTTAGGTATTGTTTACCTGATTCCTAAACATTTGCCAACCGCATTTTTAGTGGGGGAAAACTACGATGTGGTTCAAACAAAGTTAAAATGGGTAGAATTCGGATTTCAGCCATATATGCTATTCATCGCAAAGTATGTTATGTTAGCTAACCCAATTACTTTTTTGGGCATATTCGTTGCCTCAATAAATTTAAAGCGGAGCGCTAGCCAAGTAGAAATATTTATATCTTTCCTGTTATTGCTTTCATTTTGCTTTCCAATGTTTGTTTATTTACCTAATATTCAAGCTTGGGACAATATCCATAAGTTTGCCATTTTGGATATTTTTTTATCAATAATGCTCTTGGGGCTCTATTTAAAATCGGGCAATAAATACCAAAAACGCATTATTTCCGGTACCATTTTTAGTATAATTTGCTCAGTTCCTGCTGATCTTGATTTGTTTTTACATAGAACCTCTTCCGATTTCACTCATTTAGTAGTACCCAATGAATTTTCTAAGTCAATCATCCATTATTTGAACGACGTAAATGAGAAAAAAACCATTTTTGGATTTAAGAGTGATTATGATCAAAAATGCAATGAAGATGGTTTTTCATATATTTCACAGTACGCAGGATTTAACTTTTCAAATGGATACTTTCCAGAAGTATTTTTATTATCCCAGATGGTCGAGAAAAGATACCTGGAATCGATGGATTGGTGGGTGTCAAATACTACCTTTTCAAATCAAATAAATTCTTTGAAATCAGGAGATTTTATCATTTTAAAAAATAGAGATCGTGCCGAATTTATAAGTAAGCTCCATGCGGCAAAAATAGAATTTTTGCCGACACAGTTGGTCGCATTTGATAATTTTAGCTTATTCAAATCAAGGGAATAAATATGGCTATAAACCGCATCCTTCTTTTTGATACGATTACAGATGGGCACCACCCTGATTATTTGATTCATTTAATTGGATTTTATAGCGGGAATAAGGAGGTCGAATTATTAGTTGCGACGGGCGAATGTTTCCTTGCTCAATTTGAATCGCGGCAAAAAGCAGAGGACAATGTTTGGGGTGATAATGTGACATTTTTATCTATTCCAACTGAAAAGATAAATTCCATCCATTCAAAACCCATTTATTTACGGTCAATCATTGAATGGAATATGTTGGTTGATATGGCAAAGGAAATCAATGCTAGCCATGCTTTGCTCATGTATTTCGATTATTATCAGTTGGGCATATTACTAGGGAAAAAATCCCCATGCCCAGTTTCAGCCATCTATTTTCGGCCCAACTTCTCCAAAAATGACCACGGAATTTATCCTCGAATAAAAAAATGGATGATTACCCAAGTATTAAAAAGTGGCCAAATTCAAAATTTATTCTGTTTAGTTCATTCCCTAATTCCCTACTTGAATGAGCTAAAAACTCAGACAAATTGTATTCCCATTTGTGACCCAGTAAAACAGTTTCAAATCTCAATTTCAGAGATTAAGGAGTTTAAAAATAAATACCTAATCACAGGGGACAAAAAGATATTTTTAAACTTTGGATACCTAGACGATCGTAAGGGAATGGAGGTCTTTATCGACGCTTGTGCTACACTACCCCAAGTGGCGTTGGCTAAAATTTGTTTATTGCTTGCCGGTCCTGTTCCTCCATATTATGAGAAAATAATCGAAGCTAAACTGGCCCAGGTACCTGAACTTGAAGTGATTCGCTGCTACGGCTATTTACCTGCGCGGGAAGTTCAAATTTGTTTTGAATTGAGTGACGTGGTACTTATTTTATATCAGGATTTTCTTAATATGAGTTCGGTACTAATTCGAGCTGCTATGACAAATAAGCCTTCTTTTGCGACCCAAACAGGGGTGATTGGAGAAATGGTTAAAAGAAATAATTTGGGCCTCACCGTAGACGCAACGTCCATTAACGAAGTTGCAGTCGAATTAACCAAGATGATCGAAAATGGGATATCATATTCTGAAGATCATTTAAAACGGGTCGCGAAAGAAAATTCGTTACCCTCATTTTTGTCTACGATTGACCAAGCTATCCGTTAAAGTGGAATGTATTTGATGTGATTCTGTAGACTTTTTAATAGATTTTTGGTGCGCTCTGGCCTGGCATCCGTGATAAATACTTGGCCAAAATGATCTTGTGCCATCATCTCGATCAATCTCTGAATCCTGCGGTCATCCAATTTATCAAAAATATCATCCAATAATAACAAGGGTTTTCGTGGTTTTGCTGCGACAAGAGAATCAAATTGAGCTAATTTCATCGCAACTACGAAACTCTTTTGTTGGCCCTGTGAACCAAACTTTTTAACAGGAAACCCATTAATTTCAAATGCAAACTCGTCCCGATGAATTCCAATCGTACTTCGCTGGGCGGCCAGATCCTGTGGCTCTACGGCTTTTAATGTGGCATCGAATTCACCTGAAATAAAAGTAGACTCTAAGGTGATATTTACCTGTTCTCGGTCATCTGATAAAGCTGAATAATGCATTTGGAATTGAGGTAAATAGTTGGCCAAAAATTCAATTCGTGCTTGATGAATCCGCTCTCCTAAAACCACCATAGGTTCATGGTAAATGGCTAATTGTAAATGATCCATTTGACCTCTTTCCGCAAATTGTTTTAATAAAATATTTCGCTGTTGCACAATCCGATTATACTTCAATAAATTTTCTAAAAATCCTCGATCTAATTGTGACATCATGCCGTCAAAAAACCTTCGCCTCTCCTCACTCCCTTCCCGAACTAAATCGGTATCGTGTGGATCCATCAAAACAATAGGGAAATTTCCAATGTGATCGGCTAATCTAGTATAAGGTTTCTGGTCTCTCAGCAGTGATTTTTTATGTCCTCTTTGGACTGCACAGGTAATTTGTGTTTCGCTCTCGGGAATTCCAGATTCAAGGTGTTTTTGGTAGATAAAGCTACCCTGAACCATAAAAAAGTCTTGCTCATGTTGAATGCAAAGAGGATCCGCGATTCCACGGGCACTTTTAGTCATCGATAAAAAATGTATGGCGTCCATCAAATTGGTTTTCCCAATTCCATTTTCCCCTACTATGCAGTTTATTTCAGGAATGAAGTCAAATTGAGCCTCCCCAAACGATTTAAATTGTTTGACCTGCAAAGATTTTAGGTACATGAACGAGGATAAAATGGCTTAATCATGTAAAAATAAAGAATTTAATGTGATTTTTTTGAAGGAATCAAGGGAATTTGAAGCAATTTTTGGCAGCTACGTTGTTTTGTTTTAATTTCGCATGTTGAATAGGTCCAGGTATTTCCCACGGTCCTTTATTAAATGAATAAACATTCGATGGCAAAGAAAGATACAGAAACACCTAAGTACTCCAAAGAGACCTATACTTACTGGTACGAGTCAATGCAATTACAACGTAAGTTTGAGGAGAAATGCGGCCAATTGTATGGAATGCAAAAAATTAAAGGTTTTTGTCACTTATATATAGGCCAAGAAGCTTGTTCTTCTGGGGCTAAATCAGCACTAAAAGAAGGCGACAAGTACATCACAGCTTACCGTGATCACGGGATCCCATTAGCATTAGGAACTTCTCCTAACGTGATTATGGCTGAACTTTATGGCAAAATCACTGGAGCTTCAAAAGGCAAAGGTGGTTCCATGCATATTTTTGATAAAAGCGTTGGATTTGTAGGAGGTCATGGAATTGTGGGCGCCCAAATACCTTTAGGAGCTGGATTAGCGTTCGCAGAAAAATACAAGAAAACCGGAAATCTTTCGATTTGCTATTTTGGGGATGGTGCGGTTCGACAAGGTGCTTTGCATGAGACGTTCAATATGGCCATGTTGTGGAAATTGCCTGTGATATTTGTGGTTGAAAATAATGGGTATGCCATGGGAACCTCAGTGTCCAGAACGTCAAATGTAACGGATTTATATACCATTGGGGAAGCATACGATATGCCATCTGAACCGGTGGATGCCATGAATGTGGAGTTAGTTCATGAAGCGGTGTCAAGAGCAGCTGCTCGTGCGCGCGCCGGAGAAGGACCTACTTTTTTAGAGTTTAGAACCTACCGTTACCGTGGACATTCCATGTCGGATCCACAAAAATACCGTTCAAAAGACGAGGTAGAAGCATATAAAGATCGGGATCCTATCGAGCAGGTGAAGCATACTATTTTGACAAATAATATTTTAACCCAATCGGATTTAGATAAAATTGACGAGAAAATAAAGGTGCTAGTTCAAGAGTCAGTGGAATTTGCGGAGGTGTCTCCTTTCCCTGATAAATCAGAGGCTTATAAGGACGTTTACGTAGAAGAGAACTATCCTTTTATTGAGGAATAAATAAATGTGTCTAAAAGGTAACATAAAATGGGTTAGGGCTAAATCTTAACCCATTTTATGTTAATGCCATTTTTTCGATAGCTTTCATTTCATCCCTGAGTTTGGCGGCCAACGGGAAATCCAATTCTCTCGCGGCTTTTTCCATTTCTTTTCGGACCGTTTCCAATTGCTTTCCTAATTCCTTTTTTGACATGTATTGAAGTAGTGGATCCGCGACTTGCAAGCGTTCTTCCCCAGGGATCTGATACGTTTTTGTAGGCCTGGTCATCCGATCAGCGATGGAAGTTTGTTCCATAATTTCCTCATGACTGCGCCAAATGGTTTTAGGCGTTATGCCATGTTCTTCATTATAAGCCATTTGGATAGCCCGCCTCCGATTGGTTTCCGAAATCGCATTCGTCATCGACCCGGTCATCCGGTCAGCATACATGAGTACCTTTCCGTTTTCATTTCTAGCAGCCCGACCAATCGTTTGAATTAAAGATCGTATATCACGCAAAAATCCTTCTTTGTCGGCATCCATGATGGCTACCAACGAAACTTCCGGTAAATCTAAGCCCTCGCGAAGTAAGTTGACGCCAACTAAAACATCAAATACGCCCAATCTCAATTCACGTAAAATCTCCACACGCTCAAGCGATTTGATTTCTGAATGGATATAGCGGCATTTAATGCCCACTCGGTCCAAATATTTCGACAATTCCTCTGCCATTCGTTTGGTTAAGGTAGTAATCAACACCCGCTCCTCACTTTTTATCCGCCCATGAATCTCATCTAACAAATCATCGATTTGATTTTTCGTTGGCCTAACCTCAATCAAAGGATCCAAAAGGCCCGTTGGCCTAATAACTTGCTCCACCACCACCCCTTCCGAACGCCTCAATTCATAGTCGGAGGGAGTTGCCGAAACAAAAATAGTTTGACCGATTACATCTTCAAACTCCTGAAATGTTAATGGCCGGTTGTCCATTGCCGACGGCAATCTGAACCCATATTCAACTAGGGATTCCTTACGCGATCGGTCTCCTCCCCACATAGCTCGGATTTGTGGCATCGTAGCATGACTTTCGTCGACCACCATGAGGAAATCATCAGGGAAAAAGTCTAATAAACAAAAAGGCCTTTGGCCTGGCTTTCTTTGATCAAAATACCGTGAATAATTTTCAATGCCTGAGCAATAACCCAATTCACGCATCATCTCTAAATCAAACTCCGTCCGCTGCTTAATCCGCTCAGCTTCCGTTAGTCGGCCCTCTTTTCCAAAATACGAAATCTGCTTCACTAAATCTTCTTGGATAAATGAAATGGCTTGATTCAAGGTCTCCCGACCGGTCACAAATAAATTCGCTGGAAAAATAGCAATCAACGTTTCGGTGGAAATTTTCTTGCCAGTCCATGGATCTATCCGATGTATTTGCTCAATTTCATCCCCAAAAAATATAATTCGATACCCAAAATCAGCATAGGCTAAAAATATATCTACGGTGTCTCCTTTGACTCTAAAAGTACCTCGCAAAAATTCCCCTTCTGTGCGCGCATACAATATCTCCACCAAACGAAAAAGAAACTGATTTCTGGAAATCACCTCACCTACTCCGATGCGCAGAATGGAATTTCGGTATTCGTCGGGATTCCCCATGCCATAAATGCAGGAAACGGATGCTACGACAATAATATCTCTACGACCCGACATCAGCGAAGAAGTGGTGGCGAGTCTTAATTTCTCAATTTCTTGATTGATCGATAAGTCTTTTTCGATGTAGGTCCCTGTGGAGGCAATAAACGCTTCGGGTTGGTAATAGTCATAGTAGGAGATAAAATATTCCACCGCATTTTCCGGAAAAAAAGACTTGAATTCTCCATATAATTGGGCCGCTAACGTTTTATTGTGGCTTAAAATTAACGTAGGCCTGTTGATTTGTTGAATCACATTCGCAATGGTAAATGTTTTTCCAGAACCTGTGACGCCCAACAAAGTTTGTGCCTGTTCTTTTTTAGTAATCCCTTCCACTAATTGGTGAATGGCGGAAGGTTGATCGCCGGTTGGACTGTAAGCTGAAGTAAGTTTGAAATCCATGGAAAAATATTTGACGTTAAATTACGGAATTAAAATTTGAGGGATAGGGAATAAGTATGATTTCTCTCTATTTTTGATTCAAAATAGATGAAGATGGACAATGGATTTTTACTGATAGCCGGGATTTTTATCTCCATTTCCTTGGCTTGCCAGTCGGCCGAAGAGAAACTTCCTTTAAGCCAACAAGCCATACAGACTTCTGTAGTTTCAGCGCCTAAGGTGTATACTTTTACGGCAAAGCCTATTTGGGCAGATGAATTTGACACACCGGGATTACCGGATTCAAAAATTTGGTCTTATGATGTAGGAGGTTCAGGTTGGGGTAATAATGAATTGCAATATTATACGGAAGCCGACAAAGATAACGTACATATCGAAAATGGCTTTTTGACGATTGAAGCCAAAAAGGAAAATTTTGGAGGTAAAAATTATACCTCTGCGCGCATTGTTTCTAAAGGGAAGAAAGATTTTTTATATGGTAAAGTAGAAGTTCGCGCTAAAGTTCCGGCGGGACGAGGCAATTGGCCTGCTATTTGGACCTTAGCGAGTCAATCTGATTATGGTACACAGTATTGGCCTGATAATGGGGAAATAGATATCTTGGAGCATGTAGGTTTTGACCCAACGGTCATGCATTTTTCGGTTCATACCAAAGCGTTTAACCATGTCATAGGTACGCAGAAAACATCGACAACAACAGTAGAGGATTTTGATACCGCATTTCATGTGTATTCCATTGAATGGACTCCCAAAACAATCCAAGCCTACATCGACGGGAAACAATACTTTTATTTTGAAAATTCAGGTAAAGGTTGGGAAGCGTGGCCATTTGACAAAAAGCAGCACCTCTTATTGAACTTAGCCATAGGCGGAAATTGGGGTGGTCAAAAGGGGGTAGACGATTCGATATTCCCCAATCAATTTGTTATTGATTATGTACGTGTTTACGGTTTAAATCTATAAATTATGAGATACCCACAAGCGGCTGAGGCCTTTGATCGATTGCTTTGTATGATGGATGATTTGAGGGAAAAATGCCCATGGGATAAAAAACAAACCATGGATTCCTTGCGTCATTTGACGATCGAGGAAACCTATGAACTATCAGAAGCGGTTCTCCAGGGCGACTTAAATGAAGTCAAGAAGGAGGTC
>Ga0209829_10002109_pt1 | contig 15377 bp, 13 predicted proteins | sample C_140205_EF_Meta_FD_187311 | JGI IMG/M metagenome (GOLD analysis project Ga0209829, IMG submission 187311) | Freshwater microbial communities from Lake Croche, Canada to study carbon cycling - C_140205_EF_MetaG (SPAdes) (version 2) | ecosystem: Environmental > Aquatic > Freshwater > Lake...
TGTTCTTTAGGCGTTTTGCATGGCTGCGGCCGCGGCGGCCTGCAGCGTTAAAACAGCCTGAGCAATCTCAGGCTGCGATGCCGCTACATTGGCCGCGCCGGCATAAGCAGACGACTTCTCGACATGGCCGCCAAGGCCCGCGGCGGCAAGTACCTCGTCAAGCTGCTGATTAGCAGCACTGAGCGAGGATACTTGCGCAGCCGCGGCCTTTTCTTGTTCAGCCGTGTAGAGCACATGCAGTTTGGACGCCGCTGACCACATTTCTGCGGCCTCGCTTTCCGAGCGCGGGGCAATCCCGTGCGCGGCAAGCTTTTCAAAGAAACGCGGTGCCGCAAGCTCCGTCACGATTGTGGCGTATGCCTGCTCAGCCGCTACCTTAACATTGTCCATAACTAGTGCTCCTTGTAATTAAAACGTACGCAATATCACTTGAAGTCGACGCGGGCCAGACCGTTCGTGTGACCGAACGAGCCGCCTTGCGTCTGGTAGGCGAAGTACTCAAGCATGTAAGCTTCACGACGGATGTACATCGTGGTGGGCTCCAGCTCGTAGTTCTTGCCGATAAACTTTGGTGATGCAAACATAAACATCGAATCGTCAGGCACAAGATCGCGCTTGATTGTGACAATCCAACGGGTGTTGAGGAAGTTAGTTTCCGCCCAGCCGTTCTTGATGATGTCCTGCGAGAAGTCACCGCCCATTTCGTCGCGACCGAACTTGAGGAGTTCCTTGATCGTGATGTTATTCACGAGGCAAGTCTCAACCTCAAAGTGCGAGGGCGTACGGGGCATGACCTTCAGAGCGTCAACAAGCGTCTCACGTGTGATACCGCCGCTGATCTCCTCGTACTGCACAACGCCGCTAGCGACGTTAGCAACACCAGCAGTCGGCAGCACGGCGTTGAAGGCGGCAATAAACTTGCCGTCTTCTTCAGCCAGCATGTCCTTGATCATGTTGTCGCTGAGAACCTGACGGATGTCGATGACATACGTACGCAGTTCGTCGACGTCCTTCACAGCGCGGGGCGACACGATCCGGTCAAACATGACGCGGTAACGCGGGCCACGGATGTAGAAGTTGATCGGGAGTGTCGCAAACGGGAGCGACACAGCCGCCGGGGAATCGGGCTCCTTGTCCACAACCTTGACGGGCTTGTCAGTGTCAACCTGACGGTCCAGCTCGTCGTTGGTGATGGTCAGCGGGGGCATAATCCGCCGGTAGAAACCGTCTTCACGCATCTTGGTGCGCGTGAAGTCGTTAACCGCATCAATGGCCTGCTTCTGCATGCCGGGTGTATCGAGCTGCTCAAACAGTGTCTCGTTGAGCAGTTGTACTTCTTGCTGTGTGGGCATTGTGGGAACCTCCATGTTCCGAGTAGTTAGTTAATGTTTAGGTCAGTCGATGGTGGCAGCAGTGCCGGCCGGCAGATAAACGCTCCAGAACGAAAGCGTTTTCACACCGTTGTGGTTATTCGACGCGCCGCTGGAAACAACACCGCAGACCGCGTTGACGTACTGCACAGCGCTCTGGTTCGTCAGCACGCCGCCCGTGGAGGCAACGCTAGTTGAAGTACCAGCTGTGAGCAGATCGCCCGGGGCGTAGGTCTGCGTCGTATCAAATTCAGTCGAAGCAATCTCGTAACCGCCGGTGGCAACAAGACCCGACAGCTTGCCCGACGGCGAAACTGCCTGATGCATGAACTTGCCGCCAGCTGTTGTGCCGGGGTTGCTAACGTCAGCGTCGCCGCCACCGTTCAACAAGAAGATCGCCATGTGCGAACCGCTGACGCCGGGAAGAAATACTTCCTTGCCGCTAGCCAGTTCAAGATGCACAACGCGACCGCGCGGAAGATCAAACGACACCGAACTCGACAGCTTGGCCGAGTAGTCGAGGGACGCCATATCGAACCAGCCCTTTTTAACGTCAAGGCCGTGTTCGAACATCAGATCGGGAGCGTAAGCCATTGTAAGACCTCCATGTCTTTGTCAATTGTGGGAACATCATGTTCCCGGGTAGTTAAACGAATTCAGGACGTGGGCGGATTCAGACCAAGGCCAGTGAAAAATTTAACGTCAGAAGCCTTGAGGCGACCATCGCGGGCACCCACATACCCGCTCGTCAAACTAGCCGACGGATCATACCCAGCTGTCTTCGTTGTCGAAGACAGCGGAGCACCGATGCGAGACATTTCAGCCGCGTTTTTATGCGAGGCTAATTTGATCACAAGTTCCATCGCGCGGACCGGATCCCGAAGGGCAGCGTCAAGCGCTTCCTTCTGGTGGGCTTCAATACGCTCGTTCTCGACACAAGCCTTAACAGCCTCGGGGATAAGCCGAGCCAGCTTTTCTTGCGTCGCTTCTTGAGTCTTAATTACGGAAGCGGCCTTAGTCATCGCGGCATCGGAAAACCCGATGTAGTCGACAATCTTCTGTACGAGAGCGTTGTTTGTAGACATTAAAACCTCCGGGATATCAACGGTTGACAAGTTCAATAACGTGCTGCTTCATCATATCGCGGAGTTCACGCGACCGCTTAGTGCGCGCTTCCTTGACCTGAAACTTGCCAGCTCGTTTAAAATTCACAACAGCGCGACCGATAGTGTCCAGCTCGCGCAATGATGCCATTTTCGGAGCGCCGCCCATTGCTGCCGGGTCCATTGGGGGAGCACCACCCATCGCAGCGGCAGGATCGCCACCCATCGCAGCAGCCGGATCGCCGCCCATCGCAGCAGCCGGATCGCCACCGCCGGCGCCACCGCCCTGAGACAACGCTTGGATTAAGGCTTCCGGGGGGATGCCCAGCTCTTGCAGCGCCATAGCGAGTTCCTGAACAGCGCCGTCTTCAGACGGTGCGCCACCCATTTCTCCGCCCATTTCTCCGCCCATGTCGCCGCCCATTTCAGGAGCAGCGCCCATCGCAGCTTCAACAGGGGGAGCGTCACTGGCGCCAGACTCGGCGTCGGCCGGGGCCGAGTGATCTTCGCCTTCAGCAGCTTCTTCGGTCGGATCGGCCCCGGCGGCCTTGGAGCTGGCAAACCCGATAAACAGGTCAGCCATCTCGTCAGCTTCACGAATTGTATTAGCGCAAACTTCACGCACGGAAGCTTCAGCCGCAGCCTTGTCCATGCCAAGATGCGCAGCTAACTCGTAACCAGCGTTAAATGCGGCTTCTTTGCCTTCTCGGAGCGACTTAAAATCCGAGCCCTCAATCTTGCCGTCGTTGTCAACGTCAAGCTTGTGCTGGTCGCCCTTCAATTTGCCGGCTGGCGCCTTACCGGCTTCCTCTTTTTTTCCTTCGATTTTCTCCTTCAGAAAAGCCGGCATCTCAGCCTGCTTGTTAAGGTTTGTTGTACCGAAGTTAATAAGGTTAGCCAGAATGTCGTTGCCAAGGTTGCTGCAATGCTCGCGGGCTTCTTTGAAGTTCACCGAGCTGTACTTCTCACCATCGTTAGTCTTGGCGGGATGTGTAGTGCCCGGGTCGTCTTTGGTGCCCTTGTAGTCGCGCTCAGCGGAAGGATCTTCGCCGGTCGCAGCCACGTTTGTGTTGATGTTGAGTTGCACGTCGTCCTGCCGGCCTTCTTGCGACATCTCCGGTGTGTTGTCAACGGCAAGCGCGCCCTGCTGCTTCTTAACGTCAGCTTCGTACTCGCTCGCGCGAGCGCCAGTTGACGCCGTCTGTACGTCGTTGTCGACGCTGGTGCTGGGGTGAGTCGAGGCGCCCTGATAACCACCCGGATCGGACGGCGTGGGGCCAGCGACCTTCTCGGCGGCAGACTTCACAGAGCTTTGCGAAATCTCTTCAGCCAGCGCATTGAGTTGAGCGAACAGTGAACGTTGCATCCGTGCCATGGTCATCTCCTTTGGGTTCTAATCGTGTTAAACGACTAGCTTCCGTTCATGTAACATAATTTTGCAGTACACAGTGGTTTGCTGTCAACCAAGTATTTCCATATTTTTTGCAGACCAAAGCGCAAGCAGCAATCTTATACAAGGCGTAATGTTGCGCAAGAGCTGTTTCTGCTGTTCCGCTTGCTTGTTTCTCAGATGGAAATTCAACCGGCTGAACGTTACGAAGTGCGGCTAAATACGCGCGTTTTTCAACGTTATTCGGTAATACACTATGGGTGCGCGCCACTTTTTCGGCCCACACGCGCACAACAGGCGGCGCGTTCTCTGCAGGCAAATATACGTTATTCTCTAGTAACGACACAACATCTAGTTCGTTAGCCACCTTTGAAAAGATGTTGGGCAGCGCGGTTGCTACAGCGCCAACAAGCTGATCATTCGATGTCTTAACCGTGAGCTGTAAAAAATCGCGCAGCGGAAGGATAACACCAGCGTCAGCCAACCCGCTTAATACTCCAGCTATTTTAACAGCGGGACAGGCATTCATATCAATAGGGGGTTGCACGGTCGAAGCAGCGGAAAGCGCCACCTGCACCCAACCGGCAGCGTTTGCGCCAGCCAATTTTTCAGCCTGCACAAGCTGCGTTAATGTCTCTAACTGTAACTGCGCGCGTTTCGACAGGTCGCCGGCGTCAAAGCCGATAGGCGCTGTTACGCCCAACTGCTCAGCCAGTTCCGCGCCAGACAATACGCCCACACCAGCAGCTTTTTCAAGCTTTCCAGAAACATACGCAATGCGATCAGCCGGGCGGAAAACATGAGAGATATCAAAAAAGCTGGGGTTAGGATTGTCGGCGTGTAGTACGTGACCGTCTTCCATCACGCGGCCAATATTGTGCTTAAGTCCGCCAGCTTTGCAATGGCCACCGTGCTCAACAGAATCACAATATTCAGCGCGTGTCTTAGCCGAGTTACCGCAGGACGAGCACTTATCAAATGGGATCTTGCACGCCATCGAGACAGCGATGTCTTTATCATTAGCCAGCTTTTCAACTTCTTTATCGGCGACTAAGCCGCCGTTACGTTCTGCGGCTTCTTTCGAGCCGTTCAAAGCGCAGATAAGCTCAATCCGGCGCATCGGCGCGTTGTAGTGCGACGCCTTTACGATACCAAAGCTCTTGGCCGGGTTCTTGTTGGCGTGATCCCGATAGAACCGTGCAAACTTCTCAAACGTCGGGTGGTACTTCTCGCAGCACTCGCGCGTGAAGCCGTCGCCGTTACGATTGGGGCCATAGTCTTCCGTAGCGCCAATGGCAATCAAGTGCACAGGAACTTCGTCTTTTGCTAATTTAATGTGCAGTGCTTTTTCAGCAAACTCGGCGCCAGCGCGCTTAACAAAGTCTTGTTTATCAGCGCCAATCAAGCCGCGACTAGAAATTTTGATCAGCGCGGCTACAGGCTCGCTGAAGTCTTGCGCGTGCGGCTGGATAACTTTGATCATGCTCATGGCGTGTTCCTAGCGAGTTACTGCAGGAGTTCTTGTTCAGTTTTGCGGTTGTTTAACAGCGACGAATCGCGGTCAGCGCGCAGCTTGTCCATTTCGAGCAGCTGCTTTACGTCGAAGTCGCCCATTTCCCCAGCCTGCAAGCGCTTGCGCATCATGGCCTGCATGACAGCCGGCGAGTCGCCTAAACTGGGCGCCGTGTCAGAAATCTCGTTGTAAGCCATCGCCACATCGTGCGGGTCATAGCCAGAGATTACAGGGTCGTTTAACATCAGGTCATGAATAGTGCCCTGCGCTCGAATATCCCGCAGCGCTGTTTCATGCTCTGGGTCGGTCAGTTTGTTGTACTGATCTTTTACAACATCTTTGTTTGTTTGCGGCGCGTCAAACATGAGTCCAGACAAACCTGATGGTTTTTGCGGTGCGCCAGCCATCTCTTTAGCTACGCTGGTCGCTGGCGCTTTAAAAAAATCTTTCCACGTTCTTGGCGGCGCGGGCCTTGGTGCGTGTGGCGGGCGAGGCGCAGGCGCAGCTTCCTTCAGAGTCAGGGGCTCGTCGACAGGGTTATACAGGATTGACCCTGTAAGAAACTCTGGTACTTCTTTCTTAATCGGCGCTGCAGCTGTTTTGATAACATTAGCCGCGTTTTGCGCTGTGTTGTAGTCTTCCACAGCGTTCAACACGTTCTCGACAAGCTGGCACGGTACAAGGTCGCCGATGTACATTTCTCGCGTGGCCGATTGCTTGGTCACATGCGGGTATACAGCAGCGACTTTGTTTAATACCATCTCGCCGTCGTTGCCTAGCCGCAAGCTCACTTCGCGCACAGCGTCGCCGAACGACATGTTGCCGGGCACGCGAAAATACTCACAGAGCTTTTCCATCGACGCAGCGGCTTTCTGGTACGCGGCGCTAGCTACCCGGCGAACTTCTTCAGCCGCCCGCTTTTCAGCGACCTTTTGGCTGTAAGCGCGCTCAACAGCCGCTTGTTCGTCCCGCGGGGCTGGTAACCACGTCTTAGCCGGCAGCGCTACTTGAGCCGCCGCAGCCTTGTTCATTTCGACCTTGCGGCGGGTCAGAAACCCAACTGGCGATACGGCATACTCTGTCGACACAACGCCAGCCTGCTCAATCGCGCTAGATGTCTTCACCTGTTTGGGGTACAGCGCTTCCATAACAACGTCAGCATTAGCCAGCTGAAAATCAGCCGACTTTTCAAATGTGCTTTCGCCCTGCTCGCGCTGCTTGGTCGTGCGGCCAGTGTTGTAAGCGTGCACCATGAGGTTAATGTGCCCGGCTGGAACATTAGCGTCAGCCGCGCTTTTAATAATTGCGTCATTCGGCGTCGAGCCCGTGTTAACAAGGCTGGCAGCGCGCTCGATGGCGGTGATCAATTTTTGCTCGGCTTCTTTATTTAATGCCCGCATCGTTTGTCTCCGGGAAATGCATTGCTTGAATTTCTTTTTTGTTCGTCAGCGCGCCACCGGTGGCTAACGTCATCAATTCGTCATTTCGTAATTCAGCCGCGCCATCATCAAAAGGTAACATTTTTATAGCTGCGGAATCCAGTTTTGTCGCCACCTTGAATGGCAAAGCCGACAGCATGGCGCCGATATTTTCGACGATTGTGCCGTGGGCCTTGCTGGCGTTTTCCGTTGTACGTTCAATCTCTACGTACTTCACAAACGAGTCAATCAACGCTAATTGCGTATGAGTATTAATCTGGACCGTCAATGTAGCCAGCGCCGCCTTGTACTTCATTGTATTGATCGCGAAGTCTTGGAAGAAACCGGAGACTTCGTCAGGTGTATCCGGGCGTTTGGTTGCGGTAAATTTGTTAATCACGGCGTTTAGCACGTGTGAGCCGCCGTGATACCCAAGTAACTTCCAAAGTAGATCATAGTGCCGTTCTTGTAGGCCGCGTGTTACCGCGTCTGCCATCACCACATTAACCATGTAATCTGTGTGGTTGACCTTATCGCGAATATCAAAAAAGACGTTGGCATAGGCTGAAATAACAGTTGGGCTAACACCAACCCTTTCCGCAATTTCTTCATCTGTCTCGCCGGCAATGATCCGGGCTTCGACGCCCCAGCGTGTAGGCGCTTTGTCTTCAGCCCACATTGAGTGCGCCCAGAATAAGTCGCTGTCGCGCTCTAATAAAGCGTAAATCGAATCCGGGCGGTTGTTTGCTTGTTCAAACCGGCGCTTCAGCCTGACAGCGCGACGAATCCACTCAAAACCGGCTGGGCCATCAACCGAACGCGAAGCCCGTTTGCCGCCACCGTCAATCTGTACAGCCCGCAACCAACGCCAGTTAGGTGCGCGCCGCGGACTATTTTTAAATGCGTTCAGCATGCCCGTTAATTGTTACAATATGTTAGTGTTTTATGAGCGTAAAACTACAGGGGGCACTATGACGACAGTGTTTCACGTTGTGTTTATTACTGCCCGCGCATTATTTGTCGGCTTTGTGCTGGCATGGATGACAGTTTCGATGCCACTGACTGAGCTGTACGTTTTGCTCAATCTGCCTTACGAGCAATACATGGCTCGCGACGTTGACTTTGAATATGAAACCATTCGCGCGTTCACATTTTTGCTGCCCAGACTCGGCGTGATTAATTTTTGCATTGGCGTCGTTATTGGCGCGCTATGGCAACCTAAAAGTTGGTTTAACGCGGGGTGAGGCTGTTTGGACGTTACTATACGTTCTGGTCAACAAACCCGAAGCAGACTGTACAGTAATTTTCACTAACTGTATAGTTGAACGTCACGCTAGTCATTGTGCCGTTAATTTGAATAATGTTAAAACCCTCTTCCCCGACAAATTGCGTGTACTGGGTAGGACTTATTTCATTTAGGTATGTCGTTTGTGTTCCGGGAATTATGCCATTTGATGACCAAATCGGCGTAAACGATCTGGGATTGCCGTCCGCACCAAGCACAATTACCGTGACTGGCGTACCACCTTGGCCAACACTCGCAAACGCGACTAAAGCGTCTGCCACGGGTTGGCTAAACACTGCTGTAAATACTCCCGCCTGCGTGTTTCCAATTTGCTTGCCGCTGCTTGGTACGCCGTATTCTGGCGGAAAAATGCTGGCTCCGTACATGCCGCCATGCTCAAACATGCCACCGTTGCTTTGGGTAATCGCGACTGTGATGTTATTCTGACCAGTTCCAGAAGCCGCGGTGGAATCTACGTTAAGAATTCTCATCCACTTGAAACCAGAATCGCCAGTGCACGAAAAGTCCTCACAAGTTGCTAACGGGTTGTAATTGTTGGCGGCTGAGTTCGTGCAGCCGTAAACGCACGGAATACATGAACCGTCGTTGCAAGTTGCGCTTGGGTTGTAGTTAGTAGCGGTGTTATCCGTACAACCAGAAACACACGGCGCGCAAACCTGCTCAGCTGCATACGGAGCTGGCCAATTTACTAACCAAGGTCTGGCCGCATAACTGTATGCCCTAGCAAGTTCGCCGTACGTTGCATTTGTGTAAAGCCATACGCCCGTTTCATAACGAACAACTTCATCCCCGTATTGATACGTTTCATGCCCATACGGCGCATAGCCCACAGGAGAAAGAGTGCGTTCGCCCGCGGCCCAGCCAGTCATTTTGACCGGTGCTGTTGCTGCATCACAACACGAGTCACCGCGGCAAAACACTAAATTATCGCCGACAAACACACGCTCAACAACCGCATCGCCTATTTTGATAGACGTAATGTTGGCGTTGTTTATGTATGTTTTGCTGTCTACTCTTGGCATAGCAATTACTCGGCAACAATGTAGTACACAGTTGCTGGGTCTTTAGTCGCCAGCGCGTTATAACCAGCTTGGGTAATTTTGACGATATTAGTTAACCGAGATGCTCCGGTAATGCCATCTGACACGCTGGTCACACCTGCGCTTGTTTGCGTCGTAGCGTCAACAAACGTAATCCCGCCCGCGTTGTAATACGCGCCGTTGGCGCCAAACAAATGACGCGAGTCTCCGTTCTCAGTCACAATGGCGAGGTAATCAACAGTACCGCTGGTAGGGTAATAACTGTTGACGTTAGCAGTTGTGCCGGCGTCGTCGCCAATAGTAATTTTTAATACGCTGGTGTTGTCGTTTACATCTACCTTGATGATGGACATCCGGTCGGTGTTATCCTCGGATGATTTGAACAACAAATTACTGTTAACCTGCACATCGTTAAACGTAACGTTATTCGTTGTATTTAAGTCTTGGTCAAACGGGTTACCGCCTGCGCCGCCGCCAATTTCTATGACAGTTGTGTCTTCAAGCCCGGCGTACAATTTGTTTGCTGTCTCGTCGTACAGCAGTTCGCCGGGTTGAACATTAGTCGGCGTTGTGTCTTCAGCGCTGACAACCTCTCGGCGGCGATGTGGAAAATGCAGCGCGCGAAATACGTGTGTATCGGGCATAGTAGCGCTCCTAGATATTTACCGCAGCGTCGGAGTTTCGACGGTGACGGTCAGCACGAAATTCTTCTCGCCGGAACCGTTGGGCGTAATCCGCAGATACAGAAACCGTTGCGGATTAGACGGCGAGCCGTCGCGATTAAGATACGCCACATTTACGTTGCTGTTTTCGGCAATCGCTACGACGTCTTGATCAGCTACAACGTCAGCAAAATCAGACAAACTGAGCAAGTGAAAAGCCTCAGCGGGCAGTGCACTGTTCGGCGTTGTCTCTTGGTTGCTGGAATACAGATCAGCCTCAAACTTGTTATTAGCGCCGGTTGTCTGCACAAGTGTATATCCGCGCAAAATTGCCCGATGAGGCATTTTTACCGGCACAGTTGTTTCAGAGCCGCTTGGCGCTGTAAATGCGGTAGTGCCAGACCAAATCGTGCTAGCCATTTGTCACCTATTAGGAGTTTGCAGTAGCGCCGAGATCTACGTCTTGCGCCGACTCTTCTGGATACGGCTCAATCGTCTTCTGCTTGAGGAACAGAATTACGTCGCCGAGCATTTCAAAAGCGTTGCGCAGTGAGTCTTCCAGTTCCGGCATGTCTGACTTGCCGTACCGCTCAGCGAACCGGTCGCCGTGCCAGTAGAACATAAACAAGATTCGGCCGATCTTATCGAGGCCCTTGGTCAGCTCGCCCATGTAACGATCCACCATGCTGTCGTCACGCACGGCCTTAAGCATCGAACCGATCATGGCGGTGTCGAATACTTCTCGCTGACCAGTCTGCGCGGCATCGGTCACCGCGCGGATATCTTTCTTGTCGAGCATGGTGTTCGGGTTGTAAATGCTGCGGTCCGTGTTGCTGGCGCTCATGCTCGTTACCGGCACGCCAACGTCAATACCCATCTGTGTCGGAACGCTAGCGCCCATGATTGTCTCGCCGCCCATCACCGGGCCCGGATCACTCGGGGCGTTGGGCGCGCTGTTGATCATCATCGGGCCGCCATACGGGTCGGCGTACTTGATGCGGCTTTCGTACTTCCGCTTGGCGGCAGCTGTCTTGAGGATCTCGCGGGCGGCTTCTTCGCGCAGCCCGTGATGCTCGACAAGCGTGACCAGCGCCTTAAGCGGGCTAACAGCCGCTTCTTTGTTAATAGTTACCGCTGTGCCAGTGTGATACACAGTCAGGCTGGCTGTCTTGCTCATGAGTGCAAGCTGGGCGTCTGCAAGGTTGCCCGGCATCAGCGGCGGATCTTCGCTGCCGCCGCAGCCACAGCTTTCTTGCCCCTCTGGCTTATCGGTGTCATCTTCGCCCTTGCTTGTCGGCAAAAGCTTGAAACCTTCAGGCACAAAAATATCGCCCATGCTGGAACGCAGCTTGGAACCCTTCTTGGCGTTCAGGTGGAGCCGGACGCCGTCGCGGTACTTGTCGTAGTTCAGCGGGTCTGTGTAGGCGCAACCCATAATGCTGCCGCGCGGCGGGTGCTTGGAGTAATCTTCCAAGTGCACCTCGTACGATGTGGTGTCATACTCGCTGGTGCCGTACTCGCGAAGAACACGTGCCGGCACAGTGGCGTCGCCGTTCTTGCCGATCAGCATGACACGACCATTTGCCGGAAGACTGTTTGCATCCTTCAAGCCGTTGAACCACGTGTCAAAGTCTTCACCTTCAATGCGCACCAACGCAAACACTTGGTCGGCCCGAGTGTTCACCCAGTCCGGCGTGCCCTCCGTGCGCACAACTGTAACGAAGTCAGCGCGCTTGGCGGCGCCTTGCGGATGCACTGCAACGTAGCAACGCTCAATGTTGCCGCCCTTGACAAGAATGTCATACAAACCACTTTCGCTGGGCGTAAACAGCTTCTTTTCGACTTGGATGTTGTACGGCACTGAGACGCTGTCGTCGCCGCGCTCGTCTTGAATCAGCACGCCGTCACGCAGCAACTTCTCTTGGTCTTCTTCGGTGTACGTGTGCGGCAGCTTGGTCTGCAGCGTCACGTCCGGGGCAATGATCTTCAGGCCCTTTTCAGCCGCCGGTGTTTCCGGCGCTGCAGACAGCACGCTGGCAATCTTGGGCTGGTTGGCCCGGGCGTGCGCCAAGTCGATGGCTTCTTTAATGATATTTAAACCGTGAAACTCGTCGATGGCCTGCGCGATAGCGGGGGCCGCCTGACAGGTTTTTACAAGCATGTTAAGCGTTTCCAGCCGAGCTTCTTTGAGAAACTTCTTCAGATCCATCAGCTGGCCAATCTCAGCAAACGCGGCAGTCGTGTTCTGGGTCGCCGTCTTGGCAAACGTCGACATAACCGCCGTGATCATCTCTTTCAGCGTGGGTTGCGCCGAACCAAACTTGGAAGGCGACCGCGAAAGTTGCGTAAAGTCGGGGTTGCGCTGGCCCAAACCGGCAAGATTCTTGTCAACGCTGCTGCCCAGAATGTTGGGCTTGCGGTTCATCAAGTAGTTAATCCAGTTCTCTTTGAGCGGCACAAACATATCCTGATTCTTGATGTACAGGAGTTCGTGACCCTTCAAGTCGCCGTTCAGAAAGAACACGGGCGCGTACAGCCACATCGAACCAAGCTTAAACGCAAAAACACCAATAGCCTTGGTGTTTTCACGGTTGCGGTCGAGGAGCTGGAAACCAATTTCGTGGTCTAACAGCTTGGGCGCAGAGTCGCGGAGATAAGCGTGCGCTAAGTTACTAAAAGACTGCTCAAAGGACGTATCGTCGCCCTTTCCGCCCAGATCGGCTTGCTTGGTCTGGCTGCGGTCGTGCGACCGGACAACGTTCAGCCAGTGCTTTACCGACGCTTCTTTAGTCTTTTTGTTATACACAGCCACCTCCATGCGGCGCTATTGACACTTGGCACTGAGTAATAATTTACAGTGCTTAGCCCCTATATCCTACATAAATACGCTCAGGGCTTCCACCCACTTGTTGTTCCAGTCACACCAAAGTTTTCACCTTGCGCCAGCGCCGGAACATAACTGCTGCCGGCGGTATCGCTAGTTAAACCGCGGTGTACGCTGTTCATCAAGCCTTTTTCTTGGTACGACCCAAGCATTCTGGTCATCCAGTCTGGGTCGTTGGAGATGTTCGACATGCCGCGCACCATTTCGGGCTGAAACGGCGGCGGATCTCTGTGCGCCTGAATATTTGCAATGCCGTGCTGGCCTAAAGTTTTGGCGACGTTTTTTGTTATTTTTGTGCCGACAGAGTAATGCAGCGCCGGTTGCTCTAAATAGTGCCCGGTTAGCGTACTTGGCGCGGCCGAAACACTACCGTCGCGGGGCGTCCAATGCCGCTCAAGCATCGAGTAGGGTACAACGTCATCAGGAGAGTAGTCACCGTACTCATCGGTCATGCGGACATGGTTAATCAGGCCGCGGGACAAGAGTTCAATGTTGCGCCTATGCGCGGGAATGCCGCTGTTTTGCATTACTTGCCGCATTGATTGGACAAAGTAGCGACGACCCTCACCAACTCCCTTATGTTTGACGATTTCAGCTGGATTTGGCATACCTTCTGAAATTGTGTCGCCAGCTTCGATCTCGTCACCCTTTTTAACCGTGACATCGCGGTCCGTCGGGACATAATGGTCTTGACCGTTAATTTGCACATAAAAGCCGCCCTGTGGCGCAGGACGCACTTCTTGAACATGCCCATCTGTCTGGGAGTGGGTTGCCCCGCCGGGAAATTTCTTCGGCACCTGTACAAGCGCGTTGAGCGCTTTAAAGCCAGAAATTGCGCCTGCGCCACCGACGCCGCCGGAATGCTTCGAAGATATCTGACTCTGTGTAACTGGCTCGGAATTGGACACAACGAGCCCGTTTTCTAACAAAAACAAGTGATCTGGGTGCGCGATGTAAATGTCATAAGTGGGCCGCACGCCGACCTCTTCTTTACGCACAAACCGTGCCCGCGTTGAGTCGTTCGTCTTTTTTGCGTCGCCAATAATCTGCAGCAATTTTTTGTGTTTTACACCGGGAATGTAGAAATCAGCCAGTTTCTGCACCATATCTCCGGCATTGATCGTGAACACATACATGGGCCGCGCGTTGTCAGCTTTTTTTTGTGATACGCACACGGCAGAACCGTAAACGCCAAACCTAACCGCCAGCAATGTTTTAATGCCCGTAATTAACTCGCGGCTCGTCGCGCCAAAACCAATACCATTGCTGTGCTTATTCTGCATTACGTAACCATCGGTGGAAAGCATTCCGGCAATGTATGCCCGAATAGACGAGTTAGACCACGCCCAGATTGTGCGCGGCAAATGTTTCTCGTGCGCGTAGCAACCCCACAAACCTTCAGCGCGCAACCATTGTTTGAGTCGATTGCGATATTGCTCGCCGTCAGCTTCTTTCATGTACCGGGAGTCTTCGTCGTGAATGCGATATTCAGGATGTGCGCCTGTCAAACTAAACCCGAGCGGTCGAAGTAACGCCGGTAAGTCATCAGCCAACTCTGTGTCGTAACACGTAAAGCGCACGGCGTTCTCGGTTGTCAGGCAGCCGTCGCCGGTCAGAATACCCGCCAATAGCGCGTATGGCTCGTCGCGCGTATCCGTGTCGTCAAAGCTTGTCGACAGCTTGGCGCAAATGTAATCGTGCGCATTTGGCGGTTGAAAACCAAGCGGTCGCGTAGCCACGGCGTCAAAATACGTCAGCCGGTTAGCTGCGGCCTTGTTGGTGCGCACAACAACCTCAGTCAAAATTTTGTGCTCCTGCGTGCCGATAACTGACAAATAGTCTTCTTCGTTCACAGCGCCTGTTCCTCGGCGATAAAGCACACGTACGCACTCCTTGTCGCCGCTATATTGCTGCGCCAGCACAGGCACGGGCTGCGCTACGCCAGAAACTGAGCACCCCAGCACTACGTCGCCCGCAACGATGCGCTCAATCTCCTTTACTGACCCGTCAGCCATGCGTACGCGCGTACCCTCCGCCAAACAGAGCGCCTGCGCGGCTGCAATACCCACATAATCTCCGATAGGCGGGAGCTTGCCTTTTTCGCGGTAGCCGACGTCATTTGCATAAACACCGCCGTCTTCAGGGCCGCCAACAATCGGGCTGCGGACTAAGATATCTTTAATGCCCATCTCTTTGATGTCGCGCAGGATCTTGGGCGTCAGCACAGTATTGCGCTTGTACGGCCCAATTGGCCGAGACAGCATAGACCCTTCGTTATCCGGGTCGTCTACATCTGTAGGAAACCCGCGGTCATGCGCAGTGGCTAAGCGCTCGGGGTCTTGCTCGTCGTGATCTGTGACAAGCAGTCTGTGGGCCATCTGTGTAAGTTGTTTTCCGTAGAACCCCGCATCAGCCGTAGCGGTCTTCAGGTCGATGACACCTTTGCGCGTACCGAACGCGCCGGCAAAGTATTCAACGGGCGTTAAGCCTTGAGCGTAGCCGCGCATAACAGGAATCGGAATGGCTTCGCCGCGGTGGTCGAGGTACTGCATGTCGGCGCCAAGAATCGAATTCAGCTGAAACTTGTTGCCGACGCCAGAGCCTGCGATCTGGTGCGCCAATGGATTATCGTGCCCGTGGGCTTCGGTATATACGTCATCTACAAGCTGGCGTTGTGCGTCGGACGCCATT
>Ga0209829_10002110_pt1 | contig 15375 bp, 23 predicted proteins | sample C_140205_EF_Meta_FD_187311 | JGI IMG/M metagenome (GOLD analysis project Ga0209829, IMG submission 187311) | Freshwater microbial communities from Lake Croche, Canada to study carbon cycling - C_140205_EF_MetaG (SPAdes) (version 2) | ecosystem: Environmental > Aquatic > Freshwater > Lake...
AAAATAAGGAAGATAATTGTTAACATAACCACCGGCAACATCGATATCGCCTTGAGTAAAGAATCGAAATATGTTTGTGAGAAATTGTTTTTCTTCATTAGTTAGTTTATTCTTCCAGTCTTTTACATCTTCAGCCATTGGTACTTCTGTATGTAACCAATGACTTTGTTCATGCTTCAACCAGGCATCATATGCCCATGGATAGTTGAATGGTTTAAATGCATCTCTGCTGTCTGTTAATTTTGATTTAGTTTTCATTTATTCTCTTTTTTAAGGTTATTCGTACATAACTGTATTTGTATCACCCAATGCCCATTTTAAATCTGCTTCTACGGACCATTTCTTTGTTGCGACTTGAAAATCTGGCATCTTCAATTCTTTTGGATTACTACTTGGTTCAAACACAATCAATCTATTATTTGGCTGAGCAGCAAACTGCCCATTATCACACATAATGAAATTATAAGACTTGTGGTCTTCGATATCTTCAGAAAACCCTGTATCAAGTACGTTAAAATCAGGATGAGCAGAATCAACTGTAAACATATAAACACCATATTGCCAATTTCCATTCTTTAATTTAAACTTACACTTCATTGATTGTAACTGTGCTTTCTTTATAACTGTTATGTCATATGATAAGCAATCCCACAACTGTAGATAATCTAATGGTAATTCATTCTCAACAGGTTTCCAACAAAATGCATGTAATGGTAATTTATCATACAATGCACCATAGTTGTTTAGATATGCTTCAATTCGAAACGCTTGGCCTCGCAAAGACTTAATACTCACCCACCAACAAGGTTCAAGTTCACCGAAATCCTTTTTAAAGTCATAAAGAAATTCTCTACGAACAAAGCATTTAACTACGGGTAAATTTGCTACTATGTGCGCCATTTACTTCTCCATCAATTCATTTACAAAATCTAATAATAGTTTGTGATGTGTGCCATTATGATACTTGCCATTCATCCAACTATAACTATCATACCAAAATTGTTCACTCTCTGGATGACAACCAATTAGACCTATTCTATTTTGTATGATAGCCATTGCATCACCATTACTGTATGTTGCAATAACTTCTTTATCACCATCACCAATCAATGCACAACCATCATACCAAAACATATTCATGGGTTCACCACGCCATGTTATGCTCATATTTTTAGCATGTGGCCGTCTTGTATCAGTACCAGGTCTTTTTAGATACTGAACTGCTTCTACATTATCTAGTATGTTAAGATATAACGATGAAGCCCAATAAGCGCCCATACAAATGCCAAGATAGCGACCGCCAGATTTGATATATTTCTTGACCGTTCTACCATTGTACTTGAACAAACTATCATAAGAGTCCGCGTCACCAAAACCACCAGGCACAGCCACAGCATCAACATTATTAAAAAATCCATCTTCTACCTCATTCTTTGAAAATAATTTGAAATGATAATGACCATCAAGTGCTTTGATAATACCATTATTACTCTGTACAGAACATTTCGGATCGTATACAAACAGAGCAATAGTTTTCATTTATACAGCAAATGAAGATCCGCAACCGCAAGTATGTTTTGCATTAGGATTACTAATAACAAATTGTTGGTTAAACTTTTCAGTTTTAAAATCAACTGTTGCAGTATCCAAGTATTGTGCTGACATAGCATCAACAACTAATTTTATATCATTCTTCTCTATAATAAAATCATCTTCATTCTGCACTTCATCAAACGTGAAACCGTATGTGAAACCAGAACATCCACCACCTTGTACAAACATTCTTAGCAATAGATTTGGATTGCCTTCTTCTATCATTAAATCTTTTATTTTACTGAATGCGTTATCTGTTACTTGTATCATTTTAGACCTTACATGAACATTTTAATTGATAATCTTGTATTGCTGCTTTGATTGCATCTTCAGCCAATATAGAACAATGTATTTTTACTGGTGGTAATGCTAACTCAGAAGCTATTTCTGAGTTACTGATTGTCGAAGCCTCATTGAGGGTTTTACCCTTGACCCATTCTGTAACCAAAGAACTAGAAGCTATTGCAGAACCGCAACCATATGTTTTAAATTTCGCATCTGTGATAATGCCATCTTCCACCTTTATCTGTAGTTTCATCACATCACCACAAGCTGGTGCACCCACCATGCCTGTGCCAATACCTTCTTCATCTTTACTGAAACTACCCACATTTCGTGGGTTTTCATAATGGTCAATTACTTGTTGTGAATATGCCATCTTTTATCCCTCGCAGGCTAAACAAACTTCTTCTGTTGCCAACGCTTTTAAATCAATTTCTTCGATGATTTCACGTTGAATCTTTTTAGATACTTTATCTGCCTTGCCAATCTTTTCTGAACGGCAATAGTATAAAGTCTTTAATCCTTGTTTCCAGGCCTGAAAATGTACAGCATGTAGATACTTCACATTAACATCTGGTCTAAAGAACAGATTAAGGGATTGTGCTTGGTCAATGTAATTTTGTCTGTTAGCTGCGTGATCCACAATCCATCGTTGGTCAATTTCCATACTCGTTTTGAATACGTCTTTGGTCCATTCGTCAAGAAATTCCAAGTGTTGTACTGATCCGTCATTTGCAATGATACTTGACCAGACTTCTTGATAATCGAGCTTTTTGTTTGCATCACATGCCTCTTTGATAAATTTATCTAAGAACTTGTTTTTGTTTAGGGATGATCCTGAGAGAGTATCTTGTCTATATGCATTCGCACGATAGGGTTCAATCGAAGGAGAAGTATTACCCATAATGATAGAACTTGAAGCATTAGGAGCAATGGCGAGCATATGACTAAAACGCTTCCCCGTACCAACAGCATCAGGTGCTTCACCACGTTCTTTACCCAATTGTAAATTTGCATCATCTAATTTCTCCCTAATATGTTTGAACATCTTAATATTAGCACCAGTTGCTAATGCTGATTCCCATGGCATATTGTTTTTCTGTAGATACGCATGAAATCCTAAAGCACCAATACCAATAGAGCGTTCACGTTCAGCTGAATACTTAGCTCTTTCAACACCACTAGGTGCATTGTCAATAAAGTATTGTAATACATTATCAAGCATTTCAGCCATATCTCTTAAAAAGAGTTTGTCATCTTTCCAATCATCATAGTATTCTAAATTAACTGAAGACAAGCAACATACAGCAGTACGGTCTTTGTCAGTTGGTAAAATAATCTCACTACACAAATTACTTTGTTTGATACTTAAACCAAGTTTCTTTTGAAACTCTGGCATCATACGATTACTTGTATCGATATAATGAATATATGGTTCACCTGTTTGCATACGCATTTCAAGTACACGCTGCCACAACTCACGAGCAGATACAATCTCACGCACTTCACCATTGTGCGGGTCTTTTAATTCCCAATCATCATTCGATGTTGGATCAATCATAGCTTTCTCAATCAAATGCATGAAGTCATCTGTGATATTGATGCCGTGATGTAGATTCAAACAACGCATGTTTGGATCACCAGTAGGCTTTCTCATCTCTAAAAAGAGCAAAATATCGGGATGAGAAATATCAAGATAAGCAGCATAAGACCCCCTCCTTGTCCGCCCTTGTCTGTATGCCAAACTACTAGCGTCATAAGTGCGAAGATGAGGCATAACGCCAACGCTTTTGTCATCTGAGGATCTAATACCAATTCCAATTCCTACTCCTCCGCCCAACATACTGAGCCAATTTACTTCCGCCAAACAATCGACAAGACCTTCTGCGCTATCGTGGAGATAAGGTAAGAAGCATGAAATAGGAAGGCCACGCTTACTACGCCCAAAGCTAAGAATGGGAGTAGAATAAGACAACCAATGTTTACTAGAATACTCATATAGTCGTTGTGCATGTTCCTTATTGGAACTAAACGAGCTCGAAACATATGCAAATCTTTGTTGTGGCGATTCTTCATCTTCTTTCATGTAACTTTCTTTAAGTCTTTTTAATCCTAATTCATCAAAGAGATTATCCCGAGAATAGTCTACCCTTATATCGTTAACGATATCGTTCATCTTTACTCCAATTATTATTGTTCTGTGAATTCTTTTGCCATAGGAAATACTGTGGCAATAACTTCTGCACATTTAAGTGCTATGTCTCTGTGTTCTTTTTGTGTGCCGTTCGCTGAGCGAAGGGAGATATAATGTATCCATGAACGGAGAGTTCCATTCATGTACAAGCGTGAGATTGTAAGACCTTCTGGTAATACAGCCCTTGCCTGTTCTTTTGCAATACCTGCTTCTATTGCCCACTCATATGCCATACGGGATTGTTCAAGGACATTTTTCTGCATATTTTCCCATTGGAATGCAAGGAATCTATCTGCATCATTGTTTAAGTCCAATTCAATACTGTTCTGGCGATTCTTAGTGTCTTGTCTTCTAGCATCTCTCAATACAAAATCCAACTCTTTGGTTGGATCAGCATATCTCTGACTAAATTCTTGAAATGAAAACGACCTATGTCTCAATATTTGTCTCGCAATATCTCTTGTAGTTTCAATTTCTAAGCACATGCTCACCATTTCTAGTGGCGACCAATGTTGATTTTTAATCAAATAACGAATCAACTTCTCACTTGTATCTTTATTCCCTTGATTACTTGGGTTTGATACTCTTGCACAAAAGGCAACTAACTCTGTCATATTCTCAGCGAAATGACTTTCAGGCTGTGAATAACTAACCAACTCAATTTTCATATTATATTTTCTTCCAAAAAACAAACTTAGCTTGCGCCTCAAGACCTTTGAATGTGTTACTACTTATAATACTTTCAATTTCATCCTGAGAAATACCACTCATTATCATCTCATTAATATCTTTGGCTTTGATTGTATCTGGCCAAATAACGACATTATGTCCTGTTTTGATGCTGTCTTGCATCATCTTTACAATTTCTTTATTTCTAGGTTCATTGTCAAATATTAGTGTTTTACTAACACACTCAATATCTTTTGCTGTTAATGCTAGATTAGCATCAGCAGAGGCGAGACAGTTATTTAGAAACAGCGAATCTATTGGTCCTTCTACAATCTTGACTGGTTTAGTTAAGTCAACTCTATCCATACCGAATACAAGTTTATCAGTACTATCATTCGTGCGAATCGTCACATATCGTAAAGTTTTATCACTAGTCTCTAAAGCTCTGCCAGATACAGCAATAAGTTCATTATACACGTTATAGAACGGTATTACAAGCCGAGCGTCATCCAGCAGCTGTTTTTCATTATTTGGAACTAGTGACGTAATAAACTGTTTATAATGACTGGTAAACAGTAATTTGTCGTAAAATTTAGTCGGAATACGTCTTTTTGACGCATAAATTGAACAGAAATGTTCGGATGGTAATTTGTCAAGCCATTCAGCATGTTCGAAGACTTTAGACTTCTGTAATCTACCAAATTTGGGTGATGGTACAGATATAGCTTCGTTTGAATAGTTTTTGAGACCTGATTCACCTGTTTTATATCTCTCTAATACATATTCTTTATGTAATGCAGAGTCAACGTGTTTCAGTAGATTTGCAAGACCCACAGAAGCGGCACAATTATGGCAACGATAATATAAATCATTGCCTCTTTTGAAGACATAACCACGGGCTTTAAGTTTGTTCTTTTGACTGTCGCCACAAATGGGACAGGAAAAGTTCCATAGATAAGGTTCCTTCTGCTTGAAGTTACGCAAGCGAGAAGAAACTAATTTGATATATTTTGAGTCGGTGTGTAACATAGAATCATAGTATAACACACCTTCTCATCGGTGTCAAGGCTAAGTTAGATATTTTACTATTGTTGCCGCATGGCCGGATACCCAACCCATAACAGCAATTGCACCAGCAGCAGTCCACAACCATTTGTCTCTTTGAGTTTTCAATGCGTTAATTTCTTCAGCTAAAGATTTATGCTGATTGCAAGAAGCATCATACATCGTATTCAACTTCTCTGTCAAGCTATCCCTTGTTTTATCAAGGCAATCATGCATTTCTTTAACATCAGCTTTTATACCATCCAATTTCTCATTTAGATTTTCAACTTTAGTTTCAACAATTCCAAGTCGTTCTGTCGTAGTCGCCATTTATTTTTTCACAGGAACTTCTGTGCCTTCTAGTTTTTTGTGTACTTTGATTGTTTTACATTCTTGTACAACTTTGCCATCTTTACCAGTTATTGGTTTGCTGTCTTTGCCTATTTTATCATGGCAGACTGTTTTAGTTTCTGCTTCTGCATAGACTGTCGTTGGAACGACATTAAGACAAACAAGTAATGGTAGTAGCAATTTCCATGCAAGGTTTTTCATAGTAGTTCCTTTAGATTAATGGTTGTGGTGCTGAAGGTGGTGCTAACTTGCCGCCAAAACCCGCAACTGGTGCTGGTGTTGCATCAAAACCTGAACCGAACCCACTTGTTGGTGTTGGTGCAGAAAAGCTAGATGTTGCAGGCACGCTTGATGAAAAGGTTGAACTTGAAGACGGCGCAGGCGCTGGTGCGGGAGAAACTGGTGTTGGTTTATTGGCTGCATCTAGTGCTTTTCCTCTTAGGTCTTTATCGTTACCTGCTAACATAATGCCTGATAATGTACCAGTCAAGAATGTTGCAATAGGAATAATTAACTCAAAGAATTTTTGGTCAATCGGAGATATTGCATTCAATGGTTGAGTTACGAAGATGATTGAATACAATACAACAAAGACAATACCAGTCAATGTTAGTGCCAAACAGATGCCGATGAAAAACTTCAAACGAGCCATCAATTGTTCTTCAGTATACATTATATTATTTTCCACAGTTAACTCCTTGTGTTGATGTGATACATTGAGGTGCAGACTTTATTTGTTGTTCTGCTAAAATATTTTGAGCTTCTTTAGGGGCGCCAAGTCTTGGATCTCTTTGACCTTTGAATATATGTTCTGGACAAGTTCTTGTCACATCACAAATTGGCACTTTGCAAAAGTCTTTTTCCCAATTTGCTGGGTCTTGACATGGGTAACGAAATCTATCGCCACCAAAAAATGCAAGTGTTAATGGTAAAACCAATAAACCGATTGCAACAAAGAAAAGGTGTTTATCATTCACATTATGCTCCTAAAACATGTAGTGCGTGTTCATAATGTTTGATACGGTCCTCAAGTCCGATGGTACCGCCATTGATTCGTTTAGTAAGTGTGAGAATATCACCTTTATCTGCCCATTGATTTAGATTGTTTGATTCCCAAAACCAACATGCAGATTGAGCTGCACCTTCAAATGTTGCAAGATATTCAGATGCTTCTTCTGGTGTAATTTCCAATGAATCAGCAAATGCAACATAGTTTGATTTGCCAGTCAATTGAATTAAACCACGGCCGCAATACTTGTACCCATCACCAGAGGCCTCATTGCCGTTGCCCATGCGTGATGCATAGATTCTACTTGCAATAGCTTCTTGTTTGTTTGGTTTCGCACAATATTCTTCTGCCAACGCATCATTAGGAAAATACTTAGAAAACAACTTACGCAAAGTTGCTGGCTTGTAGTTTAGATTTTCTTTTAATGCAGTAAATCCACCAGACTCATGCGAACATTGTGCAATAAAAGCTGCAATACGTTTTGGTGTATTGATTTCATAATCGGGTAACAGTTTAGACAATGCATCATACCAATGATCCACATATGGGTTCTTTGGTAGTAATTGTTTTAGTTGTTCTATTGTTAGTTCCATTACTTTATCCCTTCAAATATTATTTTGTTCACATTATACCATTCGATCCATGATTCCACTTTCACAGCACACTCATAGTATGTTGAATAATTAATAGTAACTGCTTTAGATACATCACTTAATTTAGCGTCATCTTTCAGTTTTTCTAATTGAGGACATGTAGTTTTTATTTTTTCTGGTACATCAGGAAATTTAGCTGTTACAGGAACAACAGTTGAACAACCCGATATGAGTAAAAATAAAATACATGCAATATATTTAATTTTAACCATTATGTTTAAAATATTCTACTTGTCTTTCTCTGTTAAGAGCGCCCGCTCTACTTGGGTATGTACCTAAATTTTTACCTGATTTTTTTGATACGAGTCTATATTTATTACCAACTTTAATAATGTGTTCTTGCATGAAATCTTTTAATCGTTTCATTTGTTCAACTCCGTGGCATCATTGTGCGCCTTAATAAATTCTTTTGGTATAACACACCCACTATCATACTTTGTAATTTCACGGTCAACATATTGAATCACATCATTACCCTTTTTTGTAATGTATTCAGTCTTCTTAACAACTTTTTCTACAATTTTTACGTTCTGCTTACCTGATTCGACTTGAGCGGCCGCAACTTTAGCTTCAACTTCTTTTACTCTTGCGTTCCACTTTTCTTCGTTTGCAATACCACCTGACATATATGTGGCGAACGCAATTAAAAGAACAGACACCAGTTGAATTGGTGTCTTGTACATATAGACTGCTGGGATTGGAATAAATTTTAGTAAATAGGTTGCAAACAGACCCACTAAACCAATTAGGCCTATTGCATAGAAGATCCAGTCAGGCAACCAATTAAGAAGCCACATTAGATTTTCTCTTTATAAAAGAAATGAAAGAAGCAGTTTTCTTCTTTCTGTTGACACCAGGTTCACCCTTAGGTCCAACACCAATGCCTGCAATTTGACCACCACCAACTGCGTTAACTGGTGCGTCTTCTTGTATAGGTTTACATTTGTTATCGGTGTTACACCAATACATCCCTAATCCACATTCTTTTTTTAATTCGTTGGCCATTATAGTCCGTAAATAGATTTTGTGTTGTTGAAATTTGTTGTTATCTCACCAGCAGTTAATGTTGTATTATAAATTGCTATTTGTGAAATGCCACCAATAAAATTTCTATATCCGCCACCACCAGGACCACCACCTCTATCTTGTGAAATAAAGAAATTTAAAGGTGGAGAACTAACGGAAGAATGTGAAGTTGTATTTGTCGCTGTTGTTATTCCACTAGATTTGCAAAGATATCCAATTGCCGCTGTAGAAGAAACTGTAACAGCTATCATTGACCATGCGTTGTTTGGTACGGATAATCCAGAATCCCAACCATAGGTAGAACCATTATCGTTCCAATGATACCCTAGGTTGTTATTTCCACCCGGCGCAATATTCATACCTGTAGCATAATTTGTAGCAGAACCCATACCATTTCTACTCATTAAGATATTAGTATAGTCTGCTTGAGTTTGACTTGAATTTACCCAAGCAATAAAAGTTGCGGTAGATAGAGATGATATTGTGCCTGATGTTGAAGCATATCTATCATTGACTAAATTAAATGTGAAATAACCTGGATTTGCTGTATAAACTGGACTATTTACTAATGTTCCGTTGTTTGAATTGCCACTTAAATCAGTCCATGTAGAGCCAGAGCCAGAATAACTGGAACTATTTGTTGCGTTTAAATACAATAACAAATTACTGGTACTAAATCCAGAAGAACTAGAAGTAGCATCAGGCCTAATATTAATTCCACCAGTAATTTGTGAACCAGTAATCGTAATCATTTTTGTCTTAATACATCCGCAATTCTAGTGTCAATTGATATCTCTGAAGATAGTATGTCATGGCCTTTAATACCTTTAACAACATCCGGCATACAACTCAAGAACAACAAATATGTCTTTAATACTGGAAAATCATCTTTAGACACTTTAAAGAATAACATTCTTGAAGTTACCTCTGGTCCAAAAACATTATAGAGAACAACCAGATGATTTAACACTAATTGCTCTCTAAGTTCATTCAGTTTACGATATCTACGAAATAATCTTTTCAGATAATTAAATCGTTTCATATCGTCTTTAAATTCACTCATAATACAATTAGGTTTATCATAAGCCTTAATTGCATACATCATAATATTATCATTCGTCAAATCATCAAAGGACATTTATTATTCTTCTTCTTTGTCTTCTCCATCCGATAAAAGTTCTTCCATACGACTTTCATTGCCTACTTCAGCATAAAATTCATAGTTATCGTCATCGGTTAGATAGTAAATTATGTAAACTCCCAAATTGTCTTCTAAATCCAATACTACTTCATCTCCATCTGGATCGGCATCGTAAAGTGCTGGCATATCATAACCATATGCACTCAACACTTTACGAATACGCTGAAGACCGGATTCAGGAGTTAGTAGTACATCATTTAAGTCTCTATCTAAACGATTGTTAATTTCAGTTTGAGCTAAATCTGTACCCACCACATCAAAGGGTACATCTTTTTTAACAATCGGTTGGCTATAATGCATTTCTGCATTGGCCAACTCATTTAAATATTGACTGAATCGCATTAACTATCTGGATACAATGTATCGTCAGAAGTTGTGCCGTCACCAGTGAAGTTACCACCAAATGCAACGATAGTTTCGTTCTGAACACGGTTTGCACGACCACCCATAGTGATTGTAAATACAGCGTTTGATGTACCTGTGAATACAGTAACATTAGGTGTATTTGCATACAAGCCTGGTGTTGTCACAGCGATAGATGTAATGTAACCAGCGGCGTTACAAGAGATAACTGCGTTAGCAGTTGTATTTCCTGAACCAGCGTAGTAACCACCTTGTGTGAATATAAGGTGTGTGTTTGATGCGACTGCGCCTGAGTTAGCAGTAACAGTAACAACTGGACCCATACCAGCTTTGCGAATAACCCAACCTGAGTGAGCAGGTCTAGCATTCGATTTGTTGCGTCTAGCAACTGTTGTTTCGGTTTGGTCTACACCAAATACACCAATTTGTGCTTTATCGATAAAGACACCTGTTCTTGTATTTCCATAGTATACTTGTGTATTTGCAGTAACAATTGTTGTGTTACCGCCATAGCCTGCTGTATCGCCCCATTTCGGTGCGTTGTTAGCGGCATCTAAATTTCCCCATAAAGGCATATTATTCTCCTAGTTTTTTTATCCGGTTTGATATTATATTTATGCTTCATTCACTATCATACATTTCTTGTTATCGAATTCGACAACTCAGGATCTGCCTGAAATTTGTCTTCTGATGCAGCTTTTTTCTTGTCTTTGGCAGATTTAACTGCATCACGAACAATAGAAGCCTGTTTCGATTCTTTGATACCTTTTTTCTTCATGGCCATTTGCATACCTCTATGAGCTGCATCTTTTGCCATTGATTGTGCTGTGTGTACAGCACCAGATTTATCTTTTACATCACCTTTAACCTTCTTGTAAGGACCATCAAATGGTGGTTTGTTAGCATCATCAGCTTTCTTTTGACGAGCTTGAATTGATAAACTATATTTTGGTTCATCCATAACTTCGTTTACAACTTCTTCTTTGACATGACCATATTTCTTTTTATACCAGTCAGGCATTCCACTTGTTTTGCGGAAGTGTCTTACTGTTGCAGAATCGTTTGCTTGGTCACGATATTTGTTTTCAGCCGTAGTATTATGAGACTTCATTGCTTCAGCGGCCGCATGTGCATCTTTAGCAATATGAACTAATGCTTCATCAGATTTTCTGTGATACTCATGGCCTTCCAATGGATGACGTTGTGATGGGCGGCCTTCTTGCATAACTTCTTCTTTCATTTTCTTTCGTGGAGGTTCAATATGACCAATCGCATGATCCGTCATACCTTCTGGACCCCTACCTAATTTTTCATAGGCAGAATAAGCATCTGTATAATTTTTATGTGTACTCACAACTTTATTAGTTTTTTTATGAATAATCTCATGTGGTTCATCTTCACGATTAGTTATAGAAGTTACAGATTCTTTTCTCAAATCATTAGAAAATTGTTTTTTAGTAGCTTTCAAAATACCCCCAAATCGTTTATTGCCTTTGTTATAGTCACCAGCTTTGTCGGCTTTACTAGCATCTGCACCAGCAGCAGTTTTGTAACGACCCAATAAATCATTAGATAGTTCGTCAATCTGAACTTCTTCTTTCATTTCAGAATACATGTAGTCGGCTGCAGTTTGAATATAGTCTGTAGCAAGAGTAATCTTAGATTGAACCCATTCAGGCAAGTCAGTATCTGGCTTTAACATATCTTCAATCATTTCAGCACAGCGTACTAATGTTTTCAACTGATTTAATGCCATGTCACCTTCGTAACCATACTCTTGTTCATCTTTGGCTTCTGTTACTTTTGCTTTAGCAGCTGATTTAGAAATACCATGTTTCTTAATGAATGAAGTCTTGTCTAATCCACTTAAATCATTTTTAACTTGAGGCATAACAATTTCAGATATTTCTTTAAATCTTTTTACCACAGTTTTATTACCTCTTTTTTCAAGATCCCTTGGACTTTCTTGATTAGTTGGATCATCACCAACTTCTGCAGCTTCTGAAACAGATTTCCAACCACCACCATGTTCTTTGTACCACTTCGATGCCCACCCATTCGCATATGCAGATGGATAAACATCAAATTTAGCTCTTGCTTGAGCAACAGCTCTTGACCACAATTCTGGATTAGTAGGTTTATTTTTTTCGTCTAGTTGTTCCATATTTTCATTTACCTTACTTTTAACATCTATTGGTTTACCTTGTCTTTCGGGATTTGGATCTTGTTGTCTTTTTCTTCTTACAGCAGAAGCTCTTTCTGTTTTAGATAAAGACGCTCTTTGTGCTTTTGACATACATTTAGGTTTTGCTTCTCCTGGTTCTCTTGCACAAGGACCAATCGCTTCACCTTTACTATTGATTCTTTTCCAATCACCTTTTGGATCAGTTTTACTGAACCACTTTCGCAAGTCTTCTTTGAGTTCTGCTTTTCTTTCGGCATTAGATTTACGATTCGGACTATCTGGATTCTTATAAGGTGTTTTTCTAAAACCTTCTTTGTCGTAATCACCAGATTTCTTTTTTGCAATTGCTGTTGCGGCTGCAATAGCTGCGGCAGAAGCTTCATTTACATTACCGTGAGTTTGACACATGCCACAATCTGGACATACATGCTCTATCTCAACACTTTCGTTGTGTTTCTTTTTACCAGCACAATGAGCTTTTTGACTGAAGCCTTTAGGATGAGAACAGTTGATTGAACTCTTATATTTCTGACTCCATTCTTCGGACACATCTTCTTTTTTACAAGAACCTGGAGAGTATGGTTTTTTACCAGGCACAGATTTGTAACCAGGCCAACATCTTCCTTCTAAGAAATCAGAGAAACTTTTTACTTGCACTTCTGTATCTTCACTAGTTACTAATGGTGCAGGTTTTGTTGCTTTCTTTGGTGATGCAGATTGAAATCTATCACCAATAGATTCACGACCCGGTTCTGGAACAGCACCAGGTTGTAATTCTTCAAAAAAACTTTTGAAGTTTTGCATTTTAGTCGTTTTTAGCTTGCTTAGTTGCAGTTGCATACATGACTGATTTAGCACGGTCACCATAACGGTCTTTGAAACCTGCCATGCCTTTTTTCATTGACTTGACAATGTGTTCTTTTTTGTTTGTTTCAGCAGTAGTCAATGTACGTTCTTCAATGTTTACTTCATCAAAACCATTTACTAAGTCTGCATCTAAAACTTCAATGTCTTGTTCAACTGCTTCTTGTTTAACTGCTTGTACAGATGCCTTTGCAACATCAGCTTGTGGTTTAGTACCAGCTGCTTTTTTCTTTGCATCTTCTAAGTCTTTTGCAAATTGTTCTGAGTCAGGTTCTTCTGCAATCAAATCTTCTTTCTTGATTGATTCAAAGAAAGTCTTTAAACCACCTTCTTTGTAGATAGCAATCATTTCAGAAATTTTCTTTTTCTTTTTCTCAGATTCAATAGATTTCAAATCTTTATCTTTTGGTCCTTTGACTAAATCAAAAGCACTTGGTTGTGGTTTTGATGCACCATATGAACGGCCTTGTACTTTAGTTGATGGCAAATCAGCCATTTTAACTTCATCAAGTTCAACTTCTTCTTTTTTTACTTCTGTTTTTTGACCACGAAGGATCTTAAAGTCTTGCCCATCAATTTTACCATTGTGGTTCTTGTCAATCTTAACTTGACCGCCCTTTAATTCTTCTTCGATTGGTGGCAAACCAGCCATGATTCGTGCAGCAACATCTGCAACGTCACGGATTTGTTTGTTATCTGAATTCATGAGTTTTCTCCTATTTTTATTGTTTTGAAGAATTGTTTTAACAATTCCATTTTCTTAATGATTTATTAATACGACTATCTGGATCATGTGCTGTTTTAGCAGAAGTTAATTTTGCTTTCATACCAGACATTCTTGCACAGAATGACTTACGGCGATTCGCAGCCTTTGATCCAGCTTTTAACTTAGATGGTTTTGTTGTAACTGCCATAGACAAATGTGAACCAGGATGTTCTGCACGATATGATGCAATACCTTTACGATTTAATCCACCCTCTGGATTCTTACCAGAAGAATTTTGCCATGCAGCACTTTCTGCTATAAATGCTTTAAATGATTTCATATGAATTTCTTTGCTTTAAAAGTTTTAAGGTTGATACCAACTCTTTTCAATTCACCTTCTTTTTCATCACCAATACTCATAGTTGTTTCATCACCAGTCAACTCTTTAATAGTTTTCTTCTTTGGGTCACGATTGTATTTACCACCAGTTGTTGCAATAGTATTACTTACACCACGACTAAAATTTTCACCAGCTGATGACATTGATAGACCGGGTTCAATACCCATGTCTATTGCTTCATTCATTTTTTCTTTTTGTTTTGCCCTGATTTCGGAGAGACTGATTGTTTTCTTACTGGTGGGCGTGGTTGTTGTTTCGGTGTAGTAACCGGAGTCTGAACTTCCGGTGCTTGTTCTGGTACTTCTACTTTCGGTAAAGTAATTTGCACCGGTACTTCCACTGGAACTTCCTGTTTGACTTCCGTAACTGGTTCTTGCACCGGTTTCTTCGTGAATAGGTTCTTTAAATATTTCAACATTTTCATTCTCCTCTTTAATTTTGATTGCATAACCATCTTTATATTTAATTACTTCACCATCGTGAGTGTGTGCATGTTTAGCCGCAGAACGGCGTAATAAAAACTTATACACATCACCACTAGGTTTACGCAGAAGTTTTACTTTCTTTTCTTCGAATAATTCAAGTATATCATCATTCAAGAATTCTTCTTTAACAGTTTTCTTTGCAGAAGTTCCTGTAGTTGGTACTTTTGGTTCTTTAATTGGTTCTTTAGGTATCTCAACAAGTTTATCATGCACAGAACGATGTGTGACTTTACCTTGTTTACCGTATCTACCAAAACCAAAGTATTGTAATCCCAATTTTCTTGCCTGTTCGGCAGCTGCAGAATCAGGATGAGGTGATTTCTCTGCACCATCTTTTGGTACAGGCAATG
>Ga0209829_10002111_pt1 | contig 15374 bp, 16 predicted proteins | sample C_140205_EF_Meta_FD_187311 | JGI IMG/M metagenome (GOLD analysis project Ga0209829, IMG submission 187311) | Freshwater microbial communities from Lake Croche, Canada to study carbon cycling - C_140205_EF_MetaG (SPAdes) (version 2) | ecosystem: Environmental > Aquatic > Freshwater > Lake...
CATGAAAATCCAAGTGAACTGCAATGACACCACCATCGACTGCACCACCATTCAGGAGCTCTGGGACATCGCACACCTCCAGGAACGCACTGCTGAGCAAGCAGCAAATCAAACCCACAAGGTCGCTCCATCTAGCGCTTGGAACTCGACGCCCTTGAATGATCGGGATGACAAAAAGGGAATTGCACCTTCCCGCGAGAAGGCGCAAGGTTTTGGCATGAATTTTGCTACAAAGTCAATGCTGACAGATTGTTGGCAAATCGATCTTGGACAGGATCGTGATCATGCGCTGTGAATTCTGTCCATGAGAGTGCTGCGCGCTTCTTGAAGGACGAAGCCGAGACCGCAGGCCAAATAATTGCGACCGGACACGAGCCCGCGACTGAGCGCCTGCGAACCCTGCTGTCCACCGTCCATCATATGGACGCGGCGCGCTATGTTGAGGACTCGAAAATACATGAGATGGTCGCTGTGGTGATGGAGGAGAGCTGGGGTGTCTGCGAGGCCTATATCCTCCAGACCACCCTCCATATCGCACAGGTGATCGAAGCCGGCGCCCTGAGGCGACCGCAGCCGAAGGGGCGGGCCTTCGAGACGTAGATGCAACCTGTCGCCTACGCGAGTTGAGCAGATTTCCTTTGACTAGCGCCCTCACCAGCGAGCTCCGCTTGCCAGGGGCTCAGGAGTATGGAAAGCTTAACGGAAACTGACCAGATCGGGCGGGAAATGCAATTTACAAAAGGGATTGCCTCTTTCGTGGCGTCGATGGCCTTTGCGATCCAAGGAGCCGTCGCTGCAGATGAAGCCCTGATCGCAGCCGCCAAAAAGGAAGGCACGGTCACCTGGTACACGACCCAGATCGTCACCCAGTTCGCACGGCCGGCGGCGGAGGCCTTCCAGAAAAAATATGGCGTCAAGGTCGATTTCGTGCGCGGCGATTCCGTCGAAATCGCCTTGCGCGTCACCAATGAGGCCAAAGCTGGCAGGGTTTTCGCAGATGTCTTCGACTCGACCTCGGGCCTTGGCGCGCTCAAGCGCGAGAACCTGATTGAGCCCTGGATTCCCGAGGCCGCGCGCCGCCTGCCGGAAGCTTTCTGGGACAAGGACGCCTATTGGGTCGCCACAAACGTCTTCATTCACCAGCCCAGCTATAACACCAATCTTGTGGCGAGGGGCTCTGAGCCAAAGACCTATGAAGATTTGCTCGACCCCAGATGGAAGGGCAAGATGTCCTGGGCGGGCCATGCGACGCCTTCGGGCGGCCCTGGTTTCGTCGGGGTCATCCTACATGCCATAGGGCAGGAAAAAGGGCTCGCCTATCTGCGTCAGCTCGCCACGCAAAACATAACGCCTCTCAGCATATCTTCTCGCGCCGCTGTCGATCAGGTGATCGCCGGGGAATATTCGATCGTGCTGCAGGCGTTGAACCATCAGCCGGTCATCTCGGCCCGGCTCGGCGCCCCGGTGGACTGGATGCCCCTGAGCCCCGCGCTCGGCATCCTCTCGGTGGCGAGCTTGATGAAGAATTCACCCCATCCCAACGCCGGCAAGCTGCTGATCGATTATTTCATCTCCGAAGAGGGGCAGAAGCTTTTCCAGGTCGGCGACTATATCACGGTCGATCCGGCGATCCCACCGCGCGAGGCAAGCCTCAGTCCGTCAAGCGGCAAGTTCAGCGCCTTCTATCTTGCGCCTGAAGAGCTGGAGACGGCGCTGCCGAAATGGACGCAAACGTTCCGCGACATCTTTCGATGAGATGAGCCTCGCCATGACATCAAAGAAAGAAAAAACAGCTATCGGCGCAAGGAAACTCTGGATCGCAGCGCTTGTTATAACTGTTCTGGGGACTGCGCATGCGCCAGCCCATGCCCAGGGGGTGGAGGACTTCTATCGCGGACGACAGGTGAAGTTCATCGTCGGGTCCGCAGGCGGTGGCGGCTATGAGTTTTATGCGCGTCTGCTCGCCAAACATCTCGGCCGTTTCATACCCGGCAATCCCGGTTTCCTGCTGCAGACCATGCCGGGCGCAGGCGGTGCTGTCGCAGCGAACTATCTTTATAATCTCGCGCAGCAGGATGGTTCGGAGATCGCAATGCTCGGCCGCGCGACAATCACCCAGACGCTGCTTGAGCCCGACGACGCAAGCATCAAGTTCGACCCCCGGCAGTTCAAATGGATCGGATCGCCGCAGCAGGAGGTAGGCCTCATACTTGTTCGTCAGCCCTCGCCGGTGAATGGGATCGAGGATCTGCGAAGGCATGAGGTCATCGTCAGCGGCACCACCCGCATGGGCCCACCGTCATTTTATCCACGCGTGCTCAATCATCTGCTTGGAACCAAATTCGTGGTGATCGAGGGCTACAAGAGTTCGCAGGAAGCCCTGCTCGCGCTGGAGCGTGGTGAAGTCTCCGGCCATGCGTCCGGGAGTTCGGCGGCGCCTTTTCGCCAGCGCATAGCCCCCTGGGTGAAGGATGGGCTGGTCAAGGTCGTAGCGCAGATCGGTCTGCAGCGGGACGAAGACTATCCGGACACCCCGACCGTGTTCGAACTGGCGACCACCGATAAACAACGCAGCATCATGCAACTGCTGTTCGCACAGCAGGTCGTCGCCTGGCCGGTCGTCGCCCCGCCAAAAATGCCGGAAGTCCGCGTGGCCGCGCTGCGCGAAGCGTTCAACAAAGCGATGGTCGATCGCGAATTCCTTGAAGACGCAGCTAAGGCCGCGCTTATCATCAAGCCCGTGAGCGGCGCCGAGATCGATACGCTACGCGACAAGATTTTCAAGACGCCGGACGCAATCGTCGCTAGGACGCGCGACCTGATGAAATAGGACCTTTCCATGAGCTTTGATAACGACCAGTATAGGCTGGCTCTCGGCGATCTGCGCAAGTTCGTGGAGATCATGCACAAGCAGGGCGAACTTGTGCGCGTGCCAGAGGCTGATCCCTATCTTGAAGTCGGCGCGCTGTATGAGATGAGCCAAGAACATCTCTATCCGCCGGTCCTCATGTTTGAATACATGAAGGGATGCGATCCCCGTCACCGCATCCTCTGCAACGTCCGCACGACGAAGCTGATGGTCGGCGACATGAACCTGCAGGCGCTGATTGATTATCGTAGAAAGCCGAAGAAGGGGCCCTCCCAACCCATTGATCCCCATGTCGTGGAAACTGGTCCCGTGTTCGAGAACCATCTTGAGGGAGACGCCGTCAATTGCCGCAAGTTCCCGGCTCCGCGCTGGCATGAAGGCGACGGCGGCGATTATATTGGCACGGAATGTCTGGTGATCATGCGCGATCCCGGTTCCGAATGGACCAATCTTGGCACCTATCGGGTTATGGTGCAGGACGAAAAGACGCTGTCGGTCTTCATCGAGCCCGGCAAGCATGGGGACGTCATCCGCAGGAAATACTGGGCGCGCGGCGAGGCCTGCCCCATCGCCGTCTGCGTCGGCCAGTCGCCCATTCTTGGCATGGTCGCCTCGACCGCGGTGAAGTCCGGTGTGTCCGAATACGCCACCGCCGGCGGACGGCTTGGCCGCCCAGTCGATGTGGTCGAGGGACGGCTCACCGGACTGCAATTGCCCGCTGATGCGGAGCTTGTCTTCGAAGGCTTCATGCCTTCGCCGCAAGAGGCGCAGATGAAGGAAGGCCCCTTCGGCGAATGGCCCGGCTACTATTCCCATGACGGGATGGAGCCCATCGTGAAGGTCGGCGCGATCTCGCATCGCAACGATCTCATCGTCATCGGCCAGCCCCCGACCAAGCCCAATTATATCGGGCGGCAAGTCAAGCTGCCGAGCCTCGCCGCTTTCTGGGATGCGCTCGAAAATGCAGGCGTGCCCGAGGTTCGCGGCGTGTGGAATCTGCAGGGCGGCGGGTATCGCTTCATTCAGGTGGTGGCGATCAAGCAGCTTCATCCCGGCCATGCGAAAATGGCCGGGCTCGTCGCGGCCGGCTGGGGCGGCTCCTATATGAACCGCATGACCATCATCGTCGATGAGGATGTGGACGTCACCAACCATGCGGAAGTCATGTGGGCGATGGCGACGCGCTGGGATCCCAAGACGCAGACCGATGTCATCGACGGTTGCTGGACCGGCTATATCGACCCACGTCTGTCCCCTGAAAAGCGCGAGAATGGCGATGTCACCATGAGCCGCATCATCATCTACGCCGTGCGCCCCTTCCATTGGAAAGAGGAGTTTCCAAAGCCCAATGAAGTGGCCCCGGACCTCGCCGCCGACGTTCGCGCCAAATGGAAGGATCGCCTCGCCTTCCTGCGCACAAAACAGGGTTGAGAACGATTTCAGGAGGACCCATGGAAACGTCGCTTAGAGAAGAATTGCTGGCCCTGCTTGGCGGTGAGGATGCGGTCTCCCGCATGAGCCATGAGGATCGCGCCGACGCGCTTGAGCATTTTCAAGCCGAGAAGCTCGAAGCCGCCATCGTCGCGCGAAAGGCTGGCAAGCCCAGCGTGCAGGAACTGGCTGACCTCATCGACACCCGTGGCTATCGTCGCGGCATCGGCAACATCTTCATTCATACGCGCAGCAACAAGCGTCCCTATGAGGACACCACGGGGCTGACGGTGAAGCGGCTTGCGCCGATGCCGAAGGCGCCGACCCTCGTGGATTTCCTTGAGATGCGCATCAACCCCTCGCAGCATCTGCTGCAGAGCGCCAATCTCGCACGCAAGCAGGGCGCTTCAGAGGAAGTCGTGCTCGCCTGCCTCCTGCATGATCTCGGCGTGAGCCTGATGCGCGCGGAGCATGGCTATTGGGGCGCGCAGATGATCGAACCTTATGTGTCGGAGAAGGTCGCCTTCGCGGTGCGCCATCACCAACCCCTGCGCTTCTTTCCCGATCCGGCTTATGACTACGAATATCCCAAGGGCTATTTCCTGACGTTCGGCGTCGACTATGTCCCGCCGCCGCATGTGATCGACACCTACAGGAAGGTGCGTGATCACAAATGGTATGAGGAGGCGCGCCTCGTGACCTGCAACGATCTTTATGCTTTCGATCCCGAGGTCGTCGTCACCGTCGACGATTTCCGCGAACTCATCGGCAAGCATTTTCGCCAGCCCAAGGAAGGGCTAGGGTTCGATGGCTCCCCGGTCGCGCATATGTGGCGCACCTTCGTCAATCCCGACGCCCCCCTCTGAGAGATTAGGAGACACCATGGCCCGCCTCCGCCATCCCGGCCCCTATAACGACTGGGTCAGGGACACGCGTCTGCCCGATCCGGCGCCGCCTGAAAGCAGCATCGATTGTCAGTTCCACATCTATGATGATCCCGCGCGTTTCTCCGCGCGCAAGCATGCGCCTTATCCGCCGCTTGACGCCACCTTCGCCCATGCACGCGAGATGCACGCAAAGCTCGGCTTTCGACATGGCGTGATCGTGCACAGCGCCATCTACGGCAGCGATCACTCGATGCTGCTGCATGTCCTCAAAAATCAGCCGATCCCTGGACAATACAAGGGTACCGCCAATCTCGCCGACGACACAAGCGACGCCGAGATCGCCGAACTCACCAAGGCGGGCGTCAGCGCTGCGCGCATCAATTTCGTAAAGTATCTCACCATGACGCCTGGCAAGAAGTCGGTGACTTATGTGTTCAACAGACTGAAGGAGATTGGTTGGCATGCGCGCCTCCATGTTGTGGCGGAGGACTTGCTTGAGCATGCGGATCTCTTGAAGAGCATAAAGGACGTGCCCATGCTGATCGAGCATCTGGGCCATGTCGAATATGAAGGCGGTCTTGACCAGCCCGCCTGTCGCTTCATCATCGACATGTTGAAGCATGAGAACTGGTGGATGATGGCCTCGAACGGCAACCGCGATTCAGCCATGGACGCCGGATGGGACGACGCTGTGCCCTTTGGCGCCGCCTTCATTGCAGCAGCGCCTGACCGCACGGTCTGGGGTACGGACTGGCCCCATCCCATGTGGCACAAGCCCATGATGAACGATGCGGATGAGGTCGATCTGCTTTACCGCTATGTCGACTATGACGCCGACATGATCCGCAGGGTTCTGGTCGATAACCCCAGGCGGCTCTACGGGTTTGTTTGAAGCCTCGCGGCGGCGCGCCACCACGCCAGCGGATCTTGTTCGCCCACCAACGCGGCTGCGGTCAGCCCGCCCTTGATCATGCGTTTCCCTCAGATCCGTCATGCTCTTTGCCGGCGATGATCGGTTGTTTGAATTCAGATTAGGCCGGGAATGCGCATCACGCAACACAGGCGCGTCGGATCTTGTCAAACGCAAGGCGCTGCTGCATCATCGACGCCGTAACTAATGGCCCGGGATCGAATATCCCTTAAGAAGGCTTTCTGACTTTTGCCACATCCTCTGACGCACCCGCTGCAATTGGAAGATTTCGCTTCGTCAGGCTCAGACCCGTCGCTGAATGAAGGGGCTGCCCCGATGCGGCCTTGGCCAGATTGCTCATTGGGGGTCGGCCTTCGCGCCTTTGGGGTTCGGCGGATGTTGGCAAGGGCCGCGCCGCTTCTCCTGACGCTCCTTTTATTCATGCTTAGCCCGTCACAGGCAGAAGCCGAAGCCGGTCGTCTGGCGGCGCGTTTGACGCCTGATGTCATGGCGACTGTCTGGCCAGGCGCTGAAAGCCTTGGACCGGAGGAAGGATCGCCGCCCGCCATCGCGGTCTATCGCGACGGCAAGATCATTGGCTACGTATTCTCCACCCTTGATGTCGTGAATGCCCAGGGCTTTTCGATTATTCCTTTTGATGTGATCGCGGGCGTGGATGCAAAGGGCCGCATCAGCGGGTCGAAGGTTATTTTTCATCGTGAGCCGCATGTCCATGAGGACGAGATCCGGCAGCCGCAGCTTGACGAGTTTCTTGCGCAAACCGCAGGCATGGCCTCGCTGGGCGCAAACCCCAACGCCCTGCCTGCGGACTATGTCGCGGGCGCCACCGTCAGCGCGCGCGCCATGCGCGAGGCGGTCTCCAGGTCTGCGCAACTTGTTCTTATCGGACGCGGCTTGAGCAAGCCGCCAGACCTTGGACCCTCCGCGCCGAGCGTCGATATGGACGGCTTTAAACAGATGACATGGGAGCAGCTGCTCGCCGGGGGCTCCATCGTCCATAAAGCCATAACCGAAGCCGACGTGGCTGGCGCGCTGGGCAAAGCCAATGCCGCTGGCGCAAAGCTGGATGTTCCGCTCGCCAATTCAAACAACACATATGCCGACATTTACACCGGCCTCGCCACGCCCGCCTCCATCAACAAGAATGTCCTCGGCGACGCCTATGGAGATTATTTCGGCCCTCGCGGCACAAGCATGCGCTTCTTCTCCTGGAAAATCTTCGTCGCCTCAAAAGGGCCTTATGATTTTATTGGCCCCAAACGATTTGATCGGCTCCGGGTCGTTCAGGATGGCAGGACTTACGAATTCACAAGCAGCCAATATCAGGGGATCAACACCGGTGGCCGCGATGGCGTCAGGGCTCTCGACCATGCTGCGGTTTTCGCGCTCCCGGTGAATGGACCGTTCGATCCACTGAAGCCATGGCGCCTTGAGCTTCTGGTGAACGGCAGGGCGGCGGACGGCTCGCCCCTGTCGCTTGTCTTCCCCATCAATTACCAACTGCCGGCTGCGCATATTCTTATGCCGCCGCAGCCGCCGGCGCCTGCCTGGGTTCAGGCCTGGCGCGACAGTCGAATCAATGTCATCATTGAGGCCGCGCTCCTGACGATTTTGACGCTGATCCTCCTCTCTCAATCGAAGCTTGCCCGGTCAGGACGCTCGCATCGGATCATCCGCAACGCATTTCTGCTCTTTGTGCTTGTCTGGGAGGGATGGATCGCCGGTGGCCAGCTCTCCATCTTTAACATCATAAACTACATCATGGCGCCCTTTCGTCATTTCGAGATTGGCTTTTATCTCGCCGAGCCCTTGATGGTCATGATCGTCATTTACACCGCATTCTCGCTCGTGCTTCTTGGGCGCGGCGTGTTTTGCGGCTGGCTCTGCCCCTTCGGCGCCCTGCAGGAATTGCTGGGTCAATTTTCCCGCTTCATCGGCCTGCCCTCGTTTAATCCGTCGGCTTCGGCGCAAAAATATTTGTGGCTCGGAAAATATGCTTCGGCTGCTGTCGTCCTTGGCGCCGCCGTGCTATCCATCGAAACAGGCTCGCGCCTCGCTGAGGTCGAGCCCTTCAACACCGCCATCACCTCGCATTTCACGAGGGCCTGGCCCTATGTCTTTTACGCATGCGCGCTGCTGGTGATCGGGCTCTTCACAGAGCGCGCCTATTGCCGCTTTCTTTGTCCGCTGGGCGGCGTCCTCGCGCTCGCAGGCAAGCTGCATCTTCTCGACCTCTTGAAGCGCCGTCCCGAATGCGGAAGCCCCTGCCATCTCTGCGAATACTCGTGCCCTGTGAAAGCGATTTCGCCTGCTGGCAAAATCAATATGACCGAGTGCTTCCAGTGCCTCGACTGTCAGGTCGAATATTACGATGATCGCCGCTGCCCGCCGCTTGCCGCCATCCGCAAAAATGCAGGCAAGCCGACTGCGGGCGCCCGGATTCCCGCCATCGCCAGCGGCGACAAAGTGCAATCAGCCGGGGGGTCGCATGCGTCCTGATGGTTCGCCAGCATTGGGCCCGGGTCAATCATTGCGGTCACGCCGCGACATTCTCAAAATCACTGCGGCTGCCGCTGTTGCGCCGGCGCTCGCCGGAGGCGTCCGCGCGCTTGCGCCGCAGGGCAAACTTTATGATTGGCGCCTCGAAGTCATGGGCGCCTCATCGGAACTGGCGCTCTGGCATCACGATCCTGTCGCCGCCAACCGCGCGATTGATCAGGTCCGTTCCGAAGTCGCCCGCCTCGACGGCGTTTTCAGCCTCTATCGCAGTGATAGCGAGATTTCTCGGCTCAATCACGATGGCTTTCTGGACAACCCGTCCTGCGAGATGCGCGATCTGCTCAATGAAGGTCAGCAATTCAGCGAACTCAGCGGCGGCGCTTTCGACATTTCGGTGCAGCCGCTCTGGGAGCTTTATGCCTCCCATTTCTGGCAAGGCGTCAACACGTCTGCAGACATCGAGTCTGCCGCGCAGCGCGTGGCGGAACGGCTAGTCGATTATCGCCTCATCGACATTGGCAAACACCGAATACAACTCAAGCGTCCGGGGATGGGCGTCACGTTGAATTCGATTGGCCAGGGCTTTGTCGCCGACCGCATCGCCGACATGCTCAGCGGGCATGGCTTCACCCATGTCTATGCCGACCTCGGCGAAATCAGGCTGATCGGGGATCATCCGGAGGGTCGACCCTGGCGGATCGGCCTGCGCGATCCCAGTGATCAGTCAAATTTCGCACGCATGCTGGACCTTGAAAATATCGGCCTCGCCGTTACGGGCGGCTACGCCACCCCATTTGAAGAGACCGGACGCCACAACCATATTTTTGATCCGCGCACCGGGCTGTCAGCCGACAAGATGGCCGCCATCGCCGTGACAGCGCCAAGCGCCATGATCGCCAATGGGATCGCGACCTCGATCTATGTCGCAGGACGCGAACATGCAGCGAAAATTCTTGGCGCATATCCAGGCGCCAAAGCCGTCATTACGACAGCCGCTGGCGAATGGCTTGGTTCCCGGGCGAATGTTGGATTCGCTGCAATGTAAAACGGGGCCGACCACCACTACGCCCCCGAATTGACAAGGACAAAGCCACCTGTTCTCTTCAGTGGCAGGGGTCTGAATGGATCCAGGCTGAAACGCTGTGAGCGGGCCGCGCCGATGCGGCGCCTGCTTGCTGTCCAGATGCCTCGCAGAAGGGGTCGGAACGAACGGAGGAAAAGCGCATGGACTCACTCGACAACCCCTTTAACCGACACAGGGGCGCCGCCCTTCCCGACAGGTCTGCGGACATCAAGCTCTGGGCTCGCCAGATCCTCGCCTTGCCCGAAGACACAAGCCTGTCCGTCAGTCAATTCGGCTGCGCCAAGCCGTCGTGCCCGAGGCAGATGACAACCATCCTCATCATGTCAGAGCATGCGCCGACATGGAAAATTTCCATCCACAAGTCGATTGGAGACGTCTGCGAAAGCGATATCGAAGAAGCGATTCTGGACCCCCGCAATGCACGGCCCGGATATCTCTGAACCGCTGACATGCTGCATCATCTAAGCTGCGACCACGGGAGGGGGCATGAAGGCCGAAGACATTCAAAATCCCTTGGCATGGCTCGCCCGCGCGCCCGGCCTCCATATCGGCGGGGACGCGCTGCGCCAGGCGGTTCGGGCGTTCCGACCGGATGATAGCCAGATCGCCGATCTGAATGAGCGCCTGCGCGATGACGGCTATTTCAGGCTTGCGCATGATTTTGGAGTGGATCTGGCTGCCATCGCCGATACGGTTCGCCGCTTTTCCGCCGCTGGCGTCCCACCTGTCTTCTGCTTCCTCTACGATGAATTCTGGGCGCCCTTTTATGCGCTGGACGCCATGTATGGTGGGATTTTGGGGCCTTACGGATTTTTGCCGGACTTCTGGATCTGGAATGTGGATCCTGCGAAGGGTGAAGCGGGCTGGAAGCCCCATCGCGACCGGGGGCGCATTGCGCTGCGCGCCGATGGGAGCCCGATATCGCTCACCACCTGGATTCCGCTTTCAGACGCGACGCCCCTCAACAGTTGCATGTATATGGTGCCAGCCCATGCCGATCCCACCTACGGCACGCCACACGAAAATGATTCGCGGTTTGAATTGCCGGCGATCCGCGCCTTGCCTGCGAAACCGGGGGAAATTCTCGTCTGGAATCAGGCGGTGCTGCATTGGGGCAGCTGCTCATCGCGCCACGCTGCGCAATCGCGGATCAGCATGGCCTTTGAATTTCAGGCCATGGACTCAAAACCCTTCAACACGCCCATCCTGCCGCCCGATGAGCCCCCGCCCTTTGAATTGCGTCTCAGGCTGATCGCCAAGCAGGTCTTGCAATACCGCCATATGTACAAATTGGACCCGCTGCTCGAACAAGTCGCCGTCGAATTGGTGGGACAGGTTTAGCCTTTGCGGCGATGCCCGCATCAAACATCAGACAATCCGCGGATCATCCACCTTCAGCTTCACGGCGCCGAGCCTGCGGCCTCCCGGCCCCGGCTCTTCGCGGATGGCGATCCGCTCGTTATCACCCACAACGCCGAGATCCACCTCCCGGTCCGGGAGGACCGCGATGACCCTTCGTCCGATCTGCACGAAGACCGTATAGGGCGAGTTCGCCGCGTGACCGGCCATATCGCGAATTTCCGAATAATAGGGCTCGGCCCGCCACGCATTGGGCACGCCGGGATCGACATGAATGATGATTTCCAAGCCATCAAGCTTGAACGCTGGAATCAGCTTGCTGCGGGCGGGCAGCCAATGCTCGCCAAGTTCCGGCCAGAGGATATATCCGCATTGAAAGGCGCGGCATTCATTGGGCCGGTCGTCATAGATCGCGCAGCCGCGCCCTGTGACGCAGTGGGCGCACCATTTGCCATTCGGCTTGCTGAGTTCCTCTACGGTCAACACCTTGCAGCAGAGCGTGCAACTGCCGCAGCGCCTATTCTCTTTGACGGCTGGCGCCATGTCCACTCACTCTCCGCAGGAAGATCACGCCCGCTTTCCACTGACAAATGTGGTCAAGCTTGGGCCGCCGCCGGTTATCTATTCCGACTGGTGCAGGCTAGCAAGATGCGCCGCAAGCGACAAGCGCACGTCAATGATGAGAAACATCAGTTTGCTCCGGACGGCTTCATGACGCTGTATTGAACGTAGCAGCCGACATTATAGAGTTTATGGTAATCCACATTGTTCTTGTTTTTCTGATCCTGCCACTTCTCAATCGCATATAGATGGCTGGCCCCATGATAGGGTGGCGGCCCATATGTGGCGTTCACCGCCACATGAAGATCATGACAGACGCCCTGGCCCATATTCATATGGTCATGACCGCCCATATGATCGCCGCCATGCATGTCCATATCCATGCTTGCCGATTTATCGTTCAGGACCAGCGTCACTGAGGCAAGCTTGTCCGCCGCATCGAATCCAAAATGAGCCTCAAACAAAAATTTTCCACTTTGATGCGGCGCGACCAGTCTGGTCACATTGCCATCGCTGTCAGGACGTAGAATGGAGCCTTGTTTCGTCTGGTTGCCTGAGGCGCGGGCCACCTGCTGAGGGGTCATTCCCCATTTGGTGTATTCCCAGTCGGCTTGCGCCGGGCCTGCGCCCAAACAGGCCAGCGCAAGCAACACTCCAGGAACCTTCATTTTCATTAGGCCGTTCTCCCGTAACATGCTCAATTGCATGGCTCTCAGCCACCGAGCTTCGTGTTTCGGAGACTGTCTACAACATGATGCTGCATGAGGGGCTTGTCGAAAACAACACCCAAGCCTAGACAACCAAAATCTGATCCACGCTGCATCAGCATGGGCTAATAGGGGTATCCTGCAAGCCTTGGCTCTCCCGGCTTCCAATCAGGCACCCGCGCCCATTCGTCGCCGATCGGCATCTTGACCTTCGCTAGATTGTCCTGGTCGAGGACCTGATCCCACGGGATGATCTTGTTGATGGCGAGCAGATAGGCTGTCAGCGCATATACCTCATTGGGCGTAAGGCTCCCCTCATTCCCCAGAGGCATGCCACGATTGATGAAATCCCAGGCGATCGTCGCAGACGGCGCCTTTACCGGTATGCCGTTCCCGCCCCACTCGCGATTCCAGGCGTTAACTTCCGGGCCTTTCTTCGCTTGCAGTCTTGGCGCCGCCGTGACCCCTCCCACAGCGGCTTCGCCGTGACAACTAGCGCAGTTCTTTTCCTTAAACAATTTCTCTCCCTCCGCAGCGGCGCCATGGCCCGGAGGAAGCCCGGCTCCCGTTGGACTGATCGTGATGCTCGCAGCGGCGAGTTCGACTGCGGTGGGAGCACGCCCCACGCCATATGTCTGCGCGAGCGCGGGGCTTGCCAGGAGCAGCAAAATCGGGAAGAATTTAAGCGATCCCATTAGTGACACTCCCATCGGCGGCGATCTTCCATGGCATAATAGTGTTGTTTAGCCCGGGCGGGCGGTATTTTGGCGTATACTTGGCCTTGAAGAACTCAGCGGCTTGCTGCCCGGTCGGCTGGATCGCGCCGGTCTCGTCGGTGGTGCGCGACATAATCACATGCTGGCCTCCCTCCCACTTCCACATGAAGCCGAAGCGAGTGTGCGCCATGCGATGCGGAATCCCCTTGAGTTCAGCGACGCTCCAGGACTTCCCGCCGTCGGTGGATATTTCCACCTTTCTGACGGCGCCCTGACCGGACCAAGCCAGTCCTGTGATCTCGTACCATCCATGGTCGGGGAGTTTCTGTGAACCCGAAGGGAATGTGATGATCGACTTGGGGCCCCATGTGTAGCCGAGCGTTGCGCTCGTCACATCCTTCCGCAAATGTCCGAAGTCATCCATGTTGAGTTGATACTCGTCAGTCACGTTAATGCGCCGCAGCCACTTGGTGTTGAAGATGCCCTCGAAGCCGGGGACAACGAGGCGCAACGGAAACCCGTTCTGCGGCCGCACTGGCTCCCCGTTCATGGCGTAGGCAACGATGACGTCATCCATCCCTTTGGCGAGGGGAATGGTGTCCGCGCCCTTAATTTCCTCTGCGCCTTCGGCAATAAACCATGCCGCGTTGGATTTCAGGCCGACCTCCTTTAACAGGGTTGAAAGCAGCACCCCGGTCCATTCGGCGTTGCTGGTCGCCCCGTGTGATTCCTGAACGTTCTTGTGCGTATCATTGTGGTTGTTTGCCGAACACTCGATGAAATGGAATCGGCTGACTGATGGAAGCCGCTTCAAGTCGGCAAGCGTGAAAATCCTTGGGCGCTCCACCAGTCCTTGAACCATTAGAGTATGCTGCGCGGGATCGATGTCCGGGACGAAAGAACCCTTGGTCGTCGCGAAATAGTGCAGCGACGATGCCTGGATCGAGCCATAGGAATCCTGCAACGGCGTTTGCACATGGGCGCTTAATCCGAAGTCGGTGTAGATCTTTGGCACCGCACGCCCGGCTTCGTGAATTCGAACAGAATTCACGTAATGAGAGCGCGTGCCGTAGGCAATAGTCCCGTCGGTGGACGGGACCATCGGCGCTGCGTTGCGCGCGTATGAGGTCGTGGTGTCGGCGAGGGCGGGCGTCGCGACCTTGCCGACAGCGCCGACGGCCACCGCTCCCGCCGCCAATGCGCCGCCCTTTAAGATCTCTCTGCGGTTATTTGATTTCGAATTCATCGGTCCCTCCTTGAAATTACCCGTCAGATGTCTCGATGCGGATATTCTTTTTGCAACCAGACGCGACTTACATGAAGCGTCAACATAATCTCACGGTCGAAATCTCACATCTTGATCCGCATCTTAGGTATGATGGTCACGAATTTACCGAACTTACTCATTTCAGTGGTGTGGTGTCGCCAGTCGCCTGCGGCGGAGTTTTGATCGCGATGGTCTTGAACGTCCGACCGTCCGGCTTTGTGCCTCCGTGCGCGGTGCCCTTAGGGATCACGATCAAGTCGCCCGGTTTCAACTGCACTTCCTTGCCGCCAAGCCACATCGTTCCTGTGCCTTCAAGAATAAATTGCATCTCGTTGGCATTGGTATGGAAGTGCTTCGCCGTGTTGCCGTCCTGAATTGACACGGTGGCCCCATCAGCGGCGACCAACACTTTGGAGCGGAGCCCTGAAGCACCAGGAGCGCCAATGGCATCTCCATTCATCTCGCCGGTGTGAATGACTTGCGCCGCGATCTTCTCGACCGCAGCCTCGGCGGGTCGCATCCATTGCGTAAATCCGCAACCAGAAGCGAATGCAACTGCAATCGAAATTGAAGCTACCAAGCGGTTCATAGGCAGTTCCCCCGTGCGTTATTTTTCTTTTTATGGCCAAGGTGATTTTCGAATACTCGAGGTTTCGATAGCCAAGCCAATTATTGGCCCATATTTTTCTCTTGGCAAGCCTATTTTCTATGTCAGTCAACGTAAATGAGAATGTCCTCTCTAGTTTGGCAAAGCCGGTCGGTTGGGGGTGGGTAACGCCGAGCTTGCGGATGGGGAGGGGTATCTCGACGGCTACCGCCTGGGCGGGTTCGACCAGGTTGCCCGACGGTCTGCGGCGACTATTATTCTGGCGAAGTCCTGAACCAATTGGGCGACGCGTTACACCCGCAAAGATATCTTGAGCCCGGCCAGAATCTCACCCATGCCGTCCTCGGACTGCTTGCCAATGTCAGGGCGGACAGCGAGGCGGCTAGCGACATCTTGAGTAACTCAAGATATTTAAAAAAATCATCCGTAGGCGGCTTCTTATTTAATTAGGGCTTG
>Ga0209829_10002112_pt1 | contig 15370 bp, 14 predicted proteins | sample C_140205_EF_Meta_FD_187311 | JGI IMG/M metagenome (GOLD analysis project Ga0209829, IMG submission 187311) | Freshwater microbial communities from Lake Croche, Canada to study carbon cycling - C_140205_EF_MetaG (SPAdes) (version 2) | ecosystem: Environmental > Aquatic > Freshwater > Lake...
GACTCATTTTAAACCCTAAAAGGAAGTATTTTCGATTTCATACAGAGTTTTATTCGTTTGTAGGTTTTATATTGATTCTTATCGGAACAACCGGAGCAATTTTGCAGTTTCTTGAATGGAAATCGGATGATTTTGGTTCTCAGCCTGTCGACCTAAAATTAATTCGTACAGTGTTGTATTCGGCCATGGTTGGGTTAGGAAGCGTTTCTGTGGTCCATGGATTCCTCACCGGCTTGCTTAGGTCGCAAAGCAATGATTAAACCCTTCATTGTAATTGTTGGGTCGGGGCCATCCGCACTAGCCACGGCAGCAGCAGTTGTGCGAAATGGCTACAGACCACTAGTTGTAGACGCAACTATTGGTGGCACGAATCCAAACCCAGAAGAATTCCAAGTAGAACTAAATGAACAGAGTCGAAAAAAATTCAAGGGATCTCCAGGCCGCAAATCGTGGCTGGGATCGGACTTGCCATATCGAAGACATTCAAAATCTAGACTTAAGTTTCAGAAATCAGAACCTGTCCCCTCATATTCTTTTGGAGGATATAGCAGAATATGGGGAGCGGCTTGTAGTTTTTACAGTGAATTGGATGAATGGCCCAACAAATTCGGATTAGTTGAGGAAGATTCCCTATTGGCAGCTCAATTACTTGGCTTTAAAGACGCAACACTCCAGTCAGGTGGGATAAAACATAGTAATTCCACTGAGGACTTGATGCAGGCTATTTCTTCAGAAAGTTTCCAAGAAAAATATGATGTTACGTTTTCCAATCTATCCATAGAGGTACAACCAGATTCGCAAAACTCTTGTCAGTATTGCAACCAATGTCTTACTGGTTGTCCATACGGTTCCATTTGGATGTCCGGGAACAAGTTCTTGGCGATGCAAGACAAGGGCGAAATTGATTTCAAAAGTGATCATTTCTTGGAAGAAATTAATGTCGAGCTAGGTCGCGTCACTCGATTAGTATTTAGTACGGAGGGTACGACTCGAGAAATTCTAAACCCTGACTATTGTTTCCTAGCTACGGGATGTATTTCTACAGCTGAAATTCTTATTAACTCTAAACTTATTCCCAGAATTGAAATCCGGGATTCTTCGACAGCATTCTCGGCGATGCTGAAAATCGGAAGGCCTTCAAAGAATAAGGCTGGCGACCATTCATTATCGCAACTATGGATCACAAAGCGATCAAGTGGCGCACATTTCCAGATTTATTCCCCTTCACCGGGTTTAGAGAAAAAACTAGTAGAGAATTTCCCCCAACTTAGACGATTCGCGGGCCTCAACAAATGGCTCGCCGCGAGGGTCGTACCAATAATTTCTTATTTACCATCAGAGCATTCTGGAACCCTAAGAATCGAAAAAAGAAATCAGGACCTCGTAGTTTCAGTGCACGGGGGTTTGCGGGCGAAACTTAAGCACCACGTGCAACTAGTTGGGATGTCCTTTAAGTTGTTATCCAAAGGCTATTTTCTTCCAAGTTTTCTCTCTAAAATTCCAAATCCGGGTTCAGGCTATCATTTTGGAGCATCACTGCCCATGGGTAAAGAGACAAATAACTTAGGTCAGTTACCGGGAATATCAAACATGAGCATTGTCGATGCTTCTATTTTGCCCGTTATTGAGGCCGGAAGCATTACGCCAACCGTCATGGCAAACGCGGTCAGAATCTCGCGCATTATTTGCGAGAGAATTGATTCTTTATGAAGATTGCAGTCACTGGCACATCGAGCGGAATTGGCGCCTATCTCGCTCAAAGGTTTGAGGCACTCGGATATGAAGTATTAAACTTTACGAGGGACCCAAAAGAAAAGAGTGACAGATTTTTTGATATAGAAAGACCAGAAAAAATAGAACATGATTGCAATGCACTTATCCATCTGGGTTGGCGGTATTGGGATATTGGTGATTCCCCAAACTTAAATTTAATCGCAACTACCAAATTACTTGATTCTTTTCGAGAGGATTCAAAATTAATTTTCTTGTCAAGCTTAAGTGCCTATACCACTAACTCAATATACGGAAACGAGAAGCTACTAATTGAAAAGTTATTTCTCGGGCGTTCTGGCTTAGCAATCCGCGCAGGAGTGCTGTGGGGAGGGCGCGGTCTCTCAGGAATAATCGGTACGATTGTCAAAATTGCAAACATTCCGGCATTTTGTTTGCATCCCTCTCCAGATCCAGTTCTGTTTCTTACTCATTATGAGGATGTGTTTGAAGAGATAATTGAGTATTTTGCGGCACCTAAACGGACATTTGTAATCTTGGGCAATAAAAACCCAGTTTCATTTGTGGAGCTATTGCATACAATTGAGCAAAAAAAACGAATTCACCTTTTACTTTCTCTCAGGCAACTGCTTCGAATGACTAAGTTGTTCCGCTCAATCCATATCAGAGTACCTTTCAGGATTGATAGTCTAAATGGCTTGCTGAACGATCGTGCTGTCGAAATCTCGAAGGATATTGAATCAAAATTAAGGCCTGGAAACACAACGCAAGATTTCAAGAATTGGCTAACGCTGAAAACAAAGATGGGAAATAGACAAGGGTGAACATGGAAATTAGGTGGTTGATTGATTTGTTTAGAAAGAATTTAACACTCTTTATTGGCGCGCTGTCATTTGTCATCTATGGTTATGGACTATTTCCGGGGAGAATTTATAAAGATTCTGCAACAATGTTTGAATTGATGTCTGAAGGCCGAAGTACAGACCAATGGAATGCGTTGTATTTTTGGTTTCTTAGGTTTACATCCGATCGTGGTCAGTTCCCTTTTATACCTGCTCTCATTTCTGCAGCGTTACTGTATATTTCAATTTTCTTATTTATTGGATCACTTCCAATACTCGAGCAGAGCAAAAAGCAAATATTTTGTCTCCTGATCGCTACCCCTTTTGCTGGGGTTTTTGGATTTACAATCGGCCATGATGTAACAGCGACAAGCGGGACTCTGCTCCTAGTAAGAGTCTTGTTCGTCATGAACAACTCAAAACTGTCTAAGCATGAATTTCCTCTTATTGCCCTAGGTGTAGTTTTGTCATCCACATCAACTTTAGGGTGTGCAGCCGTTTTTGGGTTTTCCTTCGTGATGTTTTACCGAAGTAAAAAGTTAATTGGTGTTTGCAGTCTTATTGCGGCAGCTGTAATAAATTTCGCGGCTCCAAGTTTGCTATCAATTGATCGAGCAAAAACTGATTTGAGCCTCGCTACCTTCGTTGGCGACATGAAATGCATCGCACAACACCCTGGCGCGGAAATTAGCCAGCAAGAATGGAAAGTGTTGACAACTTTAGGCCCAAAGGCTCGATGGTTAGAGCCTAAGTCCTGTGCCCTTGCAGACAATGGATTTTTTGCGCTTGAAAGCGCATCGCATTCCAAGTCAGAGGTGTTAGCAACTTGGGGTTCACTTGCAAGAAAAAACCCGCAAATCATGCTTCAGGCAAGAATTCAAAGAGCAAGCAATGCATTGCCTCCCATCTTTTTTAGAAGCCCCCCAAATATGTTTGATACGTCTTATGCAAATCCAGTTGGCGCTTCGGCTGCAAATGATCTTCAAATCGCTCCAGATCTTTTTAAGACTTCTGTGGACTTACCCACAAATCAAGTCGGTCGGCTACCTCTTCAGAAAATTGCGGAGACTATGGTTCTTGTACCTACATTCTTTTTAAATCAAAGATCAGACCTATGGGGCTGGGGAGGTTTCTGGCTTACATTTTCAATTTGTCTTGTGATCATCCGATTTAGAAAGACTTCTCAAGTTCATCTTGTGAACTTAATCCCTCTCATCTCCATGCACTTGGCGTTAGTACTTTTTTCTCCATCGCCTTCACCGAGGTATGTTTTTGCTAGTATTTTAGTCGGAATCATCTTCGCACTAAATTTAGCCACGGTCGGTGTGAGTTGGATTCGAGCTAAGGATCAATGTGACTGAGCTAAAAAAGCTGGCTACGGCGCTAATTGTTTTTAATCTAATAGCCCATGTCGCAATTCTCGGTCTTTCTCAAGTGAGCACAAGAGCGATTGAAGAGAAAATTGCAATTGCGATTGAAAACAAGTCCGTTCCCATAACGGAATATCCGCAAATTAAGCTTAGAAAAACTCTAATAGCAACGGTAGATAACTTTTCCGATTGCGTAGAAATAGGTCACGCACGCAGCCATTCAAGATTCTCTTTTTCGAGTAGGCCTACAATTATGGGTGGTGAAGGATCGCCATGCTTAGATTTGGAAAAAATGGGGAGAGTAGATTTTCAATATTCAAGATTTATTCATGGGTCAGCAGCTTTTATACGCGCATTTGCGTACTTTTCGTCTATTGAGATTATGAAGATGGTAGTCACCTTAGTAATTATTCTTACATTAATTCTTCTTACAGTGTCGATTTGGAGAAGATCAACCCCACTTGGGATTTCATTAGCGACATACTTCTTCTTGCTTTCTGACTTGCCATGGCAAGGGCTCTCGTTAACCCACGGAATTCCAACAGCAATAAGTTTATTAACTATTCTTATTTCTACACGGATACATTCTTTGAGTAGAGACAACTTGAAAGTATTAGCAATCTTGTCAGGCGCTACTTATGCATTTTTCGCGCAGCTTTTTACGCCATTATTATTCGCAGCACTATTTGCCTACTTTGCTAATGTGTGCCGAGATTTGAATAAAAAGAAAGACTCCGACTCTCACGCTTCAATTTTATTTAGATTGTGGGTGTGTGGGTATTTCATTACGATGCTGATTCACGGTTTGTTGGGGCTTGTATTATCCACCGGAGATACAACATCTGAACTCCAGGATGGAATATCTTCACGAGTCACCCAATCTTTAACAGGACTGTTTCGAGTCTTTTATATTCAATTAGTAGTGAACCCATCAACCTACCCAATGCGCTTCATCGGAGCCCTGGTTCTTATGTTTATTCTTGGTTACTTTCTGCATGGGAAGTTGAAGGAGAAGAAGAAGTTTGAAATAAATGCTAAATTTTTCGATACACCAGTGGTTTACGTTTTAATCTGGCTGCTCTTGATGGGGGGGCATGACGGTCATGGCTGGGTTGGAAACCTTGTCTGGGTTATCCCAGTGCTTATCATTTTCGAGATGTATTCTTCTACAAGTTCAGACTTGAAAAATCAGAAACTCAATTAGTTTCAATATCTTTGAGACGCTCCCAAAAAAGTTCGAATTTTCAACATGGACAAGATTCCACCCGTTATGCTTTAAGTCGTGAAGAATCCTCCTCATATATCGAATTCTACGAACCCTGAGTCTGAGTTCGCGAAACGGTATAAGCGAAAGAAAGTCCAACTCCACACCCAAAAAGTCATAACCCTCAAAGGCATCTATTGATTCTTGGAATAGCGCGAGCTCGGCACCTTCGATATCCATTTTAAGATACCTATACTCCGCATCGGAAAGCATCTTATTTGTTGCAATGAGTTGTTTGAGTGAGACCACAGGGAAATTTATTGATACTGGGTTGACGACTGCCTGTGCATTTATAGTGGACCAAGAGTCATGAATTAGGTTTTTTGGCTGGAAGAATGTTTGGTGTCCATCTGCCACCGAGAGCCCAACATTTAAGACTTGGAATTTTGAAAATCTGTTGAGCTTTTTCTTGGCAAGCGTGCAACATTCCGATAGTGGATCTAACCCCAGTACCGACCAGCCTCTTTCAAGCATCACTTCATCAAAACTCGTGTCGAATCCTAATCCAGCGGATACAAGAGCCCTACCCTCAAAACCTTTTTCTGCTTCGATTGGAACCCACCAACCACCATAGGCGCTTCCAAAGCGCATTAGAGCACTACTCCCTAATTCGCCTCGGTTTTTGTATAGAACTAACTGGAACATGACCTTATTCTGAAGCCACACTAAAATATGTTTAACCAATTCAAAGTTTGCTCTGTCCGACATTTTGGATTTCTGAGTCAATATTCTCTCCAATCACGTCAAAGGTCTTCATGGGAAGTGTATTTTGAATTAAGCTAGATCAACTTTAGTATAAAGCCAAAACCTAATCGCACGATTACTCGTTTGATTGCTCGCTTCAATCTATTTGCTCGCGAATGTGGTGCATTATGTCCATTCCAACCCCCATTAATTAAGAGAGGGTTAATAAATATTCTCGCTCCGAGTGACTTTAAAGCTTCATGAAACGGAACGTGCTCACAAACTATGGATCCATCAGAGAGCTTTCCTTCGTATTTTGCTGCCCCTAATACTTTCCGCTTATAAATTGCCAACCCCCCAAATGCGGAGTCAACTTCAATCCAATCTGAGTGTGGATCAATCACGCGTTGCCTCTCATAAATGGCTTGTTCCCGAGCAAGAATAGGACTCACTCCCATTGATTTGAGACTGGCCTCATATTTCCAACAGTCGTTAGGTGACCAGGTTTTATGGCGCAAAGCAAAAACGTCATAGTAGGGAGCATCTTGATTGGCCGTGCAAACGTCCCAGTCTTCTCTGACCCAACAACTAAGTACCGAACTTCGATTTATCAGTGAGTTCACTCCGTCAAGATCTGCGACAACAAAATACTTGACCGGCCTAAGGTCTTGTTCATCCGTCAACATTTGAAGACATACATTTCGGCAGAAAGCTATCCGCTCCCACCGATTACCAATACTTTTTTCAAGTTTCCCGAGTGTTTGAAACTTAAATCGTGAGTTATTTTGCTGGAGAGATTGGAGTATCTCAATTGTATTATCTGAACTATCGGATTCCACAATTCGAAAATGAACACGAGAAAAATCATTGAACGCAGCCTGCAGCCTTGCTATATCAGCGGCTAAATCAGCTCCCACATTTCTACAAATACCAAGAATTACAATTTCGTCTGTAGAAATTTTTTGTGCCAGATCCTCTAGATTTAAAATCACAATACTTGCCAATCTTGTAACGGCCTATGCCAGAAATCTTTTGGGTAGTAGACCTGTCCTCGTTGATTCATTAGTCCTCCTAAGAAGCTCAAGCTAGATTTCCCTGACAAAAGAACATCCGCTGAGGCCATTAGCAAGATTGCATCTAACGGGTTCCCACCTCGTATTATTCTTAGAGGAAGTTTGCTATAGGCTTCTAGAGAGTCAAACTGAGCTGGTTTAACTGTCATAACCCCATTCGCGAATCCCGGAGTCCCCTGCCATAACTTGATTTGATTTAGCGGTGGAGTAAAGGTCGTTTCGGATTCTGGTGCATCGGTAAGAACAATAATTTGCCAATCGAGATTTGTGGGCAATTCATGAACTATAGAAGCAACACGAACGATAAAAACCTCAATCGGGATTTCTCTGGGTATGTTCTGCCCCGGATAAAGCGCGAATCCGCCGACCCCTTGACGATAATGAATAACTATTGTGAACACCTTGCCAGAGGAGATGCTTTTAGTGCCCTCATTGCTTTGCAAATGTAAACCATCCATAATCGCTGGACAAAATTCGGTCACGGCGTATGGCTCGTAAATACTAAGGAGTCTCTTCTTTCGTCTAATAATCTGAGAGAGACATTCGCGAATTAAATAAGACAGAGAAAAAGAGGAGACAGATATTTTATCGCCGCTTGAACCTGAATCTTCTACTGAGTCCACTTTCAAGAATCGGTTTAAGCGACTCAAATAATCTAAATATTCTGATTTAGATTGAAACGGATCCAAGGGGTGAACAGAGACTTGTTGGATTTCGGTGTGGATGTATTGAAAACCAAAGTATTTTGCAAGGGCCATTACAGAGGCTTGACGCTGGAGCTGTGCGCCTGTTCCATCCACTGATATGGACGAGTTGAAAGTTACAGATATTGGAGGCTGTATTTTTAAGAATACCCACCGAATGATTCGTGAAATTTGTACCTTTAATTGGAATTCGATTCTACGTAGAGGCTTTTTGACTATTCGACGCAAGATTGATTTCACAATGAAACCCAATTTGAAATATTTCTCCAAGTGTCATTAACTTTCAATTCATAATTCGCTATTTTCGCCCTGATTTCATCCCAAGAATTAACCACCAAGACGGGAATATCGGACTCTGGAAATGGCCAACTCTCGCGATGGACGATTGGAGTGGCGCCTAAATACAAAGACTCCCAAGTTCGGTGACAATCAGGGCCATTCCCTGGTGGTGAGAGTACAAATTGCGAGCGTAAAACCAATTTTCGGTATTGCTTCGGGGTGATTGGGTTAGAAACTATTTTAACTCCAGGAATTTCACGCGCGCAATTGAGCGCAAGTAATCTCTCCTTGAAATTTGTTTCTAAGGAAAAGGCTACGAGAAGTAAGATGTCACGTTGATCGCGGCCCGGAAGACCCTTACCTGCTTCCTTCAAATAATCTCTTGGAACGCCGTTTCTGCGCTTGTCGCGATTCTCGAGCCCTATGGGAAGGGGAGAAGCAATCCTTGTATCTCCCAACCAGTTAACTGAATAAATCTTCTTAAAGCAATTACTTAAAATACCCATGTCTGCTGGATTAGGTATCACATCCCCATTGTGAATGACTAAATCAGCATAGGGAAAGCTAATTCCTGATTTACACGCTTGTACAATAAGTCTCGTAGCATTTGACATGGGTTCAGCTTGTAGAAAAAGCGCCCCCCTAAACTCTCGAAGTGCAAAAAAGTCTTGCTCCCCCTCTTTGATTTGACCTTCAATAATGACATCACACATGTACTTAAAAGTGTCCCCACTTATGAGCGGAAATGAAGATTTATTGTCTAACCCAATTATCTTTCTTTGAAGAGAACGCCATATCGTTTCAAGATCTCTAGGAACTTTGTACCAATCTTGTGCGTACGAATTGAGAAACATACGTCTAAGAAGTCGTTAAATCGCTAAGGCGGGCTAGAAAATAAGACACAGTCTTTTCGAGACCTAAATCTAATTGCACTTGAGGCTCCCAACCTAGAACATTTCGAGCCATCGAAATATCTGGCTTACGTTGTTTCGGGTCATCTGCCGGTAAATCACAAAAAGTGATTGCGGAGCGGGATTTTGCTGTGGCGATAATCTTGTTCGCAAGTTCAAGCATGGTGAATTCATTCGGATTTCCCAAGTTTATTGGACCTGTCACTTCATCAGAAGTTTCCATAAGAGTTACGAGTGCGGGGATGAGATCGCTGACATAACAAAATGATCGAGTTTGGCTACCATCCCCGTAAATTGTGATTGGTTCATTTCTGAGCGCCTGGACTGCAAAATTGCTTACGACACGACCGTCATTCAAATCCATTCGCGGCCCGTAGGTATTAAAGATTCTTGCAACTTTAATCTTCACGCCATATTGGCGCCAGTAATCGAAAAAGAGTGTTTCAGCGGCTCTTTTCCCTTCGTCGTAACATGCCCTAATTCCGATCGGATTAACGTTGCCCCAATATTCTTCGGTTTGCACTGGGATTAATGGGTCGCCATAAACCTCACTCGTTGATGCTTGCAATACTTTCGCACCAGTACGCTTGGCTAAATCCAAGACATTGATAGCCCCCTGGATACTTGTCTGAATCGTCTGAACAGGATGCTTTTGGTAATGGATAGGTGAAGCAGGACAAGCAAGATTGTAAATTTGATCTATTTCGACGAAAAGCGGAAGAGTGATGTCGTGTCTCATGAATTCGAAATTTGGGTTAGATAAAAGATGCTGGAAATTCTTCCTGGAACCGGTATATAAATTGTCAACGGCCAGAACTTCATGCCCTTGAGCGAGCAGATGGTCACTTAGGTGTGAACCCAGAAAACCCGCCGCCCCAGTAACAAGAATCTTCATGCCAAGACTTTACCAAGTTCTTATAGGCAATGCGGCTGACCAGGACTTCCAAACTAGTACTCGTATGATTGGGCAATGCCTAGTCCGCGCGTCTTGCATTTAGCTACTTCGCTTGGAGGTGGAGCGGGAATAGCCACGCGTCGGATAGTTCAGGCACAGATTGATTACGGAATGAATTCCCGATTAAGTGCAGTAAATCAATCTGGGGCAAAACTTGCAAACCATGAAAAAATCATTGAGAGGTCAGAATTAGCAAAACTTACCTCCAAATCTTTGACACTAATTCAGACAAAGGTGATGCAAAAAAGCGATCTACTGGTTACGCCATTTTCAGCCAATACTGTTAAAAATTGGCAAACGGTTATTGGGGATGCTGAAATTATTCATATTCATGCATTCTACAATTTGCTTAATGTGGGGCTATTGAATCAACTTTCGGAACTGGCCCCGATTGTGGTCACAATGCACGATCAAAGATTTTTTACCGGAGGATGTCACTACTCTGGCGATTGCGAAGGTTACAAGCTCAACTGCGCTCAGTGTCCACAACTACGTTCAGCATTTAAAAACCTAACAAGTCAACAGTTAGCCACGTCAGTTGGTACTCTCAGCAAAATTTTGAAACTAAAAATAATTTCCCCCTCTCGCTGGCTTGCAAATATAGCCAAAGGTAGTGCAGCCCTAACTGGACATTCGGTTGATGTAATTAGTAACCCAGTACCAGAAATATTTAAACCTGGCATGAATACGAACCTAGGAATTGGGAGCCCTCTGCGAATTGGGTTTATATCCGAAAATTTAAATAACCCGTATAAAGGTCTAAGTGTACTAATTGCGGCTCTTGAGAACCTACCCACTAGTTTCCAAGCTGAAATAAAATTTATAGGCACTGGTTCCATCCCGCAAGTAAATCGAAACTTTAGAATTTCGAAAGAACGCCTAGAAACCCCGAATGACATTGCAAACGCAATCAGAACTTGTGACGTTGTAGTAGTTCCTAGTCTTCAAGATAATTCCCCGAGTGTAATTTCCGAAAGCCTAATGTGTGGCATTCCCGTAATCGGAAGCCGGGTTGGTGGAATTACAGAAATAATGGATGAGTTTAATCTTCCTAGCTTTGAAAAAAGTGATTCACGCAAACTCTCGAAAATATTGGAAAAATTTGATAAAACTCAACTGGCCCAACTAGATCATGAAAAAGTCAGGAAGAAATTCTCTGCAGATTCATCAGCATTGAAACATGAAGAGGTATACAAAGAAATTTTGCCCTAATTCCATCTTTCTAATAGCGGTAGTCGCCTTTTTTTATTCACTGATAAGTCGTCTAGCAACCGAGTAAACCCAGTCGTAAAAAGATGACGGATGGATGTTTTGTAAAGATTTCTCTTCAACCAACTATTTGCACTCATATTTGCAGCAGGAGTTTCACTCGATACCGTGTAGTCATAAGTTTCTAGCCCCAACCAGGGCGAGCTACTCAATGTGTGTGTTGCAGCGAAATCATTTCCAATATTTTTTACGAGATTCCTACCCGGGAGAATTGTCTGCCATTTATGTAATCTTAATACATGCACAAGTGGCGTATCCCAGGCATCGACATAACCAGAAAAAGCCCTGTGCGCGCCGGCTTCCCAAAAAGCGTACTCAGGGGTTTTCATGATTTTAAACTTTTTATACTTTAAAGCTTGTAATTCCTGACGCAGTAATGCCCATTTCTCTTTGCTAGTTGCCCATCCCCAGATCAACGGATAATCACAGAGGAACCAGCGATCCCTTGTAATTTCCGGAGGGACAAATTGTGTGCCACCAATGAGGAATATATTGCTATTAAGAGAGAGAAATCTCTTTGCATCTTGAACATATTTAAAGAAATCTAGACTTGGAAGGCAGTCGTCTTCGATTATTATCGCAAACTCTTCGGTTCTAAAAATCCAATCACACCCCGATAGGACAGAAAATGCGGCACCTTGATTAACTTGAAAACTACGCCTGACAAGAGAACCACCGAAGTTTTTTTCGAATTTATCCAGTACTGACTCGCACGCGAGAATATCCTTCTGATCATCCGTAGTTCGTGGACCGTCAAGGGATACATAAATTCTAGAGATTCCAGCTTGCACGCAAATGTGCAGTATCTTTGAAAGGTTTTCAGCCCTGCGGAATCCAGTTATCAACACTGAAGGTGCAAAATTGACCAAATTGAAGCTCGCAATTCCTTAGGCTGGCAATCAATTTACACCAAGAAACCACTAATATTTGTGATGTGAGCCGAATTGAAGAAAATCTAATGTATTCACTTCAGTTTATCCATCGAATTTCAGATTTTTCATTTCGAATTCGGAATTTTGCTAGAAGAAAGTTGGGCAATAGGAGTCTTTTTTCAACCAATAATCATGAGAGCGATAGCCAGGCAACTTTTTATCAAGGTGCAGTCTCAAGAATAATTACTGATTCTCAAGCCAAGAAGAGATTCCGCCGGGTCTATGACTATAGAGAAATCCTTGAGCACGTAGATTATTCGCTGGGGCGTAAGTATTTAGAAGTTATCAACGCAAACCAGCCGGAAATATGGAATTCTTTGAACAAGTTCAAAGAAAATGATCGGATAGGAAATCCTCGAACCTACCATTTTCCGGAAATTGGAAAGCTGAGTCCAACTACACTTCGTTACATCGCCGTTGCTACAGATATAAAGAAAATTTTCGGAATCTCAAAATTTAGCAATATAGTGGAAATCGGTGGAGGCTATGGTGGGCAAGCTGCAATCCTAAAGAGGCTTGAAATGTTCGATAACTATTCCATTTTTGATTTACCGGAAGTTCAAAAATTGATTTCGTACTATGGGCGGGCCACAGGTATTGGTGAAATAAGTTTGCCAAATTTAAGCGACGATCAGAAAACTAAATATGACCTAGTGATCAGCAATTATGCTTTTTCTGAATTACCAAGAAAGATCCAAGATGAGTATCTGGAAAAAGTGATTCTGAAATCACAACGTGGATTTATGCTGATGAATAGTGGCAAAACCAATAAAACGGGTCGGTCTGAAGGGAAAATAACTTTAGAAGAATTAAGGAAATCTATTCCTAATCTTCAAGAATTACCTGAAGTTCCACTGACTAGCCCCGATAATTACTTGTTGGTATGGCAAAATTAAATGGCAAGTTCTATCGAATCAAACGCTGAAAGCAGATTCAAACTTGGAATAGTCGTTCCTTTGACAAAATTATCAACAAACTATAAAAACCTCATGTCCTGGCTTTCTCAAATTCCTGAAGGAAACATCGAAGTAATCCTCGTACACGATATTCAAGATGAGGCGACGGGTCCGGTCATTAAAAAGGTTTTAGATCAAGTTGGTGATCGAAGAATCAAGTATTACGAGGGAGTTTTTGGAGCCCCTGGGCTGTCTCGAAATTTCGGAATGACGGCCGCGAACGCTGATTGGCTATGGTTTGTGGATGCAGATGACCTACCAAATATTGCAAATGTTCTCTCAGAGCTTAGAACCGTCAAACTCGAAACCGAAGTATTAATCGGTCAATTCCAAATAGTAACAACTGACGGTAGCAGTTTGACCGACATTTCTAAACAACGAGCACTAAAAGATGTGGCGCGAAATCCTGGAATCTGGAGGATGATTTTTAGAGCAACTAACTTTTCTCAGCACAAATTCCAAGAATTTAGAATGGCGGAAGATCAACTTTTCCTCGTAGATATTTCACTATTTCAAAGAAAGGTTCAATTCTCCGAATTTATCTTTTATAGCTATTTCAAACATCCATATGGGCAGCTAACCTCACAAAAGTCGGCATTATTAGATTTGTCGAAAACCATCCCGCTGATAATCGCTAAAATTCAAATCTCTGAAGATGTAGAGCGAAAATACCTAGAAATCATTCTGGCGCGTCAGCTAGGGACTCAACTTAAACATTCTGGCTTTTTTGAAACTTTGAGAAATCTACAAAGAAATGTATCGCTTGCGAAGAACTTGAGCTTCGGAAGCAGGCAAAGAGTATCCTTTGAATTAGTCAGAATAATTTTTTATAAATTTGCAAGGGCAAGAAATGAGTAATACTTACCTATTTTTAACGGGGGGCTTGGGTAATCAACTTTTCCAGGTTGCAGGGGGCTTATCACGCGAGAATTCAACGGTAGTTTTGGATTGCAATCTGGGCAATCCTCGAACAAATAAATTAGGAAAACCTGATATTTGGGATTTCCAATTGCCCGCAAACGTTATTCTGGGTTCTGAATACAAGAAAAATAGATTCTTCTCGAAAATTTCCGGTTACCTTTTGCGAGAAGGCATGGAACCGACGAAATTCGAGCAGTTTCTTGGCGTAGGCCGTATATTGGGTTTTGTATTTGGAAAACTTTTATACTTTCGGTACGGAAATCAAATCCGTGTAATCCAGGCAAAAAACAACGGATTTTTTAAGATGGACCGGAGCACTCAAAACGAATATTTGATTGGATATTTTCAGTCATATCAATGGCCGAATATCCATATCGTTGATTCGCAGCTCCAATCGATTTATTTAACAAATCCAAGCCCTGATTTAACGGCTTTCACGCGGGAGATACGAGATATACAAACTGTGATGGTTCATGTACGCCTAGGTGATTACAAAGATCATGCAAATTTTGGGATTCCGAGCATTGAATATTATGAGTTAGCGCTTAACAGAATCGCGATGCTTACTGTGATTGAAAAGATTTTATTATTCTCAAATGAACCTACCCTTGCCCGCGCCTACATTCCAACTCATTTGCAGGAATTAATTCAATTGGTCCCAGATTTCGGTGGCAGTTCTGCCGAAACTTTGGAAGCTATGAGGCATGCCAAAAATTATGTCATTGGAAATTCAAGCTTAAGTTGGTGGGGTGCGAAATTAAGCTATACCCAAGGAGCGACAATAATTGCACCGAAGCCTTGGTTTAAGAAGTCATCAGAGCCTGCCGACCTAATCCCACCGGAATGGATTAGAATTGATGGCTTTCACCAATAAGCCCCACTAGAATTATGGGATGAGGTTGAGTTTCATGCGCAATAGGCAAGCAAATACTTTTGTGCAATCAATTAATGTCCTCTCAAAAACTGACCAAAGGAGAGTGCTACAAGTAGTCGCAGTTCAGATAATAATGGGTCTGCTTGATTTGCTTGGTGTTGCCGTTATTGGAGTCTTAGGAGCACTAGCCGTGAGCGGTGTGCAATCTAATCAGCCCGGGAACAGAGTTAGCTGGGTTCTCAACCATCTGCATCTTTCAGGAATCTCTTTTCAAGAGCAAGCCGCAGTTCTTGGTATTGGCGCTACGGTCATCCTGGTTACCCGAACATTATTCTCGGTGTTTTTTACTCGACGGATACTATTTTTCTTAAGTCGGCGTGGAGCTGTGATTTCAACTAATTTGGTCTCGCGTCTGCTGGCGCAACCCCTATTAAAAATTCAAGAGCGGACATTTCAGGAATCAGTATTCTCAATCACTTACGGAGTGAATTCAATTACTCTCGGCGTAATTGGAACCAGCGTGATTTTAATTTCAGATATTTCGCTGCTAATAATAATGACGACAGGTCTTTTCCTGATTGATCCAGTCGTTGCCCTCTCCAGCA
>Ga0209829_10002117_pt1 | contig 15349 bp, 13 predicted proteins | sample C_140205_EF_Meta_FD_187311 | JGI IMG/M metagenome (GOLD analysis project Ga0209829, IMG submission 187311) | Freshwater microbial communities from Lake Croche, Canada to study carbon cycling - C_140205_EF_MetaG (SPAdes) (version 2) | ecosystem: Environmental > Aquatic > Freshwater > Lake...
GGTTTCTTTAACAGGCGTTGCCATTTTTTCTTTATTGAATCAGTTGTCAGTATTTTTTTTAGAACATTGGCATGATTCAGAAATTTAAAGAGGACTTTATGAAAAATAAATTTCAATCGGTTTCGATCGCATTAACATGTATCTTTTCTTGCATACAAGTGCTGGCGCAAGACAAAGTTATTTTTGCAACCAATTGGAAAGCACAAGCCGCGCACGGCGGTTTTTATCAAGCACTGGTGGACGGCACATATACCAAAGCAGGTTTGAATGTAACGATTCAACAAGGCGGTCCACAAGTCAACAATCGACCCTTATTGGCCGCAGGAAAAATTCAATTTTTGATGACGGGTAATTTGCTTCATCCTTTCGACAACGTCAAAAACGGTGTGCCCACGGTTGCAGTGGCCGCTATGTTTCAAAAAGATCCTCAGGCTCTCATTGCACATCCGGGGCAAGGCTATGAAAACTTTGCTGCATTGGCCAAGGCGACCGTTGTGATGGTTGCTAAAGATGGGCAATTCAGTTGGTGGCAATGGCTCAAAGTTCAACACGGGTTCAAAGACGAGCAACTCAAGCCCTACAACTACAACTTGTCTCCTTTTTTGGCTTCCAAAACTTCAGTGCAACAAGGCTATTCGGTTGCAGAACCTATTTACATCGAAAACCAAGGCAAATTCAAACCCGTTGTTCATTTATTAGCCGATCATGGATTCTCAACCTATTCCACGCTCATTGAGGCCCATGCCGAAATGGTTCAAAAAAATCCAGATTTAATCAAACGGTTTGTCGATGCATCGATTCGAGGGTGGTACAACTATTTGTATGCAGATCGCAAGGCCGCCAACGCGTTGATGCGAAAAGAAAATCCAGAACTCTCCGACGATGAGCTTGAGCGATCGGTGGCTTTGATGAAACAACAAGGTGTGGTGGAATCGGGTGAGGCCTTGGATCGTGGCATTGGCGCCATGAATGCCAATCGTGTCAAAGATTTTTATGACAAGATGGTCAAGGCGGGCCTGTATAAAGCGGGCGATGTCGATTTAAAAAAAGTTGCTGTGTTTGATTTTGTCAATCAATCAGTCGGTAAAGAATTACGCAAATAAAACAGATGTCACTTCAAAATTTAAAACCCGTTGATGTCGTGATTGTGGGTGCAGGGCCTGTGGGTCTTGCGCTTGCTATTGAGTTGGGACATCGACAAATTTCGTGCTTGGTGGTGGAGCGCAACGAGCGCGTGGGTTATGCGCCCAGAGCCAAAACCACCAACGCACGCACGCGAGAACACTTTCGTCGCTGGGGGATTGCACATGAACTGCGCAAAGCGTCTCCCTTGGGCATGAACTATCCATCCAATGTTATTTTTTGTACGCGACTGTCTGGGTTTGAACTCATGCGGTTTGAAAATGCTTTTTATTGCGCGCCAGGCCGCAACCCTTTGTACTCCGAACATTCGCAATGGGTGCCGCAATACACCGTCGAGGAGGTGATGCGAAAACACGCTCAATCACTGCCGCATGTGCAAATCGTATTCAATACCGAATTGGTCAGTGCATCACAAGACGACCACAGCGTGGTTGCAACCGTTAAGTCATTACAAAATAACGAAGTGCTCCCGATTAAAGCTAAATTTTTAATCGGCTCTGACGGTTCACGCAGCAAAGTGCGAGAAGAAATCGGCGCAAAAATGGAAGGCGTGCACGGTCTTTCCAAAAATTACAACATCGTGTTTCGTGCACCAGGTTTGGATCAGGCGCATCAACTCGGTCCCGCCATCATGTATTGGCAAGTCAATCCCGATGCACCTGGCCTCATTGGTCCGATGGACAAAGACAAATGGTTTTTTATGCCAACGGGTTTGCCCAAAGACGCCAAGTTCGATATCAACGCGTCAACTGAGTTGATTAAAAAATCAACGGGTATTGATTTGCCCTACGAAGTTCTTTCATCCGACGAATGGATTGCAAGTCGTTTGATTGCAAATAAATATCAAGACAAACGAATTTTTTTGGCTGGCGACGCGTGCCATTTGCATCCGCCATTTGGTGGCTACGGCATGAACATGGGAATTGCCGATGGTGTTGATTTGGGTTGGAAAATCGCAGCTCACTTACAAGGTTGGGGCGGCCCTCATTTACTCAACAGTTATGAAATCGAACGACGTCAAGTGCACGATTTTGTAATGAACGAAGCGGTCGTTAATCATTCTGTATTGGGTAATCAATTATGGGTCGATGGATTAGAAGACGCCACACCACAAGGCGCGGCTTTGCGTCATCAAGTGGGGCAAAAAATTGAGAGCACCAAACTGCGTGAATTTTCAACGCTAGGTGTGATCTTGGGTTATCGCTACGAGCAGTCACCCATCGTTGTTTACGATGGTGCGCCTTATCCACCTCACGACTTTATTAACTACGTCGCGTCTTCACGCGCAGGTTGTTTGGCACCTCACGCATGGTTGCACGATGGAACTTCGCTTTTCGATCATTTCAGCCTCGGGTATACCCTCATCGCTCACAGCCCTGATTCAAGCCAACTGCAAGACTTTCAACTTGAAATGAAATCTTTTGCAATACCATGCAAGATCATTTCACCTCAAGAGTCGGGTATTGCTGAGTTGTACCCCAAGCGATTCACATTGATTCGACCCGATCAACACGTGGCTTGGCGCGGTGATGACATTCCTATCGATAAAAAGGCATTTTTGAAACAAATCACAGGACAGTGATTCCATTTAGAATCAACAAAAAACAGGAGACAACCATGAAAAAATTATTAATCACATGCGTTATGAGTGCATTGGCGATCAGTTCATCATTTGCACAAAATTATCCCGACAAGCCCATCAAAATCCTCACCTCATTTTCTGCGGGTAGCGGGCCCGACGCATTGCTTCGTGGCGTGGGTGAAAAAATGAGTAAATCAATGAGCCAACCTTTGATGATCGATAACCGCCCTGGTGGCAACGGTTGGATTGCAGCCGATGTGGTTAGAAAATCTTCTGTGGATGGTTATACATTTTTGCAAGTCGATAACACGCATGTATCTTTGCAACAGCATTTGTTTAAAAAAATGCCTTTTGAATTCAACAAAGAATTTGAGCCTGCCGCGCCTTTTTATTGGACTAATTTTTTCATCGTTGTACCCATCAACTCCAAATGGAATAGCGTGGCCGATTTAGTGGTTGCTGCCAAAGAAAAAAAAGGAACACTCACCTATGGCTCATGGGGCATAGGTAGTGCAGGGCACGTGGGCGCCGCCATGTTGGAAGCCGAAATAGGTGCGCCGATGTCGCACATTCCATTCAAAGAATTGCCACAGGTCTATACGGCGGTTGCCAATGGCGACGTTGATTGGGCATTTGGAACGGCAGCCTCTGCAGGGCCTTTGTACCGTGCCAAGAAGGTTAAATTTTTAGCCATCGCTGCTCCCAAACGATTGGCAGGCTACACCGACATTCCAACCGTCACTGAAGCGCAAGGCCCCAAAAATTTTGAACTCAAAACTTGGGTCGCGATTTATGCAATGCGAGGCACGCCCAAATCAGCCATTGACAAATTTAATTTAGAAATGAAAAACGCATTGAGCGACCCAGAGGTGCAAAAAAACATGGGTACCTTTGGATTTGAAGCATGGCTGGGTTCACCTGTCGATGTTCAAAAAGAAGCCGAAGCACACTCCAAAAAATTTGCTGACATCGTCAAGAGCGCAAAAATGTCGATTGAATAATTTCAAATCATTTTTTTGTGGAGACTCGTATGCGCAGTAAAAAATTATTTTTGTCATGGGCCGTTGTTTCTTTGTATGTGCTACTTGGTTTTCAAGCCATCGCGCAGACGGGTGCCAATAACTTTCCCAATCGACCCGTTACCTTGGTCGTTCCGTTTACATCGGGGAGTGGAAGCGACACGATTGCCAGAATTGTGGGGCCTAAGCTTTCCGAAAAATGGAAACAAGCCGTGGTTGTCGATAACCGCGCGGGTGCGAGTGGAAATCTAGGCACAGACAAAGTGGCCAAAGCTGTGCCCGATGGTTACACCTTGCTGATGGCCATTGATACGATGACAATGACGCCAGCCATATATAAAAGTTTGCCCTACGATCCAATTAATGACTTAGCACCGATTTCTCGGCTTGCAGTGGCCACCTATGTGATGGCCATCAATAACGATGTGCCTGCAAAAGATTTAAACAGTCTCTTTGCATACATCAAAAGCAAACCAGGGCAACTCAATTATGGAACACCCGGAAGCGGCACGCCCCATCACCTCAATATGGAGTACCTCAAAACACTTCGGGGCTTGGATCTTCTGCATGTGCCCTACAAAGGACTTGCAGGAGCACAAACCGATTTGATTGGTGGACAAGTGCAAATGATGTTTGCCACTTTTAATTCTCTCCTGCCATTAGCAAAATCTGGAAAAATAAAAATGTTGGCCGTTACGGGCGCTAAGAGATCAGAACTCATGCCTGATGTACCCACTTTCACTGAGCAAGGATTGCCTGAGATGGAAAATTTGTTTCCTTGGTATGCGGTTCTGAGTCCCAGCAACACACCCAAAGACATACAAGCCAAAATTCACAAAGATTTTTCTGACGTGATGCTAATGGATGAAGTGAAAAAACAATTGTCAGACTCAGGAATTTTTGTTCGCCTATCCACCAGCGATCAATTAAGAGACATCATCAAAACCGATTTGGACCGATGGAAAAAATTAGTTCAACAGGCCAACATTCCTTTGAATTAAATCTATGACAACACAGCAAGCTTGTATTGATATTTATAACCATGTCATGCCTCTGACTTATTTGGAGGAGATGAAAAAATACAGCACCGATCCAGGCATGGTTAAGCGAATGACGAGTTTGCAATTACTCTGGGATATTCCTGTGCGCGTGGAGATGCTCAAAAAATATCCGGACGTCAAACAAATTTTGAGTCTGGCTGTTCCATCTCCTGAGATGCTTGCGGGCCCCGAGCTTTCTCCTCAATTGGCGCGCATTGCCAATGAAGGTATGCAAGCGATGTGTCAACAATGGCCTGATTTTTTTCCTAATTTTGTTGCGTCATTACCTATGAACAATCCGCAAGCAGCTATTGAAGAGATGGACCACGCGATCAACAACATGGGAGCCGCAGGTGTACAAATTTTAAGTAGCGTTAACGGTCGTGCATTGGACAACCCCGAATATTTTGCAGTGTTTGAGCGTATGGCCAATCACCACAAGAAGCCGATTTGGATGCATCCGATTCGTCTTGCAAAAAAACCAGACTATGCCGATGAAGAAAAATCTAAATTTGAAGTGTGGCAAGTATTGGGCTGGCCATTCGAAACCAGTGTGGCCATGTCGCGAATGGTTTTTTCGGGATTCTTTGATCGATTGCCTGAACTCAAACTCATCACTCACCATTGTGGAGGCATGTTGCCTTACTTTGGTGGAAGAGCAGAAACCTTGTGGGCTCAATTGGGTTCGCGCAGTGCCGATGGCAATGAAGCCAACGTATTAAAGTCACTTCAAAAAGCGCCGATTGACTATTTCAAAATGTTTTATGGCGATACGGTGTTGGGTGGCTCAGCATCTGCATTGCGTTGTGGTTTAGATTTTTTTGGAGCCGATCATGTAGTTTTTGCCAGCGATTGTCCGTTTGACCCTGAGGGTGGCGAGATGTATATACGCGAAGGCATCAACTCGATCTTTAATGTAGGACTCACACCGCAAGATATTCACGCAGTGTGCTGTGGCAATGCGCAAAAACTCATGCAATCCAAATAGATGCAGAGTTTTTGGCTTCGCTTTTTAAATTTCTTTAAGCAATTACTTTTTTAACGCGTTTGGGCGACATCGGCAGATGATTCAAACGTTTACCTGTGAGCTGAAAAATTGCATTTGAAATAGCAGGGGCGATTGGTAAAACACCAATTTCACCCATACCCGTTGGTGGGGCGTTGGATGAAATAATACGTGTATGAATTTCGGGCATATCGCTCATTCGAAAAACAGGGTAATCATTAAAATTGGATTGAACAACCGCACCTTTTTGGATATTAAGTTCTTCAATCAAAGCCAATGACAAGCCGTATACCGCTGCACCTTCAAGTTGTGCCAAAACATTATGGTGTTGTATCACTAAACCAGGGTCGACTGTCAACCAGATTTGATGAACCTTTATTTTTCCTGAACTTTTGTTGAGTGAGACTTCAACAATGCCCGCTGCAAAAGTGCCGTGGTACTCAGCCAAGGCCAAACCTAATGCGCGACCCTTGCGAGGTTTTTTCCAATCAGCCATTTCTGCAACAGCTTTAAGAACTGCTTGTGCTCTAGGTTCTTGTTTGGTTAACTCAAGTCGCATCGCGAGAACATCCATATTGCGCGCGATTGCGACTTCGTCAACAAAACATTCAACTGCAAATTTATTGTGACCTGAGCCAATGCCACGCAACGGTTGAACTCGCATGCCACGGACTTCACGAACGCCCTCAGCCATGATGTTGGGTACGTTGTAGTACTCAATATCCATTCCATTCCAACCAATATAGTCTCGACCACCGCGTGCAGTGAATCTGGGTGGAGCGGCAATGGCATCCACATTTTCTGCGACGATTCGGTGATGCCATCCCACCAATTGACCTTGTGGATCCAAGGCCGCTTGCATGCGGTGATATGTCATTGGACGTGGGCGTGCCGCGGCCATATCGTCTTCCCGACTTAAAATGAGTTTGACCGGTTTTTTAATGGCATTAGCAATCACAACGGTTTGTGCAACGATATCTGCTGCAATTCTTCTTCCGAAACCACCACCAATGAGTTGTTGGTTAATTTTTATTTTGTCGGGTGTGGTTTTGAGAATACCCGCAGCTACAACCGTTGCTAAAAATGCAGTTTGTGTACCGACCCACAGCTCAGCAGATTTTTCATCAGCAGCAACATGCGCCACACAATTCATGGGCTCCATTTGTGCGTGATAACAATGCTCGGTCCAATAACTGCTTTCAATGATCTTATTGGTGCTTTGCAATGAAGTTGATGCGTCTCCACGTTTGAAATGATCCAATGGCTTGGCTTGTGGATCCTTTGCATGACGTTCATAGGCGGGTTTTGCAAGCTCAGAATCAAAAGTTGCAGCAACCACACCTGATGTGTTCCAAGTGGTTTGAACTTTTAATGCATTGCGACCCGCGCGAGTGGCCTCGACGGTGCTACCAATCACGGCAACACCAAATGGAAGTGGCAAGACTTGTAAAACGCCAGGAATATCTAAGGCGTCGGCGCTATAAACAAAATCGGGTTTTGCGCCTTCCATGGGAGACTCCAGAACCGATGCGAATACCATTCCAGGTACTTGAACGTCGATTCCATATTTGGCAGTGCCATTGACCTTAGAAGGCACATCAAGACGACCGATGCTTTTATTTCCAATCAATCGGAATCGATTGACGGGTTTGAGGTCTTCGGGATTTATCTTTGGTGCTTGTGTAGGCATGGTTGCAAAACGGGCTATTTCACCGTAACGAATTTTTCGACCGCTGCTGGCATGAACCACTGTGCTGGGTTCAGTGCTGAGTTCACTTAAGGGCACATTCCATTTTTGTGCCACGGCATCCATCAATATTCGTCGCGCTTGTGCGCCTGCAACGCGCATTTTTGTAAAGTAACCTGTAACCGCAATACTTGCAAGCGACGCTTGACCGCCATTTAAAAGTGGGTTTGGATTTCCAAATATTTGCGGGTTCGGTGGTGCATATTCTGGTTTGACGCGTGACCAATCTGCGTCCAGTTCTTCTGCAAGAATCAATGGTAAAGAAGTGAGCGTTCCTTGTCCCATTTCACCTGTTGGTGTCATGATGGTAATGGTGTCATCAAATCCAATGGTGACCCATGCAGAAAGACTCGATTTGCTATCGTTGGATTGTGCGAATGCACCAGTGATTAATCCTTCACTTAAACCAATAGCAAAAGTGAGGCCGCCCGCACCTGCTAAAAAATGTCTGCGATTGATTTGTACATCTGGCTTATTTTGAGTTTGAGTTGTATTCATGGCTTACACCTCATTCGCTGCGCGTTGAATGGCTTTGACAATTCGACTGTAGGTGCCACATCGACAAATATTGCCATCCATGTGTTGAACAATTTGTTGATGCGTGGGTTTTTTAGTTTTAGCAAGTAAAGTGGCCGCTTGCATAATTTGACCCGACTGACAGTAACCGCATTGAGGAACTTGTTCGGCAACCCAAGCACGTTGTAAGGGATGATTGCCATCAGGAGAGAGGCCTTCGATGGTGGTCACTGTTTTACCAGCAACGCTGGTTGCAGGAACCGCACATGAGCGAGCCGATTGTCCATTGATATGAACAGTGCAGGCGCCGCATGATGCAATACCGCAACCAAACTTGGTTCCAGTGAGATTCAGATGCTCTCGGATCACCCAAAGCAAGGGGGTTTTAGGCTCAACGTCAACCTTGGTGGCTTTGCCATTGATGGTGAAAGAAACGGAACTCATGTGAAAATCCTTTCGATAGGGTAATCTGCGATTGATTGCTCGGGTTTCGGTAACCAAGCCCTATAAAAATTATTACTCCAATTTCGAGAAAATAACTGATGGAAAACCCTTCACTTGTCTCTTAAAAGTAGGAAAATTTACAAATAATTTGAGTTATCTATTCTTGTGCACCATCGCAACCAGTTGCTCAAGTGTCACCCAACTGACGCGAGTTTCTTTTGCATAAGCCAGCGTACTTAAACTTTGCACCGATAAATTAATACACACAGCGTGCGATGCATCCAATTGTTGCCGTGCTTTGTTCAAGCCATTTAGATAATCAATGCCAATCGTGGCGGCCTTCCAGCGTTTAGCAAAGATCAATGTGGTGACGCCTTTTTTTGTAATCGAAAAATCTGCATATTCCAAATCAATTCTTTTGACTTGATAGTCTTGTTGGGTATATATTTTTTCAAGCAAAGTAGAAAAATCTTTCCAATTTAATATAGATATTTTTTCTAAAATTTTTTCACTCTGTTGTTTGTTCGGCACATTTTTTTGTTTCCATGCAGCAATACATCCAATGACTACAAACGGAAAACTAAATAATATGCCGACAGCCTTGTAGGCTTGCGGTAAAAATTGAAAGGCTGACGTTGCAATGATGGCAACGAGCACAAAGCTAACCCACCAAGGTGAGCGCAACAAAATCGCAAACAGCGATTTTTCCGACATTTTGAATTTCACGGAATGAGCCTGCAAAAATAGGTATAAATCAATAGTATCTATTTTAAGCGGTTTTGTATAGCTCGATAATGGTGCTATCTTTCTAGACTCTCAATCAGTGAAAAAAAACATCGCCATTTTTTTGCATCACCCAAAATGCTCCGTTGAGTCTGTCAATGGGATCGTTCGCGCACTCTCGCCTCAATACAACATCAAAATTTTTACGCGCCACGCCGTTCAAGACGGTTTTTTTGATGACGTCGAAATGGTGATTTATCCAGGCGGCGAGGGCGATGCAGATTCGTTTGAATATTTATTAAAAGAAAACATTGACGCCATCAAAAACTTTTTAAGCCAAGGTGGCAAGTATTTGGGTATTTGTATGGGCGCATATTGGGCAGACGCCTATTACTTCGATATTTTGCAAGACACGCGCGTAGTGCAATACATCAAACGACCCCAGGCCGACGTAACCCATTCCTATGGCACCACTGTACCTATTCGTTGGCAAGGTCAAGACAAACAAATGTATTTTTATGATGGCTGTTGCTACACCAATGGAGAATTCAAAACCATCGCCACCTATGCAAATGGCGACCCGATGGCCATCATTCAAGGCTCAGTCGGTTTAATTGGATGCCATCTAGAGAGCGAACAAAGTTGGTATCTCAAAAAAAATCAACAACCGCATTGGCATCGCGGCGAACATCATTTGCTGTTGCTCGAATTTGTCAATGCCTTATTAACCACGCCGGTTCAAGAGGCCCATTTCCCCAAGCCCGTTAGAGGCGAATACATCGATTGGATTCGTGGTTATTTGAGTTTGCTCGATTACGTCAAAGAACACCAAACCACCAACGTACCACACGATTACATCGATACCAAAGGATTTTTATTGGGCCAATGGGTGGCTGCCAAAAGACAATCGCCGCATGCGGTGGACGAGTATCAACAACAAAAACTCAACTCATTGCCACACTGGCAATGGCAAACGCCCACAGTGAAGTAGCGTTAGTGGTAAATTACAAGTGATTCGCTTTTTTTTAACCCATCATTGACGAGCAGTACTCTATGGCACAAGACATTCAACACCCCAGCACAGCCCCAGGTGAGCCTGCACCAAGTTGTACCATGGTTATTTTTGGTGCGGGCGGTGACCTCACCAAACGCCTCTTGATGCCTGCGCTCTACAACCTTGCACGCACGGGTCTATTGCCAGCGAACTTTGCCTTGGTGGGCGTGGATCGATTAGAGATGACCGATCAACAGTTTCAAGCGCACGTGGAGCAAGCTATCCAAGCTTTTGCAGCCGATAAGCATTACGCACAAACTTTAGACGAAGCCAATCTTTCACGATTGATCAAAAGCATGGTGTACATGTCTTTAGATTTTTCAGCAGAAAAATCATATCTTGAATTAAAAAATCGCTTGGGCCAACTCAAGACCACTCACCAAGTCAGTGACAACGTTATGTTTTATTTGGCTGTTGGCGCGCGCTTTTTTGGCGGCATTGTGGATCAACTGGGGCATGCTGGCTTGGTTCAAGAAACCGCGCAATACTGGCGACGCGTGGTGGTAGAAAAACCATTTGGTCATGATTTAGCATCCGCACAATCGCTTAACGATCAACTGCGTGTGAGTTTGTCAGAGTCACAAATTTACCGCATGGATCATTTCTTGGGTAAAGAGACCGTGCAAAACATCATGTTGATGCGATTTGCCAATGGAATTTTTGAGCCCCTATGGAATCGCGATCACATCGATCATGTACAAATCACGGTTGCAGAAACCGTGGGTGTTGAGAGTCGCGCAGCGTTTTATGAAACTACTGGCGCATTGCGCGATATGGTGCCCAATCACGTTTTTCAACTCTTGGCACTAACAGCTATGGAGTCCCCTGCGTCCTTTGACGCCGATTCTGTGCGCAACGAAAAAACAAAAGTTTTGCATTCGGTGCATGCTGTCGATCCACTCACCGATAGCGTGCGTGCGCAGTATTCACCAGGCGCGCTCGATGGAAAAAAACACGCAGGCTATCTCCAAGAAAATGGAGTCGACGCCAAGAGTCAAACAGAAACCTACGTCGCTCTCAAGTTGGGTGTCGACAATTGGCGCTGGGCAGGTGTTCCTTTTTATCTGCGAACAGGCAAAGCCATGGCGCAACGAAAAAGTGAAATCGTTATTCAATTCAAAAGACCGCCCTTGTCGTTATTCAAAAACACGGCTACCGATTCTTTAAAGCCCAATACTTTAATTTTGAAGTTGCAACCCGACGAGGGTGCTACGCTTTCATTTGGCGCCAAAATTCCGGGGCCTAAAATCGATATTGGCCAAGTCAAAATGGACTTTCATTACAAAGATTATTTTCAAAATGCGCCAAGCACTGGTTATGAAACCTTGATATACGACTGCATGATTGGCGACGCTACTCTTTTCCAGCGATCTGACAGTGTGATGGCGGGTTGGAAAATTGTGGAGCCTTTGCAAAAGGCTTGGAGTCAAGGTGATGCGCCATTGGCATTTTATGAAGCTGGATCACAAGGGCCCAATGAGGTCGATCAATTACTTCACGCTTCAGGTCGGTCGTGGAATCAAATTGGCGAACTTTGAAAAACATCTATCAACACTTAAGTCAAACGATTCGCTCGCGTCCCCGATTGATGATCGGTCTGATTGTGGGACTTGTGGTTGGTTTTTTTCTACCCATTGAGATCGTTCAAAATTCAACGATTCGTTGGATTGTGGGTTGGAATAGTGGCGCTATTCTTTATTTGCTTTTAGCCACGCACATCTTGTTGATGACGCATGAACAACATGTGCATCGACGTGCATTGGATCAATACGTAGGACGATGGTTGGTGCTTATTTTTGTGATTCTTTCGGCCATTATTTGTTTGGGCTCTATTGTCAGCCTTTTGTCGTCAGCCAAAAACCTTCATGGAATACTCAAGCTCGAGCATATTGTTTTGGCGGGCCTCACTGTGATTTCTTCTTGGTTGTTCACTCAAGTGATGTTTGCCCAGCATTATGCACACGACTACTATTACGCCAAGCACCATGGTATGAATGCTGGTCTCTTGTTTCCAGGCGAAGAAAAACCAACCTACTCCGATTTTATATATTTTTCTTGCATCATAGGCACGTCTGCTCAAACTGCCGACGTCAGTGTCGCAAGCGTTGCCATGCGCCGCACAGTACTGCTGCATTGCATTTTTGCTTTCTTCTTTAATACAACGCTAATTGCTTTAACCATCAATATTGCTTCGGGGCTGATTTAATCTTTAGCCGTCCATTAAATGGCGCATTTCATCCGTTGTATTTCGTAATCGATGTGCCAATGAAAGTGAAATATTAGCAAAAACTTTTTGTATGATTGGCATTTGATACTTGAGCAGGCTGTCAAACTCTGAGCGATAGATACAAATCAAGTGCGTATCCTCTATTGCAATCGCGTCTGCCGATCGATTTTCCAAGTCAACAAAAGATATTTCGCCAAAGTATTGCCCTTTTCCCAAGGTTGTTAAGTGGGATGTGTGATTTTCAGGCGTTTGAATACTGATGCGAACCAATCCATTGGAAATCATCATGAGTTGCTGGCCCGATTTCCCCACTTTAAAAATCACTTCACCTTTTTTGAAATATTGGTGCTGAATAATGGTTTCAAGTATTTGGATTTCATTGGATTCAAGATTTTTAAATAACTCAAAGTGATTCAAACTCAAGTCGTCCGTATACTCCATTTTGAGATGACTGTTGTTAAGGGTTTCATTTTCTACCCACTCCAAAGCGTCTAACAGATCGTCAAATAAATGAGTCACCTCTGAATTTTGCAGACCCACATGATTGATGTAAGTTTTTATGTTTTTACCTGCTATCGTTTTTTCTGGAAGCCTACTTAACACTAATTTTGCACCTCTTTCGCGCAAGGTTTGTTCAAATCGCTCGAGCATATGACCTGCTGTAAAGTCTAAAGATTGCACCCGTTTGAAATCTAAAATTAAAAATTTGGCTGTTTTTAAGTCTTCTTCTAAAGCCACAAAGAGTTGATCGGTGGTACCAAAAAATAAACTTCCTTGTAACTCAATAATCACATTGGTTCGACTATCTTTTTTTAGGATTTCAATTTCTTGTCTTGTTCGGACACGTTTTGAAAAACGTTGGTCGCCAAAACTTTTTTGCTTGATGTTGCTGGAATTGACTTGTTCAGAAATAAACAACAAAATTGCAAGCAGCACACCCAATCCGGATGCTGCAATCAAGCTGACTGTGTTGGCAACGATGATCACCAACACAATCACGCCAAAATCTAACCACGTATCGTTTGATTTGAGTAATTTAAAACTATGCACATCAATCATGCGATAACCTATCACCAAAAGCAAAGCTGCCAGCGAGGCTGTGGGTATCCATGCAATCAGTGGCGTCAAAAAAATAACTGCCAGCAAAGCCCAAACGCCTTGAAAAACTCCCGATAAAAAAGTCTCACCCCCACTGGCTTTGTTAACCAAAGTAGCACCCATGGTTCCAGCACCGGGCGCGCCGCCTAAAAGAGTAGATGTGAGATTGCCAAGCCCTTGACCGATGAGTTCTTGATTGGAGTTGTGACGCGATCCTGTGAGCGCATCCAGAACCAGACAGGTTTTAAGCGTATCAATCGATAACAGAACCGCTAAAGTGATAGCGGGCACTAAGATTTGATCCCACCTTGGAATTGCATTGACAAATAAACTTTGCCAAAGTCCTTGAATGTTATCGACCATGCCATTGAAATCGGCCGACAGATGACCAATCACAAATGGATTGTTTTCTATATTCAAAAGAATAGGCCGCTGATTGAACGCTAGCAACCAATAAGTGATTATTCCACCCGCCAGTCCAATGATGACCGCAGGAACTTTATGCGTTAACTTCGGTCCATAAATCATGGCCAAACCTGTTACAAGTCCAATCAATAGACTGGGGAGTTGCCACAAATCGGGGCTGATTAAACTTTGCCACCAGTTTGTTCCTTTAGGTGTTGCAAGCCATTTGGGGATTTGACTCAATATCACGATGATTCCAACACCACTCAAGTAACCGCTCACCACGGTATAGGGCATGTAACGCATCAGTAGTCCAATTTTGAGGACACCAAATAAAATTTGTCCAAGACTTGCACTGAGTGCAATTAAAAACAAACAAAGCACAATCATTTCAGGTGTCATGTTTTGTCGTGTGTATTCAATCGCAATGGCCGATAAGGCCGCGGTAGCAGGTGCACAAGGCGCAGAGATCAATCGTTGAGTGCCACCAAAGATGGCGGCAATCAAACCCAATGCAGTGACGCCTAGCATGCCAGCCAGTGCACCCTTGGCGCCAAATTCACTTCCAAGAGGTGCAAAGATGGTGACCCCGAATGCAATCGCAGAAGGCAGTGCAACGAGCATAGCTGCAAACCCACCCCAAATATCGCCACTCATGTTGTGTTTGAGTGTGGAAACCGTCATTTCAGAACTCCCTTTGGGTATTATTTTTTGAAAGCCTTGCGCAACTCAATACGTTTTTCTGCTTCGTCATGCCTTCGAATTTCTTCGGGTGTTTGGGGAGTAAAAGGTTTGACTGGAATGGGTTTTTTATCAGTGCCCATCGCCACCATCGTTAAGTAACAACTGTTGACGTGTCGCAATTGTTGCGTTTGTATATTTTCTGCAACCACCTTGACGCCCACCTCCATTGAGGTTTTGCCGGTTCGATTGATGGACGCCATGAAGTTAACAATCTCGCCGATATGCACGGGTTCTTTAAAAATAACTTGATCAACACTCATGGTCACCACATAGGTGCCCGCGTATCGACTCGCACATGCGTAGGCTACCTCATCAAGAAGTTTGAGTAGCGTGCCTCCATGAACATTGCCCGAAAAGTTGGCCATGTCAGGCGTCATTAAGAGGGTCATGACCATCTGGTGCGGGGGTAAATTCAAGGGCGTTCCTGTGGTTATTTTTTTATGCCAGATGTTATTGTAGGTTTTAATTCAAAATTGTGTTGATGTGTATTTTTAGCCCCTTAAGCTCAAAGTTAAACTCATCACATCTGACTTTCAAAACAGACCATGAAAATTATTTTATTTTTTATTTTGGCTTGTTCGATTTCAATGAGTCATTCGCG
>Ga0209829_10002121_pt1 | contig 15319 bp, 17 predicted proteins | sample C_140205_EF_Meta_FD_187311 | JGI IMG/M metagenome (GOLD analysis project Ga0209829, IMG submission 187311) | Freshwater microbial communities from Lake Croche, Canada to study carbon cycling - C_140205_EF_MetaG (SPAdes) (version 2) | ecosystem: Environmental > Aquatic > Freshwater > Lake...
TTCCGGATGTTCGTCAATGTTCATCTTGACGAGCTTCACCTTGCCGCCAGCGGCCTTGATGACTTTTTCGATGATCGGGGTCATCTGCTTGCAGGGTTCGCACCATGGCGCCCAGAAATCGACGAGCACAGGCTGGCGCGCCGATTCGGCGATCACATCGACGCGAAAGGCGGCGGTCGTGGTGTCCTTGATGAGGTCGGAGGCGCCATTTGCGGCCTGACCAGTCTGCCCCAGCATCATGTCGTCTCCATTCCAGTCAGCCTCGACGCGAGCAGGCGCGCCGCGATCCATCCGTCAGCCCAACACATGGGGCGGATCAGACGAATTAGCAACGTCTGGTCAAGCTTCTTGCAGGGACAGCAGCAGGGGCGCGTGGCCGCAGGCGATCAGAAAGCGCAGAAGATCCGGCCCCGACACTGTAGTGGTGCGGCTGTTCACGAGGGGGTGAAAGCTGACGGCGGACGCCTCCGCCAGTCGCGCGTCGAGCACGACGGTGACAAGGCCTTGGGGATCATTGATCGCCCCGAATGGGGTGACGGAGCCCGGCGTCACGCCCCACAGGTCGAGAAGCGCTTCCGTCGAGCCGAAAGAGAGCTTGCCCTGCGCGCCAATGAGCCCAGGCAGCTTGCGCAGGTCCACGCTGGTCGCTTCCTCCAGCACGATGAGGAAATAACGCCTCGCACGGTCCCGCAAGAAGAGATTTTTCGAATGAAGGCCGGGGATCTCGCCCCGCAGGCTGCGGGACTCCTCCACCGTGAAAAGCGGGGGATGCTCGCAGGTTTGCGTCTCGATCCCCAGTTCTGTCAGAGACCTGAACAGGTCTTCGGGCGTCCTGGCCATTCTGGTTCCCTCACGTTTGGGCTGACCAGTTCGGGTAACGCGCAAACTCCCCTGTTGCAATCGCCTGCGCTTTGGGTCATATAGCCGCCATCGGCGCTGCGGCGCTGGTGACACGGATGCGGGTGTAGCTCAGTGGTAGAGCACAACCTTGCCAAGGTTGGGGTCGAGGGTTCGAATCCCTTCGCCCGCTCCAATCAACCAGAATTTTCTGGTTGATCTATAGGCGCCGGACCACAGGCGCCAGTCTCTCCGAACTGTTCGTCGACGCAAGCTGGAACCGCAGCAAGAGTCTCTGCTCGCCGCCTGTGGTGAACTAGGGTTTCGCCGCGCCCCGTTTGCCCATCCATTCGATCAGGTTCTGACCAGGCGTCCGGTATTGTCCCGCAGCGGCGTCGAAGGGTATGGTGAGTGATTCTGACTGGAGCGATGGCGAGGCGTCGTCCGCCGCGAAGATCTTATCCGTCCCGGTCTTTGTTCTAAGCGACACCTCCAGATCATAAAGAGGCCCGGCGCCGGGCTTGAAGGCGTGGCGAATTTCGCGCGCCTCGCACGCGACACCCGTATCCATTCCGCAGCCGCTCTGATTGCCTTCGTAGCTGATGAAAGTCGTCAGCACTTTCTTCTTCGGCGTGAAGCGCCCGGCCGCATGGATGAGCGTGGTTGAATAGACTTCCGATCCAGTGCCCGTGAAACCGTCGGCGACCTCCCACGCGAAGGTCTGTGGTCCGACTTCCACCAGCTTGAAGGCGGAGTCGGGGGGCGCCGCGCCGCGCGCGCCAAATTCATAGAGACCATCGACCCCTTCGGAGCGGAAGCCCTTGCTGATGTCGCTGGTGGCGTAGCTCAGGAACATGACCACGCCGCCCGTCATCTGCGCCGGTTCATATTCGTGACCGCTCACCGCAAAGAGATAGACAGCGCCATCGATGAGCCTGGCGGTGGCGAGTTTTGCAGGCCGCATGCAGAAACGCCGCCCGCCCGCCGCCAGCGTCCAGCACTTCTGCGCCTTGTCATAGGCGCCCACCGTCTTCATCACGGCGCTCCATAGCTGTCGGGGATTGTCCGCGTCGACCAACAGCCGGGTTCTCGATGGCTGCCCCAGATGCAGCGCCGGATCCTCCGACTGCGCCAGGGCTGGCGCGCTCGCGAGGGCCATCGCAAGGGCGAGCGCCGCCCGACCGACTCTATGTCTCATAAACGCCATTTCGGCTCCCTCGCCCATCGGTGATGTGAAGATGCATTGCGCCGGCGCCGCCGACGTTTCGTATCTTTGAGCGTTGGTTTCGCCGCTTGTGGCGCTTCTCATCTCCTCAGGGTTGCGCCGCCAGTTTGGCGGGGAGCCGTCTGCCGAGCCATTCCACCATGTCTTCGCTGGGCAGGGCGTAGCGCCCTTCCTTCGAATCAAATCGAATGGTGAAGGGCTCGGAGCGCTGCGCTGGCGACATGTCATCCAGTGCGAAGATCTTCTTGCCGCCTGTCTTTTTCTTCAAGGATAGCTCCAGGGCGTGCAGGCCCCCGGTCCCGATCTTGAACGTATAGTCGATGCGGCTCGCGGAGCAGGGATTGCTCTGATCGCCGGCGCAACTTTTTTCATTGCCCTTGTAGGTGATGAAATCGGCCATGCGCTTTTGCTTGGGCGTGAAAACGCCGCCCATATGGATCAGGGTCGTCATCTCCATTTCCGACGTCGCGCCGACAAAGCGGTCGGTGATCTCCCAGGCATAGGTGTCGATGGCGACCTCGATGAAACGGAAACTCTTGTCCTCGAGCGGCGCTTGCCGCAGGCCGAATTCATAAAGCCCGTCGAGCTCCTTGAAAACGAAGCCCTTGTCCTCGCCGCTGCTCGAAAAGTTCATGAACATGACGACGCCCGTGCGTAGCGCGTTCGCTTGATAATCCCTGCCCGAGATGGCGAAATAATAGTCGTTTCTGTCATTGGCGCCGCGCATGGCGAATTTCGCGGGCTGCATGCAGAAACGTCGCCCGCGCACCTCCAGCGTCCAGCATTTTTCTTTCTGGTCATAGGGGCCGACGGTCTTCATCACGGCGGCCCAGATCTGCTGCTGCTTTCCGGTGTCGACGGTCAGGCGTGTCTTCTTGAGCTGGTCCAGCCGCGGCGCGGGCTTCTCGGCCTGAGCGAGCGCCGCGCCACCTGCAAGCATCATGGCGCCGACGAGCGCGAGCCCTCGCGTCGCGCGTGGGACGGCGCGAGCGATTATAATTTTTGAAGTAAAATCAGTCACTTACGCCTCCATCACCTACTATGTAGCAATTTATGTGCCGAATTGTGACACTCCCGCAATGCACGCAGAGCCCTTTGGTGGTCGATGGTGGGGCGGCTTCCGATATGTCGCAGAGATTTCAAAAAATGTAATCTACCTATATCTTTCTATTGCAGTTCAGGTTGCGTGAGGTCAAAATCGTCCCATGGACCAAACAGTCATCACCATTCGCAGGGCGCGCAGGGCCGACGCTGAAGACATCGCGGCGGTCCATGACATTGCGTGGCGCGACGCTTACCGGGGTCTGATTCCCGGCGGGGAGTTGGAGCGCATGATCTCCCGTCGCGGCGCTAGGTGGTGGGATGCGGCCATCGCGCGCGGGTCGCGACTTCTGGTGCTGGATTTCGCGGGCTCCATTGGCGGCTATGCCACCTATGGGCGCAATCGGGTGCCCAGCTTGCCCCATGGCGGTGAAGTGTTTGAACTCTATCTTGCGCCGCAATTTCAGGGCCTGGGCTTCGGCCGGAGGCTTTTCGAGGCGGTGCGGGCGGATCTGGCTGAACATGGCTACCCCACCCTTCTGGTCTGGGCGCTCGCCGACAATGACCGGGCGATGGGTTTTTACGAGCGGCTTGGCGGCAAGCCTGTGCGCCGCGCGCCGGAGCGGTTCGGCGTGGAGACGCTCGAGCGCATCGCCTTCGGATTCGATTAGGCGGACACCCCAAATAGTCTGGCTTGCCCTGAGGCTTGCCCGCGCATAGACAGACCAGATCAAAATCCGGAGTCGAAGATGCGCCTCGAAGCAATTGCGATCGGGAAAAACCCGCCTGACGATGTGAATGTGGTGATTGAAGTCCCGATCGGCGGCGAGCCGATCAAATACGAGATGGACAAGGAGTCCGGCGCCCTCATGGTCGACCGATTCCTCTATACGTCCATGCGTTATCCCGGGAATTACGGTTTCATTCCCCATACCCTGTCAGAGGATGGGGATCCCTGCGATGTGATCGTCGCCAATACGCGCGCCATCATCCCGGGCGCGGTGATGAATTGCCGGATTGTCGGCGTTCTGCTCATGGAAGATGAGGCGGGTGGCGATGAAAAGCTCATCGCCGTGCCCTCGCCCAAACTCACCAAGCGATACGAAGGGGTGAACAATTACACCGACCTGCCGCAGATCACCCTCGACCAGATCAAGCATTTCTTCGAGCACTACAAGGATCTGGAGCCCGGCAAATGGGTCAAGGTCGTGCGCTGGGGCGATGCGGCGGAAGCCCGGGACATCGTGATCCAGGGCGTCGAGCGCGCCAAGGCCGCCAAGACGGGCGGCGCCTGACAGGGCGGCGCTCGTCGCGCCCGGGGTCAGCGGTTCTCGGGTGCGGGCTCGACCTCGGCGAAATGAACCCGCACCGCCCGCGCCGTATCGGGCGGCGAGGCCAGCCGCGCCCGGAACTGGATCGTCTCGTTCTGGTCAAGGTTGGCCTTGGGGGCCGGGGTGCTCCAACGATAGACCTCGCGCCCGTCGTCGTCGCGCAGGCTCAGCTGGATGTCGGGAACCGGTCGCGAGTGGTCGCGCAGGTTCCTGATTTCGCCTTCCACCGCAAGAACGCGCTGGGACGATTCGACCAGGACGCGGGTTTTCACGTCGCGCCATTGCAGGCCATTCAGATTCACCGGCAAGCCGATCGCCGCATAGGCGCCCGCCAGGGGAGGCGCGACGCGCACGATGGCGTCCCGCTTCATCACGCTGAGCAGAACCAGCGCGAGCACGGCGCAGGTCGCCAGCTTGCGCGGCGCGGTGCGTGGAACGAGGCCGGACACAAGCCTCGCCAGGGCGCGCGGCGACAGGCGCAGGCGCCCCGCCAGTGATTTCAGTCTTTTGCGAGCGGGAATGGGCGGAGCGGGAATCGGAGCCTGCTCGGCTTCGACTTTACCGCTTTCAGCCAACAGCGAAATTTCGGGCGCCGCCAGCTCAATGGGCGCATCCTGCGCCGTTTCAACGACAGGCGCCTCGATCCAGCGATGCTCGCAAACCGCGCAGCAGATGCGCCGCGCCCGCTTGGCGAGGACTGCCCGGGGAAGACGTAGGCCTGCGGCGCAGGCGGGACAATGAATGACAAGCATGGGCGTCGACCCCTTACGGAAGGCCTCTGATGCCTGAAGCTAAGCACCTCCATGGTTAAGGTCAGGTTATCGGCTTCCCCGGCGCCCGTTGGTTTTGATCGTTCGCACAGAGGTCGGACCCTGAGAAACGCGTAGGCGGCGCCACCTCCCCGTCTGGACTTGACCGCGCGCAAGGCGCAAGATTCAAGGACTTTGCGAGGTTTGCCTTGGTCCGATTCGAAAACGTCGGTCTGCGTTATGGAATGGGAGCTGAGATCCTCCAGGATCTCAGCTTCGACATCGCACCGCAGTCCTTCCAATTCCTTACCGGGCCGTCTGGCGCCGGCAAGACGACGCTGCTGCGCCTGATCCTTCTGGCGTTGAAGCCGACCCGTGGACTCATCACCCTCTTTGGCCGCGATGTGACAACCCTCGACAAGGACACGATCACGAGGCTGCGTCGGCGCATCGGCGTGGTGTTCCAGGATTTCCGCCTGCTCGATCACCTGACCACCTATGAAAATGTGGCGCTCCCCTTGCGCGTGCAGGGTCGCTATGAGGCGAGCTATCGCGCCGAAGTCGTCGAACTGCTGGGCTGGGTGGGCCTTGGCGAGCGCATGCATATGCTGCCGCCGGTTCTGTCGGGCGGTGAAAAGCAGCGCGCCGCCATCGCCCGGGCGCTGATCGTGCGTCCCGAGCTGCTGCTGGCGGACGAGCCCACCGGCAATGTGGACCCGAGCCTCGCCCGCCGCCTGCTGCGGCTCTTCGCCGAGTTGAACCGATCCGGCACCGCCGTCGTCATCGCCACCCATGATCTGGCGCTGATGGACCAGTTCGAAAACGCCCGCCGCCTCGTGCTGGGCGACCGCCGGCTGCATATCTATGACTGACCGCGGCCCTCCCAGACCGCGCACGCCTCAGGAGCGGGAGCCCGTTGCGGGCGCGAGTCTGAAGCGCAACCTGCCGCTCGTGCCCGCCGAGAGCATCGCGGGTCGGGCGCTTGTCACGGTGATCGCCATCATGACCTTCCTCGCGTCCCTTGCGGCTGGCTCGGGGGTGCTGGTGGGCGCGGCGTCCCGCGACTGGACGCAGAATGTCGCGCGCGAGATGACCATCCAGGTCAAGCCCATCGCCGGACGCGACATCGAGGCCGACGTGCGCCGCGCCGCCGATCTGGCCCGTGGGACGCCAGGGGTCGCCAATGCGCGCATCTTCGACAAGGCCCAGTCCGAACATCTGCTGGAGCCATGGCTGGGCACGGGCCTTGATCTGGGCGCCCTGCCGATACCCCGTCTCATCGTGCTCGAACTGGGGTCGGGGCGCTTCGACTCAGCTGCTTTGCGCAAGACCTTGGTCGAGCGCGTGCCCAACGCCCTTCTGGACGATCACCGCCTCTGGCTGGAGCGCCTCGCCGCCATGGCGCGGGCGCTGGTGGGGCTGGTGACGCTGATCTTCGGGCTTGTGCTCATGGCCATGGGGCTGGCGGTGACCTTCGCCACCCGCGGCGCCATGGCGGGCAACCGGGAAATTCTCGATGTGCTGCATTTCGTGGGCGCGGAGGACCGGTTCATCGCGGCGCAATTCCAGCGACACTTCCTCTGGCTGGGGCTGCGGGGCGGCGCCATTGGGGGGGGCTGCGCCATGGCGGCCTTCGCCCTCTCGGGGGTCATTTCCGGCTGGTTCGCCAATTTCGCCGAATCCGACCAGATTCAGGCCATGTTCGGCGGTTTCGGATTGGGCGTGGTCGGTTATCTGGCGATTGCGGTCATCGCCCTCGGCGTCGCCTTGCTCACGGCGGCCATTTCCCGCACCATCGTGTTTCGCCACCTGCGCTCGCTGAGCTGAGGCTCGGGCCTCGTCCCATGGGATCACCGCTGACGTGTTCGCCACCGAACCAGACAAGGGCTTGCCGGGCAGAGGCTGGTGGACGGCTTTCGGCCTGCTTTGCCTCGCCCTGCTGGTCGCCGCCATCGCCGGTTTCCTCTGGTTTTCCCGCGCCATCGCCCTGGAGGAGGAGCCCCTTGCCCGCACCGGCGTGGCGGCCGTCGCCTTGACGGGAGGGGCGGAGCGCATTTCCGACGCCATCGGCTTGCTGGAGCGCGGTCATGCGGGACGACTGCTCATCACCGGCGCCAATCCCTCCCTCACCCGCGCGGAGCTGGCGCGTCTGGCCCCCCGCTCCGCCCCCCTCATCGAATGCTGCGTGGACCTGGGCTATGAGGCGCGCAACACCATCGGCAATGCGCGGGAGGCGCGTCAATGGCTCATGGCTCACCGGCTGAGCGGGCCGGTGATCGTGGTCACCTCGAATTATCACATGCCCCGGGCGCTGGCCGAGCTTGGCCATGAATTGCCCGATACCGAGTTGATCCCCTTCCCCGTGGTCACGGATCGGCTGCGCCATGGCGCCTGGTGGAACGACGTCGCCGTGGCCCGCCTCTGGGCCGGTGAATATGCGAAATATCTGGTCGCGCTGGCGCGCATGGCCCTGCGCGGGCGGCCTGTCGAGCCCGCCGTCGCCACTTCTTTACACGACCGCTGATTGGCCCCCTTCCCAAGGGCGACGGCTTGGGGCATCAAAGAAACATGCTGTTCCTTCGCTCCCTCGCCTTCAATATCGTCTTCTTCACGACGCTCACCCTGGTGGTGGTGCTGGGCGCCCCTGTCATGTTCTTTGGCCGCCATGGCGTCTTCGCCCTGGCGCGCACCTGCGCCCGGATCACCTTCTGGCTGCAAAAGGTGATCTGCGGCGTCCATGTGGAGTTCCGGGGGGTGGAGCATGTGCCCAAGGGCGCCTTCATCATGGCGGCGAAACACCAGTCCTTCTGGGAGACGCAGGCCCTCACCCTCTTCGCGCCCGACTATTCCTTCCTGCTGAAGCGGGAGCTGACCTGGATCCCCATCTATGGCTGGATGCTGATCCGGTCCGAACAGATCGTGGTTGATCGCGCGCGGGGCAGTTCGGCGCTGATCCAGGCGGTGCGCAAATCCCGCGCCTTGCTGGAGCAGGGCCGCCAGATCATCGTCTTCCCGGAGGGCACGCGCCGCGCTGTTCGCGCCCCGCCCTCCTACAAGCCCGGCGTCGCGGCCATCTACGGCGCGGGCAATGTGGCCTGCGTGCCCGTCGCGTTGAACGCGGGCCTGTTCTGGCCCAGGCGCCAGTTCCTGCGCCGTCCGGGCACGATCGTCGTCGAGTTCCTGCCACCGATCGCGCCGGGCATGGACAGGAAAGCCTTCATGCGCCTGCTCGCCGACCAGATCGAGACGGCCAGCAACCGGCTGGCGGAAGAGGCTCTGGCGCGCGATCCAGAATTGGCCAAGGCCTTCCCCCTGCCGTCGCAGACCGAGAGCGACGAGGACTGATCAGGGCAGGCTCTTGTCCGCCCCCAGCCGCGCCGCGATGGCGGCGAGCCGCGCATCCTTGACGCCGATCTCAGCCAAATGGTCATGGGTCGCGGCCACATAGGCGGGGTTGCGGCCAGAGACGCCAACCCCCTGTCGCACCAGCCGCAAGATCTCCTCCTGCGGCAATCGCCCCGCATATTGCCCGTGCCGCTGATCGACGGCGTAGACCAGCGCCTCCACCACGCGGCCATCGTCAAGGCGCGCGCGCAAGGTCAGCTCGCGATAGACCATGGTCACCTGCTCGCGCTCGCGCAGATAGGCGACCGTCGCCGCCCGCTCTGACGCGGCCACCTTGAAGGCGACGCCCCGGCAGGAGCCGCCCTGGTCGAGCCCCAGCACGAGGCCCGGGCGTGCGGCGGTGCCCCGATGCACATGGGAATAGACGCAGAGCGAGCGGTGAAAGCCATGCACCGTCGCCAGATGGCGCTCCACATAAGCAAAGCCGGGCCGCCACATGAGCGAACCATAACCAAACACCCAGAGTTCACCTTCGTCCGTCATGGTTCCCGTGTCTTTTGCCCGCCCGAATCGCTATAGGATAGCCATTGCGTCACCGGAATCCATGGCATGACTGAACAGCCGTCCAAACCCAGGCGTTGGAAGCTCTACCTGCCCTTCGTCGCGTTGGCGGTGGTGGGCCTCGGCTGGTCCGCCTTCTGGAAGGTCGCCGCCGGCATGACCGAGAGCGGCCTCGACGACTGGTTTGCGCAGGAGCGGTCGCTGGGTCGCGACTGGACATGTCCTGATCGTAGCGTTGGCGGCTATCCTTTCCGGCTGGAGCTGCGCTGCGCTGCGCCGCGCTTTACGGGCCGCATCGGCGCCGTCACGGGCGCTGGCTCGGTGGGCGATGTGCTGGCCGCCGCCAATCTCTACAATCCCTCTCTGATCCTGGCGCAGGTCGGCTCGCCGCTGGCCTTCAAGGCGCAGGATGGCTCGCTCGATCTCTCTTTGTCCTGGACGAGCCTGCAAGCCAGCCACCGGGTCCGCAAGGGCGCGCTGGATCGCGATTCCCTCGAGATCGAGGGTCCGGTGCTGCGAATCGCGGGCGCGGACATGCCCGCCATCGCCGCGAAGGCCGAGCTGTTCGAGGCCCATCTGCGGCCCAATCCAGACCGCGCCGCCGCCGTCTCCGCCATGGATCTGGCCTTGCGCCTGAACAAGCTTGAAGCGCCCGCGCTTGACGCCCTGACCGGGGCGTCTGGGCCGCTCGACGCCTTGCTCGCCGCAACCGTCTTGCAGACAGACGCGGCGCGGGGCGGCAATCTGGCGCTGATATTGGAGAGCTGGCGGCAGGCGGGCGGCAATATGGAGATCCGCGAGGCCAAGCTCGCCAAAGGCGAGGCGCGGGTGGAGGCCAGTGGCGCGCTGGAGCTGGATTCAGCGCATCGATTGGCGGGGCGCATGGAATTCGAGCTGACCGGTCTGGGACCGCTGTTGCAGAAGCTTGGCGTGCCCGCTGGCAATGTGGCCATCGGCGGGCTGCTGGGCGGATTGCTCGGCGGCAAAGGCCCGGCGCCGGGCGGTGGCAAGGGCGCCTTGCGCCTGCCGCTCGAACTCAATCAGGGCCGCGCCATGATCGGCCCCGTCCGCCTGCCGGTCGTTCTGAACCCGCTTTACTGATCGGTCGCGTCCCGGCGGCCAAAGTCGGGCGCGGCGGTTTCCTGGCCCTGTTCGATGATGCCACGGCGAATGGCGCGGGTGCGGGTGAACAGCTCGAAGAGCCCGTCCCCGTCGCCCCAGCGGATCATGCGCTGCAGGGCGGCCAGATCCTCGTTGAACCGGCCCAGCATTTCGAGCACGGCGTCCTTGTTGTGCAGGAAGATGTCGCGCCACATGGTGGGGTCGGAAGCGGCGATGCGGGTGAAATCCCGGAATCCACCCGCCGAGAATTTGATGACTTCGGATTGGGTGACCTCTTCCAGATCCGCCGCCGTGCCCACGATATTATAGGCGATGAGATGGGGCACATGGCTGGTGATGGCCAGCACGAGATCGTGGTGGGAGGGGGTCATCACCTCCACATTGGAGCCAATGGCGCGCCAGAAGGCCTGGACTTTGGCCACATGCAGGGGGTCGGAGCCCTCGGGCGGGGTGAGAATGCACCAGCGCCCATGGAACAGTTCGGCGAAGCCCGCGTCCGGGCCGGAATGTTCGGTGCCCGCCACCGGATGGGCGGGCACGAAGCCGACGCCCGCTGGCAGATGCGGCGCCACAGCCGCCACCACGGCGCCCTTCACCGAGCCCACGTCGGAGACGATGCAGCCGGGTTTCAGATGCGCGCCGATGGCCTGCGCCACCGCGCCATTGGCGCCCACGGGCACGCAGAGCACCACGAAATCGGCGTCCTCGACCGCCTGCGCGAGGTCCGCCTCCGCCCTGTTGGCGATTCCCAGCTCCAGCACCCGCGCCCGCACGAAGGCGCTGGCGTCCGCCGCGACGATCTCGCCCGCCGCATTCATGCGCCGCGCCGCGCGCGCGATGGACGAGCCGATCAGGCCAAGGCCGATGATCGTGACCCGGCCGAAGACCGGCTCTGACAGGGCTGGTCCCAGACGGTCGCTCACGCTGGCTCCTTGCCGCTCAGGAAATCGGCCAGAGCCTGAACCACGAGACGGTTCGGCTCTTCCGCGCCTACGGTCAGGCGCAGGGCGTTTGGCAGGCCATAGGCTTTGACCAGCCGCAGCACCAGGCCGCGCCTGACCAGAAAGGCGTCCGCGTCCACCGCCCGGCTGCCGGGTGCGTCGGGGAAATGCATCAGCACGAAATTCCCCACGCTGGGGGTCACGTCGAGGCCCAGCTTGCGGATCTCGACTTCCAGCCAGTTGCGCCAGCAATCGTTGTGGGAGATGGCGGCGGCCACATGGGCCCCATCCTCCACCGCCGCAATGCCCGCCTCCAGCGCCGCGCCATTCACATTGAAGGGGCCGCGAATGCGGTTGATGGCGTCGCAGATGGCGGGCGAGGCATAGGCCCAACCCAGCCGCAGGCTCGCCAGTCCGTAGATTTTCGAGAAGGTGTGGGTCACCACCACATTCTCATGGGCGCTCGCCAGCTCCAGCCCGTTCGAATAATCGGCCTGCGTCACATATTCCGCATAGGCGCCGTCGAGCACCAGAACCACATGGGGCGGCAGGCCCGCATGCAGGCGCCTGATCTCCGAGGCGGGCAGCCAGGTGCCGGTGGGATTGTTGGGATTGGCGATGAAGACGATTTTCGTCCGCGGCGTCACGGCGGCGAGAATCGCGTCCACATCGGCGGTGTAGTTTGTTTCGGGCACGACGACAGGCGTGGCCCCCGCCGAGAGAATCGCGATGCGGTAGACCAGAAAGCCATGCTCGGTGAAAATGCCCTCGTCGCCCTCGTTCAGATAGGCGGAAGCGGTCAGATGCAGCACATCGTCCGAACCATTGCCGCAGACGATGCGCGCGGGGTCGAGACCGTGGCGTTTGGCGATAGCCACGCGCAGGCGCTCGGCGGACCCATCGGGATAGAGTTCGAGGCTGCCCGCCGCATCGCGAAAGGCGGCGATGGCCTTTGGGGAGGGGCCAAGCGGCGTCTCGTTGGACGAGAGTTTGTAGACCTTGGCGGCGCCGGGCGCCCCGCTCTTGCCGGGCACATAGGCTTCGATTTCCATGACGCTGGCGCGCGGGACGGGACGGTTCGGGTTCATGGACGTCACTCGGTTGCAATCGGTTGAAGGCTAGGCGCGATGGGCGGCGAAGTCGAACCGCGCCGCATGGCTGCCCGCGTCGTGAATGCGGATATCGCCGACGCCCGCGCCCGTAAAGGCGGTTTGCAGGGCGCCGAGCGTCACGCCTTCCGGTGTGGCCAGCAGCAGCGAAAGGCCCATGCCCTCCGCCGCGCTGCCCAGCACCTCGACGCCAAGCGCAGCGAGCGCCGCATGGATGGGCTCGCGCCAGCGGTCGATGACCACGGCGCGGATCAGCACATCGCGCGCGGCGGCCTCGGCCAGTGGCTTGGAGATCACGAAAATCGGCATGCCGGCGGGATGGTCGGGCCGCTCCACGAAGGGCAGGCGGGCGATGATCTTGGGAGCGTCCTCGCCCGACAGCGCGCTCCACCAGGCGGCGTTCGAAGGCCCGCCCTCGATGCGCACCATGCCCAGATCCCCTTGCGACGCCGCGACCCCCGCGATGACGGCGGCGGGGCCGTGGTGGATGATGAAGGGCACGGTGAAGCCGAAGTGGAAGCGCACGGAATCGCGCATGGCGGCGTCGCCCGCCGCCACATCCGCATGGACCGAATAGTTCGACTGAACATAGGTGAAGGTGGAGATGATGATCCGCCAGATGCCCTCCACTGTCTCCAGCGGCAGCAGGCCCTCGTGGCGCAGCGCCATGGCGCGCATCATGGAGGCCTCGCGCCCGGGCCGGAAGGCCGAGCCGCCACCCTGCTTTTCCTTGATGGCGATCAGCGTGTCGATGATGCGGCTGCGCTCGATGAGCAGCTCGTGCATGGCCGCATCGATCCGGTCGATATTGACCCGCAGGCCGGTCAGCAGGTCTTCGGGGCGAGGCTCAGCCATTGTGTATCCGCAAGACGTCGGGAAAGCGGGTCTGTTTAGCCTTGCAGGGGGTGCTTGGCAAAGGATTCCGACAGCTAAACCCAAGACCCGCCCGCACGGCGGGTGCTCACGAGCTTGACTTCCGAAGAGGCAGGCACCTATAAATCAGTCCCTTCGTTCGGCAAAAAGAACGAACCCTGCCGGGTCCCCTCATGTCTTCATTTGCAGCGGCCAGTGATCTGCGATTGCGGGAAGTCGATGCGCCCCAGAGCGAGGTGGCGCATTTTGGCGCCGATCAGCCTTTGCATATGGACGCGGGCGTCGATCTCTCCCCCTTCACCATCGCCTATCAGACCTATGGCCAGTTGAACGAGGCCAAATCCAACGCGGTGCTGATCTGCCACGCGCTGACGGGCGACCAGCATGTGGCCAATGTGCATCCGGTGACCGGCAAGGCGGGTTGGTGGGAGATCATGGTCGGTCCCGGCAAGCCTATCGACACCGACCGCTATTTCGTCATCTGCTCGAATGTGCTGGGCGGGTGCATGGGCACGACCGGCCCCGCCTCCATCAATCCGGCCACGGGCGAGCCCTGGGGCCTCGACCTGCCTGTCGTGACGATCCGCGACATGGTGCGGGCGCAGGCCATGCTCATCGACCGGTTGGGCATCGACCAGCTTTTTTGCGTGGCGGGCGGCTCCATGGGCGGCATGCAGGTGCTGCAATGGGCGGCGCTTTATCCCGAGCGCGTGTTCAGCGCCATGCCCATCGCCGCTGCGGCGCGTCACTCGTCGCAGAACATCGCCTTCCATGAAGTGGGGCGTCAGGCCGTGATGGCGGATCCAGAATGGCGCGCCGGGCGTTATTTCGACCATGGCGTGCGCCCGCTCAAGGGCCTCGCGGTGGCGCGCATGGCGGCTCATATCACCTATCTCTCGGACGAGGCCTTGCAGCGCAAATTCGGGCGCAAGTTGCAGAACCGCGCCACGCCCACCTTCTCCTTCGACGCGGACTTTCAGATCGAAAGCTATCTGCGCCATCAGGGCTCCAGCTTCGTGGAGCGCTTTGACGCGAATTCCTATCTCTATGTAACCCGCGCCATGGATTATTTCGATCTGGCTGAAGACTATGGCTCTTTGGCCAACGCCTTCAAGGGCACGCGCACGCGCTTTTGCGTGGTCTCCTTCACCTCCGACTGGCTGTTTCCCACCAGCGAATCGCGCGCGGTGGTGCATGCGCTGAACGCGGGCGGGGCGGCGGTGTCCTTCGTCGAGGTCGATACCGACAAGGGTCACGACGCCTTCCTGCTCGACGAGCCCGATCTGCTCGCGGCCACGCGCGGCTTTCTTGATTCGGCGGCGCGGGCGCGCGGCCTCATGGGGGCGCGCTGATGGCCTCTGTCTTCGATCAGGAGCGGGCGGCCATGTCCGTTGCGCGCGTCGATCTTGTGCTCATCGCCCAGATGGTGGAGCGCGGCGCGCGGGTGCTGGATGTGGGCTGCGGCGATGGGGAATTGCTGCATCTTCTGGCGGAGACGCGCGATGTGGACGCGCGCGGCGTCGAACTGTCGCAACGCGGCGTGAATGATTGCGTGGCCAAGGGGCTGTTCGTCGTGCAGGGCGACGCCGATACGGATCTCTCCGATTATCCCGACGACGCGTTCGACTATGTGATTCTCTCGCAGACCTTGCAGGCGACCCGCCAGCCAAGGCGCGTGCTGGAACAGATGCTGCGCATCGGTCGGCGCGCCATCGTGTCATTCCCCAATTTCGGCCATTGGCGCATCCGCTGGCAACTCGCCACCAAAGGCCGCATGCCCGTGACGGAGAACCTCTCCTATAGTTGGTACGACACGCCCAATATCCACTTCTGCACCATCCGCGATTTCGTCGCGCTGACGGAAGAGATCGACGCCAGGATCGAACGCGCCGTTGCGCTTGACAGCGCAGGCCAGCCCGTGGGCGTCTCCGCGCCATGGTGGGTGTGGAATGTGTTCGGCGAGCAGGCGGTCTTCGTACTGGAGCGTGGGCGTTAGTTTTAGTTCATCAGAAAAATCGCCACGTTCAGCGCCCCTGCGAAGGTCACCCAGGCCAGATAGGGCGGAAACGGCCAGGCCGCGTAACGGTCGAGCCTTGCGAAGACGATCATGTTCGCCACGATGGACAGCCACAGAAACACGATCACAACGAGGCCGAGCGTGGGGCTGCGCAGGCCGAAGAAAGCG
>Ga0209829_10002123_pt1 | contig 15305 bp, 18 predicted proteins | sample C_140205_EF_Meta_FD_187311 | JGI IMG/M metagenome (GOLD analysis project Ga0209829, IMG submission 187311) | Freshwater microbial communities from Lake Croche, Canada to study carbon cycling - C_140205_EF_MetaG (SPAdes) (version 2) | ecosystem: Environmental > Aquatic > Freshwater > Lake...
ATTTGACATCACTTCCAGATAATATGAAGTTCTATAATTTAAAAAACTTTTATTTTTGGCATAATAAGTTGACATCACTACCTTTATCTTTGATGCGTTGTAAGAAGTTGACATATATTTCCAATTCCGATTACAGCAATGATAAGACTTATTACGGTTTAAGAATAAATAAAAATAACATAAATTTATCACCACAAATGGAACGATTTTTAAGAAATGTTAAAAATAAGTTTTATATAAATCACCAAATTAATATTCGTAATAATTTATCTGTATATGATGATATGCAAAACGTGCATAACAATAGTATTCAAACATCATTTAAAGATAGTATAAATAACATGACAATAAGAACCGATATACCAAAATATAATATTGATGACTTGATAAAAATGATTCATAATGATGATAATCTATCATTGAAAACAAAAGAAAGATTGGTTGAGTATTGTTACGATGAAAACATACATTCTACATTGTTACTTACATTTGCGGAAGTGTTGTGGTCTGTATTACAAACAATTCAACACGACTTTGATGAAGAAAAAACAAAAGAAATCAAATCCATTTTGAACCAAGAAATGGATGATGCTGAAGGTAAATGCTTCACTGGACGATTAAATAGAATTGTAAATTGTCTTAATGGTTTTAGTAGCTTAGTAAATGTAGTTATCAAAGGCTCAGAACAAATTAATAACGTTATATTTGTTATAAAGAATAGACTAGAAAAAGAAAAAAATTATGATATTGAATTACATAAAGAAGAAGTCACCAAAACACTTAGAGAATTGGAATACAACGAAGATACAATTAACGCATGGGTTGATGCTATAGAAGAATAAAAGATCACACCTATACATCACAAAAAAATAATTATATTTATTAGATTCATAATTATTTTTATTTTATTATATAATACGATACGCAGTCTAAAAATCAGGATTTCCAGTAAATACAGATGCATTTTTAGAAGATGCAATACTAGAGTCTAGTTGCTCCATTCCATACATTCCTAAAACACTACTTATATAAACGATAAGTGTATCTCTAAAAATATCTTTCATTGGTTTTACTTCTTTCAAAACAAACTTCATTTCAAAAAACTTGGCAAGTAAATAAACAATTGAAATAGCCAAAGGAACGATGATATTATTGTTCTCCATTAAAATAGTATTTTACAATTCTAATCTTTTGTTAAACGCAAAATAAAATATTGTATGATTTTTCGTCTTCACTGCGATTTTTCTTTTTTCATTCGTGCCTTCAAATCCTTCAAATAAGTATTTTCTTTTATTACCTTTACTTTGAAATGTTTTTTAGCTTTATCTACAATACTCTTATCTTTTACTGTATCTCCGTAAAATTGTTCATAACCATCTTTCTTAAGGTCCAATAATTCATTTGGAAGAGTCTCTTTATCCAACATAAAATAGGTTAATGATTCTCCTACTGCGTATGGATAAGGAACAAATGAGTTTCCAATAGGAGAATAATATTTCTTAATATCTTCTTTGGTTTCAAATGAATATATTTCAGAGCCAACATATACATATTTATTTTTTCCTGTTTGAATTAATAATGAATTACCAATTAATTTACCTTTTTTACCATAATATGGGTCATTTAAAATATTATCTCCTAAAAATAATTTACTATAAGCAACATCCAATACTTTTTTATCTGGATTGAGCTGTCTATCCTCTCTATATAGATTTGTATAGACTTCAATTCTTGATCCAGGTTTGACAAACGCAATAAATGTGGTAGAACCATTATTTATAATTTCATATGTCATTCGTTTGACCTTTTTGGTTTTATTATTTTTATTATTTATTATCCATTTATATACTCCACGTTTATCTGGAGATGATACATATGAGAGACCATCATTTCCTTTTTTTACAAGATTTTTACAATCTTTCGCATGATATGGCGGACCTTTACGTGTTGTATATTTTTTAGTCGTTTCTTTTTTACAAGACGACATATATAATATAATATAATATCTTAATAATTATAGTATATTTACATAATGGTTAACCCCTATTATTTGAGAGGGGGTATACCACCTAAAACGGCAATGTATCTATTTGAATTTCAGGTGGTTTATTATCTAAATCACTAATATCTGAATAGTCTAAATTAATATCACTTCCAATTTTAATCATTCCACTATCAGAATTATCTAATACAATATTTCTATTTCCTTTATAATCCAACACTTCATTATTTGATGAAAACTCAACATTTTTATTTTGTTTTATAATAGGGACAATTGCATTTTCATTTGTACGTTCTGGCTCTGGTTCATTTTTCTTTACAATCATTTCAGAAACATTGCGAGAATGTGCAGCAGCAGATGGAGGAACACTAATAACAGTAGGCATTGCGACAACTGGCGATGCAACTTGCATCACTTTAATTTCTTTCTCCTTCTCCTTTTTACTATCATTTTCCGCCTTCAATAATTGCGCTTCCATCTCAGGAGACATATTCTCAACAACAACCTCTTCTTTTACATCAACACTATTGTCTTCAGTCTCATCAAGGTAAGCTCTTAATATAGCTTCAACCGGCATTGTTTCTCTCACTGTATTTAAAATACATTCTTTGATAATTATTTCTAATTCTCTATTATGCTTTTGTATCTGCAACGGAGAGATACCTTTTTCAAATAAATAAATATTTGTATATAATCTTCGGGCAACATTAGAAAATACTTTATGTATGAAATCATCAACAGATGGAATATCAATATCAACCTTCTTCTGTTTTTGACAAACACGAACACACGTGAGTGATTTTAATTGAATTAAATGGACACAAGTAATCAATTCTTCTAAATAATTACACTTTTCAGTTATTTTTTTTCTGGCTTCTTCTACAGTTATTTTACTCCACTTTGGAATACTACTCAAACATACTTGAAATGTCATCAAATATTTATCTTCTTCTTCATTTTCTAGACATTCTCTGTATGCTTCCTTAAATATATTACTAATTTCTATAATTATGCACGGTGTCAATACGTTTAATAATCTAGCACACCACTCATTTTTAGAATCATTCAAATTGGCAATTGAATAATCATCCATTTACATAAATGAGATATTTTCTAAATCATCATCAGAACGTATAAAATACTTTTTAGAAAAGTATATTTTGCGATACTTTTTATAAAAGTATATCAATTAAGAATAAAATATATAAATGAAATGATTATAATAGGTGTTAATAAACTTAAACACAACATATACCAATTGTCATTATTATCATCATCATCATACACAGTATAACCATCTTCCATTTTTACATAAATGATATATTTTCCAAATCATCATCAGAACGTATAAAGGTAATAATAAAAAGGATAAATAATCTCTCATTCATAAAATCACGCTTAATTTTATGAAATGTAATGAGAAGATGACTTTTTCTTACAGGGTCTATTTCCATATTTTGTTCTATATAATGTATTAAATCTAATCCACTATAACCTTTCTCATAAAGTTTTGTTGTGAATTCAATAATATCTCCATATGTTGCTTTCATTAGATTTATTTTCTCTATCGCATTTTTTAACCATACATCATTTTTTATTTTTATAGCATCAATAGAAAAGCAATTATTTAAAATATGTTGATGTAGATTTATTTTTTTATTTTCAATAATCGGTTCAGGAACAAATATTTCGCAAAAACGCGATAATATTGGTTTTAATAACTTGTATTTATCATCTACTATAATAAAAAAACGCGTTGTATGACTAAACAACTCAATACATCGTCTCATAGCAGATTGAGCATCTATTGTTAATTTATCCGCATTGGATAGCACTATTGTTTTAAAATGTCCGGTTCCTTTTATATTGATATGCGTCTTTGCGAAAAACTTTAATTCATCTCTCACGAACTTAATACCTTTTCCGTGTGCACAATTTACATTCATCACATATGATTTGATTAATTCTTTATCATTGTCATATATATCATATATAAATTGTTGGACTAGAGTATGTTTTCCACTTCCATTTGGTCCGTGAAATATAATATTTGGAATTTGTTTATTCTTACGAAAAAATGTTAATTTTTCTTTAATCGTTTCGTGAATAGTTAATTCTGCTATTTTTGACGACATATTTAATCAGTATGTATGTATGTTACTAATCATTATATTTTATATCTTTTGTATGTCAAATATAATACACGTTTATAAATATCAATATCAATATAAATATTATTATACTATATAAATATTATTATACTATATAAATATTATTATACTATATAGTATAATAATATGGGTAATTTTTTTAGTAAAAAAGAAGATGTAAGATATACACCATTGCATCATGCAGTGATATGTAATAATGTAGATGTGGCTGGTTCTCTTATGTGGAAAGGATATACTGTTCATGATAAAGATAGTCGAGGAGAGACCGTTTATGAATTGTGTAAGAGAGAAGGAAGTGAAGATATGAAAAAAATGCTTGGCATTGTATGACACGTCACAATTTGTGTATAATATGTTTATCCATCCGTCTCTCCATCAATTCTTCCAAAGTGAATCCCATTTTAGTAGTGAGAACAGTCAAATCATACAATACATTAGATAATGCGTCTCGACTATAATCATAATCATATTCAATGTCGTGATTTTTAAGAATAAGTTCGTTATGTAGTTCTTCGCAATGTTTTGATAATACATGACCAATAAATTTATCTTTTCTATCAATCAAATGTCCATTTTTTATATAATTTATATATTCTTCCATTGTCGTCGTCAATGGCTCTGTATTTGACCCTGTATTTGTTGCGGTCGATGTTGAAGTTGTAACAACATCATAAAACTTCATATGTCCTCTTACTAGATATCCATTCATCGCCATTTTATTTGTAATATATAAATATATACGAGGTTGTATTTATATATTATTTATTTATCATATAAGTTAAATCTCTCTACTTTCCTTTTTTCACGCCCAACTTTGGAGACTTTGTGTATAAGGATTTGATTTAAAAGCAGTCAATATGTCTGGATTAATTCGGTCAAAATTATGCGTATCTACATTTCTTATATGTCCTCCAGCTAATTTACCATGAGTATCAGAGGTTGGTGCAGAAGAAATACCTCCATTTTTAACCCACATACGATTATTATTTCTATCTGCATCCACTCTTTGGATAGCAATATTATCTCTCTGATTAAATATTTGTGTTCCTCCTTGATTTGTTCTGTTCTCATATGTCTTGTTGACATTGTTTCTTTGACGATATGCTGCATCATATGTGCTTGGTGCAGTCTGAACGGTAGGAGCGGCATTACCATTGTAATATCGGTTTGTAGTATCTCTCTGCATAGGAACGGCTTGCTGGTCTGAAACCATATAAGCAGCACCAAATTGTCTCTCCATATTCAAATGATTATTATCTAATTTATCTCCAGTCATTTCTTTAATTGTGGTTCTGACTCTATCTGCTGGATTGAAAACAGGAAGACTTGACACTGTTGAACCAGCATCACCATTAATACGTGTATTTTCAATCACATTCTCCTTTCTAGATGGTTTCATTATATCCAAAATAGGAGCAAACATTGCTTTCATCATACCTTGAACTACACCATATTCTCCACTCTCCTGCTGTTTCATAGTAGAACGATTATTTGGTAACACGTGATAACCTTTGCTACCATAATCTCCATCTGTTGCGACATAATTACCGTGTGACAATGCATTTGTTGGATTGATAACTGGGTTAGTATCTAATACGACACGGGTAGAAGGCATATATTCACGATTAGAATAAGATGCTTCATTCAACTTTGCGTTATTGGGACCAAAATATTCCATACTCGTATTCATACGATTCACTTCTTTCATTTCTTCAATACTTCGCGCGGTTTGTGCCTTTTCTAAACCGGTTGTTGTAAACCAACGATCTTTACCTACAACATAATCGGTGTCTGGACGATTCTTTTCTATTTTACCTTGTGTATATACAGTTCCAGACTCTTTATTAAATGAATGTGCGGGACCTTCATGACCTTGCAATCCAAATGATATTTTAGGATTTGTAAGAACACGTAAATCATCTACATTCTTTGGAAGCCACGTCTCTCTTGCCTCCATACCAGAATTGAAACCAATACCTCCGTCTGTAGTGAAACCCTTATTTAATCCAGGTGCTACACGTTGTTCTTCAAATGGTTTTACATTTGCCATACGCATACTTGGATTCACACGAGACTGCATAAAATCCGACATATTGGGAGCACCATATACATTATGTACGTTGTCTTGTGGTTGAAAAAGCGGTGCTTTCTCTGATTTACTAATATAATGAGATCCTTGTCCTTGCTTTGAGTCTAAAATATGTTCAGATGTATTATGGTCGTTTGATGCTCCTCTTAATTTAGCTCCAAAGTAAGGAACCATATTATTGTGTTTAAATTCGGAACGGTCTATTGGTTGTCCGTTCATTGATAAAGTCGGTTTAATACCTCCACCTACACTATTTGGCGGGTTCTTCGTTTCAATGCGCTCTACGACTCTATTCTTGTCAAAATAACGGTCAGTTGTTTGATTTGCGTTTTCATAATACATTACATTATCAGGACTTACTTGAGAGACGTTTGGATAATTAACATCAGGCGTAGGAGTAGGATAGATAGATTGATGACTACCTACTTTACCCATATTTGTGAATTGTTCTTTTACTTTGTTGTCTTGCTTAGATATAACATACATACCTCCTAATGCTATAAGTGGAATTGCTAATTCTGCCATTATATTATATAATCTATTATAATAAAATAATTCATACTTACTACCTACTTTTTATATACTTACTTTTTATATGTGCCAGGTGTCATTTGTTTTTTTGTTTGTTGTTTATTATTGTTATTGATATTGTTATTATTATTGGTACCCATATTATTATATTGTTCATCGTGTAAAACAGGCATCTTTGCTACATAATAATCCTTTTCTAACTTTCTTGTATCTAGATTGTTTTGAAAAGGAATACATACATTTTCTTGTGGATCTAAAGGTAAAATAGCCCATTGCACTTGTTCTAAATCTCTCGCCATCCACGCAGGATGAGTTGCACGAGGTTGTTCTGTTGTTGGATTACACGATGGATATGATACTGCTGAAGAGCTTACCTTGTGTAAATTATATTCATTTTCTTTCAAACAATCACGATTTGCATTTCTTGTTAAACCACGCAAGTCGCTTTCTAGATTTATCGTATTTGTTTGTAAATTTGCTCCCCACTTTTGCATACGAAAATAAGGGTCTTCCATAAAACAAGGTGATGTTCCGTTTCCTGGAACATTTAATATATATTTTCCTATACCAGTTGATTCTTCTAATTGTTTTGAAATTCTACAAGGGTCATCGTGAAATCGCGTGAATGACATATTAATATATATATTACTATTATATTAATATCTATTAATTGTGCGAATAATGTAACGGGCGGTAGCACCCTATTTTGAAAAGCACCATGATGAATTCACATCACAAGAGAGACCAGTTGAAAATTGCGGTATTTGTGTAAATTGATATTTTTTCAAATTATCACGAATCGTTTTTACTAACATTTTCCATGACATATTATTATTTTGTTTTACTGCTTCTAAAAATGCCCATGTCATTGCTCCTTGTGCTTTTGAATTAATAAATGCATCCATACTTATTTGGTCGTCTTTACATCCGCTTATATAAAACACATTTGATTTTGTATTTTCAGATGAATTATCAATGATTATACCTGGTTTCGTGTCATCAACCGTAAAATTGTATCTCAAGTCTAACATCGTTCCACTGTGACAACAATCAAACAAAACGAATAATTTCACGCTTGGCTTCAAGTTTTTTTGGATAATTTCATTCAAATCATCGTCAATAATACAGTTCGAATCAATTGTAATCAATACATCATCAAGCGGTTCAACATCTTTGTTTATCGACGTGTTTACAATGGTTGAACCGTGACCGCTATAAAAAAAGACTAATTGGTCTCCACTTTTCGCATCAGTTAACAATTTTGTAAAATAATTAATAATATTGTTTTTTGTAGGTTTTATATCAGTATCATCTGTTAAAATACACATTTTATCTGCCGAAATATTTTGACTAACTAGATATTGAGTTATATTTTGAACATCATTTATACAACCATTTAATTCGTATGATGTCCCTTTATAATTAATTCCAACGAGTAATGCTTTGTATCCTCCACTATTCGCCAATTTTAAATCAGCATCTCTCTTTATCACTATTGCTTGTAGTGTTTGATTATAGAAAATTTTAACAGATTGAATACGTTGGTTCTTATTAATTATACTTAATATGCTACGTTGTATAGTAGAAATCATATTATTACAATAGGCATTGAGTGAAGCAACATTTTTAGTATACAATGCGTTAATTTCTGCTACAGTTGACATAATTATCTATAAAGATAGAGAGATAATTATATATATTGACTTCTGCATTCTGCATTCTGCATTCTGCATTCTGCATTCTGCATTCGGCATTCTGCATTCGGCATTACTTCGGTATAGGATAAGGTCTTTGATTATTTTCAATGACAAGAGGCTTTGGCATAATCAAAGGGACATGTCTGAAAAATGGCTTAAATTGTAGTGTTTTGAGTTCAGGAACAACCTTTTGATACTTATCTACCAAATTTGTAGTTCCAATGCCTCTCAATTCGGATTCAATATCAATAGCATTAGAAGACCACTCATCACACGACATCCTACTTGGTGTATATCCAATTTCTGGTATAGCTGACTTATATGGTGCGCCTGAACCGGAATTTTCATATAGATTATAATCTTTCACTAAAGAATATGCCTTTTGTTCTAAAACATAATCGCCTTTTGTATTTTTATTACGGGTAGATGACATTATTATATATACAATATACTTTTTTATCACAAAAACATAAATATATACTTTTAAAAAAGTATATTAGATTGCTACTTCCAGTGTTGACAATGACAACACGTTTTTATTAAAATAAGAGCATAGTATGCAGTGTGTTATATGAAACAATTCAAACTTAAATAATAGTTTAAATAGGGTTAGATTATCATCACCCATCATCAATATAAAAAACATATTTTCTTTTGAGTTCTTGAGTTTTTCAAAAATAACTTCAAATTCTTTCATATCTTTTATCTTATTAAACAATTCAGCAACCATTTTATTTATAATATCATCATCCCACTCTTCTAATTCAAATGCTTGTAAAAACTGAGAACGATAAATATCTTCTTGTTCGTCTTCGTCTTCATGGTTCTGATACGTACATATAAAATCAGTGCAATACATATTCTAATGCGATATGTATTATACTATAATTATCATTTTATATAAGATTTTATGTAATATCAATAGAATTTACATATACTTGGACTTTGAATTAGTATAGTCATTATCTTTTACTAAATCACGAGAAGGCAATCCACCTCTAATCCATCCTTCTGCTGCTGCACCTTCAATCAAGTTGGCTGGATTGGTAATAGTTGCTTGTAAAGATGGAATCATAGGAACATTACTATACTTAATATGAGAGACTTCGGTCAAATTAGTAATACTTTTACGATTATTGGCTAAATCCCCTTGTTGTATTTGCGATTCCAAAACAGCATCGCTCTGTCCTCGTCCAAGATATGGAACAGTTAAATAAGGACGTTGTAATAAACTCAACTTACAACGAGGTCTTGAGAGAGATGACAATAATAATTCAGAACTTTCATCTACATTGCATCCGCCGATACCCATTTGGTGACTTCCACTGTAATTTACGTTTGGTTGGCTCAATGCGAAATCCATAGAATTCTTCATTGGACAATCTGGACGAAATTGATTTAACATATAGGTAGAAGCACTCGCATTTTGAACGTTACGCTGACTTTTATCACATGAATCATCACCAATTCTTGTTAATTGATTGAATGTATAATCATAAACAGAAGCCATATTATATTATATATATTCAATCCTATATTTTATTTTTACTATATTACATTTCATACTATATTACAATTCATACTATATTACAATTCATACTAAAGGTTTTATAAAATAAAATAATATAAAATCTCTCACAATTAAGTATTCGTCCATCGTGGCGCATTTTGCGTACAAGCAAAATCATCACCATCCTTACATGATTTCATTTCACCATAACAAAACTTGGCGAAACCATCTTGATCATTTGGAATCTTAGTATTTGGAGTAACATACCATGATCTCATAGACTGATTAAATCCAAAACTATCTCCTAAATCATTGAAAAGTTTTTCACCGATTGTTTCATCTTCAAAATTGTTTTTTATGAATTGTTTGGTACTTTCATTTATGCTTTTACTAACTTCTGAAAAATAAGAAGGAGCGGCTGCCATTCTTGTAGGTTCATCCATATATTCTGTCATTAATACATTCATAACTGGATTGGCTACAGTTGGCTGTGTAAATTGATTTTTCTTCTCGTCATATACATCCATATTTGAAAATGCCTCCTTAACATCAATGACTCCTTTTTTAACTTCTTGACTACGTTGTATCATAAATAAAATTACGATGGCAACAATAGTTACAAGTCCAGTAATAACAATTTTATATTTTTGAGTTATTAAATATCCTAAAATTGTTAGTATAATGATTAGTCGTGTAATCGCATTTAACTTCTCATTTGAACTCATATTTTTCTCAGGAAACAATTTTGATATATTGTCTTTATTAACTAAAATGGATGGGTTATACAACCAAAATGATGATTCCATTATTATATATAAATAAGGTTTATTATTTCTTATCTATATACTATTTTGTTTTATTTAATTACTTCTTATTTTTCTTCTTTTTCTTTTTATCACCACCACCAGCACCAGCAGCACCAGCAGCCTGAGACGGAGCAACACTGCGTTCATATTTCTCTCCTGTTCTAAACACGAACTTTTCCTTACCATCTTCAAATCCTTCCGAATGTAAAAGTTCATTTACGGCTTTCGCCGTTTTTGCCGCCGCAATTTGTTGCTGCTTAATGAATTGAGGATCTTTCTTTTTGAGTTCGGCAGCAGCCGCAAGTTCCATTTCTACTTTCTTCGCTCTAATCTTTTCTTTAATAAGTTCTTTCTGTTTTTCCATCCTAGACATATTTGCCAACTTTGACTTTGTAGCAGCCATATTAACATTGCCTTTATTAAAACCCATCTTTTTCGCCAATTCAGCAATATCCACATTATCTCCTCCCAACCCCATCTTTTTAAGCATACTTTGAATATTGTCCATTCCAGGAATGTTTTTCATATTTTTAACAATTTCACTGGCTTCTTCCATAAGTTCGCTTTCTTTAATATCACCTGACTTGATCTTTTCATCCAACTGACTACCTACACTTTTAACCAGTTGCATTAATTTTGTAGGATTTTTAATTAACGATTGAAATACATCATTCACTGATGTTGGATTTTCCATATCCATATGAAAATCTTTTGCGACATTATCAGCAATGTCCTTCGCCAATGCTCCCAATTTCCCTTTCATCATTCCAGAAATGTGTTCGTGAAATGCATTAGGGTCTGGTAACGCAGATCCATTTTCATTTTCATTTGAATTTGCATCAGAGTTCATATCACTTCCCTTTCCAGAAAACACATCCTGCATTTGTGTAACGGTTTCTTCCAACTTCTTCTTAAAATCATCGGCATTAATAGCTTCAAATAATTTCGCGGTATCACCAAACGATTCACCATTTGAAATGCCAGATACGGTAGTAAATAAGAGTAACTGAAGATATTTCCAAATAACCTCTCTTGAATTATCTGTAATATTTTCTTTCCATAAAACTCTGAAATCAATTCCTGGAAGAAACTCTGTATTCACACCCTTCATTGTATCATCTGTAAAAATCTTATCATTTTGATACAAGATGTCAAAGAAACGCTCAGGCATTACTTTCACACAATGTGCTTTAATCATTTCTAAATGTTCTCCCATATCATCATTATCTGTAATAACCGCATTTATATGTTCATTTAATGACAATTTCAATTCTGGAAATGTTTCAAGTAAATCTCTCATCATATCCGTAACAATCTTCTTTAATCCTGAAGTAATTTCAGCATTTCTCTCTGTATCTGCTACTACTTTGTTTGTGTTTGTGTTTGCATCAGCCACTTCGTTTGCCACTTCGTTTGCCACTTCGTTTGCCACTTCGTTTGCCACTTCGTTTGCAATCTCAGCAACACATACATCATCTTCATCAGAAGAGACTAAAAAATCATTTACAATTTCATTCTCATTAGAAACAGCCTCACCATCTTCAAATACTGCGTCAATCTCTGCGTTAATTTCTGCTTCAATGCGTGACTGATATTTAGAGGACGAAGACCCTCCTCTTAAACGCAATACCAAATGCAATGTAGATTCCTTTTGAATATTATAATCAGCCAACGTTCTCCCGTCTTCTAATTGTTTCCCTGCGAAAATCAAACGTTGTTGGTCTGGAGGAATGCCTTCCTTATCTTGGATTTTTTGCTTGACTGTTTCAATTGTATCGGATGCATCTACATCAAGCGTAATGGTTTTACCAGTCAATGTCTTTACAAAAATTTGCATAGAACTCATTATGTTAATATAAGTATACAAGAACTTACTTTTATATGATAATTTAACAAATATTATATAATAAAAAATATATTATACAATACAATATCTAGATCCATACCAATTATTCATCATTATCATCATAATATAGATTACATAAAATCGTCAGATTTTGAAAATATTTCATCACATTTTGTTGTTCCTCATTCGTCATTTCTTTCACTAAACCTTTAATATAGTCTATCTTATTCATAATAAACTCAGGACTACCAGCTTTATTCAAATCATCTGTATAATTCTTATCCATAAAAAAAGATAAATCACCACTTTCTATTTCTTTTAAATAACAATCAACAATATTGGTCTTAAACACTTGTATCACTTGTTTTTTAGTCATCATCATCAATATACTGAGAGATTTACTTATCATACTAATGGTTGTATCGTTTGGAAAAATACGATATACATCATTGACAAATTCGCGAAAGTATGTGTTAAATGTATCTAATATTTCTTTTTTATCAGTCATAATTTTCTATTTATTTAATTATAATATTTTAATGTCATATATTTAAACCAATTATATTATAATATAATAACATTATCTCTTACTTCCAGCAGAAATATCATTATTTCTTTTCTGTTGTAGTTGTTCCATAGATACATTACCAATTGTATCAGCCGAATATGTGTCGGGCGGAGTCTCTATACAATCATTATCTGATATTGTCGCGTAATGATGTTTCTGTCGTAATCCACCATTGCCCTTAGCAGATAACTCAGTTGATTCTTGGTCTAAAAAACTATAATTATCGGAAGCTACACCATAACCGAATGAGTTGGAAATTGAAAATGCTAAAGGCTCGCCATTATTATTTGTTGCCACTTGTTGAGAGACAACATGCACAGGTTCAATATATTTATTAATGTCAACACCAAATAGAACTTGATGTCCTCTATTTAATAATAATAATGCAGGAACTTTATTTACAGTTGGTGGAAGAAGAATTTCCTGTGCGTTTTCTAAAACAATGTATGTAGCACCATTTTCTCTCTTTACACGCTTATCAATACATACAAAATGCATATCTTTTTTTACGGAAGACTTTGATATATTTTGTAATAACGTTTTGCATTTATCGCAAAAGTTACTATAATAAAGAATCATACTCATTATTATAAACGATTACACAAATAAATAAAATGTTTTTAACTTATTGTTTTTTTTAATTCAATTATCCATATTGAATCAATAATATTGAAAATTATATATTGAAAATTATATATTGAAAATTATATATTTATTATTTCGCATAAAATTGATTTATAAATATGGCTATACATTATATATATATCAACCTCCTAAAATGAATCCATCTGTATCAAAAATTGACAATACTAATAACGTACTCAAGTTCATCTTATCCGGTATAAATGTCAGTTTAGCTAATGCGATACGTCGTATTATTATATCCGAAATACCAACAGTCGTATTTAGAACGACCCCTTATGAAAAAAATCGTGTCAAAATAGAAATAAATACAACACGTATGAATAACGAAATATTAAAGCAACGTATTAGTTGTATTCCTATATTTATTACAGAAGACATGGATTTTCCTATTGAAGATTATGTTGTTGAAGTAGATAAGAAAAACGATAAAACAGACAATATTCAATATGTAACTACTAAAGATTTTCGTATAAAAAATGTAAAGACCGGTGTGTATGTTGATGAAAAGGAGAGAGATCAAATCTTTCCACCAGACACATTAACTGGCGATTACATTGAAATAGCACGTCTTCGTCCAAAGGTTTCAGAAAATGGCATAGAACAATTGAAATTAACTGCAACGTTTGATTATGGAACAGCAAAAGAAGACGGCGCGTTTAATGTGACATCTACGTGTAGTTATGCAGCGGCGCAAGATGACATGAAAAAAGTCAGTTTGAAGTGGGAAGAAAAAGCGGCTTCTATGCAAAAAGAAGGTTCTACAAAAGAAGAAATTAAAATGTCTGAAAAGGATTGGTATTTGCTTGAAGCGAAAAGAATTATTAAAGAAGACGAATTCAACTTTATTGTTGAGTCTGTTGGACCTTTCGATAATATGGATATCGTGTATAAATCAACACAAGTAATGATTAGTAAATTGCAAAAGTTGAAAACAGATTTGGAAAAGAAAAGCGCGGCTATGATTAAAAACTCATCCAGTACAATTCCAAACTGTTATGATATTATTTTGGAAGGCGAAGATTATACTCTTGGAAAGGTAATCGAATATATCATTTATAATAAACATTATAATGTGGAAAATAAGACGGTATTGTATTGTGGATTTATTAAACCTCATCCACACATTCCTATTAGTATTATAAGAATTGGTTTTGCAAATAACACAAATGAAACGACGGTTGCAACAATTCTTTCGTCTGCTGCAGATGATGCGATTGTTGTTTATGATAATATCAGTAAACGTTTTCAAGTTAGTAGTAGTAGCGTCTAATAGTATCGTGTTTGTTTGTTTGTTTGTTTGTTTGTTTTTTTTGTTGAATTCCATTTAACAATATCAATTTTATATGGTTTCATTTTATTATGGTTTCATTTTATTATGGTTTCATTTTATTATGGTTTCATTTTATTATGGTTTCATTTTATTATGGTTTCATTTTATTA
>Ga0209829_10002124_pt1 | contig 15304 bp, 27 predicted proteins | sample C_140205_EF_Meta_FD_187311 | JGI IMG/M metagenome (GOLD analysis project Ga0209829, IMG submission 187311) | Freshwater microbial communities from Lake Croche, Canada to study carbon cycling - C_140205_EF_MetaG (SPAdes) (version 2) | ecosystem: Environmental > Aquatic > Freshwater > Lake...
CTACTGGTTTGAAAAAAATCCTGCCCCCCCTCCGTGGAGAGCAGGCGTAACACCCCGTAACAGCCTCCGTGCCACCCCCGGCTCCGCCGGGGGCTCCTGCTACCACTCCAGAATCTGATCGCTGGTGACTTCGCGAACCTGCTGCCCGCCGCCGATGCGGTGAGCCGTCACCAGATAGCGGCGCTCCTCCTCGTCGATCACCGCTCGGATCACGCCAACAAAGATCCGCGTGCAGCCATCGTTTTCCTCGACGAAATACCGGATCGTTTCGCCAGGGGCGAACTCGGCCACCGGCCGCCCCTTGCGGAGCCGCACAAGTACCGATCGCATCCGCGATTCCTCCGCAACGTCGGCCAGCGGAACCACCATCTCTCCGCCGCAGATGTCGATCGTGAGCCAAAGGCCTTCGATGCTCCGCACGCGGCCTGACCATTCCTTGCCAGCGGTGCGGCCGCTGACGTCCTGGCCAACGATCACCGATCGTCCGCCGTAGGTTTCCTGCATCCCGGCCACGGCGGCCGCGTACTCAGCCTGATGTGCGTCCATTAGCTTCCTGCTCCTTTTCAGATTGAATTCGTACCCAAAGCTCACGCCGAAAAATCCCTTGATCGCGATGAGCGATCACGCCCAACTTCACCCGCTGCTCAAGCAGCTCCATTACCACCACCTCAACGTCCTCCGCCGGTGTCTGGCCAGGGAGAACAATCGATTGCCCCAAACGTCGTTCCAAAATCAGCACCATCTCCTCCGATCACTCTCCGTGTGCAGCGACTGGCCAGCAGCCACGCGGCGTGCCAGCTCGTTGATTCGTTCCTGCGTGCCTGGCTGACTCGTCAGCGGCCCCGGCGTCATCGCGGCCCACACCTCATCTCTCACCGCCTCAAGCTCCTCAACGCTCCGCGTCAGCAAGTCATGCAGGAGCGATCGATCTCCAGCAGCGGCTCGTGCGGCGTGGTTGTCTCCCGCGAGGCTTCGCCCTCCGGCCGTTTCGGGCCGGGCGTAGACGTTGACGCCGGAATGAAGCCACCCGTGGACGGTGCGGACGCGGTGCAGCCATCCGGCGAGATCGGCTGCGATGCTGCGGGGGATCCGGGGGGGCCGGCGTTCAACGCTGACAACAGGGCAGCGACGTCGGCGGCCCGCTGCGCAATTGCGGCTGTTGTTTTTCGTGGCCGGCGTCGTTCGGCGATCACGGCTCGATCCACCCGCTCCGGGCGTTTTTTCCACCTCACACGCGGTGTGACGAGCGGTGAAGAGAGGCGAGGCTGGAGCCGGGAGGCCAATTCTTTTTGCTCTGGCGTCCAAGACTGTTGAAACGCTTCGCACCACTCGTCGATAATTTCCCGAGTGGGATCGTCTGGCGACGGAGTGCCTGACTCCTCGTAGATGACGGCATCCACCACGCTCACCGAGCAACCCATTGCCCAAGCGATTGTGCCGCGGCTCACCTGCCGCTGCGCCATCAGAATGATCCGTTCGCGATCGATCTTCGGATCGTCCGGCTCTTCCGGCAGCAGTCGAATCGCCGGCGGCCGGCGAAAGATCGTCCCCATTGTGGCCTCCCTGTGTGGCGAGGCGCTCGCTTGCGTCGTGCATCGGATGGCATCCTCGCCTCATGTGTCCGGTGGATCGTGCCACCGGGCGGCCACCCAGATAGGTGACTGAGGGAAGTTTCTATTGAGTTTGGGAAAACCTGTCAATGGGTATTCCCAAAATTGGTGAAACCGTGGCAAATAGCCGCACAAAGCGGCTCACGGGGGGCGGCTGCAAATGCTAGCCAACCAAAGAATTCACTGGCACGCCAAGAGCGTCAGCGATTTTGATGGCGGTGTCGAGCCGCGGCCGAGTCTTGCCGGCCAGAACAGACCAGAGAGCGTTGGCGGAAACGCCGGATTGCTGCGAGAGCTCCTGTCGGGTGAGGCCCTTCACCTTTGCGAGGCTTTCGATCCGCTCGCCAAGCGGCGAGAGTTGCACGGAGCGAGGCCGGCCGCCCAAATTCTTAGGCGTCGCTTGCGGCTGTTTTTTTCGGCCCGATACCATCGCTCGCTCCTCCCTTGACCTATTGCGTCAAGGCCGTTTGCTTTGCGGCCATCGCCGCTCTACGGTTCCTTCCCGCGATCAAATCAACTACACCCCGCTGGGCTCGAACCAGCAACCTTCGGTTCCGTAGACCGATGCTCTCCCTCTCAGGGGGCAGAGTTTGACGATTCTTCGGCCAAACACCCCCCATTTTTTTTGTTTGCCCCCCTCAAATAGATTCCCCGGCTGGCATGGATGCCTCCCACAAACGGAGCCCCCATGCCAACTGTCCAAACTCTGTCCGGCTATTTGCCTGAATACGGCCTCACGCGGGCCATCGGTGCTGAAACGGCTCGGCAGTACCGGATGAGCGTCGAATCACTTGAGCGGTTCGCCGGCGGCCCGCTCCCGCTGGATCGCCTCGATCCGCTCCAGGTGTCCGAGTGGCTGCGCCATCTGAGCGAGTCCCGAGCACCGGCAACCGTCCGCAGTAAACGGTGCCAGATCGTCGCGCTTTGGAGAGCAGCTGCCGATGACGGCCTCTGCCAGCCTCCCCAGCGGCGGATCAGATCGGCCAAATGCCCGTGGGTGGCTCCCACCGCTCTGGCGTTTGCCGATGTGCAAGGCCTTGTGGCGGCCTGCCACTTTCTCCCACGTGTCCACCCCTGCGGAATCCGGCGATCGGAATGGTGGGAGCTGGCAGTGCGCGTCGGCTGGGACACAGCGCTGCGGTGGAGCGACATGATCCATTTGCGGGTGGATCAGATCGGCCCGGAGGGGGTGGTGGTGGTGACGCAGCAGAAGACCGGCCGCCTGCTGGTGGGGAGGCTCCAGCGGAGCACGCTCGCCCTGGCGGTGGCGTCGGTGAGTCGCAGCCCGCGAGGTGTCCTGCTGCCGTGGGCCGCATCGCACGAGACATTCTCTGCGCAATTCCGCCGGCTCGCCGCGAAGGCTCGTCTGCCGGCTCGGGCCACGTGGAAATGGGTGCGCCGCGGCTCGGCCACCGATGCCGAGCTGCACGAGCGAGGCTCGGCATCGCGGCACCTCGGCCATCGCGAGGGCTCGCGGGTGGCGGCGGAGTCCTACCTCGATCCGCGAATCCTCGGCGCGAGCGGCAGCGGAGCGAGGGAATTGACGATCGGCAATTCTGCGGGTAGGGTTGGCCCATGAAATCAACACGCATCAATCCAGCCGATTACCTCACGATCTCCCACGCCGCGGAGGCCGCGGGCGTGTCTGGATACTGGATGCGTCAGCAGGTGCGGAAGGGGACAATGGCAGGGGTGCAGATCGATGGCGTGTGGTTCGTCCTCCGCTCTGCGGCGGAAGGATTCCAGCGGCACCCAACGGCCGGCCGGCCGCGGGGGAGCGGGGAAAAAGCCTAGATTCTGGGGGATTCGGCGAATCCAAAATAATTTTGGCTCACCCCCTTGCAATAGTATTGCCGATGTGCAATAATAGGCAAGGCGAGCACATGAGACTCGCAGCCTGCAACGCGAAGGAAACAAACGATGACAACCACCAAACTGACCGAATTTCTCTACACGGTTTCGCTGACGCGGGAGGGCAACACGTGGTACGCCCACGCGGACTCCGGAGAGCTACTCGCCAGCGGGCCGGGGAGGAAGTCCACCGTGGAGGCCCTCTATGCCGCCGCTCGGCAGCGGGGGATTCCCGTGGTGTGCATAGACGGGTCGTTTGTAGACGTTCCGTCCACTACCCACTGACGAGCCTCGGGAGAGGCGAAACCGGCTCCGGCCGGTCTGGGTTCGACGACACCTACAACGGAAACGAACAATGAAGGATGAAAAAAATATCGAATACCGCCGGCGAGTCATTGCAAAGCGGCGCGGGCGGTTTGTTGTGCTCGCCAAGGACGGCACAGAGATTGAGGCGCATGCCACGTTGGCTGCTGCAAAGGCTCAGATCGACCGACTGATTGACCCTGTGGACGCCAGTTTCTACGGCTGCCCTATTTGACGATTGTCACCCGCCCCCCGGCACTTTGCCGGGGGGCTCCACCCGAGAACGAGAAGGAAACGCGCGATGGATAACACGACAACCGAACTTTGCAACGCGACGCCTGAGCAATGGGATCGGTTTGAGGCTGCGGCCAATGCGTCAGGCCACGCAAGCGGCAAGTCTGCCGCCAACGATGGAAACCTGTGGAGCCTGACGGTTGCTGACGCGATTGCGTCGGTGACGGCCAAGGAATTTGATTACTGCATCGCGTTTGCTGATGAATCAGTGGCGGGTGGCTTTCACGTTGTCGAATCTTTTACGGCCGCTGGTGACGATGCCGCCAACGCCTACGCCGAAACCGAGTACGCCGGCCGCGAGTGGTACGTGCTCAATGCCAAGGGCGAAAACATCAACGGCGACAACAATAACGGCTGACATTCACCGGCCACGGAGGGCCTTTCCATGCGATCAGATCACCTCATCCGCTGCCTGCTGCTAGTGCGGCTGGGCCAAGAGCTGGGCACCGATACCGAGATCGCCCGAGCCGTTGCCAGCCTGATCAGGATGCTGGCCGGCTGAGCCCCCCGGAGCGTAGGCCACCGCCATCGCCTCAATAGTAGGGCTGGTGGGCAGAGCAGCCTACGCTCCGGACGGCCGAGGGCAGGTGCCATTTGGGCACGCGCCGCAGGGGCACCGCTCAATGCGCTCGCCAGACGGCCCGGCCCGGAGCACCTTCCCCAGGCCGCCGCATTGCGGGCAGGGAGGCTTTGGTGCCGGTGGCGGTGGTGCGGGAGGTGTCGGTGCGGGCGGGGCTTCCTCCACCGCCTGCGCGGCGTAGGCGATCGCCACCGCGGCGGCCGCGGGCGGGTGGGCCTGCTCTACCGCGGCCGGCTCGGCCGCGAGGGACGCGAAGAAGGCTACCATCGTGTGCCAGAGCGTCATGGGAAATAAATCTCCGTGGCCTTCCCAAGGGCTCCAGATGCCGCAGCCACCACGCCGAACGTGCCGAGCATCTTCCACACCACCTCTTCCGTCACTGCTCCCCACAGCCCGAGCACGGCCAGAACAGCCGAGAGCAGGATCAATCCGCAGAGCGTGGCGCCAACGTATTTCTTCATTAGAAACTCCTCCCGTGATCGATCACCGGGTGGCCATCTGCACCGATCGCGTGGAGCACCACACGTCGCTCCGGCTCCGGTGCCGGTGCCGGCTCGGCAAACGCGAGGCCCCACAGAGCCAGCCTCGCGAGGCGAGAGAGAGCCGAGAGCACCGGCCGCGATGGCCGCGGCGGCTCCGGCCGGATCGGCGAGGCCGGCGAGGATGCGAGCCACCACCCGAGAGCCAGGGCGACAAGCACGGCGGCGATCGTGGAGCGGTTGCGCATCGGGAGCCTCATGGGGAAAGGGAGAAGACACCGGCGATGATGCCGGCCGGTTGCTTGCGTGCAGCAGCTGCTGGCGGCGCCGGCTCAAACCAAGCGCCGTGATCCAGATCGCGAGCCGCGAACCCGTTCACGCCACCGACAACGAAGGAATCGGATTGGCGGAGGATTGCCTCAATATCCGGGCGGGAGCACCAGAACGATCCCTCCGGCATGTCGGCCGGCCACCGCGGGCCTTTCACCCAGGCGGGATACCAGCTATTAGCCACCAAGACTCCGTCGCGAGATGATCCATTCTTCGCGTAGCGGACTCCAATTACGCACAGACAGTGCCCCCAGTTTCCGCCTCTCTTGAGGAAGCCCTCTGCGTCTCTGACGCGGCCGCTTCCCTCAAACCCAACGTCTGAACACACAGGCACGCACAGCCCATTTTCTAAGGCGGCGCAGAGCGAATCCCACGAGTCACAGAGTGCCACCTCGCGTGCTGTGTGGGCATTGGCCGTGACGGCGAGAGCGTCCGGCACTCCGCTATTTCCCCACTGGCGAGAGAGGGAGATCGAGTATTGAGTCAGATCGACATCGCCATATTTTTCACGGAACAAGATTCCGCCGCGGCCGTTCTTGAGGCCTTTGACATAGCGGGCGGCGGCTGCTCCATAGCTGCCATCTACATACCCAGCGGCCTTCACCGGAGGGAGGCGTCCAAGCGTTCTTGAACCTCCATATATGTTTTCTGTGCTGACAAGCAGCGGCGGTTTGGCGAGCTCTCCCTGCGTCCAATCGACGGCAGCGCCTAAATAAATTCCCAGCCCCCACCCAAACGAAACGCACGTGCCCGCATCGCCCTGATCCCAGAGCTTGAACGGTGTTCCGTAAACTTCCCGGTGTGCCCGATCCGCGGCCCGATAGAGGAACGTATCGCGCCCCTTCGCATTCCGCATCACCTCCGGTGCGGCGCCGGAGAAGAGCGGATGCTCCAACGCTCCCAAGAATTCCTTCACGCCGGCGGGATCCGGCTGGTAGCCGAAATTCGTTTCAACTTTCGCGGCGAGATGATTCGTGTACCGCTGCACCAACGCGCCCAGCGCCGCCATCACGATCACGAACGTGATCGCACTCCAGCTCCACGCGGTGGCCTGTTGTCTGGTCATGCGTCCCATGCCTCCAGAGCATCGCCGAGATCCTCAAGCCAATCGGCTGCGAACGCGAGGAGGCACGCGGCCAGCGATACCGGCACAGCGACGCAGAGCACCGCGAACCATGCGAGATCAGCGAGGAATCGAAGCAGATTGCGGCTCATCGTGCAGCAACCTCCGCGGCCCGCGATACGTCGCGGAGAGCGTCCACCCACGCCACGCGGCCAGCGGCATCCACCGGCCCGCCGCTGGTGCCCACCTTGGAATCGAGGTAGGCCTTGATCGCATCGCGGACGCGAGGCTGCTTGGCTCCGAGTGATTCCCCGCGGCAGCGGATCTCGCGAGCGGCTCTCCTGAGATCGTCAAAGGCGGCGCCGGTGCGGAGCCGCGGTTCAGGCTTGGCGGCGGTTGCGATGCCATCCTGCTCGATCGCGTCGGCCAGCTCGCCCGTGAGGCCGGCCGTTGTGGCCGCATCTTTGGCCGCATCCAAGCCGATGAAGAGCCCGCGGAGATCCAGCGGGGATTCCGGCAGCGGGGCAGGGGATGGCTGTACGGATGGCCACGCCGCACAGAGCACGGCAACGCCGATCAGAATGCCAGCGATCAGAACACGCCGATTCATTTGGCCTCCACCGGCAGAGCTTCAGAGATCAGATCAAAGGCCTTCCGCAGATCGTCGCCGAGGAGCTCGTCGGCGGCGAGCCGCCGGCGGATGGCTGCGAGTTGCTCACGCTCGCTAGTGGGAGAGGGCGGAGCTTTGGCCGAGCCGGGCGGCGCCGGGGGAGGTGGGAGCGTGGCGGCAGGGAATTCGATGCGGCCGGGCGCGTAGGCGGCCGGCTGGCCGGCCGGCGATGCCGTCCACCACAGATAGGCCACCGCCGCAGCCACAAACAGCAAAGGAATCCAACCGATCTGTGCGAAGAGGATCATGCCACGGCCGCCTTTCGGACAAGGGGAAGCAGGGAATCGATCATCCCGCCGGCAGCGGCGAGAACGATTGAGCGGATCGCCGGCCGGAGCACCAGCCAGGCGGGAGTGGCAATCCACGGCACGCAAGCAAAAGCGACGGCGTCGAAGAGCACGCCGATCATCTGCATGGCCCAGAGCTTTTTGTCTTGGCCGTCACCGCTCATCGTGTCGAGGCCGGCCGTGGCCAGGTGCAGCAGCTCCACCACCAGCGAGCCGAACTCAGCCACGGTGAGGCCGCCCTGAGCCTTTGCTTTCGCGTCGGCGATAAAGGCTTCAACGGCTGCGGTGAGTTGCTCTGGCGTCATCTGAGGAGCCCCTGTGCTATCGCTTGTTTCACCGCCGCCACCGTTGCGCCCAACTTGAACGCCAGCCATTCCAGCTCTCGCGGCGAGTAGGCCGGCCGGCTGGTGATCTTGCCCCACGATTCGTGCTTCTTCACCGAGTCAAATAACGTGAGCACCTCACCGGCGGCAGGCACGATCTCCTGCCCGTCCGATCCGCGCCGCCAGTGGGAGCGAGCGATCACCTATCCACCCTATTCCGTTCTCGGCTCAGGCCGGGAGGGGGTGTGGCCGTGCTCTTCGCGATAGACAACGAGAGCGATCGCGGAGTAGGCGCAAATATCCTTGAGCGTGTCCTCAATTCCGTCGAATTCGCAGTGGCCTGTGCGGCAGACGCTCCGGAGCCGCTGCATCTTGTCCGCAATGCGCAGGAGGCAGCCTTTCCACGCGGCGATGCCAACCATATCGGCGCCGTTGCGAATGTTCGCGAGAGCGTCAACGTCATCGCCGTAGTCCTGGCTCTTCCGATCGTGCAGCTCCGCGATCTCCGCGAGCACCGCATGGAACTCCGGCGAGCCGGCCTTCCGCCGGAGGCTCTGCCCCTGCTCAAGCTCCGCAGCGGCTTGAAGAATGTAATCCGCTTCCAGCATCGCAACGTCTACCGTCTGATCCATGCTTCCAACTCCGTGAGTGAATAAACCACCGGCTTGCCAAGCCGCAGAAAAAAGGCAACCTCGTCATCTGCTCCGAGAGATTCCGATTGGTAGTAGCATCCGCCACCGTGGACGCCGACAGCCGCGGCCATTCTCAGGCAGACGTCGCAGCGGGTGATGATCTCGTTGTCGTAATCAATCCAATCCTGATACCGCCGCGGGTGTGCAAGGTGCTGGAAATGGCTCCAGAGCGGAGCAATCGGCACCACGCCGAGAGAGAGCAGATTGTCCCACATCCGCAGCTGCGCTTTGACGTTCAACGCCTGATCGCCTTTGGTATACGGCGATGCGATATACACCCACGGCTTCACGATTGCCTCACCTTTCCTTCGGCGGTGATCCTCAGATTTGTCACATCGAATTCGCCATCCGCTTGGACGTCCACCAGCGCGAAGCCGTGATTCATTTTGTTGATCGGCGCGTAGGCCGGGTGCAGCTCGCATAGGCATCCAGTGCTCCAGCAGAACACCTCCCTGCCGAACATATCCGGCTCGCAGTGTCCGCTGGTGCGATGCCCGTGGCCTTCGAGTACGGTGTGGTTGAGGCGGAGGAAGGCACCGCGTGCCTGATTGACCGGCGAGGATATTCCCTTGCCTTTCTCGTGGCCGTGGAGCACCGGCAGCTGGCCCAGCATGACGATCCGCTTGTCTTCCACCAGCGTGATATTGTGCTTGTCGAGATGGAGCCAGCGATCAAGGCCCATCTCCGGCATATCGGAGATCTCTGGAGCGTGTTGCCACAGCCACGCGTTCCAACGATCTTCATGGTTGCCGGCCTTGAGAACGATCGGAATCTCGGGAAACGCGGCCCGGAGCGAGCCGAGCACCTCGCGGATGGCCGAGAGCTCGCCCTTGAAATCTCGCTTGGCAGGATCCTTGTCAAAGCGGCTGATGGCATAGAAATCGCAGAAGTCTCCATTGATCAGGAGGCCCGCGATCTCGCGATCCTGCATCAGCTCTACGGCGGCCTTCACCGCGATCTCAGAGTGATAAGGCACGTGCAGATCGGAGATCACACCCACGACACCGACAACGCCAAAGTCATGCACCACCCACGGCTCCGCCAGCGTTGGCGGAAGATCGATGCCTTGGCCTGGTGCTCGAGCTGCTCGCTTGCACGCGACGCCCGGACGGAATCTTTTTGCGGCGCCAATCTGTCCAAACTGGAATCGCACGCGGGAGCGTGCCGCCTCCAACGTGATCGCGCCGTTGGTTTTTTCGACAAGCTTGCGAGCGATCGATCGCGCCGGATGGTGCGGGAATTTCCGGCACAATTCCCGGCAAGCCTTTGTCACGACGTCAACCATTTTCTTCTTCCTCCTCAGAGCGGAATCCGGCGTGATGGACGATGGCAGCGAGCGTGTCTGAGAATTCGCCGACGCAGTCTTCTGCGAGATCTGGGAACCGGGCGTGAACGCATTCGTGGATCAGCGTGTTGAGCCGATCCTCGCCGGCGAGCTTGTCACTGATGCGGATGGTGCGCCGCTCATAATTGCAGTCTCCGTGAATCGTCGGCGGCACTTTGCAGTGCCGGATTTTCCATTTTGCACCGGCGATCCATACCACCATGTTTGCCACGCGTTGGCCTCCAAGGGCAGTGAATGTAGCGGCACAAGTGAGCCAGTCAAACCGGCGGGGGCTCTGGGGAATCTGGGGGGACGCCGATTCCGATGGCTCGGCCAGCAGCGTTGAAAAATTCTTGCCGCTGCTCGCAGCCGCCGCAGCTGCCGAGAACGGCGGCCACACGCTCTTGAGTAATTCCGACTGCGTTCAAGCCCGCTTTGACCATGTCGCCAAGCCCGACGGGCACAGGTTCACCTGGGCATTCCCGGTCGGCATCGCCGGAGGCGTAGCGCGCCAGCCGCAGGCACACCGTGCAGCGGCCGTACATGCGGTTGACGGTGACAAGGGTGCATTTCATGTTGCTGTCCACCAAATGGCAATGTTGGTTATGTTGTGGAAGTCGGTTGGGTCGCCCAGCGTGATCACATCGCCGGCCGATACGCTGAACGTCGTGGACAATGCGGCCGGTGCGTTGTCTCCAGCGTTGTTGCAATCTGGCACGCCGTAGGAATAGACCGACGTAGCGTTGCGGAAAATCTGGAAGATGCAGTCTTGGCTGACGCTGTCGGCGGTGATGTGAACGACGCCAGCACGCCGTGCCGTGATCGTCGGCCTGACGCCTGTGTACCCTGCAATTGTTAGCGATGCCTTTACGAAGTGCGAAGGCGCTGTGCCGCCACCAGAAAATGCAGCGGCAGTCCACGCGGCATTTGGCTTCCACAGCGGCGGGAATGTAACCACTATGTTGATGCCACTGACAGAGAAGGTGGCGATTTGATTTGACGGCGGGAAAGCAGAGTAGTCTGCTGCAAACACGGTGGCGTCAACTGGAGTGAATTCAAACGTCGTTGACGCCCCAGAGCATATCGCGTTGACTGATGCACCTATCGACCCGCTAAAATCAATGCCTCCTATGTAATAGCCATCCGACTGAATCTCGGTTCCCCCCTTTGTGTCCGACCAGCCGTCCGCATACGGGGCGTTGAGGCCAAGGTGAATGCGAGCAGAGTTGCATTTGATCTCCAGAGTTGCCCAGTAAGTTCCATCCCAAGGGCAGTCCGATGTTGGGCCGTTTGCCACTGCTGGCCCGTCGATTGGGCCAACGGAATAGAACGCCACTACATCTTGGCCGTTTGATGGAATTACACGATCGTTTCGCCTCGTCATCGTGATCGCCTTGTTCAACGCATCAATGAATGACTGCGGAATACTAATTGTCGGCCCGTCGATCTGCGTGAGGCCGGTTGCCGACAGCGTGACATCAACTGTGTCTGGAAGGACAGGGACGCATCCGCAGCGGCCAGAGGTGGGCGTGGCCGCCCCCTCTGCCCTGCCAGCCGTGACCTTAAAGCTCGCGTCGGGAAAATCAATGTACCCAATCTGCGTGTCAGGGAAGATTTCTGTGTAAACGTAATACTTGGCCCAGTCCCCTGCGTCAACAAAAGCATCCCGTGCGGATTTGTAGTATTCAACCCAAGCCTGAAGGTAGGAATATTTAAGTCTGGTAACACCTCCAGCAAAGGCCGGGTCTTGCTCGTATGGAGACGACGAGTAACCAGCCAGCGACCCTCCTATTTCCCTGCTTCCAAATACGGCGTTTTGCATATTAGCGAGAGCGGCTGCGTTTGCGGGCGACTCTCCGCTGAGATACGAAGGAGTCGGAGGCATTCTGTATGGAGTCCCAACAAAAAACCCTTGGGCATGCTTTGGTGATGGACTAGGCGTTGTTTTTACGTCAACGCGGTATTGCGAGAGAGTCCACCGCGTGTATGAGACGTAGACACGAATCCCGTTGTACAACGGGATGCTTCCTGTCACTGCTGGCGCACACCCCATCAAGTTCTTCATGCCGACAGGGTACGTCGGCACCCCGCCTGCTGTTACGTTTGAGACAACGTCAGAAATCCTCTGCACAGGATCGTAAAACTTCTGCTGGTAGAGGAGGTTAGGGGTAGTCAGCCCAATGCTGTATTGCTGACTAAAATATGCACTCAAGAGATAGCTTTGATTTGCATACGCAAGATTGCCTGCCAATTGGTCGCAGGTAATCGTTGCGTCAGCAGTGCTTGGTATTCCGGTAGCTCCAATAAAGTCATTGCTGTAACCCCACTGCGGGTTGCCGATTTTAATTGGCGCGTCGGAGTGCCCTAGCGGATAAGTTCGCTGCGAGTTGTCCAGCGCCAGCACTCTCTTAACCGTAAGGAAGTTGTTAGCGACGGCAATTGAGGCGCTGTCCATGACTCCGTTAGAGTCCACAGACCATGGAATGGTCATCGTCCTCGTTTCCACAGCCACTCCGTCAGCGCTAAGCGACCCCCAGTTTACACTAGGGTTTGGGTCTAAGTACTTCCATAGCAATCCACCTAATTTCCATTGCGAAGTAGCCCAACTGGTGTTGCTTGCAGTCCCCCAGCCAGGAAGCGATATGTCGTCGCTCCATGCCATTTTCTTTTCGGCCTGCAAATCAAACGTATAAGAAAACGAAGTGCTCCCTGTGTTTTTTATCATCGGCAGCGTCGGCCCCGGCGCCGGAGTGCCGGGGATGATCTCGATCGTGATCTCTGACGGCGGCTGGGTGCATGGAGCGCAGCAGCACAGCCCAGCCAAGCACCCCCCGCAGCATCCGCACCCCGGTATAAACATCACGTACACTCCGCGGCGATAAGGTGCCACGTAGAGTCCACCAGTGAGCACGCCACGAACTTTGGTGATCCCGCCGTCGGCCCAGTGACGAGGCCAAAGCGATTGATCGCGGAGAACGTCGTGCCGCGGGATGTGCCGCTGCCGGAAAACTCCACCACCGCCGCCGTAGTGCCCTTTGCCCAGCCGGTGGAAATCTGCCCGAGCTTTGTCCCGCCTGCACCCGCCGCAATCCTCAACAGCGCCCACTTCCCATTTCCGGTGCCGCTCTCCTTCCACAGAATCAGAGCCGGCCCGGAGGAGCCAGAATCAAATGCCGTGGTGCTGCCTGGCTTCGGTGTCGCGAACGTGTGGCCGGCGTCCGTCACATCCACCTTTGCCTGCACCACGCCAGATACCGCGGCACGGCCGATCTTCCCATTGGCGATCGGCTCCACGGCCACCACGAATCCGCCCACGGTGCCGGTAGGCGGAGCGACTCCGATCACCGCCGGCGATGTCTGCCACGAAAGCGTAGCGGCCCCGGTGGCGCCCGTCGGCGTGATCACCATCCCCGTAATTGCGAGCACGCCCCAGCGCCCCACCGCGGCCCCGGAATCGTTGCGGCAGAGGATCGTGTGGTTTGGTGCGGCCGGCCCTTGGACGCCGTCGGCGCCAAAATCTTGCGGAGCACCGAGCACGATCTCGGTGGCGTCCACCATCCGATTCCACGAGCGGGCCGTGATCGCCTTGTTGAGCTTCTGGCCAGGCTCGAGCTTGCCGTCATTCCGTGGCATCAAGTCACCCCCGTGGTGCCGATGCCGAGCGACGAGAAGCTGCCATCACGGTAGACCTTGTTTACGTACACCTCAATCGGCTTGGCGTAGAGCTGGCTCGTGGTGCCGTTGGCTTCCTGTTGGTAAACAGTCCAGTAGTAATCGTGCCCCTTTTTCTCGATGCCAGTGATATCGCCAACGGTGATCGCCGGGATTGTGCCGGAGGCTCCGGCGTTTGGCGAGGCCACAAACTTGTATGAGAGCGTCCACGGCCCATTCCCCTTTTGGGTGTCGGATTCCTGGCTGCCAGAGAGGCCGAGAAAAAGCACCTCGCCAGCCGCGAACGTGCGGAAGGCGGCATCGTTTACGGTGCCGGTGAGCGAGGCGGCCGTCTTGATGTAGGCCGACGTCACGTAGGCCGAAGGCACATCGTAGGTTTCAGTCCACGAGAGAGCCGGCTCCACGATATCAACTCCGTCCACGCGATCGCCGTTGACGTTGATAGCGTTCTTCCGCGGCGTGGCGGTGGCTCCCGCAAGAGCGTAGGCCGTCTCGCTCTTGGCCTGCGTGATGTGAGCCGTGCCGCCCGAGGTGTCGAATTGACGCGTCCGGCGGAGCGGCTGCGGATTGTTGTCCGATGGATCGTCCGCTCCGGCCTTTTCGTACTGGATCGTGACTTTCCAGCATTTATCGCCGAGGTAATCTGTGGAATAGCTTTCGGCGCGGGCCTGAAAACTGGCTGATCCGCCGATCGCCGGGTAGTACCAATATTGCAGATTGGCGGTGATGTTTCCGTTGCAATCAGCGTGGAGCACCTGATCGTCATCGGTGCCGAAAACCTTGAAGCTCTTGAGATAAGACGATGGCGCCTTGCGGCCGAGCCGGACGATTGTGCTCTTGCGGCTTTCCTTGTCCTCGATCCATGTGAGGGTTGGCGTGTAGCTCATGCGACGAATGGCCCCAGCGTTTCGAGCGTTGTGTTGATCTTCTTGAGCATGTCAAGCTGATCCTTCTGGATCGTGACAGTGGAGCCGATCCCTTGGCCGCCTGCGTTGAGAGCGGAGAAGGAGCCCATTGATTCATTCTTGAGATCCACGGCTGCGGCAATGCCGCCAGAGGCGGCGGCCAGAGCAGGCGGCAGCGATGGCGGCGGCGTAATCGGCGTGACCAGAGGGATAGACTGTGTCTTCGGCTTGGCCGCCTCAGCAGCTGCTGCCTCACGTTCCTTGCGGCGATCCTCCACGCCTTTCAACCGATCGCCCATCGTCTTGTCGGCCGCGTCTTGCATCGCGCCGGTGCGAGCGTTCATCTCGCCTCTGGCGACTTCCCTCTGCTTGCCAGCCTCTTCCAGCCGAGCGTTGATGCCAGAGCCTTCCACCCGCTTTGCCATCCCGCCGCGAACCTCAGCCACGTAGGCCTCGCGTTGCTGCTTCTGCTTCGCGTGAGTGCCTTCGCTGAGCGTGGTGGCCTGATCGATCTCGTAGGCCACCGCCGAAACGGCCAGCTTGATCTCATCGAAGAGATTAAGAATCGGCGTCACGAAGTTGTCGATCGTGCCCATCATCACGGCGCCGATCGTCTTCACCGTTTGCGACATGCCAAACCACATGTGCTCCCAGCCGATCGCGATATTCGTACCGGCCGCGGTGATCACGTTTTGCACGAACGCGATCCACGGCTCCACCGCATCAAGCACCATTTTTTGGCCGCCGATCCATTCAAGAAACGGAGCCGCGAACGAGGCCGACGTCGCGAGCACCGCGTTGCCGGTGGCCTGCGCCATTTCCACCGTGCCAGAGAACGCAGAGAAGAGGCTGTCCCGAAACGTGTAGACGATCGCAACACCCGCGGCGATCGCGGCACCAACCAGCAGGAACGGAGCCAGC
>Ga0209829_10002126_pt1 | contig 15298 bp, 16 predicted proteins | sample C_140205_EF_Meta_FD_187311 | JGI IMG/M metagenome (GOLD analysis project Ga0209829, IMG submission 187311) | Freshwater microbial communities from Lake Croche, Canada to study carbon cycling - C_140205_EF_MetaG (SPAdes) (version 2) | ecosystem: Environmental > Aquatic > Freshwater > Lake...
TTCTGACGAGTAGCCACCGGCTTAACCGGACAGTACTGGTTGAAAACTTGCACCCACAAGAGGCTGGAGCCGGCTCTTTCTTCCGGTCCCTTCTCCCCCTCCCTGTGGCGACAAGATTTCATCTTGTCTGAATCAGCACGTTGAAAACTTGCTGCCACAAGAGAGCATCGTGTCGGAATCAGCACGCTAGAAAACGTGTCGCCTTACGAAGCTGACTTGGGTCGCGGCTGTTGCTGCTGCATCAACCGTATCTTCGGGTCGGCCTGCATGCTGCGGGCCTCGTCGGCGTATTCCTGGGGAGTCATGCGAATCCTGCGCTCGAATCGCAGCCGCCCGACCGCCCAGATGACGGCGGCCACCGCCGCCGCGGCCGCCACCAGCGGCAGGAGTGACCGCTGCGCCGCAGCAAACATCCGCGCGGGCTCGTGAACCATTTCCCCCGAGTGAATCGTCGAGACGAGCGGCCCCGCCGCCCAGACGGTGGCTGTCACCAGCAGCGCCAGGCCGCACGCATGCCCCGCCCCTGCCGAGAGGGTGGAGAGCGAGAAGATCCGGCGGAGCCCCGCCAGCGGACTGATGCGGTGAAGCGTGGGAGCGACCCGTGACAACTGCCACGCGGAGCCATCGAGCAGGAATCGCACCGTGAGGCCGATCGCGCCGGCGACTGCCACCAGGGCCACGGTTGGCAGAAGCAAGGCGGCCGGCAGGAGCAGATCGAGCTGCGGCTCCCCAGGCTCCGCCAGGGCCGTCAGCGAATTCCGCATCACAGTCGTCGCCGCAGGAAACGTGGCTTGTGCCCAGGCGGGCAGCAGCAGGATCGTGGTGGCCATCGTGGCCACCCATGCAGGGAGCGACGCCATGGGCATCACGCCCTGCCGGCGGGCCTGTTCACGTCGGCGTGGCGTGGCGGGAATCGTGCGTTGGGCGGCATCGCTCATCGGATCACCTCCCGCCAAAGCAGGTGTCGAGAGACTGGAGCATCAGAGCTGCACTGCCGCCGGCCCAGGCTTCGGCACCCAGCCACACGCTGGCCAGCAGCACGACCGCAGCGAGCCCCTGCAAGAGGCCCGCCCCAGGGGCGAAGGGGATTGTTCGCAGGCAAATCGCGCTGGCGAGGTGAAAGGCGATCACCGCCACCAGTGCGGGCATGGCGAGCATGGCGGCCAACGCGAACGCCACCGCCGGCGTGGTCAACGCAAGCGTCACGAGCCAGTCTGGCGCTGGCCCCGCAAACGCCGATCCGATGGGCACATGGCGGATGCTGTCGACCAGTCCCGCCACCACGGCCAGTTGCCCGCCCGCCGTGAAGAAGGCGGCGAGCCCCACCCACCATGCCAGCCTTGCAATGCCGGTGGACTGGCTGTCGCTGGAAGGATCGAAGTCGTCGGCCCAGGAGAGCCCCGAGACACTGCCGAGGATTCCGCCGGCCCAGGCGGTGGCGGCGAGCACGGCTGCCGCGGCCGTGCCCATCGCGAGCCCAACAAACGCCTCCCCTGCCAGCACCGGAAGCAGCGGACCGATCGGGGGTGCTGATCCCGCGTGCTGCATGGCCAGCGCCATCGGCACCGCCGCCACGGCCAGAACAAAGGCCAGCGCCAGCCGAATCACGACCGACGCGCCGGGCAGAATCGGCAGCGTGCCTGTGACCACGGCGGCCGCGATGCGGGCGCAGACCCCCGCCACCACGATCGCCTCCGGCGGCCACGCTCCGGGCACCACCAATGGGGCCATGATCACTCTCCCCGAGGCTCACTGTCCGTGGAAAAAGTCATCCAGGCACTTTCTCCACGTGCAAAACGTCCGTTGTGTGCGGGTGCTACACACCCGGAACCGCATCGTGCGGTTCAAAAAGCAGTTTGTTCACAGCCTGCTAAGGTGTCGCCACGGTGCGAAACAGATCGACCATGCGCTCCACCATCCAGGGCATCGCGAGGACCAGCATTGCCGCCATGGCCACCAGCCTGGGCACGAGGCCGACCAGTGGCTCGTGGATACCGGTGGCAGCCTGGAGCAGTCCAGTGATCGCGGCCACAGCGAAGCCCACCAGCAGCACCGGGGCAATCACCAGCAGTCCCGAAAGGATCGCCTGCCGCACGAGCTCCACGAGGTCGCCGTCGGTCATGTCGCTCTCTTCATGTGTCGTTGTGGGGAAACTCGCTCGAGTGAAATTCGCTGGCTGCCACACACGACCTGCGGAGCGGTCGTTGCTCAAAGGCGTGTGGGCGGTCACGTGGCCGTGTTTCGCACTCCATCGAGCAACGACCGCACCACCAGCGTCCAGCCGTCGGCGGCCACGAATACCATGAGCTTGAGCGGCAGCGACACGAGCGTCGGGGGCAGCATCACCAGGCCCGTCGAAACCACGAGCGTCGCCACAAGCACATCGAGCACAAGAAAGGGCAGGAGCAGCCGAAAGCCGATCGCGAAGGCGGTTTTCAATTCGCTGACCAGGAAGGCGGGCAACAGTGTCTCTACCGGAACGTCGTCGTAGGTTGTGACCTGCCGTGGCGCGGACGGGTGACGGGACAGAAAAAAGAGCATCGTCTCGCGGTTTCCGGAGTGTTCGATCTGCGTGGCCATCCAGCGACGCACGGGCAGCGTGCCCTGGTCGTACGCCGCGGCCAGTTCGATCCGCCCTGCTTGATAGGGCTCGACGCCGTCGCGGTAGGCGGCGGTCCAGACGGGCCACATGACCAATGCGGAGAGGAACAGGGCCAGGGAGGTCAGGATCTGATTGGAGGGCAGGTTTGGCGTGCCCAGTCCCTGCCGCACCAACGCCAGCACGATTGACATCCGCACAAAGCAGGTGGTCATCAGCAGCACGGCTGGCGCGAGGCTGGCCACACCGAACATGACCGCGGCGGAGAGCGTGGCATCGAGTGACCGCGTGCCGAGCAATCGGGTGACCGCGTTTGAAACGGCTGCAACACTGCCGCCGTCGGCTCCTGCGACCGCAATGGGCGCGACGGGCACGACGGCCGCCGGTGCCGCCTCCAAGATCGTGGCGACGGGCTGGCTGGCGGTCGGCGGCGTCGATGTCTCACCGGCGCACGCTGGTGAAGAGCCATGCATCGCACTCATCGCCAGCAGGATCAGAATGACCGGCATGAACGCAGTCGGCGACTGCCGCCGGCTGTGCAAAGGAGTGCGGTCGATCATGCCGCCTCCCCGTCGGATCGCAGCGATTGCGGCAACGGGGTGCGCGGCGCGTTGCCTGGGCGTGGCGAGAACGGTCGGATCGGCGGATGCACGCCACGGCAGGCGGCGGCAATGCAGGCGGTGGCCTGCGGATCGGAGAGCTCCGCGAGGGTGTGGCATCCCGCCGCCGACACGCCCACCAGCAGTGTCTTTGGGCCGAAACGGACGATTCGCACGGCGTGCTGTCCGCCGAGCGATCCCTCGCCGAGCACCTCGAAGACATCGGGAGGCAGCAGCGTGGTCCGCCGCTTCGACAGCACCGTTGCGGCGGCGACGGCAGCGAAGGCCGCGGCAATGGCAGCCAACAGTTTCCAGTCGGAGAGCTTGCCCGCCATACCGGCAGAGACAGTCGGGCCAGTGGCTCCACCCGCGGTTGGGCCACCGGTGCGCACGTCGAGCGGCAGGGCTTGGAGCGGCTGTGGCGCGCGGCTGGCCGCCGTGAGGGGCGGGGCGAGAGCAGATCTGGTCTGAAGTGTGGCGGACTGGAGCCGTTGCGTGGGGATCGGTGGCTCTGGCAGAACCGCCTCGGGCAGAGGGGCAATGGCAGGCAATGGAGCGGGGACATCCGCCCGTACCGAAGCACTGGAGAGAACGATGGCCAGGATGAAGACTGCAGCACGGCCGATGCCCGCGCCGCCGCTGCCGCCCATCGGCTCAGCATCGTCCTGGGCATCAGAACCCGACCAGTCGATTCGGGGTTGCCGCACTCGTCGCCGTGCCAGATCTCCGTGGATCGGGTGGTTGTGGCGGCTCCCGGACCACCAGAGGAATCCTGCCAATAGCCCGACGCACACGCTCATCCCCGCCAGCCAGACCGGCTGCGGGATGTCTGCAAAGCGTCCGGCCACAACCGCGGCGAGGAGGTCTGCGGGCTGGTGGAGCGGTGCTGCCGAGGCCCCAGAGGCGGCCGCAGGAACGGCCACGGCGGCCGCACGAGAGACAGCCGTCGGTTCACGACGGGCCCCCAATGCCTGGGCGACCGGGAAGCTCGTGACGATGACCTGCCGCTGCGTCGGATCGCGGGTGGCCGGCAGCAGTGCCAGCACGTGGCGGCGGATGCGATCGATCTCCTGCTGCTCAATCGCCAGCGGCTGCAATGCGGGCTGGCCGGCGCGTTCGAGGGCCGCACGGCAGGCAGACTGAAAATAAGCGTCGGGAATGGCGATCGAGACGAGGATCGCTTCGGGGCCATCGGCGGCTGCCGTCCGGGCCGCCGGTGGCTGCAACACTGCGGGCGGAGCTGAGACGACGGCAATGGTGGGCCGCGTGCCGATTTCGGCGGGCGCGTTGGCGGCAGCGAGCTGCTGGGGCGGCTCCGGTGCCCGTGGATCAGGTTCGACCGGCACCGGTGGCACTGGAGTTGCCGCGGCCACTGCCGGGACAAAATCGATCGACACGTCCACCGTGGCGCCTTTCACGAAAGCGATCGACTGCCGTACCTTCGTTGCCAGATGATGCTCGTGCGCGATCTTCCTGGCCAGTGCGGGATCAGCAGCGGCGATGGCCGCCGCCTCGCGGTCGGTGTCGGCGTCGAGTGGACCGGCGTAGACACGGCCGCTCCGCAGGTCGGTGACCGCCACGCGTTCCGGAGAGAGGCCGGCGATCGAGGCGCTCACCAGCACGCGGATGGCCAGCACGCGGACAGGGTCCATCTCCATGTCGGGCTGGGTGCGCACATTCACGCTGGCGGTCTTCGCCGGTCCGCCGCCCTCGAGGCCCGGCCGGTTCTCGGTGTCGTACAGCACCGCGGCTCGTTCGATGCCCGGCATCGAGCAGATCACAAGCGACAGTTCCTCCTGCGTCGCCACCCGCAGGAGTTCGCTCTGCACCGCCCTGCTCTGCCAGGGGCTATTTTTTTCCAGGGCGCGGCGGAGACTGCCGCCGAATTCGCGAGGCAGTGCCTCGGCATCGACCAGCGCCCGCATGTAGGCGCTCTGACGGCTACGCGGCACCCAAACGCGACCGCCGTCGGTGCGGTGGTCGCTGAGCTGGGCCCGATCGAATGCGGCCTCCATGATCGCCATCTCGGACGACGGCAGGGCCATGCCCGCAAGCAGTTCGACCTCTTCGCTGCTCGGCCGATCGCGGAGCAGCCAGGCTGCCCACCCGATCGACACGGCCACGAGGCCCAAGGCGATCATCTGCGCTGGTGTGACCAGCGGCAGGCGATCGCGAAACACTGGCGAGGGTTGCTGTGCGTCCATGCACTGGCCTTCGTGACGGCGGAGTTGTGGGAGGAGTGTTTCCGGAGCGGAGAGCACGGAGTGCTATCGTTCCAGAGGAATAACGGTGCGGAGATGATGAGGGAGAATCAGACCGCGATCAGGCGGCCAGCCGCTGGGACTGCCGCGACGGGAGGCGGAGCGTGATGGCCACGCCCCCTTCGGGGCAGTTGGCGGCGCGGAGCGAGCCTCCCAGACGGGCCACGGCGGCCCGCACTGCTGCGAGCGCCAAGCCGGCGCCCTCAGGGAGGGATGTAACCTGAAAATCGTCGCCTTCAGGTCGATTGTCTGCGTCGCACAGCCATCTCCGAACGGCGTCGGAAAGCCCTGCTCCGGAGTCGGCCACTTCGATCTCGATGGCGTCTCCCAGATCCACGCTGGTGACCACCACCTCGCGCAGTGACGGCACCTCGCGGCCGGGATCCGGCTGGGCAGCCGACTCGAAAGCGCGCCGAACGAGTGGTTCCAACGCACGGCGGACGAGCACCGGATCAGCCTGGATGGCCTGATCCACGGGCACGTCAATCATCGCCGTCAGTGGCGGCCGGCCCTGGTCGCGACGCATGCGCGTACACTCCGCAAAGAGCGAGGCGAGCAGGCCGTGAGGAGACACGCTCTGGCCGCCGGCAGTGGCACGTTGATGGCGGACGGGGAGCATCATGCGAAGCCCTTCGGCGAGGCGGGGATTTATGAGGCAGAGAGGGAATGAACCGCGGCGGGCGTGCCGCAGACCTCGTCCATGATCCAGCGATTGACATCGACCAAAACCGACCGGGAGAGATCGTTGTCGCCTGGATAGATCCGCATGGCCAACGAGGCCCCTGCGGCATGGAAAAGGCGGAGCATACGGTCCGTCTGAGCCGCCTGCGCCAGCACGTTTTCTCGCTGGCAGCAGAACAGCATGGGGAGGCGACGAACGTCGGCCAACTGCGAGAAGAGGGCTTCATCCAGCGGGAATGAGCCGCCCAAAGAGATGACCCCGGCAAACTCGCGGGGATGCCGGCAGGCGATCCGAAACGCATCCGATCCGCCAGCCTGATGACCCACCAGGAATATCCGTCGTTGATGGATCGCGATCCTGTCGGAGACCCGTTCGATCGTCCTCCAGACGGCCTCGTCGAGACTGAGGCCGCGGTCCTTGTCGCCGGAAAGAACCGGCTGCACTGCGACGAAGTTGCGGAGGCTCACCTGCTTCATCACCCTGCCGAGGTCGAAGCCTCGGCGGATGGGAGCCTCGCTGGAATCGGAAGCTCCCGCAGCATCGCAGGCCTCGGTGAGATTCGGCAGCCAGATGAGGAGCGGGTAGTCGTAGCCGGGCTCGTGCCCGAGCGGCGTGAAGAGTCGGTCGTCGCCGAGCCAGTCGCAGGCGTGGTGGGCCTGTCGGAATGCTTCCGGGCCGGCAGCCACCCTGCGGCGTTGACGGCTGCCCCGCGGGGTTCGTTTCGGCAGGCGACTGCTCATCGGATACCTCGGAAGCTGGTGATGGGACTCATGGCAGCTGGGCAAAATCCCTGCTGCCCCATGGTGTCTCCAGGCGTAGCGGTTTGTAGCCGAACATCCCCTGTCCAGCAACGGCAGGATCGCTCCGCGCCGCCACGGCCGCAGGTGGGGTAAGTCGGGCAAGCAGCGAAGGTGGCGGGGCCCATTCCAGCACTGTTGCCAGGCCGGAATCCCCTCTGATCATGCCTGCTTGTAGCCGGTGAGCCGATCCATCACGCCCACCAATTCCTTCACGGCAGCGATGCTCTTGTCGAGTGCGGCCCGTTCATCGGCGAGCAGGTTGAGCTCGATGATGCGTTCCACGCCGCGGCTACCGAGCACGACCGGGACCCCCACGAAGTAGCCGCCGACGCCGTATTCCTTGTCGCAATACGCTGCGCAGGGAACGAGCCGCTTCTTGTCCCGTACCACGGCCTCCACCATCTGTGTCGTGGCCGCCGCGGGGGCGTAGTAGGCGCTGCCGGTCTTGAGGAGGCTGACAATCTCGGCGCCGCCATTCCTCGCCCGCGTGACGATCGCGTCGAGCCTGTCGGGAGTGATCAGCTGCGTGACAGGGATGCCACCCACGCTCGTGCAGCTTGGGATCGGCACCATCGTGTCGCCGTGGCCGCCGAGCAGCATCGCGGAGATGTCCTCGACGCTCACGCCCAGTTCCAACGCGAGAAAAGCGCGAAACCGGGCTGTGTCGAGGATGCCCGCCTGACCCACCACGCGGGCCGGCGGAAAGCCGGTCACCTGGAACGTCCGCTGCACCATCGCATCGAGCGGATTGCTGACGACGATGACGACCGCCTGCGGGCTTGAGTCACGAATCTGCGCCGCGACATCGCCCACAATCTTCGCATTGGTCGAGAGCAGGTCGTCGCGACTCATGCCAGGCTTCCGGGCGATGCCGGCCGTGACCACGACAACGTCGCTGTCGGCAGTATCAGCCCAGTTGGTGGTGCCGGTCAGCCGAGCATCGAAGCCGACGATCGGCGAGGCCTGGAACAGGTCGAGCGCCTTGCCTGCCGGCATCCCCTCGGTGGCCGGAATGTCGAGAAGCACCACATCGCCGAGCTCGGCACTGGCACACCAATGGGCCGTGGTCGCGCCGACGTTGCCGGCGCCGATGATCGAGATTTTTGCTCGTCGCATGATCGTGTGGTCCCTGCCGTGGGTGTGCATTTCTGAGTGTTGGGGAGACGAGGAATCCAAAGTTGTCGCGGCCGCATTCAGCGGCGGCAAGGCCCTCGCGAAAACAACGGGAAAGTCGGGTGCGTGGAAACCCGGCCTACGGCAGCTCGATGCGATCCGGCATGGCGCTGCGAGCTTGGCGATCCCGGCGGCGGGAGTCGCGGGCATACGACCACGCGGCCACGGCAATAGCCAGGCCGACAAAGGCGGCGATCGAGAGAAACACCCAGCCCAGCGTGTTCATCTCCCTCGTCGGGTTTGGCGCGGGCAGCCATGTGGCCTGCCTGCCGATCAGCAGGGCAGTCTCCTGCCGCTCCCCCTTCTGTACCTGATCTCCCTGCGAGGAGGAGATCCGCACATCCGGCAGCGGATAGCCGTAGCGCTTCAAAGCAAACCCCGACACTCGCACGCGTTCGCCGATCTCGGCACCCGTCGGCATCTCGGTCGGCAGCGTGAGCACGCAGCACACGACGGGAAAATCCTCCTGCAGCCGGTCGTTGATCTTGATCAGCGGAGTGGGCACGAAGACGAACAGTTCCCAGTAGTGATCTGTGCCGAGCCGAAGCCTCCGAACCGGATCGTCGATCTCGATGCGTGTGGCCCGCCGAGCCACGCCTTGCAGCGTGAACGGGTCGCCCCGATGCTTCTCAAACCATTCCTGCGACGGGTCGATGAGCGGCACGATATCGCCCGGCGGCCCGGCCGCCGAATCGATGCCCGCCTGTGTGGCCCGGCTCGCGGCGGCCAGCATGGAGTAGAAAGCCTCGGTGTCACCGGCGACGAGCTTTTGGCCATCGACTACGGAGTCGAACAGCCCGTAATCCATTCCCAGCGATCCCAGAGGCGTCGGTGGAAACCAGGACACATGCGTGGCTGCGATCAGGAGTGCGGCGCGGGGGCCGCCTGCGTCGGGGCCGGCTCCCTCCGAGAGCGGCAGGCCGACAGCGGCTGCCGGTTCGTCGATCGCCTTTCCGCGAGGCCAGGCCCGCGGCACCCGATCGGTGAGAACGTCGACGATCAGCCCTCCATCCGCGACGATTCGCACAAGGTCGAGTTGCGGTCGGCCGGCGAGTTCGGCCTGTTCGGCCGACAGCGGCACCTCCGCGACAATGATCGCGCGGCCGTCGACCCGCACCCACTGATCCTGCACTCGCTGCGAGGGGGCGAGGGAGCCTGCCGTCGCTGCGTCGGCCTGCCATTGGCTGGCGAGATTGGCCGGCACGCGCGCCAGCCGTGCGAGAACTCGCAGGGCGACGTCTTGTTTGGCGGCGGTCCAGTCCGACGGCTCTTCGAGCACGGCGCGGGAGATCCGATCGATTTTCCAGGTGGTGAGATAATCGCCAAATGTCTGGGCTGCGGCCGGGCCTTCTAGAGCAGGCTGTGCCAGGCTCGACGCCGTCATCAGCAGTGCGAGGCACAGCGCCGCCGGCGGGCATCGCCACGGGGTGTGGGGGTAGAACGGCGACGTTGTGACGGTCTTCATCAGGTTGGCTCCTTTGCGGGGCTCTGTGTCGGCGAGTGTTCCGAATCCGCCAACCGACGCAGCGACTCTTCAGTGGAGAAGATCTCGACGTTCGACAGGGCGGCGGACAGGTCAGTTGGTGGCGGCTCGTGCGGCCGGGCCGGGGCACGGTCGGCGGCCCGGATTCCCAGGAGCGTGAGCAGCACGACCGCCGCCATCGTAACGAGTGCGACGGTACCGATCGAGTTGCCCTGCGGGGCGGCAACCGGGCGCGGCTTCCAGGCCGGTTCTAGGGCCATGACGAGCGGCGCGATCCGGATCGTGTCGGTCGCGGCGTAGGCCCACCGCTTGAAGAAATACCCAACCACCTCGACTGACTCGTCTATCTTCATGCCGGTGGGCATGCGGGCAGGAAGCCGCAGGAAATAGACAACGATCGGCGAGGCGGGCCCGCCCTCCGGCTCCAGCCAGCCCTGCCAGTAGTCGCGGATGTCGTATTGGTTGGGCGGTGCAGACATCTTCTCGAGCCGGTGCAGCGTGCCTCGAAAACGCACGAGCCGGCCGCGGAAAGTCAGTGGCTGCCCATACAACTCCCCGAAGCTGACTCGCCGCGCAGGCGAGTTAAGCAGGCTTTTCATCTCGGAGGATCGCAGGGTCATCCAGATCTGAAACCACGCCTCTTCGTCGGTCGCACGAAACATGGAGTCGTCTCGCACCCGGGCCAGTGCCTCTGACGTGGCGCCGCACTCATCGGCTGCGGCTGCCGGCAGTGTTGGCTCCGTTTCGATCATCACGGCATCAGCGACGGCTGGATCGACAGGCACCTCCATCACCGTCGTGTCGACCTGTGGTCGATCCGCGGCCGGCGGAGAAGCCTGCCATGTCCGCTCGATCCATCCCAACAGCAGGAGCACCACCATGGCCGGCGGCATGAACAGCCAGAAAACGCGCCGCTGCTCGGATCTGACAAGATAGTTTCGAGGCCGCTTCCGCCTCGACCGCAGCGGCAGCTCCTCGGCGGCCGGCGTCTGCGGCACAGGCCACTGCTCCGCTGCTGGCAGGCGTGTGGTCACGCTTGCGGAGAGTCGCTCGGATGGCGAAACGCCTGTCCGGAAGGCTGGTGATGGGCGGTGTCAGAGTCCGACAATCCCTCACGCTTCTGCCGCTGCATCTCCCGCCAGACATAGGCTCCGAATGAACAGATCAGCGTGCAGGGCATCGCGAGCATGATGAGGATGCTGTAGAAGTAGCCGCGAGCGAGGTTCAGCCCCTCGGGATCGGCCGTGTTGACCGCATCCTTGCAGTTGGGACAGCCCATGGCGTCCGACGCCACCAGCACGCAGGCCGTGGCCACGATCACGAACACCAAGCTGCCCGAAGAGGGCCGTTTCGGGCGAGGGGGAATTGGGCATGTCATGGCACAGTTTTCCAGAGCGGTTTGCAGAACGGCGGTGAGGGGCGTGTGCGGTGTCAGGGAAGGCTCAATGCCGTGGAGCATCAGACAGGAGCCCCTATTCCCGGCTCATGCATGATAGGCGGTGGCGAGCCGCCGGGGTAGAAGTGATAGAGCATCAAGTAGATCACGACGCCGGTGACCGAGACATAGAGCCAGATCGGCATCGCGATTTTCCCCAGCCGCCGGTGGGCCGTCCACCGGCCTTGTGCGGCGAGCACGAACATCGCGATCGCCAGCACTGGTACCGTCACGGCCAGCAGGATGTGCGAGATCAGAATGGTGAAGTAAGCCACTCGGACCACCCCCTGCCCCGTAAACGGCACGTGGCCGACGATGGCGTGATAGGTGAGGTAGCAGGCCAGGAAAAGCGTCGAAACCGCGAAGGCTGCGATCATCGTCGCCCGGTGTGCCCGCCAGTTGCCCCGGCGGATGAATATCCAGCCGGCCGCCAGGAGCACGGTGGCGACCGAGTTTAGAAAAGCATTGATGCCGGGCAGCCAGTGGGCGGCGAGTTCGAGGCTCATGGCACGGTTACCGGCGCCGGATCGGCTGGGTGATCCACGGGCAGAGGTTCCGCGAGCACCTCGCGGATCAGTTTTTCGAGAACGGCGACCCGATCCGGCTGCAGCAGGTGGTAGCTGCCCCGCAACCGGCCCAGCCGGTCGAAGACAACGCCCCGCTCCGAGTGCACGCCCACCTCGGCTGGCAGCAAGAACGTGCCGTTGGCGATCGCCTTGATGTTTGCCATGTCACCGGTGAGAAACTTCCATCGGGCCGGATCGGCCTTGAAGCGATCGGCATACTGCCGCAACGATTCTGGGGTGTCGTTGTCAGGGTCGCAGGTGACGCTCACGACCATGAAATCAGGGTCGGGAATGTGTTGCAGGATGTCGGCGAGCGCCTGGTTCTCGCGAAAGCAGGGGCCGGGACAGTTGGCGAAAAAGACACTCGCCAGCCAGACCTTGCCGCGGAGCGACGTCGAGTCGAACACCGTTCCGCTCCGCTCAGTGAGCGTGAACGGTGCGGCGACGGCACCGGGCGGCATCCGGTCGGGGGCCGGCAGCGGAGGTTCCTCGCGGCGACTGTGTGCTATGGGGCCGCCCGAGGAGGGCTGGTCCGTCGGCGCACAGCCCAAGCCCGTCACCGACAGCACGATGCACGCGGCAAGCAACGCTCGCGACAGCAGGGGCAGGATGATGTGGGTGTGGGGCATAGGGGGAAAGCTGCGTCGGCCGAGGATCTAGTGCGCCGCCGGCTCGGCCAGAGGCTTCGATTCCGATGCGTGTTCCAAGAGTCGCACGTCGGAGGCCCGCGGCATGTAGAGGGCACGCTCCTGCGACACCATTCGATTCCTCATTCCGATATCCGGCACCAGCATGAGCGCAAGGAAGATCGCCATCATGGCGGCAGGGATCGTGAGCACGTACTTCCAGTTGGCCTCCCAGAAGACGTGCATGAAGAACAGCACAACCAGCAGCGCTTTTGTGCACGACACCGCCATCATGAATGCCCAGCCCACGTGGGGCTGATCTCGCCACGGCCAGACCGATGAATAGGTGAGAAATGACATCGTCGTCAGCACGCACAACGCGAGAAAGACGAGCAGATACTTGCCGATGCCGCCATGGCCATCATGACCGCCATGGCCGGCGTCATCGTGGGCATGGAGCGCGCGGTCGTCGGCCGACTCGCCCTCCCGTGTGATGGGGCCGTGACTGGCATGGTCGGAAGTCGGGCTGGAATCGCTCATGGGAAAGCCTCGTTCGGCCCTGGAGTGGGCTGGTCGTAATCAGGACGGCGTCATCAGAAAAGATAGAGAAGCGGAAATAGGAAGATCCACACCAAGTCGACGAAATGCCAGTAGAGTCCGGCATTCTCGATCTTGCCGGCATCCTTGGGGCCGAGTTTGTAGAGCAGCAGGATCGAGAACACGATCAGGCCCACCAGCACGTGGACGGCGTGAAAGCCGGTGAGCAGAAAATAGGTGCTGGCCCACATGGTTCCGCCGGGAATAACGGCAGGCAGTCGGAGCCAGGGAAAGATGTCGTTGAGGCCGCTGGCGTGGCCGCCATGACCAGATTCCCCGCCAGCATGATCCCCTGCAGGCCCGTCGGTTGGCAGCGGCATCACCTGATCGGCCACCACGGCCATGTCAAAAGCCTGCTGTTCGGGACTGGCCACCATCTTGCGAACCTGCTGGAGGCGTGTGCGGGCCGATGCCTGCTCCGCCGTGAGCGTGTCGGCAGGCGCGTCGTCGAGTTCCTTCAGTTTGTCGATGATGGCCGGCTCGCCGAGCCGGGCCCGTACCGCTGAGCCGTAGTAGAGGTCGGGCTTGTCATGGATCAGGCCGTGCGGCATCTGCGGGTAGATGCCGTGGGAAAACTTCGCCTGATACTCGTAGCCTTTCACGCCGAGGAAGAGCATTCCCAGCAGCAGCGTGAGCACCATCCAGATCTTGGCCAGGCCTGATCTGTTGGCCCGTGCGGCCTCGAGCGCCAGCACGATCGTCACGCTGGAGCAGATGAGGACGAATGTGTTGAACGCGCCGATGGGCTCGCTCAGGTGGACATGATGGGGCTTGGGCCAGACCGGGGCACCGAATCGCAGCACCACATAGCTGCCCAGCAATCCCGCGAAGAACATGATCTCGGTGGAGAGAAACAGCCACATGATCAGCTTGCCGCGGGTGAGCGGCAGGCCGGGTTGGTATTGCAGAACGGGGCCGTGGTGGCCGTGATCGCCGGAGTGTTGATCATGGCCACCGGAGTGGGCTTCGTGGCCGTTGGGAACTGGGAATGCTGAGGCACTCATGAGCGGGTTGTTTTCGCGAGGGTGACGGGCAGAAAACAGGATGAATCAGGATGAATCAGGTGGGCAGACCAAACAGCACGGTGGCCGTGAGCAGCGCCAGAAGCGTGCCCAACGACGTCAACAGCAGGGTGCGGGCGGAGGCGTCGTCACGCCGCACGGCAAAGGCCACGGCGGCCGCAGCATACGCGATTGAGGCGATCACCGCCGCGAAAAACAGCCGAATGCTGCCGGATGGAACGGCCAGCACGAGGCTCACGGGCACCATCGCCAACGCCGCGGCCAGCGACTGTCCGGCCGCGCGGAGGCCGCTGGGATCATCGACGGTGAGCATGCGCATGCCAGCCAGTGCGTACTGGCGGCGGTAGAGCCAGGCGATCGCCATGAAGTGCGGAAACTGCCAGAGGTAGAGGACCGTGCCCAGCGCGGCGACGGCAAGCGCTCCGGAGGCATCGCCGGCCGCCAGCCGGGCCGGACCGCCGGCCGCCAGCCAGCCGATCGCCACAGGCAGGGCCCCGGCCACTGCACCCACGGCCGTATTCAGCGGCGACATCATTTTCATGGGCGTGTACACGACCACATACAACAGCCAGGTGGCTGCGGCGGCTGCGGCCGGCTGCCAGCCCGAGGCGAACGTGATAATCAGGACCCCCGCGACCGCCAGAGCGGTCGTCAGCATGGATGCTGCTGGAATGCTCAGCCGTCCGGTGGCGATCGGCCGCTGTACTGTCCGCGGCATGAGTCGGTCGGTCGCGCGTTCGATGATCTGGTTGGCGATGCTGGAACTGGCCGCAACCAGCAACGTTCCCAGCAGCAACGCAGCCAGGGCCGTGCCGTCGAAGCCCCGACCGGCAGTCAGCCACACGGAGGCCACGACGGTTGCCAGCACCATCAGCGCAATCCGCGGTCTGGTGAGCCGGGAGATGTCGGAGATCACGGTTGCCAATGCTCCGGCTGACTCCCGCTGGGCGTCATTCGCCACGCCGCTCACGGAGGCACCGGCATGCGACGGGGCAAAGGCGTGTGTCGGAGGTGTCATGCGAATGCCCTCGTGGGCGGATGATCGGACGGGCGTGGAACGGCCGGGCGCGTCAGTGGCCGTGGTGTGGAAGTTGGCGACAGACCACCGCTGAGGATCGCAAGCACGACCGACGCTCCCAGGATCAGCATGCCCAGCACCACGTGGCCGGTGACGACCGTGGCTCCCCACAGGCTGCGGGCCAGGATCGGCTCCGAGAATGTCCACGATGCAGGGAGCCATCCCGATGGCAGGCCCCAGCTCACGACCCAGGCGGCACAGCCCAGGGCCACCTGGCAGCCCACGAGCAACAGGATTCCAAGCGACCAACGGCGGGCCGGGGGGTTTTCCGAACGAGAGTAGAACACGGCCCCTGTTGCCAAGCCCGCCACGACAGCCGCGCCGATCAGGTGAAACGCCACGAGCCAGTGGAATGTTGCGGGCTCCACGGCGGCATC
>Ga0209829_10002130_pt1 | contig 15285 bp, 10 predicted proteins | sample C_140205_EF_Meta_FD_187311 | JGI IMG/M metagenome (GOLD analysis project Ga0209829, IMG submission 187311) | Freshwater microbial communities from Lake Croche, Canada to study carbon cycling - C_140205_EF_MetaG (SPAdes) (version 2) | ecosystem: Environmental > Aquatic > Freshwater > Lake...
CGCAGGCATCCGTGGATCATCCTAAAAGCTAACCATGACGACAAACAACGAAAGCGGTGAGGTCAGCCTCAGCCGGCGCCAGTTTGTGAAGACTGTCTCCGCAACCGGAGTCGGCTTGGCAGTCGCGAGTAGGAGCCCGATTTTTGGCGCTGCAGCGGCCTCCCCCGTGCGCAAGCGCTACGCCATTGTGGGGGTTGGCGCGCGGCGCCTGATCTACCAGGATGCGATGGAGAAGACCTATCGCGATCACATCCAGCTGGTCGGCTTCTGCGACACTAACCCCGGGCGCCTAGCCGAGGCGCAGCGGCGCTCCGAGCGCAATGGAGCCACCCCTCCCAAGGCCTATATCGCAGCCGACTTTGAGCGGATGCTCTCCGAGCAAAAACCGGACATCGTCCTCGTCACCACGCCCGATGCGACGCACGATAAATACATCGTCAGCGCGATGGAACTCGGCTGCGATGTGGTGAGCGAGAAGCCGCTATCGACTACCGCAAAAAAGTGCCAGAGAATCTTGGATGCCAAGAAGCGGACCGGGCGGAACTGCCGAGTGATATTCAACTCGCGATACATCCCACCGAGGAGCCAGGTCAAATCGATCCTCATGTCGGGGGAGGTCGGTGACGTGTTGTCAGTCGATTTTCATTGGATGCTCGATTTGCAGCACGGCGCCGACTACTTCCGCCGTTGGCACAGCCACAAGGTCAACTCGGGCGGCTTGATGGTGCACAAGGCGACCCATCACTTCGACTTGATGAACTGGTGGCTGGGCGACGTGCCGCGCACGGTTTATGCGACGGGCAAGCGGGAGTTCTACACACCCAGCGTGGCAAAACGACTGGGGCTCTCAGGGTCCCACGAACGCTGCCTGACCTGCCCAGAGAAGGACAAATGCTCGTTCTCGATCGATATCGCGATCGAACCACTGAAGTCGCTGTACCTCGATCACGAGAAACACGACGGCTATATCCGGGACCGCTGCATTTTCCGCCCGGATATCGATATCGAAGATACAATGAATGTGTTGGTCACCTACGAGAGCGGCGTGCCCATGACCTACAGCCTCAATGCATTTGCTGCGTGGGAGGGTTATAACGTCGTTTTTAATGGGAGCAAGGGCCGGCTCGAGCACTCGTTTGTCTATGGCCGCGGAGGATTGGAAGACCAGGTTAAGACGCGGTTTCTCCCGTTGCGCGGCAAGCCTAAGGAGTTCACCCCTTGGGTGGTCGAAGGCGCCCAGACTGGCGTCGATCAAGATATGGTTAAGGATCTACTCTCGCCGCATCCGCCCGCCGATCCATACCTGCGGGCCGCAGACGAGCGAGCCGGAGCGGCCTCCTGCCTCATCGGAATCGCGGCCAACCGCTGTTTCGAGACGGGACTGCCCGTGAAAATTTCCGATCTCGTCACGGGCCTGACGCGTCCACCGTTTCCGCCGGTGCCGCCCCAGAGCGGTCCTATTGCCATGCCGCCGCGCGCGCGTGCAGGCGGGGGCTGAGCGCCGCCGCCGCGAACCATTTCCCGCCTCCCCCCGCCCCTACCCCCTGCACGAAATCTATGACAACCCAGTGTTTTACCCCCCCCATGATTATCCGCCTGCTCCTATCCCTTTTTACCCTGCTATTTGGCGGTGTCGCCAGTGCCCAAACCTCCACTGCCGGTAGCATTACCGGCCGCGTCTTTGCTCCCAGCACTGGAGAGTATCTGGAGCGGGCGCGGATCAGCCTCGAAGGCAGCGGCCGCGAGGCATTCACGGATACGCTAGGTCGGTACACTTTTTATGATGTACCTGCCGGGGCGGTGAGCGTGAAGGCCTTTTTTACAGGCATGAACGCGCAAACAGTCACCGTGCGCGTCGCGCCAGGCACGGTAGCCCAGCAAGATTTCGACCTTGTCGGCTTCCGCCAAAAGCCGTCCGGCGGTGAAACGGTCAAACTCTCGGAATTCGTCGTTTCAACCAAACAGCAGATGGACGGCGCCGCCATCGCGATCAACGAACAGCGCTTCGCCTCTAACATCAAAAACGTGATTGCCGCCGATGAATTCGGTCCGGTGGCCGACGGTAACATCGGCGAGCTCCTAAAGTTTGTACCCGGCGTGACCCTAGACTACATTGACGGTGCGCCGATGGGCATCTCGATGAGCGGCGTGCCTGCCGACAACGTGCCGGTGATGATGGACGGCTTCAACCTAGCGAGCGCGCAAAATGCGACCAACCGCAAGGTCGAGCTCGTGAACATCTCGACCAGCACGCTTTCCCGTATCGAAGTTTCGTACACTCCGACACCGGAGTCGCCTGGTATGTCGCTGGCCGGTTCCGTGAATCTCGTCCCGCGTAGCGCCTTCGAACGTTCGACGCCAGCATTCACCAGTACCGCCTACCTCCTCGGCCGCTCAAGCGAGTTAGATTTCAACAAGACGCCGGGCCCCGGCTTGAAATCCATGCGCAAGATTACCCCGGGCTTTGACTTCTCCTACATTGCGCCGGTGAATAAAAAATTCGGCTTCACTCTTTCCGGCGGCACGTCGACCCAATACCAGCCGACCTACCGTGTCTCGCGCACTTGGCGGGGCACCGGCACGGCGACCACGGGTGACGCGTTTCCCGACACAACCTCGGACCGTCCTTATATGACGAGCTTTGCGGTCGAAGACAGCCCGTTCATGGCCACCCGCTCCGCGGGGGCCGCGACGGTGGATTACAAGCTGAGCGATCATGACCGTATTTCGGTTTCAGTGCAGAGCACCTACTTCGCGATGGTGTTCAATAAACGCCGGACCACCTACACGATTGACCGCGTGCAGCCAGGTGGCTTCGGCCCGACCTTCACCCAAAGCACGGTGGGTGGCGGTACTATCACCATTGATAATAACGGTGACATCGACCGGATCGGCAAGTCCTACATGCCCTCCTTGCGCTACTGGCACACCGGACCGATCTGGAAGGCGGACGTGGGCTTAGCCTATTCTTACTCGGACAATTTTATCACCAATCAGGCTCCGCACACCGCCGGTTATTTCAGTACCGCCACCGCTACGCGGACCGGCGTGACCCTGCGATTCGACGGTATCGCCGAGGTGACTCCGGACAAGTTCACCGTAACGGATGGACTCACCGGCGCTCCGGTCGACGCTCACAATATCAACAGCTATGTGCTGACTGGCGCGGCGAACAATTCCAATATAACCACCGACATCCAGCGGAACGCCTATGTCAACGTGGGCCGCGACTTGGCTTGGCGTTTTCCGTTGGCGGTGAAGATGGGCTTGGATTTCCGCCAGTCCGCCCGCGATTTCAGTCGCGCCGAGGGTAATGTGGCTAACGCCGTTTACAGTTTTGTGGGCAAAGACGGCCGCGGCAGCACGACGCCCAACGCGGTTGGCAGCGACGACGGGGCGGCGGTCGTGGTGGACAATAACCTCTATTCGCTTCGCCCTTCCCACTTCGGTTTTGGGAATTTCCAAACGATCGACGGGGGGAAATTATTGGACCTCTGGCGGACCAATCCTAATTATTTCACGAGTGACCCGACCACGACTTACACGCGTATCACGACCAACTCAAACTACGCTAAGGAGACGATTTCCTCCGCTTACGGGCGCGGCGATGTGTCATTCCTGAATGGGCGCTTGAAATTCATCGGTGGCCTCCGCGCGGAGCAGACTAATGTCGTCGGCGCCGGATTACTCACCGATCCTACCGGCAACTACCAACGCAACGCCAGTGGCAAGATTCTGCTGGGCAGCGACGGCAAGGCGGTCCTCATCACGACGGACGCGCTGGCCAAGGCCAAGCTCACCCTGATCCGCCGCGGCGAACATGTTAACAAGGAGTACCTCCGCTTTTTCCCGAGCCTAAACTCAACCTTCAATCTGCGGGAAAACCTCATCGCCCGTGCCGCGTATTTCACTTCGGTGGGCCGGCCGAATTACGCCCAATACTCAGGTGGTCTGATAATGCCGGATCCGACGGCGACGCCGCCGAACGACACTCTGATTCGGGTCAACAACGCTGGCATCAAGGCGTGGAAGGCGAAAACCGCGAAGGTCATGCTCGAGTACTATTTCGAGCCCGTCGGCCTTTTCTCCGTCGGAGTCTTCCGGCGTGATACCGAAAATTTCTTCGGTACAACCACGTTGCCGGTGGACGCGGCGTTTCTCTCCTACTATAACCTCAACCCGGCTGAATTCGGTCAGCACCAAGTTCTGACGAATTACAATATTCCCGGAACAGTGCGGATGGACGGAATTGATTTTAACTACAAGCAGGCGCTGACCTTTTTACCGGAATGGGCCCGCGGGTTGCAGGTGTTTGCAAACGGCAGTGCACAGCACAAGACCGGGGACGTGACCCGTAGTTTCAACGGCGTTACTCGGATGGCCAATTGGGGGGTGACCTATGCGCGGGACCGCCTGAGCCTGCGGATGAATTGGAACCTGCGCCCCCACGAACAGGGCGCGCCCGTGACCGGTCGGGGAATTGCGCCGGAAACGTATATCTGGACCAAGGAACGGTTATACACCGACTTGAACGGCGACTACCGGCTCACACGGCGTTTCTCCGTCTTCTTTAGCGCGCGCAATCTGTTCAATACCCCGGAGGGCTCTGAGCGCATCGGGCCTTCGACGCCGAGCAACGCCCGTCTGATCCAGTACGTGGAATACGGCGCGTTGTGGACGCTGGGCGTTAAGGGTACGTTTTAAGCGGATCGGTTGAATTAGCGTGAGCGGTCGCGGATAAAATGAATCTCCCTCCCCCCCCAACGGCGGGGCGGGATGCCGGCATCGGGTTTCCTCGCCGCATCGAATCGCCCGCTATTCCATCCATCCAGCACTTTTACCGACGCTAGGGACATCACCCCGCCCATGCCCCATTCCCCTCCACCGACAGCCATCCGGCGTCGTATCATCGGCGTGACGATGCTGATGGCGTTCATTCTGTATCTCGACCGCATCTGCATGGGCGAGATCGTGAAGTCGGTGTCATTCAACAATGATCTTAAGCTCACGGAAGAACAAATCGGACACATCCTGGGCTCGTTCTTCTTCACGTATGCGCTGTTCCAGGTGCCCGCTGGTTGGGCGAGCGATCGCTTCGGCGCGCGGCCGATGCTGACGATCTACATTGTGTTGTGGTCGCTGTTCACCGCGATGACGGGCTTTGTCACGGGCTTCGCGGGACTGCTCTTGGCGCGTCTGCTTTGCGGCGTGGCGGAGGCGGGGGCTTATCCGACTTCGATGGCGTTGATTCGAAGATGGATCCCGCTCTCGGGACGCGCGACGGCCAGTGGGATGGTCGCGCTCGGCGGTCGCATTGGCGGCACGCTCGCTCCATTTCTCACCATCTGGCTCATCGTGAAGATGGGGAATTGGCGCACCTCACTGTGGATCGATGGAGCGGTCGGTCTCGTGATCGCGGCGATCTTTTGGAAGATGGTGCGCTCTAATCCGCATGAGCATCCGCAGGTCAACGCGGCGGAGTTGGAGTTGATCGGCCGACCGCAGGGCGAGAAGTCATTGAGTGCTCGTGAACTCAAGAGCGCGCTGTGGGCGTTCATTAAGAGCCGCAGCCTGTGGTGCAACTCCGCCGCGCAGATGCTGCAAAACATCGGCTGGGGATTCCTCGTCACCTGGCTGCCGACTTACCTCGTAAGAGAGCGCGGCGTGGGCGAAATCGAAGGCGGCAAGATGCTCACCTACGTGCTGGCGTTTGGCATGCTCGGCCAAATCGCGGGCGGCTACTACTGCGACTGGGCCACGCGGCGTTTCGGCCTGCGCTGGGGTCGCCTGCTGCCGATGACCAGTTCCATGTTCGTCTGCGCGGCTGCCTATGTGTGCTGTCCGTTTGTCGAATCAACCTGGACGCTCGTCGCCTGCTGCGCAGTCGTGTCTTTTTGCACCGACTTGGCCAATCCCGCGCTCTGGGCTTTCATGGGCGATGTCGGCGGACGCGCCACCGCCGCCGCCGGTGGCTGGGGAAACATGTGGGGCAACTTCGGCGCCAGCGCCGGTGCCATGCTCATCCCGTGGCTGATGAAACTCGGCGGCGGCGATGGCAAGACGATCGTCTTCTTCACGCTCGCCGGAGCCTTCGTCCTCGCCGGTCTCATCGTGCTGCCAATGGACGCCACGAAGAAACTCATCGCCGATGAACCCTCACATTAATCCACCATGAACCATCCGCTCGTCTCCTATCCTCAACTCAAAGACACCCCCACGTCGCACCTACCCTTCAGCCCATGCGTCGTTGTTGGCGACCTCATCTTCGTCTCGGGCCAGGCCTCGGTGGACAAAGCGGGCAACATCATCCCCGACACGTTTGAAGGCGAGTTCCGCCGCAGCATGGAAAACGTGCGCCTCGTGCTGGAGTCGGCCGGCAGCGATCTCGCGCACGTCGTGCAAACGCGAAACTACGTCCGCGATGCCGCCAACCTGCCGCTCTACAATCAGCTCTACCGCGAATACTTTCCTCAGCCGTCACCCGCCCGCACGACCATCACCGACTGCCTGCCGCCCGATTTGAAATACGAAGTCGAAGCGGTCGCTGTGCGACGGAATTAGTTCAGCCCATTTTCTGCATCCCGTCATGAATGACCGTTACGCCGCATCACGCCGCCTTTACGAGCGGGCCGTAAAGTCCATCGCCGCTGGCGTTAACAGCGGCATTCGCAAGATGGAGCAGCCGGTGCCGCTCTATTTTGAGCACGGCAGTGGCCCGCGTGTGTGGGATGTGGATGGCAATGAATACATCGACTTCCAGATCGGCCAGGGCGCGCTGCTCTACGGGCATGCACCAGCGGGCATGGCGGAGGCCATCGCCGAGCAGGCGAAACTCGGCACGCATTGGGCGGCGCAGTGCGAACTGGAGATCGAGGTGGCCGAGCGGATTCAAGCCATGGTGCCTGGGGCCGAGCGCGTGCGCTTTAACAACTCGGCCACTGAAGTGGTGCTCTCGGCGCTGCGGCTCGCGCGTGCTCACACCGGGCGGCCGCTTATTCTGAAATTTGAGGGTGCCTATCACGGCTGGGCGGATGAGGGGCTCGTGGGTTTCGCACCGCCGCCGGACCGATGGGGTGACTCGGAGCGTCCGACTCGCCTGCATCCCAGCCAAGGCGTGATCCCGGAGGTACTCGATACTTTCGTCGTAGCCCGCTGGAATGATCCCGAGCACCTGCGGCGTAAAGTCGCTGAGTTCAAAGGTCAGATCGCGGCGATCATTTTTGAACCAATCATGTGCAACACCTGCTGCATGGAGCCCGTGCCCGGCATGATCGAGACAATCCGCGAACTTTGCGACAGCGAAGGCATGCTCATGATTGCCGATGAAACGATCACCGGCTTTCGCGTCGCTCCCGGCGGCGCACAACAGTCGCTCGGCTTCGTCCCGGATCTGACCATTCTCGGCAAAGCCGTCGGCGGTGGCCTGCCGTTTGCGGCCCTTGCGGGCAAGGAAACAGCGATGCGGAAAATTATTGAGGGCACCGTCGTCCACGCGGGCACGCTCAATGGCAATCCGCTCTGTCTCGCCGCCAGCAAGTGGTGCCTCGATCACGTGAGATCGCTCGGAGATCAGCATCCGCGCGTCGTCACGATGCTCGGCCAGCAATTGATGTCTCGGCTGCGTGACTCGGCGGGCCAGCACGGCATTCCACTCCGTCCGCAGGGTCCAGGGCCAGCCTTCCATGCCGTCCTGCTCAAGCCCGGCGCTGCCGAAGGCCCAATCAATGACTACCGCGACTATGTGAGCCGCCAGGATTCCGCGCGCTGGGCGCATCTGCGGCGCTGCCTGCTCGATTGCGGCGTGCGCGCCATCGAGCGCGGCCTGTGGTTCATCAGCCTCGCGCATTCCGAGAAAGACATTCTCGAGGCACTCGTCAAATGCGCGCCAGCCTTCGCGCGACATGCAAGCGAATGGAAAGCCGCCTAACGCATGAAATCGACTCTTCTAGCCCTGACTTTCGCATCCTTTTTCGTCGAACGTAGCTCCTCCGCTGAAGGGAAATCGAGCGCTCGGCCAAATTTCGAATGCCGCTGGGCCGCGTCACCGCCAGTAATTGATGGAAAACTCGACGACGCCGCGTGGGCGAACGCCCAGGTCGTTACTGAGTTTCAATCGGCTTGGCTCCCCGATGGCCGGAGGAGGCCACCGACTGCCACCAAAGCGCGCCTGCTGTGGGATCGCGAATATCTCTACTTTTGCGCGGAAATGGAGGACGCCGATGTGTTCGCGAATGTCAGCGAGCACGACGGCGCGATCTGGACGTGCGATGTCTTCGAACTGTTCTTCAAACCGACGGTCGACAAACTCGGATACTACGAATTTGAGATCAATGCCGCGAACGGAAAGCTGGACATGTTTCTACCGTCCCGCGGCTCCGGCGGCTACAACCGCCACAAGTCCGACCGCGAGTTTCACATCGAATCGGCGGTTCAGGTGCGCGGCACTCTCAACGATTGGTCGGACACCGACAAGGGGTGGACCGTGGAGGGCCGCATTCCATGGCGCGATTTCCTTCCCACGGGCGGGCGACCGGCACCGGGCGATATCTGGCAACACGCGCTGTGTCGCTATGATTATTCGGCGGGATTGGAAACTGTCGCGCTATCGTCGAACGCGCCTCTGACGGTCCCGAACTTCAATCACTATGAAGACTATGTGCCGCTGAAGTTTATCGGCGCGAATGAATCGGTCAGCGCAACCCGGGTGTCGTGGGATGGGTCGCGACTGGTGGGTTCGCCGGAACCGTCCCGGCCGTTTACGGTCGTCGCCGCGTTTCCCGGTTTGAAAGCGAAGCAGCCGATCATCATCGCGGTTGAGCCGGGGCGTAGCAGTTTTTTGCTCATTGAATGCAATGGTTACGAACCGGTGCGCACGGCCCGGCTCAGTCGGCTACGCCAGAAAGGCGACAGCGCGGACCTCGAGACATTATTGGATTTCGACGAGTCGATCTACGACGTCTGTTTCCATCCGAAGTTTTCGGAGAACGGCTATCTCTATCTCGGGGCAAATGGTCGTTTCGGCGAAGGGCCGCAAGATTTCAACAGCAGGGTGCTGCGTTATACGCTGGATCGCGAATCCGGCCGAATTGATCCCGCCTCGCGCCAGGTCATCATCGGTTGGCAATCAAACGGTCACAACGGCGCGGCGCTTACCTTCGGCCGGGATGGTATGCTCTACGTCACCAGCGGCGATGGGACGAGCGATTCAGATGAATGGCGTTCCGGACAGGACCTCACCCGTCTACTGGCCAAGGTGCTGCGAATTGACGTAGATCACCCCGCTAACGAGAAGCGCTACGGTATTCCGGCGGACAACCCGTTTTTGACGACTGCGGGCGCTCGACCGGAGACCTGGGCTTACGGTTTACGGAATCCTTGGCGCATCGCGACGGATCGCGTCACGGGGGATCTCTGGGTGGGCGAAAACGGACAGGACTTGTGGGAATCAGCCCGGCTGGTGCGCCGGGGCGAGAACTACGGTTGGCCAATCGTTGAGGGCAGCCATGATTTTCACCAAAGCGGTCCGCGCGGTCCCACTCCTATTACCACGCCGATTATCGAGCATTCTCATGCCGAGTTTCGTTCGCTGACTGGTGGTATCGTGTATCGCGGGGCCAAGTTTTCCGAATTGGCCGGATCCTATATCTACGGCGACTACAGCACGGGCCAAATTTGGGCGGCGAAGCAATCGAGCGGCAAACTTGTGCAGAATGTGTGTCTGGCAAAGACGACCCTTGGCATTACCGGTTTCTGTGAGACCCCGGAGGGAGATATTCTCGTCGTCGACTATCGCGGACACGCGGTACTACGGATCGAGCGTGCCGTGGTCACCAAACCGAATCGCGCGTTTCCTTCCAAGCTTAGCGAAACAGGGCTCTTTGCCGACACCCGGTCATTGCAACCGCAGCCCGGAGTCCTGCCCTACGAGGTGAACGCTCCAGCATGGCATGATGGTGCGTTGGGCGAGCGATTGATCGCTCTGCCGGGCCAAGGACGGATGGAAGTCACTGCACGGGGAGGGTGGAAGTTTCCGAACGGCACCGCCGTCGTGCAGACGCTTCGCATGGACGGCAAGCGCGTCGAAACACGCGTTTTATTGAGGCAAGAAAACGAGTGGGCTGGCTACAGCTACGGCTGGAACAAGGACGAGACGGACGCCACGCTGGTTTCCGAGGCGGGTGAAACCCGTCAAGTCGGAGCCGGACAGACGTGGCGCATACCGGGAAGAACGGAATGCCTTTTGTGTCACAGTCGGGCTGCGAATTTCGTGCTGGGGCTAAGCACGGTCCAGTTAAATCACGGCAGTCAGATCGCCGACTGGGAGAGCGCCGGCGTCCTCTTGGTCCACCGTGCAGCGTTGGCGAAAGCAGAGTTGCGACGCGAACTGGCGGGAAGAAACCTCGGCGAAGCAGAGATTGAGGCCGCGCTCGCGTTGGTGCGAGCGCCCAAGCTCCAACGCCAGCCCGCTGACAGCCCGTTGCGTGGAGTGGAATCGCTGCCGCGCATCGTCAACCCGCAGGACAAAAGTGCGTCGCTCCATGATCGCGCCAGGGCCTATCTTCACGCCAACTGCGCCCACTGTCATGCCCGTGGCGCGGGCGGAAATTCGCGGATGCATTTCGCCAGCCACATCGCGGACGAGGATATGGAGATCAGTAACGCCGCTCCGCTGCATGCCACTTTTGGCATCGCAGATGCAAAAATCTTGGCCCCGGGCGCTCCCAGCCAATCATTGATTCTTTACCGCACCGTCCTCCGGGGCCCCGGCCAGATGCCGCCTGCCGGAACTATGATCCCGGATGGTGAAGGGGCGACTATGCTCGCGCAATGGATCGCGAGTATGACGCCCCAACCCGCACAGTTGAAATCCGCCAAACCATGATGATTTCACGTGCACCAATGAAACAAATCCTGGTGCTCCTCGCTGGCGCCGTTGTAGCTGCAGCCGACGAAAAACCCCTTTTCGTCGCCGCGCTGCTTACGGAGGTTGGCAGCTTCACCACCGGCGTGGAGGGGCCCGCCTGTGATGCAAACGGCAACGTCTATGCGGTGAACTTTGCCACACGGCAGACGATTGGCCGCGTCAGTCCCGATGGAAAAGCAGAGGTTTTCCTGACCCTGCCGGGCGGGAGCGTGGGCAACGGCATTCGGTTTGGTCGCGGCGGTGTGATGTATGTGGCCGACTACGTCGGCCACAATATCCTGCGGATCGATTTCAGGACGAGAGCCGTCAGTGTGCATGCCCACGCGCCGGAAATGAATCAACCCAATGACCTTGCGATCACGCCCGACGGCACGATCTACGCGAGCGATCCTAACTGGGAAAAAAAGACAGGCCAGATTTGGCGCGTGAGCGTTGACGGAACGGTTACGCGTGCCGCCACTGACATGGGGACGACGAACGGCATTGAGGTGAGTCCAGACGGGAAGACGCTTTATGTAAACGAGAGTATCCAGCGCAATGTATGGGCCTTCGCGATCTCGGCGGACGGCGCTATCATGCACAAGCGCTTGATTAAGCAGTTTGCCGATCACGGCTTGGATGGGATGCGTTGTGACGTCGACGGCAACCTCTACATCACTCGTCACGGCAAGGGCACCGTAGTGAAGATGTCGCCCCAGGGAGAGGTCCTGCGGGAGATCGCAGTGCTGGGGACTAGCCCTACCAATATTTGTTTCGGAGGGCCGGATGGCCGTACCGCTTACGTCACGGAGGCCGAGCAACGGCGCATTGTGCAGTTCCGTATCGACCGGCCGGGATGGGAGTGGCGAGGCGGCCAAGATCAAACTTTAAAATGAAATCACGTTTTCACCAACTCCTAAGTCAATTCCGACACACAACCTTGTTATAAATGAGCACCCCTAGCGACGACACGTCCCGGCGTACCTACTGGGCCCAGCAAATGGAAGCGGGCTACGCCATGGTTGAGAAACTCATCGCCTTTCCGGTGAAGGAATGTGGGGAGTGCTTTGCCTCCATTCCCGCCGCCGCCGCTGCGGCGAATGTAGAAATGCACTTTTCAGCCAGCAAGATTGCCGGCGACCTAGAGCGAGTGTTTTTCTTGCGCGAAAGCCTCGTCCGCGATGTGGTTGCGATCGGTGGCGAGATGAACCGACGCGGTTGGATTCTGAAGATTGAGGACGGTTTCCGTTCACTCGAAATGCAGAGTCAACTCGTGCGTAAGCCCCAGGTGTTTGACGCGATCCTGAAAAAATGCATCTGGGAGAATTCCGGCGCAATGCCGTCTGTTGAGCTGATCTTACGCCGCGCCATCGTGCTGACGGCGAACATTCCCAAAATTGGCACACACATGTCCGGATCCGCCATCGACATCTCCGTCTATCATCGCGACGACGGGCGGGAGGTCTGGCGCGGCAACCACTATCTCGAAATGAGTGAATGCACACCCATGCGCTCCAAATTCGTCGAGCCGGAGTTTATCGAGAACCGTCTCGCGATCACTGCGATGATGGAGGTCCACGGTTTCATGCACTTCCCTTTCGAGTTTTGGCACTTTAACAAAGGCGACGCCGGTGATCATATTATCAACGGCCTTTCTTCACCGTGCCGCTTCGGCCCGGTGAATTGGAATCAGCAGACCAATGAAGTCATTCCCGTCCCCGATCCGCTGACGGCATTGAACTCGATGGAAGTGATCGAAAAAGAAATCACGGCGGCACTCTGGCGCGCCCAGGAGAGCTCTGCCCAATGAGTCGATGTGGGAGTTCAGTGGGCCATGCTATACACCGAGCACCAAATGGCCCGGCCGAGATAACACTTCCCTCGCGCGCACCCGTGTCTCGCCTTCCCGCCGGTTCGATGGGAAGAAGTAATACCTGTAAGATAAAAAGCTCGTGTAATGGAAGACCCAACTCGCTCGGAGCCAGGCCGCGCTCGCTCAGCTCGGGCCCCTACACGCCGGCTCCCTCAGCCAGCAATACAAGGACCCAGTCGCGAAAAACGGCGCCTACCGGCAGCTCAGTTACACTCACTATCTGCGGAGTCGTTCCCGCTATGTACGGCCCGACAGAACTACCCCGGATCAAGTCCCTGCGCGCTAACTTCAAACTCTTCCCGTCGCTCGTTGATCGCTGCGTCGATCTCTCCGTAAGAATCGCCTACCGCTAAACCTATATCGCCAAACCGAATTGCTCCGCGCTTATCCGTCAGATCAATCCTGATAGCCGTTCAAGAACTCGGCACTCAAGTAAACTCATGAATGCTTCCATCACCCCGGCTTCGGCCATCCTGCACCCTTTGGTCGGGCTGGCTCGCGCGGCCGTCACCGTTGCCACGATCGCGGTCGCCGGCTTGGCCGTGGCCGCACCTCTCGATCCGTGGAAATCGAATGTCTCCATCAAACTCGTTTCAACGGTGACGGGTCGGCATGCGTTTCACACGTACTACCTGACGCGACCGGAAAGCCCGGATGGCACGAAGGTGTTGTTCTACGCTTCTAAAACCGTCACGGGCGAGCACGGCGATCTGATTGTTCAGGATCGGGCGACAGGCAAGGAGACAACCATCGCGCACGATATCGACACCGAGGATGCGCACCGCGCCGCGTGCCAGCAGTGGATCAGCAATGGCAAGCGGATCGCCTATCACGATGTCAAAAATGGCCGCTGGAGCATCCACATTGTCGACCTCGACACGTTGAAGGACCGAACGCTCGCGGAAGATCGACAACTCTGTTTCGGCCGGGCCGTCGACGACATCCTTCCGATCTACGGCTGCCATTGGAAGCCCGGCCCTCACCGCGGCTTGGAATTGCTCAATGCCGCGACAGGAGAGATCAAGCAGGTCATACCGATCACCGATGTGGAGGAGAACTACGGTGCCTACCTCGCCAAGCAATTCGAGGGCCGGCCGACCTCCATCTTTTTTCCCAATATCTCCCCGGATGGCCGGCGCGTTTTTTTCAAGATGGCGGCGCCCGGAAGCGAAGGAGGAAAAAACAATTTCGCCTCGAAAGAAGCCAGCGCTCGCCAAGGCATTATCGTCTACGACCTCGTCACTCGGAAACCGGTCTTCATGCGCGAGCGATGGGGTCACCCCGCTTGGTTCCCCGATTCGCGCCACTTGATCGAGGTAAGCGGGCAGATCTTTGACACCGAGGACAAAGATAAAATCGTCCGCATCCCGGGCGTACCAAAGCTCTCCAACGATCACCCTGCCGTCAATCCAGACGGAAGCTTGTTCGTAAAGGATGGTCCGATGACCGAGATGGGCGGCAAGCCCGGCGAGTGGTGCGTCATGGCCGGCGATATTGGCGGCAACGACTACGTCGTCCTGAAGCGCTTCCAAAACAATGCCGGCGCAAAATCGTGGAGAGTGAACCACCCGCACCCGATCTTTAGCGCCGACGGCGAACGAATCTACTTCAACGTCAATGAAGGCCCCTGGACGCAACTCTACGTTGCAGAACTTGCCCCTTGAATCGACAAGCGCCCGATCCGTGTGCCAAGAACACGCGCTTTCGCATCAGCCCGGTGCTCACCTGTCAGCAAAAACGAGTGAAAGCATGGCAGTCCAACCTGCGCCGATTCAGACCACCATCAACGTATCCCGCGCGGATGGACTTTTTGTCACCCACAAGCCTGCTCAAATTCTCGTATGGTCAAAAAACTCAAAGTTACAAATTCCCAAGGATTGACGGGGCGACCCGGAGGTTGCGCGGACGCCGTTGCCTGGGTTGATTCTGCGCGATGAATTAGAAGCGACTGCGGGCGTACCTCTCCGGCTCGGTGGACCAGGTTCTCCTTCTTCGGAACAAATACTTGGTGACAGAAAATCGGATTCTCAGGAGCCAGATCAACGGGCGATTGCGGCTCACGGACCCGGAGCGAATCAGTCTGGCCGAAATTGGCCGGCGCCTTCGCAGGAAGGCTCTGGCGGAGGTGGCTCAGATCGTTCGAGCCGAGACCATCCTTGGTTGGCACCGCCAACTCATGGCGAGGAAGTTCGACGGATCGAAGGATCGATCTGCGCCGGGGCGCGCACCGACGGTACGAGCGATCGAAGAGTTGGTGCTGCAGATGGCCCGGGAGACTCGCACCTGGGGCTACCGGCGAATCGTCCGTGCCATGGGCAATCTGGGGCACGTCATGAGCCACCAGACGGTGGCGAACCTCCTCAAGCGGCATGGGTCGGCCCCGGCGCCGGAACGAGGAAAGCAGATGCCATGGAAGGAGTTTATCCGCTCGCATCAGGAAACGCTGGCGTCCGTGGATTTTTTCACAGCGGAGGTTTGGACGGCTGCCGGGTTGATGACCACCTACGTG
>Ga0209829_10002131_pt1 | contig 15280 bp, 11 predicted proteins | sample C_140205_EF_Meta_FD_187311 | JGI IMG/M metagenome (GOLD analysis project Ga0209829, IMG submission 187311) | Freshwater microbial communities from Lake Croche, Canada to study carbon cycling - C_140205_EF_MetaG (SPAdes) (version 2) | ecosystem: Environmental > Aquatic > Freshwater > Lake...
CACCCCCTCGGGCGTCAGCTCGAGCAGCGCGCCGAATGGCAACGGCGCGGGCTCCATGGGCGGCTGGTTTGGAGCGGCGCTGGGCCTGCTGGCCCTGCTCCGCTGGCCGCGCTTCCGGAGAAATTAAACGGCCACTCCGCCCGGCCCAATCGCCAGCCCTTGCCGCTACCCAGATAGCGCAAGGGCTGAGGGTGGGACATCGGGCCAACCTCGGTCACCCTCGGGGGTGGCTGCTCAATACGCGCCGCATTCCTCGACCAGCTCGGCAACGCGGTGCAGGCGGCTTTCCAGTCCATCCGGCGGTACCTGATCCGCCACGCCCAGCACATAGCGCGGCTCGGTGCGCATGACGGCAAGGGTCGCGCGCACGTGGCGCTCGAATTCGGCGTCACTCGTGGTCGGAGAAAAATACGCCCCGGGAATCCCGCCCCAGAAGATGGTTTTGGTGTCCGGGACAAAGGGCTTCCAATCCTCGACGGCGAGGTCGCCGACGGGAGCCGGGGTCATGCTCTCGATGAAATCGAAGCCCACGGTGCATTCCTCGCGGATCAGCCCGCGCAGTGTGCCGTCGAGGTGCATGCAGGAAAACTTGCCCGCCGCCCGGATGCGCGCGGTCCATTTCTCCTGGTACGGCCGCATATACCGCTCGAACAGCGCGGGTCCCACGCTCTCGGACGAGAGGTTTTCCGGAATCATGAGCAACTCTGCGGGGCCGGCGACGGCCAGCGCCGCGGCGGCGTCGTGCGAGCGGCCGGCCACCTCCAGTGTTTCGGCGAAGAGCTCCGGGGCGTCCTCGATCATGTCCACGGTGGTGATGATGCCGGCGTCGAGGGCGACGATCTGCATGAACGGGCTTTTCGGCAGGTAGGCTAGGTGCAGCCCGCTGTCGCCGATCTGTGGCCCGCGGGTTTCGCCAAAGGCATAGTCGGGCTCGTGGCGCATGTCGGCCTGCATAAACTGGTAGGCCGGCAGGTCCGCCGCGCTCTTCAGGAGATGCTCGACGGGGCCCTCCGTGAATGACTCCGGCAGCCACGTCCAGCGGTCCTGCAGCGTGCCGTGCGGCGTCTCGATGCGGCGGGTCCGCGTCGGGCCTTCGTGTGTTTCCGTGACATGGCAGCGGTTAAAGACCGTGCGGAAGGGGAAATAGCCCTGCAGGTAAAAGCCGAGGCGCAGCTCCCGGTGCCAGTCGAGGTAGGCGGCGCTCTGCTTGAAGCCGGCGGGCCGCTGGCCGCGTCCGATTTGGGCGGTGGCGAGATAGTCGAGGTCGCCAAACCATGGCACGCGGTCGGGGCGCCGGCCGTGCAGCACCGCCAGCGCGCGGTCACGAGGGGAGAGGGGCATGCCTGAGACGTAAAGTCCTGCGACCCGGCGGCAATTGCGAGGAGACGATCGCGACGCGAATGAAGGCTGCCTGTCCGGTCCCTTAAGCGCAGATATTTTGCCCGGCGCCGGCGGCACCGCCGAATTTAGGTGGATTTCCCGAACGGTTGCCCCAAAAAATGCGGCCGGTCATTTAACATCGCTCCCTTCCCCCTTTATGTCCCCGCCCGTCGTCTGGCAGCAGCGCTGGCATCCGCTCCGCGAGGAGTGGGTGCTCTACACCTCGCATCGCGGGGGCCGGCCTTGGGTGGGTGACACGCACAAGCCGGTGGAGGTCGCCCCGCCGCACTTTGACCCGACGTGTGCACTGTGCCCGGGGGTGAAGCGGCTGCAGGGGGAAAACCCGCCTTACACGGGGGTTTACGGTTTCACGAATGACCTGCCGTGTTTTTCAGCGGCGGCGCCGGCGCCGGCCGGAGGCGATGAGTTTTACCGGACCCGGCCGGCGACGGGCACGGCTGAGGTCGTGTGCTACAGCCCCGACCACGCGAAGACGTTTGTGGACCTGACTGACGCGGAGTGCGGTGCAGTGGTGGACCTCTGGGCGGAGCGGACGGTGGCGCTGGCGGCGCGGCCGGACGTCGAACACGTGCTGATTTTTGAGAACAAGGGTTCGCTCGTCGGCACCTCGAATCCGCATCCGCACTGCCAGATCTACGCGGGCAATCTCGTCTACGGCTTCACGGCGAGTGAGGTCGAGAGCTCCCGGAAATATTTCCAGCGCACCGGCCGTCACCTCGGGTCGGACCTCCTCGCGCGCGAATCCGCCGGCCCGCGGGTGATTGCGCAGAACGACGACTGGCTCGCCTGCGTGCCGTGGTTCGCGCGCTACGCCTACGAGGTTTATATCCTGCCGAAGCGGCAGGTGGCGTCGCTCACCGGGCTCACGCCGGCGGAACGGGTGTCGCTTGGGCTGATGATCCGCGAGGTCGCGGTCCGTTACGACAACCTCTGGCGGATGCCGATGCCGTACGTCATGGCGGTGCATCAGGCGCCCGGGACCGGCCGGGATCACCCGGGCTATCCGTTTCACCTCGAGTTTCACCCGCCGCTGCGCCTGCCCGACACCATGAAGTATCTCGCCGGCCCGGAAGTCGGCGGCGGCTCGATGACCAATGAGACGGATCCCGACGCCAAGGCAGCTGAACTGCGCGCGGTGTCGCCCGTGCATTACAAGAAACTTGGCTAAGCGCGGAAAACGCGAAGGCGAAGGTCACCACTCCGTGAACTGCCGGTCGGCGACGAAGCAGGAAGTCTTTTTCATCGCCACCTGACTGGTCCGCATGGAATCGCGGCCGCGGTAGAGCGGCAAGTCGTTCGGTTTGAGGCCGGCCCCGCCCCGCACCGAGACCGCGGTGCTGCCGCGGAACACGCAGTCGTAGGTTTCCTCGACCGGCGTCCCTTGGTTGACGACGTAGGTCTCGGTGCGCTCATGAATGGGGAATGTGAAAGTCACGACGTCGCCGGCGGGCCGGTCGCGGACCGTCAGATAGCGGCCAAGCCGTTCCACCGGGATGGGCGCGCCGCGGGATCTGACCTGAACGGCGCCGAGGTCCACCCAGTGCGGAATGCGGACGGATACGCGGCAGGCTTGTTTCACCCGTAGGTCGATGCGGCCGGCGTGCGGCAGGTGGCTGGCAACGTCCACGGTGCGGCCGGCGCGGTTGAGCAGCAGGTTCACCACCGCTGCGCCGTCGCTCTCCCGCAGGGCGCCTTCCCACGCATAGTACAGGCCCTGGCTGGCGTTGCCGGTGCAGCAGTGCATCACCCACGGGTCGGTGACGGCGTCGGGTTTCGTGATGCCGAAGAACACGCCGACGCTCCGGTTCACCGCGTCGTCGGTCGTCTCGAAGCCCGTGGGAGCATCGGTTTGCGGCTGGCCCTCCGGCTGCGTCGCGCAGAACGCCGTGAGGGCCGGGCCGTCGGTGATCTGCTGCTCCGCGAGCTGGTTGCGCACAATGGCGTCAACGTCGTCCCAGTAGTCGCCGGCCCCGGCTTCGGTCAGGCGGATGGCCAGCGCGATGAGGTCGCCGAGCGCACAGCCCTCGCACCCGATTCCGGGCGGATGGGTGTTGATCCACCCGAGGCGTCGAATGCCCTGCGACATGGTGAAATCGTACGCGGCCCGGACGAACTCGAGCGTCCGCTCGTCCCCGCAGGCCATGGCGTATTTGAGCAGGCCGCGCAGGGCGATGGCGCGGGCGTGGAAGTGCACCGGCCAATGGCCGAGTTGCGCGCCGTGACGGAAGGGGGCGTCGGGGATGATCTCGAAGCCGCCCGGCTTCGCGGGGTCGAGCGCGAGCGTGCCGCCCCAGAATTTTGCCTTCATGACGTACCGGGACAGGCGGGCGGCCAGGTCCTTGGCGACGGGGTCGCCGGTGAGGACGTAGTGCTGCGCGGCGGCGTAGATCTGGTGACCCTGGAAGCAGGTGACGGAGCCCTCGGGGCCCTCCCGGTCACGTTCGGCCTCGGACGTGTCGATCCAGCCCGAGCGCGGGTAGACGAACCCGTCGTGCCAGCCGCCGCGGTGCGGGTAGTAGGAGTAGTCGTCGCGGTCCACGGCGATGCGGCGCAGGCCGCGGACGAGGCTGGCGCCGAGTTCTGTCGTGTCCGCACCATTGGCGCCCTGCCAGGCCGTCAGCGCGCGGATCATCCGCGCCACGCCCCAGACGCTGGCAAAATCCTCGGACCGCCCTGCGCCGTAGAACTTGATGCTGTCGTTGTAGATGTTCCGCCACGGGCGCTGGGGCGTGTAACGGTCCCAGTAGAGCCCGTCGTCAATCCGACTCACGAGTTCCGCCCGGTAGTCCTGCTCCAGCGGCGCCTTGAAGGTGGTCCCGCACATGAGGCGCATCAGGGGCAGCGACTCGGCGAGCTTGGGGTCGAGCGGGATATCGGCCGACCAGTGCCGGAGGAGTGGCGCGCGGGTGTTGAAATGGGCCAGCCCGAACATTGTCATCAGCGCCGGGTCGAGAATGTTGAGCATCCCCTGGACCGCGAGGCGAGCGCGGTCGGCGAGGTCGAGGGTGTCCGGAATTTCCGCCTCGTAGAAGCTTCCGGTCGGGACCACATTTTTTTCATCAGCCATGGGACCCATGACTGACTGACCTCCACGATGAAAACAAATCTTGATTACGCCCGGCGGCTGCTCTGCGCGCTGCAGGTGGACCTGCGCGACACGCTGATTGCGGCGCGGGCGAAGGGCGGAAAGTCCTTCGCGAAGATCGCGGCCGTGACCGCGGCGGACACAATCTACCAGGTCGACAAGATTTCTGAGGCGGCGATTCTCGGGTGGTTCGAAAAACACTGGCCGCGCCCGTGGCCGGTTGAGCTCGTGATGGAGGGCATCGAGGACGGCGAGACGGTCACGTTTCCGCGCGGCACACCGGTGGCGCAGACGATCTTCAAGTGCATCCTCGATCCGATCGATGGCACGCGGAACCTGATGTACGACAAGCGCTCGGCCTGGGCGCTGGCGGCGCTGGCCCCGCAGCGCGGGGCGAAGACGCATCTCGGTGACATCGTGGTCGCGGCGATGACAGAACTGCCCACGAGCAAGCAGTGGCGCGGCGACCAGCTCAGCGCGGTGCGCGGGCGCGGCGTGGTGGCGGAACTGCACGACCTGCGCACGGGTCGGCGGCAGGCCCTGCCGCTGCGGCCGTCGAAGGCGAAAAACTTTGAGCACGGATTTGCGTCGATCGCGCGGTTCTTCCCGGAGGGGAAGGCGCTGCTGGCGACGCTCGAGGAGGAGCTGTGGAAGAAGCTCGGAGTACTCGGCAAGAACGGCGGGCAGCTGGTGTTTGACGACCAGTACATTTCCACGGGCGGGCAGATTTATGAGCTCGTGATCGGGCACGACCGGATGCTGGGCGACCTGCGTCCGCCGGCGTATGCGAAGCTGAAGCTCGGCCGGGCGTCGCTGTGCTGCCACCCGTACGACATCTGCACGGCGCTCATTCTGCAGGAGGCGGGTGGAATTGTGGAGACGCCGGATGGCAAGCCACTGCGCCTGCGGCTCGATACCACGTCGCCAGTGGCGTGGATGGGCTATGCGAACCCGACGCTCGCGCGGACCGTGCGGCCGGTGTTGCGGCGGTTGATGAAGAAATATTTCTGAGGTTTTGAACCGCGAATGAACGCCCATGCACGCGAATACTGGCATCGACACCTGTCATTCTGAGCGCCGCGAAGAATCCAGTGCGGCCCGGCAATCCGACTCCCCGGGCATTCTTCGCGCCGCGCAGAATGACAATCCTGGTCCGGATTCGCGTTCATTCGCGGCAGGCGCGGGGAAGGGTTCGGAATGAAGACCGTCATCGGCGAGGCCCCGGGGCGGCTGGATTTTCTGGGCGGGGTCGCGGACTACAGCGGTTCGCTTGTGCTGGAGATGCCGCTGCGGCGGACCACGCGGGTGACGGTGTCGGCGCAGGCGGCGAAGGAGTTTGTCCTGGTGAGCGCGCAGGAAGGCCGCTGGGTCGTGGCGGCGGGCACCCCGGCGGCGGCGGTGCCGAAGTGGGTGCGTTACGCCTACGGCTGCTTTTTGCTGTTTTGCGAGGCGCAGCGCTGGCAGCCGAAGGCGGGGCTGAAGTTTTCTATTCGGTCACGCGTGCCGGCCTCGATGGGGGTGAGCAGCAGCGCGGCGCTGGAAGTGGCGACGCTGCGGGCGCTGGAGATTTTTTCCGGCCGCAAATTCACGGGCACGGCGCTGGCGCGGCTCGCGCAGCGGGCGGAGAATGAAATCGTGGGTGCGCCCTGCGGGCTGATGGACCAGCTGGCGTCGGCCTATGGGGTGCGCGGGGCGTTGTTGCCGATCCTCTGCCGGCCGGACGGGCTCGGTGAGCCGGTGCGATTGCCGCCGGGGGTGGTGGCGGTGGGCTGGCCGAGCGGGGTGAAGCACGCGGTGACCGCCGCCCCCTACGCCACGGCGCGGGTGGGAGCCTTCATGGGCCGGAAGCTCATTGAGCGGGCGACGGGTCGCCGGCTCGCGTATGCGACCGAACTGACCCCGGCCGAGGTGCGGACGCTTTCCCGCACGATGCTGCCGGTGAAGATCTGCGGGCGGACGTTCCTGGCGCGGGCCGGTGGCGTGGACGACCCGCTGTCCAAGATCGAGCCGGCGAAAACCTATGCAGTGCGCGCGGCGGTGTCATTCCCGGTGGAGGAAAATTTCCGCGCGGAGGCCGCGGTGGCGCTGCTGCGCGGGGCCACGGCGAAATCGCGCGAGGCGACACTGCGCATGGTGGGGGACCTGCTGTACCAGTCCCATGCCGGTTATTCGTCGATTGGCCTGGGCTGCCCGGAGACGGACCAGATGGTTGCGGCAGTCCGGGCCCTCGGCCCCCAGCGCGGTTTTTACGGGGCGCGGGTGAGCGGCGGGGGCAGCGGCGGCACGGTGGTCGTGCTGTTGCGGAAGTCAGCGCTGCCAGCGCTGCGGCGGCTGGCGGCGAAGATCAGGTTTTCACCGGAGTCATTGCCCTTGTTGCAGTGAAGATCCGCAGCCTTCGGAATTTTACAGGAGATAACGGAGGGAACTGAGAGGAACTGAATCCCGGCCCTGTTCCCTCGGTTGCCTCCTGTAATACAACCGTGAGGGCTAGTGCGCGGCGCGTTCGCAGTATTCCCGAAACAGCCGGACGTAGATCTGGTAATTCGCGAGCGACACCTCAGGCGGAGTCTGGTGATCCACCGAGGGGACATAGCCACCGGAGCGCATCACCGGCAGCAGGCGCTCGAACTCGGCGCGCATGGGCGCCTCGCCCTGGGACATCACCATCTTGTCGAAGCCCCCCATCATGAGGAGGCGGGGAAATTCCGCGCGGAGCTTTGCCACGTCGACGCCGGCCTGACGCTCCAGCGGATAGACCCCCTCAATGCCGGCCGCGAGCAGCCAGGGAATCATCGTGGTGACGTCGCCATCCGTATCCACCAGCACCCTGATGCCGCGGCGCTTCATCTCGGGCACGGTGCGCTCGTAGTACGGCCGGAGGAACTCGTCGAAAAACCCGCGGGACAGCATGGGCCCGTGATTGTAGGACATGTCCTCGGCGAAGCCGACCATGTCCGGGGTCAGCACGCGGCAGAGGGCGTCGATGACCTTCAGGTTGTAGTCGGCCAGGTCGCGATTCATCCGGTGCATCAGCTCGGGCTGGTCGAAGAAGGCCAGCATGTGCTGTTCGATTCCCATCTGCGCGCGCGGGAACCAAAAGTAGCCGTCGAGCCAGAGCCGGATGGAAAAGTCGCCCCGGTCGTGGCCGGCCTTCAGCCGCCGCGCGTGTTCGATAGCGCCCGCAATGCCGGCGTCCGAAAACAGGTAGGGCCGCAGCGCGTCATAGGACACCTCGTCCGTCACGATCCGGGAGACGGCCGGCGGCACGTCGCCCGCGGGGCCGGCCCCGGTGCCGATGAGCACGAGCGGATCGAGGGCAAAGTGGGCCAGAGAATCATCCCAGGAAATGTCCTTGGGCAGCCCCTCGGTCTTCCACCGCTCGATGGTCAGGTCCCACCACGCGGCCCACTCGACCATCGGCAGGCGATCGTCGCATCTTTCGAAGTTGAGGGTGCGGACGAAGCGTTCACGGGCGGTCATGGAGAGCTGAGGCTGGGGGTCGGGTGCGACGCGCACAAGCGCCCGGGCTCCGCGTATTTTGCCTTGGCAATGCGGCGCGAATCGAGCGCAGTAACTGGGATAGGATGAACATCATTGGCCTCGATATCGGCGGTACCAAATGCGCCGTCAGCGTGCCGGAGGGCAAGGACCGCGTGCGCGAGGTGGTGCGGTTCGCGACGACGGATGTGCGCGGCACGCTCGACCGGTTGATGGGGGAGATCGCGAAGCTGCAGCCAGGCAAGGACCCGGTCTTCGGCATCTCGTGCGGCGGACCGCTCGACAGTGGGAAGGGCCTGATTTTGTCGCCGCCGAATCTGCCGGGCTGGGATCGCATCGCCATCTGCGCACTGCTGACCGAAAAATTCGGTGGCCGGGCGTTCCTGATGAACGACGCCAACGCCTGCGCGCTCGCGGAGTGGCAGTTTGGGGCGGGGCGGGGGTGTCAGAGCATGATGTTTCTGACGATGGGCACCGGCATGGGCGCGGGGCTGATTTTCGACGGGCACCTTTATGAAGGCGTGACGGGCAACGCGGGCGAGGTCGGACACCTGCGGCTGGCGGCGGCCGGACCGGTGGGGTTTGGCAAGGCGGGTTCCTTCGAGGGATTTTGCTCGGGTGGCGGCATCGCGCAGGTGGCGCGCCAGCGCGTGGCGGAGTTTTCCGGCGCGAGCAGCTTGAAAAAGATCCCGGCGGACAAACTCAATGCGCGGGACGTGGGCGCGGCGGCGGAGGCGGGTGATGGGCTCGCGCTGGCGATCTGGCGCGAGGTGGGGACGCGGCTGGGCGAGGCGCTGGCGCTCTTCATCGATGTGCTGAACCCCGAGCGCATCGTGATCGGCAGCATTTACCAGCGGTGCGAGCGGTTCATCGCGCCGGCGGCGCAGGCGGTCATTGCGCGTGAGGCGCTGCCGGATAGCGCGCGCGACTGCAAAATTGTGCCGGCCCAGCTGGGCGACGAGCTCGGCAGCTGTGCAGCGGTGGCGATTGCGCGCTACAAAGCCGGGAGGTGATTATTCCGCAAAAATTTGGGACGGCCCGCGCTTTTGGCCATGACAGCGCATGGGACGGGCCTAGCTTCGGCGGTTTGCGCCGCGCCGGCGCCGGCATCGGCAGTTTTTCCAGGATTTCCCCATCAAAACCATGAAAGCCTCCCGCCGCATCCCCGCGAAGAAAAGCTCCCGTACCGCCTCGCCCTCCGGGTCGAAGCCAACGCGCGGCCTGCTCTTCGATGCGTCCGACCTGCCGCGCATCCGGGCCAATACGAAGGATCCGCGCTTCGCGGAGCTCTGGCAGACGCTGCTCGCGGCGGATCTGGCCGACGACACCCGTTTTCTCACGACCGAGCTGAGCCTGACGAACCACGTCGCCCACCTGCTGCGGCTGCAGAAGATCCTGGACCGGACGTCCCTCATTTATCTCGTCAACCGCGACCCCGCGCAGCTTGCGCTCGCGAAACTCGCGATTCGCCGGATGCTGGATTATCCGGAGTGGGACAGCTTCATCGAGGGCAACCGCCAGATCCTGGGCTTCCAGCGGGCCACGGAAGGCACCGTCGCCCTGCTGATGGCGATCGACTACCTCGGCGACGGCCTGAGCGCAGCCGAGGTGGAGGAAATCGAGGAGAACGTGCTCAAGAAGGGCGTGCCGGCGTGCTACGCGCCGGTGTACGGCATGAAGTTTCCCGACCGGGTGGAAGGGTGGGGCTGGAATCCGCGCAGCGAGGTGGATGACTTCCGGCACCTCGATCTCAAGCGCTGGCCGCTGATCATCAACGCGACGAACCTGAAGATCATCCCGACGGCGTCGCTCGGCATTGCGGCCTGCTACTTCCTACACAAGCGGCCGGAGGCAGCCGGCTGGCTCGAACTGGCGCGGTCGAGTGCAAAGGCCTTTTCCACGTTCTACGGCAGCGACGGCGCCTACGACGAGGGCGTGAGCTACTGGGGCTACACGACGCTGTACATGGCGCTGTTTGCCGAGGTGCTCTGGCGCACGCAGGGCATTGATGACCGGGGCCTGGTCAATTACTCGGGCACGGTGCGCTACGCGCTGGCGAACACGATGCCGACGATTGACGACCACGTGAAGCTGATCGATTTCCAGCACATCAAGGGCTTCACGATGCCGACGGTGAAGCCTGGCTTCGACATCGTGAACCACGGCGATTCCAACGGCGCGGTGGATGTGTCCGCCGCCTCGTGGATTGCCCGCACGAAAAAGGATCCCGTCGCGCAGTACATCGCGCGCAATATCGGCGAGGCGAAGCAGCTCTTCGGGTTCATCTGGTATGATCCCAAGGCGAAGGCCCGGGCGCCGGAAAAGACGTTGCTCGATTGCCGGCTGTCCAACGACATCGTGGTCTCGCGCACCGGCTGGAAGACGGAGGATTCCGTCCTCGCGCTGCGCAGCGGCGGTCCCGGCAACCACGAGCACGCCGACCGCAACAGCGTCATTTTCAAGGCCTACGGTGAGCGCCTCTTCCATGATCCCTTCCGCGCGGCCTACGTGGCGAAGCAGCCGCGCTGGCTGTTGCGCCAGACGGAGGCGCATACGGCGGTGCTGATCAACGGCCAGGGGCATCAGTACCACAACGGCAGCGAAGGCACGAATGCCTCGTGGGCCTTCGCGCGCGTGACCGACTTTCGCACCGGCCCGGGTTGGATGACGGTGACCAGCGAGGCCGCCGAGGCCTACCAGCTGGTCAATGACAAGGTGACCCGCGTGCAGCGCACACTCGTATTCCTCAAGCCCGACGTCGTGATCATCCTCGACCGCGTGGCGTTGAAGGACGCGACGACGACGGTGCAGGTGCGATTCCAGCTGTTCAACGAGGACCTCCGCGCCCAACTCCAGGTGAGCGGCGATGAGTTCACGATCACGCGGCCGCATGCCTCGCTGGTCGGCCGCATGGCGAGCCGCCATGGAGCGGTGCTGCGGGCCGGCAAACTCGCGCTCGAGGAGGAGACGGGCATGTACCAGTTTGCCGAGATCGCCTCGCCGGCCGGTGCGGAACATGAGATCCTCACGGTTTGCACGGCCCGGCCGGCGGGGAAGGTGCATGGGAAACTGAAGATTAGCCCGAAGTCCGGCGGCTGGCAGGTGACCGGGACCCATGGCGGGCTGAAAGTGAACGTCCGGATCGCGGTGGGTGCGGGCAACGCGACGCCGGTGGTGACGATCTAATCCATGCTCCATTTCAACACCGTCAACGCGTTCGACTACGTCCTGATCGCGCTTTATTTCGCGATCGTCATCTGGGTTGGTTTCTACGCGGCGCGGAAGAACAAGGGCACGGCGGATTTTTTCAAGGCCAGTGGCCAGGTGCCGTGGTTCATGGCCGGGGTCTCGAGCTGGGTCTCGGGGTTTTCGGCGTTCATGTTCGTGGCGGCGGCGGGCTATACCTACACGCACGGGTCCGGGGCGCTGGTGATCTTCACCGGGGCGACCTGGGCCTATCTAGCGGGCTATTTCTATTTCGCGCCGATGTGGCGGCGGGCGCGGATCGCGGCGCCGTTGGAGTTTTTGACGCGGCGCTATTCGCCCTCGACCACGTATTTTTATACGGTCACCTCGATCGTGCCGCAGATCGTCGGCGTGGCCCAGGGGCTCTACATCCTGTGCATCTTCGTCTCCACGGCGCTCGGGTTTGAAAGCCTGAGCTTCCATCTGCTGGGTCTGACTCTGAGTGGCATCCAGGCGATGATGCTCGTCGTGGGCGCAGTGATGATTCTCTACAGCGTGGTGGGGGGACTGTGGGCGGCCGTCCTGTCCGATGCGGTGCAGGGCGTCATCATCCTGGTGATGTCGGTGATCATCTTTCCGGTCTCGATTGCCTATGTCGGCCAAGGCGGCGGCCTGTGGGCCGGGTTCAAGCGCCTGGCGACCGAACTGCCCCACGACTACCTGGTGCCGAGCGGACAGCCGGTCGATCCCTGGTTTCTCGCGTCCTTCATGATTGCCTCCTTGCTCGGTTACAACGTGGCGTGGCACTTCGCGCAGCGCTACAATAGTGTGCCGAGCGAGCGCGACGCGAAGAAGATGGCGCTGCTGGGCGCCGGGCTCTCGATGGTGGGCCCGCTGACGTGGACGATCCCGGTGATGGGCGCGCGGCTGATCTTTCCCGACATGCATGCGCTGTGGCCGAACCTGAAGGCTCCGGAGGAGGCGTCGTTTGTCAGCCTGGCGATGCTGCTGCTGCCGCACGGCATGATCGGTTTTGTCGTCGCGGCGATCCTGTCGGCAACGCTGGGCCAGGCGAACGACGCGTTCAACTGGCTGTCGGCGGCCGTGACGAAGGATGTCTACGTCCCGCTCCGCCGCCGGCTCGGCTTCGCGCCCGCCTCTGACCTGCACCAGATGCGCACGGCGCAGCTGACGATGCTGGTGATCGGCGTGAGTGGCGTCGGCCTGGCATTCGTGATCTCCAAGCTCGGCGGTGCCTTTGATTTTGCGCTGAAGTACTATTCAATCGTGGGCCCGGGATTTAGCATGCCGGTGATGCTGGGGCTGATTTACCGGAAGACGCCCTGGTGGTCGGGCACGGCGTCGTGCTGCGCGGCCTTTGCCCTGACCTTTCTCCTGATGGGGCTGGGGGCGTTTCCGGAGCAAGTGTACGCCCGCAATGTTCTCAGCGCCGTGGTGGGCTCGACCGTCGTGTTTGTGATCTCGGCCTTTTTCTGGCGGGCGGATGATCCCAAGAGCGCGGACGCGATCCAGCTGAACCGCGACCTGCGCACCCCGGTCCCGGAGAGCCAACTGGCCGGCGGGCATGGTGCGATGCAGGTGTACGGGGTGATCGGCAATCTCAGTCTGGTGATCGGGCTGGTGCTGCTGGGGTGCGGGTTCGTGCGCTCGACCCCGATCGCGCCGGCCTCAATCAATGTGATCGCGGGCGGGCTCCTGGTGGCGATTGGCCTGGTGCTGCGCTGGGTGGCTCGGCCGACGCTCCCGGAACCGGGCGCGTGATGCGCGGGGGAGGCCGCCGGCCCGCCGACCTTTTCTCGGCCGGGCCCCGGGATAAAGTAACCCAATAGGTTACACTTTGCCTGAGGGGGTGAAACCGCCCCTCGCCTCGACGGGCTCGGGGCCTAGCGCCTGACGCCACGGTTCGCGGGCGGCGCGCCGCCAAGGTCGGCCGGTCCGCGGGGAGAAGGCGGCTTGCAGGCGTTCGGTCGTGGTGCAAAGTCGGGAAGCCCCAGCGCATTTTGAATCCGAAAGGCAGGCCGGGTTACCCCTAAGCGCTGCGGCGTGTTCAGGATAACGCGCCCGGCCTTCCAAGCCATTCCCTCCATGAAACCGGTCAAACTCCCCGCCTCGTATTACCAGCAGTTCGACGCCGATTACACCCGCGACGTGCCGGGGGAGGGCTACGCCGGCTGGAAACAGGCCGACATCGAGTTGTCGCCGGACCACACGGCGGTGGTGGTGATGCACGCATGGGAAGCCGGCACGATGGAGCAATGGCCGGGCTGGCGGCGCAGTGTGGAGTACCATCCGCGGGCGCTGAAGATCCTGGGCGAGGTTTTCCCGCCGCTGCTGACGGCGGTGCGGGCGTCGCCGCTGAAGCTGTTTCACGTGGTGGGCGGGCGCGATTACTACTCCCACCTGCCGGGCTACCAAAACACGGTGAAGCTCGCCGGGCCCTCGCCGGAGCACCAACGCTTGCCGAAGGATGCGGCGTATGAGGCGCAGGAGCGGTTCCGCGCGGACCATGTGTTTGTCGGTAAGCGCAACCGGGCGGACGTGGATGCCGGCTGGAAATTCTTGGATTTCGCGCCTGAGGCCCGGCCGGTCGGCGACGAGCCGATTGCGGAGGATGGCCACCAGCTCGCGGCACTGTGCCACGCGCACGGCATCAACCATCTCGTCTATCTGGGTTTTGCGATCAACTGGTGCCTGCTGATGTCGCCAGGCGGCATGGTGGACATGGGCCGTTACGGGGTGCTGTGCTCGACGATTCCCGAGGCGGTGACCGCGGTGGAAAACGCCGAGACGGCGCGGACGGAGCGGGAGAAGGCGCAGGCGCTGTGGCGCGTAGCGCTGAATTTCGGCTTTGTGTTCGGGCTCCAGGACTTCACGAAAATGGTGAAGTCATTGCCGAAGAAGTGACGGCCCACGGAACACCCGGACGACACGGAAACGAAAATAGGTGCGCCTGGTTATGAACTTTCGCGCGACTGAGGAGGACGTCCGGAATTACCGGGAGCAGGGCTTCTGCGTCATGCGCGGCGTGGTTCCGGCGAGCCTGCTGGGCGATCTCCGGCGCGAGGCGCGGAAGGCGCGGGAGCTGGCTTACCGCCTCCACGGCCCGCAGTCGCAGCGGCTCTCGCCGCTCGGCGACCATGCCGGGCCCGTTGACCTGGCGCCGTTCCGGGACTTCAACGCGATCGCGGGCCTCAACGAAGCGGTCCGGCAATTCACGTCGCCGCGGCACCAGCTGGGCTCCACCGAGAACATCACCGTGCTGTTCCAACCCCGCGACCGGCCGTGGTCAACAGAGTGGCACCGCGACTGGCGCGACCACGTGCTCGAGGCGGAATTCCAGACCGAGATCGGCGAGGCGTGGTGGCAGGAGATCGCCAACAGCCCGGACTTTTTCAACCAGGTGAACTGCCCGCTCTTCGAGGACACCTCGACGTGGTATGTGCCGGGCAGCCACCGGCGGGTGGTGAATTCGGCGGCCGAAATGGCGGTGTTCCGGTCGTCCACGCAGGAGGAACTCCGCGATGAGGGCAACGCGCGCACAAACGAGGAGTTGGAGCTGTACTGCCTGCGCTACTGCCAGGCGATGCCGGGGGCGGTGCAGGTGGTGCTCAACCCCGGCGACTTCATGCTCTACCGCAACCTTGGCTGGCACCTCGGCAACTACGTGCCGTATCGCGAGCGGCTGACGCTGCATACGCACGCGATGACGCCGGAGTTTCGGGCTTTCGCGACGAAGTACGGCCACCTCTTGAAGCCCCGCGAAGCTTCACGAGAGCGGCACGCGGTGAGCGGCGCACGGCGCGCCGCAGTTGAAAGCTGAGCGGTGAAAGTTGAAAGACTTTGAACCAGTCCGGGCAATCCCGGATCTGGTCTTTCAGCTTTCAGCGTTCAACTGGAGCCAGCGGCCTCCTGCAGCACGGTGTCGGCGTCGGCGCGGTCGCCCTCGTTTTTGGGGAGAGGCGGGACGTGGAACCAGGTCGGATCCTGCTGCTGCTGGCGCATGATGGGAATCAGCTCCTGCCACGTGGCCCAGAGCCCGTGCGGGGCGGGCGGCAGGTCGTGGATCAGCGCGGCGCGGAGTTTCGGCAG
>Ga0209829_10002132_pt1 | contig 15276 bp, 10 predicted proteins | sample C_140205_EF_Meta_FD_187311 | JGI IMG/M metagenome (GOLD analysis project Ga0209829, IMG submission 187311) | Freshwater microbial communities from Lake Croche, Canada to study carbon cycling - C_140205_EF_MetaG (SPAdes) (version 2) | ecosystem: Environmental > Aquatic > Freshwater > Lake...
ATTTTGTACAAAAAACCCCGCCTTTGAGGGGCGGGGTTACAACTAAAATCAACTGAACATAAAAAAAACTAGTTTAATCTGGTTTTTTGCCGTCTAAAAAGGTATTGATGGTAGAGATCTGTGTTTGATTGTTCTCGTCTTTTTCTACGGTGTACTTACTGTAATAATTTTCTACAGAAGCCATGGTATTACCAAATAAATCCAAATTTCTTCTAACATAGGCAGGCACTGCATCAAATTCGGTATTAGGATCAGGGCCATTATTAATATTGAAAGATAAGTTTCTTAACTTTTGAATACGCTCAGCTACTTTTCTTCTTTGCTCCTCGGCATTGTCCATGGGCATTTCTAAAGAAGATGGGTGCACTGGTCTTGCAGGTTGAAAATTGCTCTCCTCTCTCATCACCAATTGCATGGTAGGTTCTTCTTGCATGCTAAAAGAACTTTGGTATTCCACTACTGGTGCTACATCTTCCATTTCTTGCTCTTCCACCATTTCTACGACTGGTGATACTTCTTCCATCACTATTGTTGCTGGTGCTTCCACTTCTGTTGGAGTAATATTAGCAAAACTTAATTCCATCTCCTCTTCTTCTACCAATTCTTCTTCTTCCAATGCTACCTCTAATTCTTCTAATGGCGCTTCTTCGAATATCACTTCTTCCTCTAGCGCTTCTTCTATTTCTTCTTCAGTAGCGTAGATATTGGTAGGCTTGTTTAATATAAAATCGCTTGGATTTGAAATTTCCTCTGGGGCCAATTCAAAAAGGACCACTTCTGAAGTTAATTCCGCTACTTCAACAATGGATTCCTCTTCCATCAGTTCTTCCATTTCTTCTTCGATCGTTTCTTCTACCAAGGCTACTGGAACTTCATGAATAATCATTTCTTCCATCCTACTATTGGCGGCAATACTTATCTCTGCATCTATTTCTGCTTCATACTCTTTTTCACTTATTTCATCCAAGTCAAAATTATCTTCCGCGTCCATATTTTCCTCTGCCATATGCATTTCAGGGGCGTCACCCAATGTAAAATAACTGTTACTCATTTCGGGCTCTTCTATTTTCTCCACTACCTCTTGGGTAGCTGCAGTTATTTTATTGCTTGCATCATTCAGCACTTCCTCTGAAACCAATGTCATCACAATTTTTTCTTCAATAGGAGCCTCCACTTTTTTTGGTGTTTCTTTTTGGAATGGGTCTTTACCTTCAAATCCAGTGGCAATCAATGTAATCCCTAATTTTTGACCCAAGCTTGCATCGTAACCCATACCCATAATTACATCGGAATGTTCCCCTGTGCGTTCACGCAAGAAATCATTAATGGTTTCTAATTCATCCATGGTACACTCATAATCTCCTTCTGCACTATTGATATTTAATAAGATCCATTTAGCCCCTCTAATGTCATTGTCATTTAATAAAGGTGAATTCAAGGCTTCTTCAATGGCTCTTTGTGCTCTGTTTTCTCCTTCTACTTCCGCTTTACCTAAAATAGCGACACCGCCATTTTTCATTACGGTACATACATCCGCAAAATCTACAATAATATGTCCACGGCTATTGATCACATCTGTGATACATTTTGCAGCAGTAGCCAAAACGTTGTCCGCTTTAGTAAAAGCCTCCTTCATTTTTAAATTACCATATTGTACACGTAATTTATCGTTTGAAATAACTAATAAAGTATCTACCAATGGCTTTAATTGCTTGATGCCCTCTTCGGCTTGTGCTTGTCTGCGTGGTCCTTCAAATCCAAAAGGAGTAGTCACGATACCTACGGTTAAAATGCCTAAATCTTTACAAATTTTTGCAATAATGGGTGCACCACCTGTTCCTGTTCCACCACCCATACCCACGGTGATAAAAGCCATACGCGTATTGACTTCTAAAATTTTTCTGATTTCATCTAAAGATTCTTCGGTTGCTAATTTTCCCACTGAAGGATCGGCACCAGCACCTAAACCTTGTGTCAAATGGGGTCCTAGCTGAATTTTATTGGGCACCGTACTTTGTTCAATGGCTTTGGAATCAGTATTGCAAATAATAAAATCTACGCCTTCAATGTTTTGATTGAACATAAAGTTTACAGCATTACTGCCGCCACCACCTACGCCTAGGACTTTTATGATGGATGATTTTTGCTTTGGCAAGTCAAATTGAATCATTTTTTTGTTTTTAGATGGGTTAGTTAGATGGTTAGTGCTTAGTTAGTTATATCGAAATTACCGATTATCGAGTTTATTCTATTTGTTTTTTATGACCACAATGTGGGTAAATATTAGGGCAATAATTTGTCCTCTTCCTCACTGAAAATTTCTATCAAATTATTCTTGAAACGATCCCAGAATTTACTCTTTCTTTTTTCAATTTGCTCTGGAGTTAAAGTTGTGGCTACGGGTGCTTTTACTTCCACTTTTTCGCTGCTCAAGCCATTGCCAGTACCTGCTACTGTTAATGATTTAGGCACTTCTATCTTCTTGAAAGTTTCTGCAAACACTTTATAATTTTGTTCGTAATCGTTGTAGCCTTTTAAGATTAAACCAATACAAGTGGAATACATTGGTTTTTTTAACTCATCAATATGATTGGGCGCTAAATGTTCATTCGGTAGTCCAATTCTTGCATTCAAGCCAGTAATGTATTCTGTTAATTGAATCAAATGTTTCAATTGAGAGCCACCGCCTGTTAAAATAATACCCCCATTCAACATGCGGCTATCCATGCCCACTTGCTTTAAATGATAAGTAACAAAATCCAATATCTCACTCATTCTAGCTTGTATAATTCCAGCTAAACTTTTTACACTAATTTCTTTCGCTGGCATTCCTTTTAAACCTGGAATAGTGACATAGGCATTGCCTTTTGCCTCGTCTGCTAAAGCACTACCAAATTGTACTTTCATGGCTTCGGCCTGACTTTTCAAAACGCCCAAGCCCATTCTGATGTCATTGGTAATGTTCTCACCACCAAAAGGAATCACCGCCGTATGTTTTAATATGCCTTCATAAAATACAGCAAGGTCGGAAGTACCACCACCAATATCTAAAATGGCTACCCCTGCTTCCAAATCAATATCACTCATAACCGCACTAGCAGAAGCCAAAGGTTGTAAAACCAAGTCCTTGGTCACCAACCCACTTCTTTCCACTGAACGATTGATGTTTCTGATGGCGTTTCTATCTCCCGTAAGAATTAAAAAATTAGCACCCACTTTCACACCGTTTACTCCAATTGGATCTTTGATGTTTTGGTTATTGTCTACATGAAATTCTTGTGGTATGACATCGATGATTTGATCCCCAGCAGGAATAAATGTTTTTCTTTGATTGTTGATCAGTTGCTCAATTTCCCAAGCCTGAATTTCATTCTCCGCATCTTGACGTACTTGATCGCCCCTGGTTTGCAAACTTTTGATATGATGACCTGCAATCCCCACATACACTTCATTCACCTCTAAATCGGGATTACTCAATTGACAGTTTTGTAGTGCTTGCTGAATGGCTTTGATGGTTTGATCAATGTTTAACACTTGACCATGTTGAACTCCATTGCTGTTGGCTCGGCCAAACCCTAAGATTTCTAATTTGCCAAACTCGTTTTTTCTACCTGCAATGGCCGCAATTTTAGTAGTCCCAATGTCTAGGCCTACAATGATTGGAGAATCGTGCTGACTCATTTTGTTTTTTTTAGTTGTTAGTTGTTTTAGCGTCGGTCTTTTTAGGCATTACTGCCTTTGCAGACTTCTTCTCATTATTTAACGATTTATTGCTCGTTTTATTGTTTGTTTTCACCGTTGTTTTTGCCTTTGTTTTAACCTTAGTATGCTGAGTTGACTTTAGGTCTGATTTTGCGGCTGATTTTTGTACTGTTTTAGGCGCATTCTTGGGGCTGGCAATAGCTGCTTTATTGGCTAGGATGGGGGCTGGCAATACTAGGCTTTTTTTAGGGCGCACAGTATCTATTTTTTTAGTAGTATCCAACGCCGGAATTGTAAAATCATCGAGCGGATCCTGCGTCAAAATACTGCTAGAAAACTGTATGGGTTGCATGCCTTTTTTTAAGGCCACAATTTGATGGTCAAATCTGCAGTCTAAAACCTGATAAGCATTCACCCCAGTTTGCACCCATACTTGTTTGTAAAAACTATATAACCTATTTAATTTGTCTTCAATATTATCTACAGCCCCTATTAAAACTGTATGCTCTCCAACACTTGGTACCATTTCAAAATCTCCATTAGAAGCTATATTGATTTGAGCAATTTGAGCCATAAAAAAAGAATCTTGCTCAATAGCCTTAGTAAAATGTAAAATATCTTTAAGTAGGAGACTGTCAGGACTAGACAATTTTTCTTGATCAGAAGGGAAACCTGTGAAAACGGGTAAACGTAGTACAGTCAATTGTTTCAGCGGTAACTTCCAACCCTCTTTGTCGATATAAAAAGAATTACCTGAGGAAGTAAATATTCTAGCGATAGGAATTCTTTGCTCAATTTTTATTTGTAAGGCTTGTTGGTTGTCCAAAAACATTTCTGCATGTTTTACCCATTTGATGCTTTGCAAATTCTTTTCTAATTCATTCAAATTGACCGACTCTATGGATAGGCCCGCCTTAATGCCTTTGTCATTGATGATTTGTAAAATTTCTTTTTCATCCATAAAAAGAGCTACGGTATTTTCGCCTACCAATTCCACATTCACACTGGCACATTTTTTTTCTTCCTTGGCCCTCCAGGAAATAATAAATAGCAATACCAATAGTGCAGCAGTGATGCTCCATAAAATATTGCCTAGTATTTGCTTCCAGTTGCTCATGCTTGTTGGGTAAAAATTTCTTGAACCTTGGTAATGCAAACATCAATGTCTCCGGCGCCTGCCATCACTACTAATTTATCCTTGGTATGGGCTGCCCAATCAAACAATTGCTCCTTGCTCATGACTTTCTTATTGGACAAACTCATTTTGTTTAATAACATTTCACTGGTCACCCCTTCCATGGGTAATTCTCTAGCTGGATAAATGGGTAATAAAATAACTTCATCCGCTTTGTCTAGGGTGGAAACAAATCCATCGCATTGATCCTTGGTTCTACTGTACAAATGCGGTTGAAAAACTAAAACCATTTTTTCGCCAGGGAATATGCTTCTGATGCCAGTGATGAGTGCATTCAATTCTTCTGGATGATGCGCATAATCATCAATCAATACCTTAGTAGGTGTTTTTACTTTGTATTCAAACCTTCTTTTTACCCCTGCAAAAGCAGCTACGGCTTGAATAATTTTATCTTCCTCAATGTCTAAACTAAGGGCAATGGAAATAGCCGCAGTGGCATTTTCCACATTGTGTAAGCCACCCATATTTAAAACAATATTTTTTAAAACTCCTTTGGGATGCATTAAGTCAAAATGATAGGATCCATCCACAACTTTTAAATTGATGGTATGAAAGGAAGCCGCTAATTGATCATAAGCATAAGTGAGTAAAGTTTTATTGGCCGCATTGGTAGTAAAATGGGTGCCTTTTTTTTGTATCAACGTACCCCCTGGTTTTATTTTATCTGAAAATTCACCAAAGGCTTTGACTACTTCTTCGGCAGTACCATAAATATCTAAATGATCAGGGTCAACTGCCGTGATCACTGCAATATTGGGTGCTAATTTTAAAAAGCTTCTATCGTATTCATCTGCTTCTACCACCACTACATTTTTCTCGTGGCTCCAAAAATTGGTGCCATAATTACTGGCAATGCCACCTAGAAAAGCATTGCAACCATAACCTGTATGGCGTAAAATATGCGCCGTCATGGAAGTAGTGGTTGTTTTTCCATGCGTACCTGCAATGGCAATGGTAAAAGCATTTTCTGTAATCCATTGCAGTACATCACTTCTTTTGACTACTAAATAACCATTGTCTTTATAATAATTGAATTCCCCATGATTGGCTGGTATGGCAGGCGTATATACCACTACAGTTGCTTCTTTATCTATTTTCGTTAAATCATCTTCAAAATGAATTTTTATTCCTTCCGCTTCTAAAGCATGGGTTAACTCCGTAGGCGTTTTGTCGTAGCCGGATACAATTACCCCTTGTGTATTAAAATACCTGGCCAAGGCACTCATGCCAATGCCTCCAATGCCAATGAAATAAATATTTTTACAAGTAGATAAGGGATTCATACAATCTATAAAATTAATTAATGCTATTTTTTAAAATTTGTTCGGCGATGGTTTTATCGGCAGTTAAAAAAGCAAAAGTCTTTACTTTATTTTCCATATTTTTTATCAAGTCCTCCTTGTTCAATGCACTAAAAAGAGTGGGCAATAATTTTTCATTCACTTCTTTGTCTGTGACCATTAAAGCCGCCTGCTGATGAACCAAGGCAAGGGCATTGAAGCTTTGATGATCTTCGGCTGCAAATGGATAAGGCACAAAAATAGCAGCCTTGCCGGTGCTAGCTATTTCAGCAACCGCCATGGCACCAGACCTGCTGATAACAATGTCTGCCGCCGCATAAGCAGCACTCATATTATCGATAAAGGAATTCACAAATACATTGGAAAAACCCTCAGCTGCTCTGTAATAAGTACTCACATCTGAACTTCCTGTTTGCCATATCAATTGAATATTTTTTTCAAAAAAATCTACCACATTATTTTTAATGACTTGGTTGATCGAGTTGGCGCCTAAACTTCCACCCACAATCAAAACCGTTTTCATCGTATCCACTAAACCAAATTCTTTTAAAGCAGAAGCCTTGGTATAGCTATGTTCAATGATATTTTTTCTAATGGGGTTTCCAGTGACTAAAATTTTAGCTGCCGGGAAAAATTGTTCCATACCCTTGGTTCCTGTAAATATTTGGGTGGCATTTTTACCCAACCAAATATTGGCCTTACCTGCAAAAGCATTGGACTCATGTAAAAAAGTGGGGATGCCTTTAGTTTGTGCATATTTTAATACAGGAAAACTTGAATACCCACCCACACCAAATGCCGCATTGGGTTTAAATTTTTTAAAGATGGCCTTCACTTGAAAATAACTTTTTACTAATTTCCATGGAAGGGAGATATTTTTAAAATAATTGGATCTATTGAAACCTGCAATGGTAATACCTTTGATGGCATAACCTGCTTTTGGTATTTTCTCCATTTCCATTTTACCTAAGGCCCCTACAAATAAAATAGCAGCCTCCGGTGCCAATACTTGTATGGCTTGCGCCACGGCAATCGCAGGGAAGATATGCCCTCCAGTTCCACCACCTGCAATGATGATGCGCAATTGTTTATTAGGCTGGTTCAAGCTCATTGTTTTCTGTATCGGTTTCGTTTGGAATTTCAATTTCTGTTTCAAGCGGCGCCTTTCCTTCCATTTGTTCTACGTTTCTTGCTACACTCAATATCAAACCAATGGAACAACAAGTAAAAATAAAGGAGCTTCCACCCATACTCACCAAGGGTAAGGTCACACCCGTTACTGGTACGATGTTAACATTCACTGCCATATTTGCAATGGCTTGAATGATTAAAGTGAAACTTAATCCTAATGCTAAGAAGGCGCCAAATGCATAGGGGCACCTTCTAAAAATTCTAATACATCTAAATAAAAAAACTAAATAGATAAATATAATAAAGGCCCCACCCAACAATCCATATTCTTCAATAATCACTGAATAAATAAAATCATTGTAGGCCTGTGGTAAAAAATTTCTTTGTCTACTATTGCCTGGGCCTAGGCCTACAAAAATTCCTCCATTAGCAATGGCAATTTTTGCTTGCTGTACTTGATAAGGCACTTCGCGTTCCCCATCATACATAAAGTCTTGCACCCTAGATACCCAAGTTCCAAAACGTCCAAAGCCTTTTAATTTCTCGGCCACTTTTGGTTTGCCTGCCACCATGCTATTGCTATGTGTGGCCATGGCTACACTAATAATAAGCACAATGGGAATCATGGCTACTAGTATGGTTAATAAAATATGCTTAATGCTCACTCTTCCAATAAACATTAACAACAAAGAGGTGGCTCCTGTTAATAAGGCATTGGATAAATTGGCTGGCATAATTAAAGCACAAATAATCAGCACTGGTGTTATCACTGGTAAAAATCCTTTTTTAAAATCTTTAATTACTTCTTGCTTTTTACTCAACATCTTTGACAAATACATGAATAAAGCCAATTTGGCCAAATCACTGGTTTGTATGGTCAAATTAATAATGGGCAATTTAATCCATCTACTGCCTTCATTAATTTTAGCGCCAAAAAATAAAGTATAAATTAAAAGTGGAATAGACAACATGAACATAATGGTGGCTATTCTTGAAAATACTGTATAGTTGATGCGGTGCAATCCAAATATCACCAAGAGTCCGATTAAAGTAAACACCACTTGCTTGAATAAATACACACTGGTATTGCCTCGATACATTTTATAAGCCAAAGATCCAGTAGCACTATATACTACCAATATAGATATCAATGATAAAATAATAACCAACCCCCAAATGTATTTATCACCTCTGGTTCTTTGATCCAAATGTTCTTTCATGCCGCCAATACTGGGCATCTGAGAAAATAACTTGTCAGTGGTTTCGTTAAACATAATTACAATTCTTTAACTGACTCTTTAAATTGACGACCTCTGTCTTCGTAATTTTTAAACAAATCAAAACTTGCACAAGCAGGGCTCATCAATACTAGCTCGCCTTTCTCTGCCAATTTAAAAGAGGCATTTACTGCTTTTTTAGCAGTATCTGTTTCTATAATGATGGGCACAATGCCTTTGAAGAATTCGATAATTTTTTTATTATCGGTGCCCATACATACAATGGCTTTCACTTTTTCTTTGACTAATTCTGCAATCAATTCATAGTCGTTGCCTTTGTCTACACCGCCTAAGATTAAGACCGTTTTCTTTTGCATGCTTTCTAAAGCATACCAAGTACTGTTTACATTGGTGGCTTTGCTGTCATTGACAAAATCAACACCTCTGACAGTGGCCACAAATTCCATTCTGTGTTCCAGACTATGGAAATTACTCACTGCTTCACGAATTTTTTCTTTTCGGATGCCTAAGGTGGTGGCTGCAATACTTGCGGCCATGGTGTTGTAAGCATTGTGTTTTCCTTTTAAAGCAAAATCATAAATGCTCATGGTCACACGTTCTTCTTGGATTTTTAACATCATTTGATCGTTCTTGATGTAGCCTCCTTTTTTTACTTCTTGTTTCATAGAAAATGGTAGTGGGTTAGTATTAGTAGTTAGTAGTTCTAGATGTTTTACGATGACTTCATCATCAATACAATAAATAAAGTAATCTGCTGGGGTTTGGTTTTCAATGACACGAAACTTACTTTTGATGTAGTTTTCGAATTGATAATTATATCTGTCTAAATGATCTTCGGTAATATTCAATAAAACAGCAATATCTGGTTTGAAATATTGAATGTCATCCAATTGAAAAGAGCTTACTTCAATAATGTATAAGGCCTTGGGGGCTATTGCAATTTGACGTGCAAAAGAAAAACCAATATTTCCTACCATGGCCACATCATCATTCACCAATTGGCAAATATGATACAATAAAGCAGTAGTGGTGCTCTTGCCATTACTGCCTGTGATAGCCGCAATTTTGCTATTGCCCTTATACCTGTAACCAAATTCAATTTCACTAATGACCGGAATACCTTTGGCACGAATGGCTTTGACCATTTCATTTTTTTCAGGAATGCCTGGGCTTTTCATTATCTCATCTGCTGCTAATATTCTTTCTACACTATGTGTACCTGCTTCAAATTCAATTTTATTTTCCTCTAATTCTTTTTGAAAATTAGCCTTGATCGCGCCACCATCAGATACGAAAACCTCGTAGCCTTTTTGCTTGGCCAACAAAGCAGTACCTATTCCGCTTTCACCTGCACCTAATATGACTAATTTTTTTGCCAATGTTTATCTTGTCTTTAAGGTTAAAATAGAAACCACGACTAGTAAGATGGTGATGATCCAAAAACGAACAGCTATCTTACTTTCATGAAATCCTTTCTTTTGATAATGATGATGTAGTGGGCTCATTAAAAACACTCTTCTTCCTTCTCCAAATTTTTTCTTAGTGTACTTGAAATAACTTACTTGTATAATCACAGATAAGTTTTCAATTAAAAACACACCACAAAAAATAGGAATCAATAATTCTTTTCTTACTATGATGGCTAAGGAGGCAATAATTCCTCCCAAGGCCAAACTACCTGTATCGCCCATGAACACCTGCGCTGGATAGGCATTGTACCATAAAAATCCAATACAGGCACCTACAAAGGCGCCTACAAAAATGGACAACTCTCCTAAATTAGGAATGTACATCACATTTAAATAATCGGCAAAAACATAGTTACCACTTACATAGATAAAAATACCCAATGCCGCACCAATGATGGCACTTACCCCAGCTGCTAGTCCATCCAAACCATCGGTTAAATTAGCACCATTAGATACCGCCGTAATAATAAAAGTGACAATAAGGATATACACCATCCAAGTATATTTTTCCGCACCAGGACCTATCCAACTTATTATTTTACTGTAATTGAACTCATGATTTTTTACAAAAGGAATCGTAGTAATAGGTGTTTTTACTTTTACAAAACGTCTTTCTACCCCATTGATTTTTCTGATCACTACATCTGCCCCCTTGGCAATTTTTTCTCCTTTTTGCAAACTAGCACTAACCGAAGAGGCAACTATTTCTCTTTCTACCGTTACGGCATTACTAAAATAGAGGGTGACTCCAATGATAATGCCCAAGCCAATTTGACCAATGATTTTTGAAATACCTGCCAAACCATCGCTGTTTTGTTTTTTATAGGCTGCCCCCTTTGCTTGCGCTTGTTTCCGGGCTTTGATTTTAAAATAATCATCTAAAAATCCAATCAGGCCCAACCAAACAGTACATAAGATCATTAAACGGATGTATACTTTATCTAAGTTGGCAAACAATAAGGTCGGAATTAAAATACTTAATAAGATAATAATACCGCCCATGGTAGGGGTACCTTTTTTTTGTTGCTCTCCTGCCAATCCTAAATCTCTTACCGATTCTCCTATTTGTTTTTTCTGTAAAAACAAGATTATTTTTTTACCATAAACTGTCGCAATAAAAAGTGACAATAAAATGGCCATAGCAATTCTAGAAGTAAGGAATTGGAATACACCTAATCCAGGAATATGAAATTGTTTGTCCACCCAAGAAAATAATTGATACAACATAATTAAATTATTTAGCTAAGTCGTTGAATAGGTTTTCTAAAATTTGCTTATCATCAAAATCATGCTTTACGCCTTGAATGTCTTGGTATTTTTCATGCCCCTTTCCTGCAATTAAAATAATGTCGCCAGCTTTGGCAAAACTGATGGCTGCTTTAATGGCTTCTTTACGATCCACTATATTGATGTACTTTCTTTTGGCAGCACTGGTTAATCCTTGTTCCATATCCTTGATTATTTCATTCGGATCTTCGGAACGAGGATTGTCACTGGTGAAAAATACTTTATTGCTTAAATCACAGGCTACTTGCGCCATGATGGGCCTTTTTGTTTTATCTCTATCTCCTCCACAACCCACCACCGTAATCACTGTCTCATTGCCTTTTCTTAATTTAGCAATGGTGGTTAATACATTCTCTAAGGCATCAGGTGTATGCGCATAATCAACAATGCCAATGATATTTTCTTTGCTTACGATATAATCAAATCGGCCTTCTGCACCAGTCAATGCACTTAAAACTACCAATACCTCTTGTGGTTGTTCTCCCAACTCAATCGCAATACCATAAACAGCCAATAAATTATAGGCATTGAAACTGCCAATCAAACGACAATGCACTTCGATATCATTAATATTCATTACCAAGCCACTCAAAAGATTTTCTAAAATTTTTCCTTTGTAATTGGCAGGCGCATGTAAAGCGTAGCTTAATTTTTTTGCCTTTGTATGCAATAACATTTTAGCCCCATTCTTATCATCCAAATTGCTTAAGGCAAATGCAGCACTAGGCAATTGATCAAAGAAAGTTTTTTTAACTTCTAAATAAGCTTCAAATGTTTGATGATAATCTAAATGATCATGGGTGATATTGGTAAAAGCACCGCCCACAAATTGTAAACCAGTTATACGGTGTTGATGAATGGCATGGCTACTTACTTCCATAAATACATGCGTGCAACCCGCTAAAACCATCTGCTGTAATAATGCATTCAATTGAATAGGATCGGGTGTGGTATGGGTAGCAGGCACAATATTTTTTCCAATATGATTTTCGATGGTGCTGATTAAACCACAGGTATGGCCTAATTCATTGAATAATTTAAACAACAAAGTAGCCACCGTTGTTTTTCCATTGGTACCAGTCACTCCTACTAATTTTAATTTGGTAGAAGGCTCATCATAAAATTGATGCGCCATAATAGCAACCGCTTCTTGTGCATTTTCTACAATAATATAAGTAATAGCACTATTTAATGTAGTTGGCATTTGCTCACAAACAATTACCGTAGCCCCTTTTTCAATGGCGGTATCAATAAAAGCATGTCCATCCGACTTCACTCCTTTGATGGCCACAAATACCGCATCCTTTGAAACTTTTCTTGAATCAATTTGAATAGTTGCAATAGTTTGTTGCGTGCTACCTATCACTTCTCTTAACTTAACACCAAATAATATATTTTGTAGTGCTTTCATTAATTTAAATCAATTTGAATTTGTTGTCCTTTAGCAATGTATTCTCCTTGTGCAATGCTTTGCTTGATTACCTTTCCCTTGCCCACAAATTTGACCAACAGGCCCTTCTTTTCACAAATCCATAAAGCATCTTTTAATTTCATTCCACTGATATTAGGCATGGTACTATCAGATACAATAGCTTGTGCTGATTTCAAGTTTTTCCCTTTACCTTTTAATTGCACCCATTCATTGCGTGCTTCACTAGAATCTTGATAAGGAAGGGCTAAATTTTTAGCAATAGTTTGAAGTGCTATTTTAGAAAGACTATAATTAAATACTTGACTGTCTTTAAGCGAAAAATTTGGCGTCACACCTCTTTTGTTTTGAATGTAAGTAGAATACAAACGATCAGCAATTTCTTTGAAAACCGGACCAGCCACTGATGCGCCAAAATGATTGGCCGCATGTGGATGATTGATAATAATTACTGCAATGGTATATTGTGGATTGTCCGCTGGAAAATAACCTACAAAGGAAGACTGAAAAATATTATCTGCATAGCCTCTATTTCCATCGGCCACCAAGGCTGTTCCTGTTTTGCCTCCTACTTTATATAAACTTCCAACAAATAATTTTTTAGCGGTACCATTGGTACACACCCCTTCTAAAGCAGTATGTAAATCCTTAATGGTTGAAGGAGAACAAACCATTCCATCATAAGCCTTAGGACGCATAGTTTTAATCATCTTTCCTTCTTCTTTAATAGCGTTGACTAAATAAGGACGCATCATGACGCCATTATTTGCAATACTATTGTACATAGTTAGGGTTTGGATAGGTGCAATAGCAATATTGTATCCAAAAGCCATCCAAGGAAGTGTAGTAGGACCCCATCGCTTACTATTAGGTTTAATTAATAAAGGATTGCCTTCTCCCATTAAATCAATCCCAGAAGTGCTATCAATTCTTAATCTAGAAATATGTTTAAAATAAGCTTGCGGATTGTCATTGAAATAAGTAACGGCTAATTTAGCCATACCCACATTGGAACTTTCTTCAAAAGCTTCTAAAACTGTAGCCTCATGTTTGCCATGATTCTCCGCATCTCTTACTACACGGCCTGCATAACCCCAAGTGCCTCCTTCTAAATTTACTTTTGAATCTAAGGTTACTTTTTTGTCATCTAAGGCAGACAATAAAGTGACTAATTTAAATGTAGACCCAGGTTCTGTAACCCTGGTGGCATAATTTAAATCTTCGGTATATACACCATCTCCCACTTTTCCTAAATTGGCAATGGCTTTTATTTTTCCTGTTTTTACTTCCATCACCATGGCTACTCCGGTGCGCGCATCGTTTTGGATCATCATTTTTTTCAAAGCGTTTTCTGTCACTTCTTGTATAAAAACATCAATCGTACTTACAATATCCTTGCCCGTTTCTGGCGCAATTTCAAATAAGCCTTCTTCCACAGGAACCGTCACACCCCCTGCAATGGCACGCACTAATTGACGACCATTGCGTCCATTCAAAACAGTATCATAAGATTTTTCTAAGCCAACTTTATTTTCATCTCTGGCTAGTCCAATGGTTCTATAGCCAATATTTTCATAAGGATTTAAGCGAATATTTTTTTCTTCTGCAATCATTCCGCTTTTGTACCTGCCTAATTTAAATAATGGGAATTTAGCCAAAGACAAATATTGACGATAAGTTATTTTTTTTCTTAACTCATAATTTCCTACGCTAGCTTCATAAGCAGCTGTTAAATCATTTTTATATTTTTCAGGAGATTGATCTTTGAATAAATTGGCCAAGCAAATACTTAAAGAATCAATATTACTTCTAAACAATAAACCAGATTTTTCATGTAAGGGGGTCACTCTAAAATCAATAGAGATATCAAATTGAGGAATATTGGTACTTAACATTTCCCCGTCTTCGCTGTAAATAGTGCCTCTTGCTGCGGGGATGTCTACAATTTTTTGATGTAAACTATCGCTGAGTCCTCTCCAGTATTTACCTTGTACTTGTTGAATATAAAAGGCCTTCCCTAAAATAAGAATACAAACCAACACCATCATGATGTAGCTTAAATAAACCCTCCATAATATGTCGCGTTTTACATCCATTACTTATTTTGAGTATGTGTTTGAGTTTTTTCTTGAATTCTATTTTCTTTCACCAAACGAATAGGCATTTCCTTGGCCACCGCTAAACCATAAGGCGCCACTTTATCCTGTACTTCCACCGCTCTGCTACGACGCATCAAATCGGACTTTAAAGTTTTGTATTCGAACTGCAATTCTTTAAGCTCGTGTTGTGTAGTATTTATTTTTCGAATAGTTTTGTCGGTCAAATGCCCATTCGCTATGTATAAGATAGCGATCAGTGCCAAGAACAAAAAGAAACTAATGTTCATGACAATCCACTGATAGTTAAGTATACTTTTTAAAGTAGACTTAGTGGTAGGGTTAATAGGTTCGGTCATACAACTTATAATCTTTCCGCAGCGCGCAATTTTGCACTCCTGCTTCGATTGTTTTGATTCATTTCTTTT
>Ga0209829_10002133_pt1 | contig 15261 bp, 12 predicted proteins | sample C_140205_EF_Meta_FD_187311 | JGI IMG/M metagenome (GOLD analysis project Ga0209829, IMG submission 187311) | Freshwater microbial communities from Lake Croche, Canada to study carbon cycling - C_140205_EF_MetaG (SPAdes) (version 2) | ecosystem: Environmental > Aquatic > Freshwater > Lake...
AATTGTCGGTTGCAGATTCTGCAGGGAATGACGAATCCCACTGAGGTTCTCCGAGCGGCCCACAATCAGGTGCCCGCCCAGCTCGAGAGTTGGCTTGACCCGGCCGATCAGGTTGTTCCGAGTCTGGCGGTCAAAGTAGATCTTCACATTCCAGCACAGAATCAAATGGAATCGCCGCCTTGTGACTCGAACAGGTTGAGTCGTTGAAAGGCGACATGCACCCTTAACTCATCCTTATTCAGGCAGCTTCCCTCCCACTTCCCAATTCCACTCTGGAAATATCTCAGAATCAGATCCCTCGGCGCAGGTCCCAGGCGTTTAGACTCACAGATAATCCTCCGTTCGGCTTCCAGCACACGATTAGAGAGATCCGTGGCTTCAAATGTCCAAGGTTCCGCCAATGCAAAACACTTAGCGAGAACTATTTCCATAGTGTATGGTTCCTCGCTGGCGGAACGATCGGTGCTCCGGAAGCGGATCGGTTCCGCCCCCGCGTCTTGACCCTTCCATTGGGGAAGAATATTACTGTAACCCACTGGAAGTGAAGTCTTTCCCGGTAAAACAGGTGTGGTTTTTGGACACCACATCCGCTAGTTGGATTCGTTCTGGCGCGCCTGCCTTGGTTTGGGGGATTCACAGTATGCCGGTTAAAACCCGATCCGGAGCACGCAAATCGTGATCTAAGACCAATCACCGGAGTATTCCTATCGCAAAGGTTGATGACTTCTTTGGGTGGCCCGGTATCTGGGGAACAAAGTTGATTTCCGCGATCCCGATAATCTCCCGGACCTTAAGCACATTGATGCCGTATGATTTCCGACTATGGTTGAAAGTGAGGTGTTTACAAGAAATTTAGCAGGGGGATTGCGCTGACTTGTTCCTTTTTCTGTGGTTCATAGGATTTTTCGGTCCAGCACGATCCGTCCAGAGGTTCACCCCAGTTGGCCGCTTCAAGAGACTGTCGCTAAAACCGTTCCAGACTTTAATTGAAACGTGGAATCCCTGTCCAGAATAACCTAAATAGGCCAGTGGGAAGGGGCTTGAGTTACAATTGCGACTCTGAGGAGCAAGCGGGTGATTCCTCGTCGAGCTGAATCTGTGGGGTTGTTGCGCGGCGCAACCAGACAAGAAGAATGCTTATATCAGCCGGAGAAACACCCGATATTCGCGATGCCTGACCGAGCGTCGCAGGTCGGATCTTACCGAGTTTCTGCCGCGCTTCATGCCGTAGGCTTGGAACGGTCAGATAATCAAAGGTTGCCGGGATCTGTTTGCTCTCGAAATTCTGGAACTTCTCAATCTCATCCTGCTGGCGGGAGATATAGCCGGCATATTTTACCGAAATCTCGACTTGCAAAGTGATTTCATCCGAAAGCAGCGAGGATTCACCTGGTAGTTGGCGGTAGGTCACTTCAGGCCTCTTGAGCAACTGTGCTAGAGTTTCACTTCCGAATCGGACTTTTTCCAGACGGTTCAGTTCGGTCTGAATCGCTTTTTCTTTCTCTTCATATCTCCTGAAATTCCTCTCAGGCAGCAGCCCAATTTCGTATCCAGTCCTGCTAAGTCTGAGGTCCGCGTTGTCCTGACGCAGCAGCAGCCGGTATTCAGCACGGGAAGTGAACATTCTGTAGGGTTCCACGGTTCCCTTTGTCACCAAATCATCAATCAACACGCCGATATAGGCCTGATCGCGTCCAAAGACGAGGGCATCAAGGTTTTTAATGCGGCGTGCTGCGTTGATTCCTGCCATGAGGCCTTGAGCACCCGCCTCCTCGTAGCCAGATGTTCCATTAATTTGTCCGGCAAGGAACAAATTCTCGCACACTTTCGTTTCCAAACTGGGATTCAACTGATGCGGCAGCGAGAAATCATATTCGACGGCATAGGCCGGGCGTAGAATTTCGGCGTTCTCACATCCAATAATGGATCGGACCATTTCAATCTGGATCTCATAAGGCAGGCAGGTCGAGAATCCATTGACATAAATCTCGTCTGTGGCGATGCCTTCAGGTTCAAGGAAAATCTGTTGACGCTTCTTTTCCGGGAACTTTACTATCTTATCTTCGATGGACGGGCAGTAACGAGGGCCAACGCCTTCAATCACCCCTGAATACATGGGTGATTTGTCCAGATTCGCACGAATGATCTCCGCAGTCAGGTCTGTTGTGAAGGTGACAAAGCAAGAAAGCTGCCCGTTGATCCGATCGAGGATGGATCCCGGGGGATATTTCCCCTCTGAGTGGCCCGTGTCCTTTGGGTTGACGCCCGAATGTTCCACGTGGAACAAATCGTCTTTCCAATAGGTGAAGTAAGGGACGGGTTCGTCGCCACCTTGTGGTTCTGTTTTTGTGAAATCAATGGAACGGGCCAGCAGTCTTGGCGGAGTGCCGGTTTTGAGTCTTCCTAGTTCGAGACCGAGTTGTTTCAACGAAGCAGAAAGCCCAAGAGCAGCCGATTCGCCTGCCCGGCCACCAGATTGTTGATTGGAGCCGATGTGCATCAGGCCCCTAAGGAAGGTCCCAGTGGTGATGATTATTGTTTTGCCGTGGTATTGGACATCGAGCGTCGTTTCCACACCGTAAGCCGTCCCATTTTTATGAAGGATGCTGGAGGTTTGGCCCTGCTTTATGTCCAAGTTGGGTTGTCGTTCACAAATCCATTTCAGCCGGAATTGGTAGGCTTTCTTGTCACATTGCGCCCTAGGGGCCCACACGGCAGGTCCCTTCTTCGTGTTCAGCATCCGGAATTGTAACCCGGCCATGTCAGTCGCCTTGCCCATTTCCCCACCCAAGGCGTCGATCTCTCTTGCCAAGTGGCCTTTGGCGAGCCCGCCGATGGCCGGGTTGCAGGACATTTGGCCAATGGTATCGGCATTGATGGTCAGGAGCAGTGTTTGGCACCCCATGCGCGCTGAAGCTAAGGCGGCCTCCACGCCGGCGTGTCCAGCGCCGACCACGATTACTTCGTATTTTTTAGGATAAACGAACATCAGCAAAGCTGGTATTTGCCTTCAAATCGTGAAATGCCGTCAATCCGTCGCAATCCCCGCTGAGGATTGGCTGCCAGATGCTCGCATATTTTAAAAATCGTCTCAATTTCCTCCGGTGATCCCGCCTTGTTCGCGATCTCCTTCGCCGTCAATGCTAATCCAACGGGGTTGCTCAAAATACCGAGCGTTTTAAGTTCCAGATCAATAACCTTTGTTGCGGCTTTTTTGCCCGCTTCCACTCCAGGTTGGTGATAGGCATTGATATTGACGAGCATTGCGTAATATCCGACTGCCCGTTCAAACAGTGCTAATAGAACACCTATGGTGAAGGGGGACACTTCATGGACTGTTAAAGTAATGGACTCTCGTTCGTTATCATAGAGTGCTTGGCGGGTTCCGAGCATGAACCCCTGCAAGTAATCACCGGATGTTATTCCTGGCTCCACCTCCATTTCCTGGCCGGTTCGATCCTTGAGCACCTCGATAAAGGCGGCGAAGAAATTGTTTTTCCCTTCTCTTAACTGTTGAATGTAAGCGTGTTGATCCGTCGAACCCTTGTTTCCAAACACTGTCAATCCCTGGCTCACCCGATTCCCGTTCATATCCAGCTCCTTACCCAGGGACTCCATGATTAGCTGTTGCAAGTATTTAGAGATGAGTTCCAGCCGGTCTTTGTACGGCAAAACGACCATTGCTTTATTTCCGATACCGTTACCGGAGTGGTGCCAAGCCAGCGCAAGCTGGGCTGCCGGATTTGCGGCAACGTTATCGCGCCTCGTGATTGCGTCGCAGATCCTTGCTCCCGCAAGAAGCGAATCAATGTCAAATCCTTCCAGTGCGGCTGGGAGCAGGCCTACGGCCGAAAGTTCGCTAGTCCGCCCGCCCACCCAATCCCACATCGGGAAGCCGCTCCGCCAGTGGTTCTTTTTGGCAAAGGTATCCAGCTCACTCCCCTCCTGCGTCACGGCCACAGCATGATATGCAAAATCAAGACCGGCTCGCACATAGGCGGACTGTATCTCCAGCATGCCGTTCCGCGTCTCCTTCGTTCCGCCGGACTTGGAAATCACCAAACACAAGGTCTGGTCCAAGTCATTCCCGATCTCCGCCAACACCCGCTCCATCCCGTCTGGATCGGTGTTGTCCAAGGTGAAGAGCTTGAGCTTGTTGGTGCGTGGATGACCCAAGGCGCGCGACACGAATTGGGGGCCGAGTGCCGAGCCGCCAATGCCGATCAAGAGCAGATTTTTGAACGCGCCCCCCTTGCCTGCCACCTCCCCCGAATGTACTTGTGCCGCAAAGGCTTTGACTGCAACCAGTGTCCCGGTGATGGCATCCTTGATTTCGCTTGTGGGGGCTAATTCCGGGTTCCGTAGCCAGTAGTGTCCCACCATGCGCCCTTCATCCCGGTTGGCAATGGCACCCTTTTCCAAGTCTTGCATCTCCGCAAAGGCATGCTTCATCTTTGGCCCCATGACCGTGAAAAAGTCATCCGCAAACCCCATGCGGCTCAGATCCAAGGCCAAGCCTAGTTCTGAATATTCCGTGTAACGCTCTTGAAATCGGTCCCAGAGTTGCAGTTTTGAAAGTTTCATAAACCTGAAATTAGGCTATCAGATGGGCGGACGAGGACAACCTCCGGTGTAAAGAAATTCCCGGGGTCTTGCCCGATGCCGGCTCCCTTTCAAGCCAGGCCGGGGAGCTGTTTGATTTTGAACGCCAATGATCACTTTGCGCGCGCCTCGGACTTCGGTGTCCGGGTTATGATTAATACCGCCGAGTTCCACCCTGCTCGACAAGTCGGATACGGATTGGCCAGTCAGGTCTAGAGGATTAAAGCACCAGTTCCGCCACTTTGGCGGAGATGCTTGAGCCGCGGACCAGAGATTCGCCAACAAGAATGGCTCCGGCCCCAGCCCGGGCCAGCAGCCGCACGTCTGCCCGGGAGTGGATACCGCTTTCCGCCACCAGAAGCGGGGGCGGGCCCCGCCGGGTGGATGTGAAAATTTGTTTCGCAAGTCGTTCTGTTGTAGACAGATCAACCTTGAAGCTGCGCAGGTCGCGGTTGTTAACGCCGATCAAATCCGGTCCCAGCTTCAGCGCCCGATCCAGCTCGGTCTCATCGTGAACCTCCACCAGCACGCTCAGTCCGGCGTCCATAGCCAGTCGGTGAAAGTTCATAAGGCGGGTGTCATCAAGAATGGCAACAATCAGAAGGATGGCATCGGCTCCCCACTGAACGGCCTCCAGAATCTGGCGTTCGTCGATGATGAAATCTTTGCGGAGCAGGGGGAGTTTGACCGCGGCGCGGATCTGGCGCAGATAATCCAATGAGCCTTGGAAAAATTGTTCATCCGTGAGCACGGACAGGCAACTTGCCCCGGCATCCTCATATTCTTTTGCGATCCGGACCGGATCGAAGTTTGGACAAATGACCCCGGCGGAGGGGGAAGCCTTCTTGACTTCGGCAATGAGTCCGATGCTGCCGGAGCGCGGTGTTTTGAGTGCCGAAAGAAAGTCGCGCGGCTCGCTTCTTTTCAGAAGGATCTCCCGCAAGTCCGCAGCGGCGATCCGCCGGTCCGGGAGCCGGGCGACCTCGATCTGCTTTTTCGCGACAATGGTATCCAGAATATTCGCCATGGTTATTGATACAAGTGTTTAAAGGGGAATAGATTATGTATTAACTATTCCTCCTCGTCCTTGACGCTTTGAATCCGCTTGAGCGGGCATCCGGCCCGGAGCCAGGCATTCACAAATGGATCGACCCGTCCGTCCATGACGCCCTGCACGTCGCTGGTCTGCTCCCCGGTGCGGAGGTCTTTGACCATGCGGTAGGGCTGGAAGACATAGCTGCGGATCTGATTGCCCCACGAGATGCTGCCCTTGTCGCCGTAAAAACGCTCCATCTCACTCTTGGCTTGATCAAGTTTGAGGGCATAGAGCTTGGAGATGAGCATGGCCATGGCAGTGGCCTCGTTTTGCACCTGGCTGCGCTGCGCCTGTGAAGCCGCCACAAGCCCAGTCGGGAGGTGGGTCAGACGCACTGCGGTTTCCACCTTGTTCACATTCTGCCCCCCTTTCCCCCCGGAACGGAAGGTGTCACGCAGGATCTCGGTCTTTGGAATAATAATGTCGCTTTCCTGCAAATCACTCAACTCCGCCACGATATCCACACTTGAAAAACTCGTGTGCCGGCGCTTGTTGGAATCAAAGGGCGAGATGCGCACCAGCCGGTGAACGCCGCGCTCCGCCTTGCAAAAACCATAGGCATTCTCACCCTCAACCCGGAAGGTCACACTCTTCAATCCGGCGGAGTCGCCGGGCAGTGCATCTGTAACCTCCCACTTCCAGCCGCGCAGATCAAACCAGCGCCCATACATCCGGGAGAGCATCTCCGCCCAGTCCTGAGCTTCAGTCCCTCCGGCCCCGGCATTGATGGTGAAGATGCAATTGTTCTTGTCGTGGGGACCGTTCAGGAAGGTGCGCAGTTCGAAATTGTCCAGTTCGGCAAATAGTTTCGCCGTGTCCGCCTCCAGCTCCGCCTCCAGTTTGGTCTGCATCTCCGCCGGTTCGGCTTGAGCCAGCTCCAAGAGGACCTGCAGATCCTCCACCTGCTTGGCGAAACGGGACAAAGGCTCCAGTTTGCTGCGGATATCGTTGGTCTCGGTGATTACTTTCTGGGCCGCCTCCTGATGGTTCCAGAACGTCTCACCGCTCATTTGTGCCTCAAGCTCGGCAAAGCGTTGGATCAATCTGGGGACGTCAAAGAAACCTCCGCAGGTGGGTCAGCTTGTCGGCGGCGGTCGAGATTTGCGGTCGGACAATGTCGAACATGTTGGTGGATCTTATCCGGTCCGGGATGCCAAATCCAGAAGGGATTCTTCTTCGCCCCGACCGGAAATGCGCTTCTTCAAAGCTCATCCTCTCGCTCGGCATAAAATAATTGATGCGCCCGCTCATACTCCGTCTTCGGAACGAGCACCATCGCCAGCCGGTTCAGGTCCTCGCCATCCCCGGCCAGAGGGTCGACAAATTCCTGTGTGGCGGAAATGCCGTGCTTTTCCAGCATCACCACGAGCATCTCGGTGTTGATGAGCGGTCCGGTATAAAACAATTTCACTGCGAAAGCTTCAGCGCCGCGTCTGGGAATTCCAAGGGTTTTCTGACTCCGATTCCTGCGGGACGCCATAAAAATCGCCGCATCCCCAGACCTCGTCGTGTCACCAGTTCTGGCGACTCGCGCAAAGGAAATAATCCGCCAATCTAATCCTGTCATTCGGGTGCAACAACGCAGGTTACCGTGTGTGTGGTTTGGCGTGGGCTGCGGCGCCGCACTGAGTGATCCTTGAACGGTAGTGGATTTGAAATTTGTTCTGAACGGGGCCGGATGAAAGTCCGGCCTCTTTTATTTTCAGATCTGGAAATTTCATCCTGAAGGAGGCACTCGAAAGCTTCAGCGTGCCAGCGTCTTTTGAAAAGCGGCCATGGACCTGCCGTCTAAAGTCATCCGGGCGTGGAAAAATTCATTTCTTTCTTTCCTCGCAGGGTTGGCGCTTCATGCCGGCTGCGGTTTATTGCCTTTTTCCCGTCGCCCCGGCCTGCCGGAAAATCGGTCTGGATCGAACTCTGAACGGTTGGCATCTTGCCCGAGTGGCACCATTTGACTACCGCACGGCTCTTATCCAATTTATCCGGACTCACGCGCAGCCGGCCGACAAATTCGGCCATCAGCCCAGACTCTATCAGTTGGCGGTCCGTCTCGCGGAGGGAAAACCATTCGATGACGACGTGCTGTTCGCCGCTGTTTGGCTCCATGATCTGGGTGTTTTTATCGGTCATCGCCCCGAAGCCCCCGCCCGACTCGCTGTCTGGGATCATATCGCCTATGCTTGTGAGGTGGCGCCCGGTCTGTTGCGCCAGTGTGGCTTTCCCGAGTCCAAAATCCCCGCCGTGTTGGAACTTTTCCGCACCCACCTGCCGTCGACACGCCCCACTAGTTTTGAAGGCACTCTGCTGCGCGATGCGGACATCTTGGAGCAACTCGGCGCGGTGGGGGCGTTGCGCACGATCGCCAAGGTGGGCCGCGACACGCGCTTTGTGTCCTTTGCCGATGCGCTGGGGGTGCTCCGGCGGAATCTGGAAAAACTGCCCGGCTGTCTCGAGTTGCCTGCCGCGCGGCTGCTGGCCGAACCCCGGCTCAAAATCCTTCAGGATTTCATCTCTGCGGCCGAAATCGAAGCGGGCGGGGCCGAACTGTGAATTGTCGCCGCGGCAGCGTCGGCGGGTTGGCCCTTGGATCAATCCCCTGCGCGACCACAGGCCCGTGGTGGATTCAGCGGCTTCGCACAAACCGCTTGCCGGGCAGCTGCTTGACCAGCCGTTTCATTTCCAGGCTGAGCAATGCCGCCGATACCGTCGAGCTAGCCAGTCCGCTCCGGCGGATAACTTCATCAATACCCGATTCCTCGTTGGCCTCCAGCACCGCGCAGATTTTTTGTTCCTGATCCGAAAGTTCCAGCGCCGGGAGCCCTGCCGTTTCGTCGGTTGAAGGCGGCCGGTTACTTGCTGGAAAGAGATATTCAAACTCGCTTAAGATATCCTCGGCTCCTTCGCAGAGTTTGGCCCCTTTTTTGATCAATTCATGGCAGCCCTTGCTGCGGGGCGAATCAATCCGCCCCGGCACGGCAAAGATCTGGCGCCCGTATTCAGTGGCGAAATTCGCCGTGATCAGTGCGCCGCTGGTCAGGTTGGCCTCCACCACCACCGTGCCCAGTGTCATGCCCGCCACAATGCGGTTGCGGATCGGAAAGGATTGTTTGTCCGGCTGCCGGTTGAATGGGAATTGGGTTAGCAGAGCGCCGTTGGCACCAATGCGCTCGAACAGCTCGGCGTTTTCCGGCGGAGTGATGAGGTTGATCCCGGTGCCCAAAATACAAACCGTCCGCCCTTTGGCGCTCAACGCACCCTGATGGGCGGCGGTGTCGATCCCGCGCGCCCCCCCGCTGACCACTGTGACGCCCAGATAAGCGAGTTGATAGCCCAGCTTCCTGGCTGTCTCGGTTCCATAGTTGGTGGTCATTCGCGAGCCCACGAGCGCCACCGAATTTTTGTCCTTCGTGGTAAGAAACCCTTTTATATAGAGCACGATGGGCGGATCGTAAATCTGCCTCAGCAGCGCGGGATATTCCCCGTCCGACTGGATCAGCAGGCGGCAGCCCGAGTCGGCAATCCGGTTGAGTTCGCCGCCGAGGTCCACGGTCGACTCCCAATTCGCAATCGCCGCCGCGGTTTCCTCCCCAATTCCGTTGACCCGGAGCAATCTGGATTTTGAGGCGGAGAGAATGCTTGGGGCCTCGCCAAAATGTTCCAGAAGTTGGCGCAATCGCACCGGCCCCACATGCTCCACCATGTTAAGCGCCACCAATGCCTCCCTTGTGTCCATGATTCGGGAATAGCCCTTAAGGCCCGGTGCCGCAAGCCCAAAGCGCAGCCGCACTGCGCAAATGCGCAAACCCGCCTCAGTTCTTGTCCCGGGCCGGGGGCTGGCAGAAAGTCAATGCACTGACAATGCGTGCTACGACCAAGGTGATGACCGTGCCGATCAAGGTGAACCAAGGCCAGTAGATATTCCGGACAACTGTGGCGCCGCCGTTGTTTTCGATCCACGAGAAGCGGCTCACAAGAATCATGATCCCAAGCGAGGCCAGCATCCCGGCAATGACGGCCGGCCCGCGATACTTTCTTCCGAACACCGCCAGCACCAGCCCGCCCAGAAGAGCCCCGCTGGTCAGGCCTCTCAGTGTGAAGGCCGCATTGAGCACAAAAGCCACTTCGCGGCTGAAATAGGCGGTCAGCACCAGCAGCAAGGCCCAGCCCAGAGTGCTCCAGCGGCTGAATTTCAGATAATAAGCCTCGCTGCGGTTGCCTCCACCGCCTTTGAGAAAATCCATCGTGCTCACACTGGCCAACGCCGTCAGCGCCGAACTCACCGAGGACATGGCAGCCGAAAGGATGGCGACAATCAGGAACCCCCGCAGGACGTGCGGCAGCTCGGTGATCATGAAAATAGGGAAGATAAAATCATTGGCCTTGATCCCCGGACGGGCTTCCGGGAGAGGAATTTGCAAGGGGTGGGTCTGATAAAACACCCAGAGCATGACGCCGACGAAGAGGAAGACCAGGAACAGCGGAAAAACCATCACCGCGCTGAGCGCCAGCGCCTTGCGCCCGTCCCTCACATTCTTGCACGCCAGCACCCGCTGCACTATCAACTGCTCCGCACCATGCGAGCTGAGCACCTGCACCGTCGCCCCCAGAACACCCATCCAGAGGTTGAACGGTTCGTGCAGGGAGAAACGCGCATTGAGCCAGTGCAGCTTGCCTGCTCCAGAGGCTGTTTCCAGCAGCCCCTGCCACCCGCCCGGTATTTGTCCCGGCACATAGCAAAGCGTGAAAACACCTCCAAGCAGAAAAAGGCCGAACTGCACCGCATCCGTCCAGATGACCGCCTTGACTCCCCCGGCAAAAGTATAAATCCAGGACAGCCCCACAAACCCCGCAATGGCCGGCATCACGCCGATGCCGAACATGAGTTGGATGGGGATGGAAACCACGTAGACCCGGACGCCGGCGGCAAGGGTCTCACTGATCAGGAAAAAACCAGCCGCAGTGCGCCGTGCCGAAATTCCCAGCCGCTTGGCAAATAACTGGTAGGGGGAGTAGATCTCGCCTCTCAGGTAGTGTGGCACCATGACCACCGCCAGAATTAGCCGCGCTCCAATGTAACCCGCGAGCATTTGGATAAAGGCCAAGTCCCCGCCGTAGGCCAGAGCCGGGACCCCGATGATGGTGAGCGCGCTCGTTTCGGCAGCGACAATGGACAGGCCAATGGCCCACCAGGGAAGGTCCCGGCCGCCCAGGAAATAATCCCGCACCGTCCCCTGATCCCGGCCGAACCACAAACCCAGCCCGAGAATCCCCGCCAGATAAGCGGCTATGACCACCCAGTCTGCGGCGTTAAAGTGGGCGTCCATCTTGGAGTAACTCGGGCGGTTTTAAAGGTGGGGCGGCCACATTCGTCATGCTTCCCGTCGGGTCGGGCTTCAGAACAGCTTGATCTGCCGCCGCTCCTTGGCCAGAGTGTCCCCCAGCCCCTCGCCCCGGCACTTGCGCCGTTCAATGCTCTCCTTGTTGGTGGTGGGATCGTAAGCCACCGGATAGTTTCCATCCCAGCACGCGGTGCAAAAACCGCTTTGGGGCAGGCGGGTTGCCTTCACCATCCCTTCGGGAGAGAGATAATGCAGCGAATCGGCATTGAGATATTGCCGGATTTCATCCACCGAGTTGTTCGCCGCCATCAGCTTGTTCCGATCCGGAAAATCAATGCCGTACACGCACGGATGCATATGAGGCGGACAGCTCACCAGCACGTGGACCTCCTTCGCCCCGGCTTCCTTGAGGGTCTTGACCCGGGCCCGGCACGTCGTTCCACGCACGATGGAATCGTCCACGATGATCACCCGCTTGCCGGTGACCAAGTCGCCGATGAGGTTGAGCTTCACCCGGACGTTGAAATCACGGATCAACTGCGAGGGTTGGAGAAAGCTTCGGCCCACATAGTGGTTCCGGATGAATGCCATCTCGTAGGGGATTTTCGACTCCTCCGCATATCCCAACGCGGCATAAACTCCGCTGTCCGGCACGGGCACGACCAAATCTGCCTCGATGGGAAACTCTCGGGCCAGCTGGCGCCCCATTTCCACCCGCGTCTGGTAAACGTTGCGGCCGTTGATGTTGCTGTCAGGTCGAGCGAAATAAACATACTCGAACATGCAAAACGCGCGCCGCGTCTGCTCCGGAAAAGCTTGGACACTCTCGATCCCGTTTTTGCTGATGACCACGATTTCTCCGGGAGCCACGTCGCGGACAAACTTGGCGTGGATCAGGTCCAGGGCGCACGTTTCGCTGGAAAGCACATAACCCGTGTCCAATTTCCCGATGCACAGGGGGCGGAACCCCTGCGGATCGCGCACGCCGATGAGTTCCGTCTCGGTCATGATTGCCAGGGAATAGGCTCCTTCGAGCCGCCGGATGGATTGGACAAGACTGTTGTCCGTGCCGCTCATGTGAGGCTGGGCCAGCAGGTGCAGGATGATTTCGCTGTCCACGGTGGTCTGGAAAATCTGTCCCCGCGCCTCGAGTTCCTCCCGCAATTGCGCCGCGTTGGTCAGGTTCCCATTGTGCGCTATGGCCAGCCGACCCCGGGCGCAATCCACCGTCAGCGGCTGCGCGTTGCGGATATGCGATGAGCCGGTGGTCGAGTAGCGGGTGTGGCCGATGGCGTTGTCCCCCACCAGCCCGTGAAGGATTTCACCGTTGAAAATCTGGGGCACCAGCCCCATACCCTTGTGCTCCCGGAAAACCTTCCCGTCGCTCGTCACGATGCCCGCGCTCTCCTGTCCCCGATGCTGGAGGGCGTATAGGCCGTAGTAGGTCAGTTCGGCGGCATTCGGGTGACCGAAAACGCCGAAAACACCGCAGTAATGTTTGGGATAATTTTGCATCGCGCGCTCAGTGAATATGCAACAGGTGAAACCCCTTTGAAGCAAGTCCCAAGTACTGCCGGAAACCAATAAGTGACGGCACCGTCCATCCCCCAGCCGTTGTCGGGAGGCAGCCCGCCGCGCGGCGGCAAACCCCAGTCAACCGGCCAGCAGATACTGCAGGTCATCCAGGGAAAGGCCCTGCGAAAACTTCTCCTCCCCCAGCACGTCGTCGGCGAGCGACTTCTTCTGCCTTTGCAACGCGCGGATTTTTTCCTCAATGCTGTCCTTGATCAGCAGCCGGTAGGCGATGACCTTGCGCGTCTGCCCGATGCGGTGCGTGCGGTCGATTGCCTGGTTCTCCACCGCCGGATTCCACTAGGGATCGAACAGCACCACATAGCTGGCGGCCGTGAGGTTCAGGCCGAAGCCCCCCGCTTTCCGACGCCTGATCCCGCACCAGATCGCCCCGGTTGTCCATCTAGCCGGCCAGATACCAGTGCCTCCAGCCGCGCGAGTCAATCTCCTCGCGCAGGATCTCCAGCAGGCCGACAAACTGCGAGAACACCAGCACGCGCTCGCCTTTCTCCAGGAGCGGGGCGGAGAATTCGTTGCCTGCGGTTTTCACCGTCAGCTTCTCGCCGCCGACTTTGCCGACCTCGATTGCGGGAAGGTTTATGATTTGATTTTTGGTTAACCGCGTGCGGCGTGCTAGGCGGGAATGCCTTCGCCAGGCCGCGCCTGCCAGCGCGCTTTCTCGATACCCCCCAGCAGTTCAATCTCACGGGCAATTTCCGGCAGCGAGGCGTTCTGCGGCAGCTTGTTGACGAGGTTAATTACCTTTTCTCCACTGCTCAGGGCAAAACTATCTGCGCTATCTGCGATATCTGCGTTCCCTCTGCGAAATGCCAATGGTAGTTGGGCTGCTCACGCCATCGCGCGGGCGATGCTGTTCCACCAGGCGTCGTGCAGTTCGGTGAGCGGCGCGGAGAATTCGCCAGCCACGGTTTTTACCGTCAGCTTGGCGCCGCCAACTTTGCCGATTTGCACCGCCGGCACGCCCATGAGTTTGGCGCGTTCGACGGCCTTCACGGCGTCGAGCGCTTTGCAACTGATGACGACGCGCGATTGCGTTTCGCCGAAGAGCAGCGCGTCGAGACGGACGTCTTTGATGGCGCTCAAGTCAACGGTCGCTCCAATCAATCTTGGCGTGCCGCGGGCGATGAGCTGGCTGATGCAGCTTTCCGCGAGCGCCACGGCCAGGCCGCCTTCGCTGCAATCGTGCGCGCTCTTTACGAGGCCGGATTGGATCAGGCCGAGGAGAGTGGTGTGCAGCGTCTTGGCGACTTCCAGGTCGCAGCGCGGCGGCGAACCGTTTTTCTTGCCGTGCATCACTTGCAGATACGCGCTGCCACCCAGGCCGAAGATCGGGTCGGCCTGGTCCACGGCTTCGCCGAGCAGGATGATGGTGTCGCCTTCGTCCTTGAACCATTGCGTGGTGACGTGCTCCAGTTTCTCAATGAGCCCAACGACGGAAATCGTGGGTGTCGGATCAATCGGGCCGGCGGGGTTTTGATTGTAGAGCGAGCAATTGCCGCCGGTGACGGGCGCGTTGAAGGCCTTGCAACCTTCCGCCAGACCGCGCACGGATTCCTTGATCTGCCAGAACAGCTCCGGCTTGAGCGGGCTGGGCATGTTGAGGTTGTCCGTCGCGCCCAGCGGCAATGCGCCGGAACAGGCGAGATTGCGGCACGCCTCAGCCACGGCGATTTTGGCTCCTTCGTAGGGATCGAGATAAACGTAGCCGCCGTTGCAATCCACGGTCATGGCGATGAGTTTTTCTGAAACGGTCGCCTCGCCAACCTTCGCGGCGAGTTCCTCGCTCATCACCGGCAGGGAATCCGTCTTGATGCGGATGACCGCCGCGTCGCTGCCCGGCAGAACCACCGAGCCGTCGCGCACTTGATGATCGTATTGGCGATACACCCAGTTCTTCGATGCGATGCTCGGCCATGCGAGCAGCTTCTTCAGATCGTCGGCAGGCGTGAGCGTGTCGGCGATGCCGTCGAGCCGGAAGGCGCGCACGTCTTTCAGATAAGCCGGCTCAACGGCGTCGCGCTGATACACGGGCGATTCGTCGGCAATCTTGCGCGCGGGAATGTCCACGACCAGTTTGCCGCCGTGCCGCACCTTCATGTGGCCGGTGTCGGTGATGATTCCGATCTCCGCCCACGGCAGATCCCACTTGTCAAAAATGCGCTTCACTTCCTCTTCGCGGCCCTTGTGGACGACGATGAGCATGCGCTCCTGGGATTCCGAGAGCATGATCTCGTAGCTGCTCATGTTCGGCGCGCGTTGCGGAACCTTGTCGAGTTCGATCTCGATGCCCGTGCCGGCGCGCGCGGCCATTTCGCACGTGGAACAGGTCAAACCCGCAGCGCCCATGTCCTGCATGCCCGCGACGCAACCGGTGGCGAGCAGTTCCAAACACGCTTCGCACACGAGTTTTTCCATGAACGGATCGCCGACCTGCACCGCGCCGCGCTGCTGCTCGGCGGATTCCTCGGTCAAATCCTGCGAGGCAAACGCCGCGCCCGCCAGTCCGTCACGACCCGTTGCCGGGCCGACGTAAAACACGGGATTGCCCACGCCTTTGGCCGCGCCGCGCGTGATCTGCTCGTGCCGCAACACGCCGAGGCAGAACGCGTTCACCAGCGGATTGCCCTGATA
>Ga0209829_10002134_pt1 | contig 15261 bp, 14 predicted proteins | sample C_140205_EF_Meta_FD_187311 | JGI IMG/M metagenome (GOLD analysis project Ga0209829, IMG submission 187311) | Freshwater microbial communities from Lake Croche, Canada to study carbon cycling - C_140205_EF_MetaG (SPAdes) (version 2) | ecosystem: Environmental > Aquatic > Freshwater > Lake...
GCGAGCGCTTGAAAAGTTTTCTCGCGCCAAAGGGCAACCAATCCACCTACTGCTCCAGAAACCAAGGAAGTTGCAGCAAGAATAACCAAAGCTTGGCCGACCTGAAAAGGGGCGATGCCTCCCAAAAGCAATAGCGATGCGAGAACAGGAGCAGAGCCAGCAAGCAGGAAAACAATAGGCAGAAGACTGCCAAAGATTTTACCCAGAACGATTTCGTAATCGCGCAAATCAGTAATGAGAAGGAGAATAAAAGTTCTACGATCTTTTTCGAGAGAGACAGCACTGGCGGAAGAAAGCGCACTAAAGAAAAGCAGGAAAGTTAGTTGCACGAGGCAAAGGATTTGGAAAAGGAGAGGCCCAAGCCTAGCGGTTTCGCCAAGGGTTGCGGGCTTTTGCCATAGGCCTGTAGAAAGCCAAGCGGTAACAGCAATGACCCACAAAATGCCAAGGTAGGCAACACGTGTGGGAAAATGACTGGGCCTGCGGGGCAGGATGTACCATTCACGATCAAATATCGGACCAAGCACAAGCCACCCCCATCATGGTTCAGTCATTTGCTAAAAAAAACAGTTGCGTTACTTTGCTACCCGATTTTTCTTGAAATGGTTTATCAAACCATTTGTTGAAGAATCATGGCTGGCAATAACCTTATCGCCGGCAAGTTCAGGAAGAATAGCTTTGGCAAGTTGCTTGCCAAGTTCAACGCCCCACTGATCAAAGCTATTAATGCCCCAGATAACACCTTGTGTAAAGATCTTATGTTCGTACATAGCTACCAAAGAACCAAGAGTTCTGGGGGTAATCTTTTGCAGAAAAAAAGAGTTAGTAGGTTTGTTGCCTTGAAACATTTTCTGTGGCACAAGCTTTTCAAGGTCTTCCTTTGAAAGCTTCGAATCGCCAAGTTCCTTCCGAACTTCTGCTTCATTCTTGCCCTTCATTAAAGCTTCGGGTTGAGCAAAGAAGTTGGAAAGAAGAATTGGGTGATGTTCACCAAGGGGATTATGAGTTTCGATTGGGGCGATGAAATCGCAAGGGATTAATTTTGTTCCCTGATGAATGAGTTGGTAAAAAGCATGTTGGCCATTGGTACCAGGTTCGCCCCAGATAACAGGGCCTGTAGACCAAGTGCAAGTTTCGCCATCTTTGGTAACGCTTTTGCCATCGGATTCCATATCGCCTTGTTGGAAGTAGGCGCTGAAACGATGCATGTATTGATCGTAAGGAAGAATAGCGTGGGTTTGAGCACCAAAAAAGTTATTATACCAAACGCCCACTAGGCCCATGATGACAGGAATATTTTTTTCGAGCGGAGTGTTGAGGAAGTATTCGTCAACGAGATGACCACCCATAAGCAGTTCTTCAAAATTATCCATTCCGATAGAAAGAACGATGGAAAGGCCGATGGCAGACCAAAACGAATAACGCCCGCCGACCCAATCCCAGAATCCGAACATGTTTTTTGTATCAATCCCAAACTTAGAAACTTCAACAGAATTGGTGGAAAGCGCAACAAAGTGCTTTGCAACATGAGCAGCATCCTTGGCGCTCTTCAAGAACCATTCCTTTGCGGAAAGTGCGTTGGTGATGGTTTCCTGAGTAGTAAAAGTTTTGGAAGCAACGATGAATAAAGTTGTTTCAGGAGAAAGATTTTTAAGAGTTTCCGAGATATGGGTGCCATCAATATTGGAAACAAAATGCACATGAAGATCGCGCTTTGAATAAGGCTTGAGGGCTTCAGTAACCATGACGGGGCCGAGGTCGGAACCACCAATGCCGATATTAACAACATCGGTAATAGTTTTACCTGTGTAACCTTTCCAAGCACCAGAGCGAACAGCGTTGCTAAACTCTTTCATATGAGCAAGCACGGCATTTACTTCGGGCATGACATCTTTGCCATCAACCATAATTGGTCTGTTGGAACGATTACGAAGGGCGATGTGCAAAACAGCACGATCTTCGGTGGTGTTAATTTTTTCGCCATTGAACATTTGCTTGGCCACGCCATGAACATTTGCTTCTCGGGCGAGTTCAAAAAGAAGGGCCATGGTTTTTTCGGTAATACGATTTTTAGAGTAGTCGAGCAGGATGGTTTGGAATTGTAGATGAAACTTATCGAAGCGGGCAGGATCAGCAGCAAAGAGATCCCTCATTTGCACATTTTCCATTTCCTTCTTATGACTTTCAAGAGCTTTCCAAGAGGCCAATTTAGTAGGGTTACCCATCGCACAATTCCTTAGCTGGAAGATATTTTTAATCAATCAAAGGGCATTATAAACATCTTTGGGAGGATATCATTACCTAGAAAATTAAAAATCATCAAAATTTCGCAAAGGCATTACAAAGCCCAAAGTTCGCTGAGTACTAGGGATGGAGAGAAAATAGGTGGTTTAGCAAAGAAAAGTCACTTTTTGTCAAAATAATACTTAATAATTTCACCAAAACGAGAAGTGTTTCCATCATATCAGTTGGAGAAAAGGCATGTTAAAGGTCGATAAAGAGATGTGAGAATTTTTGGTTTAAGAGCGAAAGAACATGTACGGATTTTTAGCCTTTCTCCTTCTGATTTCGAACCAACCCGGGCCCACAGCAGGGTCAGGCAACACAACGGTGCCGTTTACTGCACGCATCATCCTTCCTAACGCCGAGGTTCGATCTGGGCCGGGAAGTGATTCAAAACTTTATGGTACCAATAACCTAAAAGCAGGCGATGTTGTAACCGTGGTGCAAGAGCGAGTGGATGGCTGGTTGGCGATCCGCCCACCGGATGGATCTTTTTCTTGGGTGCAAAGCAAGTACCTGCAACGAATAGTTCCGAATCAACCAAACTATCTTGTACAAACAAATGATGGCAACAAAATCCCGGTATATATTGGCAGTGCGGTTTTAAACACTAAACCAACTCTTGAAAGTGCAAGATTAGCAAGGGGTAGCCAGGTAAAAGCGCTTGGGGCAGAGCAATCCGATGGCAAAGAAAATTGGGTACCGATCGTGCCCCCGGAAAATGAGTTACGCTACATACGATGCGAGGCGATAGGAAAACAAGCCGTTCAAGCCAATCCTGTACCAGCAGTAGTGCCCGCAGCTCCCCGGAATCCTGTAAGCCCAAATACGATCGTTAATGCAAATTCCGCTGTGCCGAATTGTGATGCAAATCAACGCTGGAGCCAAGCGATAAGTGCTGAAACAGCAGGCCAATCAACTGAAGCAATAAGGTTATACACGCAAATCGGTCAGGATTTCGCTTGTAGCCAGCCGATGTTTGCAAGCCAAGCTTACGGCAGAGCAGTCTGGTTACGCGATTGCGCATCAAAAGGAAAAACAAATACGGTGCAAGCATGTGCACCTGGGCAACCGAAGCTAACCAATAAAGCCTTGGTTCAAGCAGTATCGAATTCGCAAAACAATGCACCAACAGCGCCTATCGCATCTGCGCCCACAGCCAACACAGTACCTCAATCGAACGGGCCAAGCCCAACGCCTGTGAAATCGATCAACTCTGGTTCCGGTTCAGGAGTGGGGCCTGGTTTTCTTCGTAAAGCAGGCAGACCGCAAAGCTACGAGCCTTCGTATTACATTGAATCACAGCAAGGCAGACCGTTGATCTACTTGGTGCCTGCACCGGGGCAGAACTTAGATTTGTTTTTAAATCAACGGGTGGAAGTTTCTGGGCCGACAACTTACCGCAACGATATGCGTGCTTATGTGATGACTGTTTATCAAATTCAACCGAAGTAGAATCAGCAGGCTTTTTTGAAAGCAGAATGAATCAACGTAGGGGTTGAGTTGATTCCCAACACTTTTTCATAAGCGCAATAAGTATCCAACGCACATTGATGCCAAGAAAAACGGGCAGCCTTTTCAACTGCACCTTTGCGTAGGCCTCTATGCAATTCATCATCCCAAGCAATTTGTAGCAGGGCATCACGCCAAACTGCCTTATCTTCGGGGTGAAAAAAGGAAGCGGTTGGGCCGCAAACTTCTTGATGGGCCCCGATTTTAGATGCAAGAACAGCGCCACCACATGCCATCATTTCAACAGGAGGAAGCCCAAAACCCTCGTAATGAGAAGGGGCAAGAAGAGCCCGTGCACAATTGTAAACCGCAGAAATCTTGTCATCCGGAATATATCCTGAAAGAATCACATTATGATGCTTTGCAGTTTCTTGATAAAAGGCTGCTTCTTTTTCGGCATTCCAACCCCACCCCCCGACTAGCAACAAGGGATATTGTTCGCGAACTCGCAAGGGAAGATCACAATAAACCTGCATCAAGAAAAGAAGATTCTTTCTGGGTTCGATAGTACCAAGATGTAGGAAATACTTTTGGGGGAGGTTTAATTCTTTAAGAATAGCCCTGGCTTCAGGAATGGGCAAAGGGGAAAGCCCCGAACGGATTCCCAAAGGAGTTGCAGTTATTTTTTCGCTGGGGACATTAAATTGGGAAATCAGTTCTTGTTTCACAAATTCTAAATCGGTGAGAAAATGGGTGCAATGAGTAAGTGCTTTTTCAAATCGTTTTTCAAATTCGTGAACCCGATCCTTAGGGTGCCATTGCGGATAACGAATAACAGAAAGATCATGAATGGTAGAAATAGTTGGAGCATCGACATCAAAGGGCAGGAAATTGGGTTCATGGTATAAATCGCAACCAATCCTGCGCACCCGATCTGCAAACAAATAATCTAAACCGTTTCTCGCAACGTTTTTAATCTGATTTTTGATGATCGAAGCGGCAGAATTATTCTGCTGTAGAGATTTAACAGCCACACTGGGTTTACTAGGCTTCAGTTTAGCCATCGCGCCCTTGATTAGCGGTTCCCAGGAAGGGTTAGGGAACAAATCTAATTCCAAGGGGTGGTTTAATGAGTGTAAAGCAGCGCAAAGTTCAGCAGTGTAATGTCCTACACCGCTGCGCTGTTTCAAGGCAGGAAGATAATTAACCAAGATTCGCATAGGAACAACACTCTAAACCAATTAAATTACATTGCTTTTTACCTTGGATTAGTATTTTTACGCAAGTTCAATATACGGATGTATCTACTTCAGATGGGCCGGTAAAAGCCCAACACTAAACCCATCCAAGGAGTATATGCGTAAATCTTGCCAATCGCATGGATGGTAATTAATGCAGTTAATGCCAGCTTGTATTAAGCTAAATTTTTAAGAATAGGCAATTGGATTTGAAAAGTAGTACCCTCACCGAGAATACTTTGAACCGTGATGGCACCATTATGCTTCTCGATTACCCCTTTGCATATGGCAAGGCCCAAACCGCTACCACCCGAAAGGCGAGATCGAGCCTTATCAACACGGTAAAACCTTTCAAAAATAAAAGGGAGATGCTCTTCAGAAATCCCAACACCGGTGTCCTTGATTTCTAACACAGCTTTATCATCACTTCTGCTAAGTGTGATAAAAACTTTACCCCCGGGCTTATTATAAATGATGGCATTATTGATCAAATTATCGATCATTCGGGAAAGGCTTTCAGGGTTGCCAAAAATTTGAACAGCATGCAAATCAGAAACCAAGCTGATCTGTTTTTCTGAAGCAATTGCCCCTAGTAGGCTTACGGATTCAGATGCAAGATCACTTAAATCAATTTGCTTTAAATGGAAGTCTGCGTTCGAAGAATCAAGCCTTGCAAGTGCAAGTAAACCATTGACCAAATTAGTCATTCGTTCAGCGGCCTTGAGAGAGACCTCGATGGTTTCTTGATATTCTTCGGGAGATCGTGGTTGAGAAAGTGCAAGTTCGGAAGCGGATCTGATTACAGTGAGCGGGGTCCGAAGTTCATGAGAGGCATCTGCGGTAAACTGCCTTTGTCTTGAAAAAGAAGCATCCAATCGAGAAAACAATCGGTTCAGTACTTCCGCCAACCCTGCTAATTCTGAATCGACATGATTAATGTCGAGCCGTTTGCTAAGATTTTTTTCGGATAAGAGCTCGGCGGTCGCAGACATTTGAGTAATAGGGCGCACCATTCTGTAGGCAATTGCAAACGAAACCCCAACACCCAAAACAAGAAAGGCAAGGCCTATCGCAATGAATTGAAGGGCAATATTTCGCAATTGAATGGTTTCGCGTCGAAGAGACTTTCCGACAATAATTTTGGATCCACTTGGACCGATCATACGAACTTCCCGCAGGTTATTTTTCAGCATAATCAAAGTAGGTTGAGGATAAAACTGCTGGGCCAAGCTCTGGGCTTCAGAATAACCACGCGGCACAAATTCTTTTTTGAGCAACAAATCCTTGGAAGTCATCACTAAGAAGTAGGTTTGATCATCGGGATTACCCTCACCGGGGAAGTTCAAATCTTGGGGTAATCTTAGTTCTTCAAGAAATTGTTCTTTGGAACGGCGTGGCCTAGGAGGCGGTGGAGCGGTGCCGTCTGGTCTTAACGGTGGCGGCAGCATGGGCGGTGCTTCCACACCCTGCTGGACAGGCGGGGGAAAAGAACGAATCGTTACATCTAGATACAACGCTGAGGCTTCAAGTCGGCGATCGACCTCCGCAAAGGTTGAATGCCATACCTGATAATAAAAAATGGATCCACTGCAAATGATAACAGTGGCCAGCAGGGTGGAATAAAAGAACTGTAGTTTCCAGCGCAGGGATTTAAACACTGATAATGTATCCCAGACCACGCCTAGTTTCGATGATATCTACTCCGAGCTTTTTCCTGATATTCGAAATATGAACATCCACCAGATTACTCATGGAATCTTCGTTGACATCATAAACATGTTCAAAGATATCAGAACGGCTCATTACTCTGTTCTTTTTCAGGACCAAGAGTTCGATGATTGAAAACTCCTTGGCAGTAAGTTCAACTTTGCGTTTACCCACATTGATAAGCTTTGAGCCAAAATTTATGGTAACCCCCTGAATGGTGACGATGTTATCACCTGTACCCAAAGAGCGTCTGATCAAAGCCTGCAGCCTTGCAAAAAGCTCGACCATTGCAAAGGGCTTGGTCAGGTAATCATCTGCACCAAGGTTCAACCCATCAACCCTATTTTCAACCGTATCACGGGCACTCAAAATTAAGACCGGGGTTGTATACAATTTTCTAAACTTAGCGAGAAATTGAGGCCCATCCATCACGGGCATCATCATATCCAAAACAATAGCATCATATTTACTGATTGCAGCACAAGAAAGGCCCTCGCTACCATCCGTTGCTTCATCCACCGCATAGCCTTTTTCACGCAACGCCTTGGCAATAGTGCGCAACAAATCTGGTTCATCTTCAACAACAAGTATTCGCATAAGGTTTTCACCAACAAGCTTATTTACTGCTATTTTTTGCGCGGGCACGTTCCCTAGCACCTAACTCTTGCTTATCAGTTACAGGTAATTTGGTTTCCCAAAAAACCCCTTTTTGATGCCCTTGCTGCACATGATTCCAAAAGCTTAACTCAGGCCATTTACCTTTGCCCACCCCTTGGCTCAATGTTTCTTTTAACTGCAATGTTGAAACCTCTGCTGTTTGAAAAAGCACTTCGCCCTTTAATCCGAAGTTATCAGGCTGAACCACCAAAATATGCGATTCCTTTTCAGCTCCATTTACCAACTCTAATTCTTTTTGATCCCGGACTTTCACATAAATAAACTTGCCTAGAAACTCACTCGACCAAGCAATAGCTGATATCTTTTTTTCAAGTTCCAAGGCATCACCGTTTCCAGCCGGATTAAAAATTACAAGTGGTTGCTTGTCACACCCAGCAACATTCAAAGCCAAACGTAAATCAGCAACATAGGGAACAGCAGAAATCTTTTCGAGCTCTGCCGCAACACCAGGATACTGCAATGCAACTTCAGTCATGCTTTTTGCCATGTTTTTTGGATTTCCATAAACTTGCCCGGTGCCTCGGGAAGCACGCGAAAGCCGCTGCTTGGAATCCGGCGAGAGGATACAGAAAACGGTATTTTCCACATCGCCAGATCGACCCACATTGAAGGTTTTTAAAAACGCAGCTTCATCTTTGTTCTCGTAGCTAAGAAGGCGGATACAGACAAATTTTCTGGAAGCAGCAATTACATCGGGATCAGACAAGAAACTCTTGTCCATCTCGGATTTCCCTGGTCACCAAGTGCCAGAAACACCAGCACAATGAGGCGCAGCGGAAAGAAGCAAAATGGGTAGCCCGGTTCGTTGGGCTTCTTTCAAGCCTCCATCTAGGGAAGCATACCATTGGATTTGAGCAGGCTTTTGGAGTTTGGAATCCATGGCAGGCCTAGGCTGGGAACTCTTTTTATCGGGCGCGTCACCATCCTTACCTTTATCACCTTTGCCATCTTTGCCTTTGCCTTCTTTATCCTTACCCTCTTTGCCTTTGCCTTCTTTGCCATCCATTTTCCCAAGGCCTTTAGATGATTCAACTTTTTTGACTTGGCCTGAGGTGAGGATCTTCGTGAGCTTAGCTTTGACATCTTTTTCAAGGTCTGCAATTTGTTTCAACTGATCTTCTGAAAGTTCAAGAGTGTCTGCGATGTGGGGTGGTAGAACTTTGCCAAGTTCAAAACCCATGGGTGGGCCTTTTTTATCACCACCAGGCCCTTTTTTAGAATCTTTGCCACCATCTTTTCCGGGCCCTCCCTTGCCATCTTGTGGTTGAGACCAAACACTTAATCCCATGAAACAAATCAATCCAAGGGTTGCGATTCCAGCAAGATATTTCTGCATGATAGTCCTCTAAATTTAACGTAATGATCCGTTATTGGTTAGACTATAGTCGAAGTAAGGTTAAGAGAGCATTAAGATGGGAAGAAATTCTAGAATATTCAGAAAAATGCCCCTGACTGGATTCGAACCAGTGACCGACGGATTAGAAATCCGTTGCTCTATCCAACTGAGCTACAAGGGCATAAAAAATTATTATATTTAATAAATGGCAGTTGCCCAAGGTGTTCCTTTAGATCATTTTAAGATTCTCTTTACCGTCCCAATGCCAAGTTAGGGATTGGATATTTTGAGTAGCCAAAAAAGCAGCAGCTCCCATGAACCCCATGCCCGGTTCAAGGTGTAAAACAGTCCAACGACCAGCCTCATTGGGGCAGCCATCGACTAATCTAATTCTAGGGGTTTCATTGCGCCCCAATGAGACTTCAACTCGATCTAGCCCAAACCCCAAACCATGACCATTAGCCTTTAAAAATGCTTCTTTTCGAGTCCAAGCCTGAAAGAAGATGGATTGCATCTCGGGGCCTGGTTGTTGGGAAAGGGTATGGGATTCCCAAGGCGAAAAGAACCGTTCAGCAAGAAATAAGCTATTCTCTATCAGCCTGACTTTTTCGACATCAACGCCAATTTCCACAGAATTTGAAAGGGCTATCAATCCTAAGCCATGGGAATGAGAAAGATTAAAATAAAGGCCCTGATGGCTTGCAAGAATGGGCTTACCCATGCCAGTACTTGCAAAAATGATGGCTTGGGGCTCGCAGCCCAAATACCCTGCAAGAAAAATTCGAAGCACCGCCCTGCCAACAATCGCCTGCTCGCGAACTTCGAGCGAACGCATACGCATGGCACGATTTATTTCGTCTTTATGCAGTAACTTTGATAATAATTCGACTTCTTTAGAAGGCCTAGAGGTATGAAAAGACCAAATATGAACAGTGCCCGGCACAAGGGGTGTCAAATTATTGCTGGTAGGCCAAGTAGGCTTAACGGGATAAGGCAAAGTAATCCCCTTTTAAATCATTCGGCCTTTGCACGAACAACCCTGCGTGCGCCAACTCGAACGATTAGTTCACCCTCAATAGTGATGACCTGATTTGGATCAATAATTTTAATTTTATCAGGGCCAATCGTCACGCCACCGCCTTGGATTAATCGTCGAGCGTCATTATTGCTTTTAGCAAAATCAAGGAATACCAGCAACTTGGTTACGGTGCAGCCTGCAAGTTGGGTAGCATTCAAAACAACCACTGGGATATCTGTGGGGTCCTGCCGTTGCGAAAAGCGTTTAACCCATTCCTCTGTTGCTTCGTTGGCAACACTTTCGCCATGATAAAAGCCAACAATATTCTTGCCTAAAGTTTTCTTAGCTTCAAGCGGGTGAGTTTTGGAGGCATCAAGAAGATCGTTAATTTCAACAGAAGAAAGGTTGGTAAGCAGTGCAAACCATTCCTTCATAAGTTCATCAGGGATGCTCATGATCTTGGCAAATTGATCATAGGAAGAATCGCCAACGCCAACATAATTACCAAGGCTTTTGCCCATGCGTTTGATGCCATCCAAACCGCGAAGGATGGGAAGAGTAATACAAACCTGAGGTTCTTGGCCCGCATTTTTCTGTAGGTCTCGAGCAGCCATCAAGCTGAAAAGTTGTTCGCTGCCCCCGAGTTCAACATCGGCCCGAACCTCGACGCTATCATGCCCTTGCATGAGGGGATAAAGGCATTCATGAAGATAAATAGGGGTGCCTGCTTTGTAGCGCTTGGTGAAGTCATCGCGCTCAAGCATTCGTTGAATGGTGGTGGTGCCTGCAAGAGAAAGAACATCTAGGAACCGATATTTCGAAAACCATTCGCCATTATAACGAACTTCAGTTTTGGAAAGATCAATAACCTTCCCTACTTGGACGAGATAATCGAGGGCATTTTTAGCAACCTGCTCTTCGGTAAGCCGTTGCCTGGCCTGATCCCTGCCGCTAGGGTCGCCGACCAATGCTGTGTAATTTCCAATGATAAGAACGGCTTGGTGTCCGAGATCTTGAAAGAGTTTTAATTTTCGCAGTGGAACCGTATGGCCGAGGTGAACATCTATCCCAGTGGGATCAATGCCATACTTAATACGAAGAGGCTTATTGAGTGAGATAGAGCGGTCGAGTTTGCGAAGGAACTCATCCGCTGGAGTAATTTGGTCGGTGCCGTTTTTGATCAATTCAAGTTGTTGTGCAGAGGTTTTCAAAAAGGCCTCTTAAGTTAATTTGACAAGGATTCATGAAATAAACTCGAAGGCATTTTCATGATGGGCTAAATCAGGAGTTGATGAGTTTTTTTTCCAAGCGACAGCAATTACATCAAACCTGAAAGAATTACCCTGAAGCTTATAAGACCGAATAAAAGCCGCTGCTGCTCTCGAAAGCTTGATTTGCTTATCCCGGCCCACCGACTCTGCAGCAACCACAGTATGATCGCAAGATTTGGATCGAACTTCAACAAAAACTACGGTATCTTTAAGCCGGGCAACAATATCGAGTTCGCCTAACTTGCAACTCCAGTTTCTTGCCAGGATAATATATCCCTTAGAAACAAGAACCTTGGCAGCAATACCCTCGGACTTATTGCCGAGCCATTTCCGCCAAGGTAGCATCCATTCTAGAAATCGCATGGGCATGCGAATTATAATGAATTAGAATTACTTGGTTTTAGCTTTAGGAACATGGGGCTTGCGTTCTTTAAGGCGGGTAGCCTTACCAACTCTATCGCGCATGTAATAAAGTTTCGCCCTGCGAACCTTGCCAGTTTTCTTAACTTCAACCTTGGCAACCCGTGGAGAAACTACAGGGAAAGTTCGTTCAACACCTTCGCCTTGAACAATTCTGCGAACGGTGAACATTTCACCCATGCCATAGCCTCGTTGGCTGATGACAAGTCCGGTGAAAACTTGGATGCGTTCTTTTTGGCCTTCCAAAATTCGGAAGTGAACATCAACGGTATCACCGACTTCAAAAGCTGGCATAGATCGTTTGAAATCTGATTTTTCAGAAAGATCTGCAACATGCTTTTTTGCCATGTCTTCGACGATCTGGAGGAGGCGGTTTTTCATGATAAAATTCCTTCGCAAACAAAGTTTTATTGAATCAAACCCTGACTTCGTAACTTAGACTGTTCTGCGCGCCAAGAAGCAATTGCAGCATGGTTGCCACCTAATAAAACTTCTGGCACTTCAGCGCCCCTGAAAACCCGAGGACGGGTATACTGGGGGTATTCGACTACACCTGGATCGTTATGAGTTTCTTCGGTAAGGCTTTCAGGATCACCCAAAACGCCAGGCACCAAACGAATCACACTATCGATCAAAACCATTGCGGGGACTTCACCGCCATTGCATATGAAGTCGCCTATCGAAATTTCGCGAGGCTTCAGGCCAATCCTGATTCTTTCATCGAAACCTTCGTATCTGCCACATAACAGCAAAATCCTGCTATGTCCAGAAAGCTCTTCCACAAGTTTTTGGTTAAGCTTTTCTCCAGCGGGAGTAAGCATCACCAATAAACCAAGATCATCAACGACCTTCGAGCGCACCTCTTCGACACAGTCAAAAATCGGCTCGGGCATCATGACCATTCCGGGTCCGCCACCAAATGGCCTGTCATCCACCTTTGAATGTTTGCCCTTGGCCCAATCTCTAATATTCCAAAGGTTGATGGAAACCTTTTCCGTCTGGATCGCCAATTTCAAAAGGCTCTGAGACAGATATCCTTGAAATAAATCAGGAAACAAGGTCAGCACATCAAACCGCATGGGTATTAGGAACCAGAACTTGCTGCTGCTTCAGCCTTCTCGAATTTTTCCATGTACTTTTCGAGAAAGATTGCAACGTGATCAGAAGGTTGTGCGCCAACGCTCAACCAATACTTAATTCTTGTAGGTTTAAGGATAACCCGTGATTCCTTGATTTTAACCGAAGGATCGTAGGTGCCTAAAATTTCCAGAACATCGCCATCGCGTGCTCTGCGTTTATCAATGGCAACAATGCGGTAAAAATGCCTGCCATGTCTTCCAAACTGTTTCATTCTAATGCTAACTGCCATGCTTCTTCCTTTCCAAAGGTATGCCAATTTTTTATTTTATGAAAGATTGAGGCAGAAACCCACTACCTTTCTTCATTCATTTTAAGAAACTAGCGTTTTTTATTATTTTTTCTTTCTTTGGCCCGTTCCTTAGGTGTTTTTCTATGACCTGTATCGCCCTTTGTCTTAAGTTTTGCGCCGGGCTGAAAAGCACCCATCTTACCCATCCCCGAAACCATCTTAATTCTTTCCCAAACACTCATCTTCGACATGGCCCGCATTAAGTTGCGAACTTGCTCGAATTGATTCAGAAACTGTTTCACGTCATGGGGTTGCGTCCCGCTACCCGCAGCAACTCTACGCCTTCGATTTTGGTCTAAAACATCCGGATTGGCCCGTTCTTCCCGGGTCATGGAATCCAACATTCCTTTAATTCTGCGGAACGCAGCTTCAGGGTCTTCCCCCGCAGGAACCATATCCGCCATGCCTGGCATGGAACCGATCAGGTCCTTCATCGACCCCATTTTGGCAATTTGTTCAAATTGTTTTCTAAAATCGTTTAGATTGAAGTCGCCTTCCCGCAATTTCTTCTGTTGCTCTTCCAATTCTTCCTTGGAAATATCCGACTGAACTTTGCTGACTTTTTCAACCAAAGACATGATATCGCCTTGGCCCAAGATCCGCTGCGCCATGCCTTCAGGCCGAAACTCTTCCAACTTATCAAGCTTTTCACCAACCCCGATAAACTTGATCGGGACCTTGGTAACCTCCTTGATGGATAAAGCTGCCCCACCGCGGGCATCACCATCAAGCTTGGTAAGGATCACGCCATTTAATTCTAAAGCCTCGTTGAATGCTGCTGCACTATTGACTGCATCTTGACCAGTCATTGCATCGCAAACAAGATAAACTTGATCTGGTTTAGCGAGTTTATCAATCTGCTTAAGTTCATCCATGGGCATTTCAGCGATATGCAATCGGCCTGCAGTATCGAGAATTACCGTATCAATAAGGGTTCGCTTGGCGTAAGCGATAGCATTAACGCAAACTTCGACAGGAGTAGGGACAGGCTTGCCTGGTTCTGCAACTTCGGAATAAACAGGAACCTGAATCTGCTCGCCTAAAACGCGTAATTGCTCGACAGCGGCAGGCCTTTGCAGATCTGCTGCAACCAATAATGGCTTGCGACCTTTGCCTTTAAGTGTCAGCGCAAGTTTACCTGCGGTAGTAGTTTTTCCCTGCCCTTGAAGGCCACAAAGCATAATAATCGTGGGCCGATCCTTGGCAAAAGGAATAGCGGTATCCACTGGTCCCATGAGCAATACAAGCTCATCGTAAACGAATTTTACAATTTGTTCGCTAGGGTCTAAACTTCGAAGAACTTCTTGGCCGATTGATTTTTCAGTGATTCGATTAATAAAGTTTTCGGCAGCGGTAAAGTTCACATCGGCATCAAGAAGAACAATGCGGATAGCTTCCATCGCCTCGCGGATGTTCGCCTCAGAAAGGCGCCCTTTTCCACGCAGGGTTTTTAAAGCTGCGGCCAACCCTTTTCGTAAACCATCAAACATGGCAGTTCCAATAAAAATCGAATGCGCCTAAACTACGCTAGAACACTATCTTTTATTATAAAAGAATGCACTGCAGGTGCAACCTATCGTTGGAAAACTCACCCTTAATAAATAATAACCTCACGTTTCAATCTAAATTGATTGTATCAATTATTATGCATGAGTGAACAATTGTACACGTAATAATTGTCGCATTATTTTTTAAAATCATTGACAGAACGAGCCCCAAAAGTTTAACTTATATTCTTGGCCTCTTCTCTGTTCCGGCCCCGCTAACGCAGTCAAATGTATTAGCGGGGTTTTTTTATTCCCCTTATTTACTCCCCAAGCTTTCTACCTTAAACTACCTTTCGTCCTTATCCCCAATCACCTGCGCCAAAAAAAATGACAAGCCTACAACGAATTTTAGAACCCGAAGTGATGGACTCCCTCGAGGAAGCTTTCGAATACGACTCTATGGATCACAGCCAAGTCAACGAAGTATTTTGCAACGATTTTTTTGCTGCAAGGAATTTAACCGATGGCGTTCAGATTCTCGATGTTGGCACAGGCACCGCCCAAATCCCCATAGCAATGTGCAGGCGCAACAGTGACCTTAAGATTACCGCAATCGACCTCGCAGAATCAATGCTGACATTAGGAAATAAAAATATTCAAACTGCACGCCTAGAAGATTCCATCACTCTAGATCAAGTTGATTCAAAAAAAATGCCCTACTGTGATGAATCTTTTGACCAAGTTATTTCCAACAGCATCATCCATCACATTCCAAATCCTCTTGAATGCTTTAAGGAAATGATCCGAGTCACCAAAAGAAACGGGTTATTATTTATCCGTGATCTGCTTCGACCTTTTTCCATGGTCGAACTTCACAACATTGTCAATCTGCATGCAGGCGATGCCACGCCTAAACAAAAACAACTGTTTACAGATTCGCTT
>Ga0209829_10002135_pt1 | contig 15249 bp, 6 predicted proteins | sample C_140205_EF_Meta_FD_187311 | JGI IMG/M metagenome (GOLD analysis project Ga0209829, IMG submission 187311) | Freshwater microbial communities from Lake Croche, Canada to study carbon cycling - C_140205_EF_MetaG (SPAdes) (version 2) | ecosystem: Environmental > Aquatic > Freshwater > Lake...
GCTAGTTCAGAAGTCCGTTCTCGAGCGCCCCGAAAGCAGCGATACGGATTCGGAGGCCGCCAAGCAGGGCAAATTCATCGACTGGCTAGTTCATTCCTTCCAGGAACTGGGACAGGACGAGCTGCAGGACATGGATGCGGCTGCAGGCGGACTGGTCCGCCGCGACTGGAAGCGTGCCGAAGAAATCTGGCTGAACCCCGATGCGAACGAGCCGCGCATCGAGTTGATCATTCGCATGGCGCAAGATCGGCGGTTGCTCGATACGCTTGAGTCCATCAGCCAGTCACCCCGCCGCATCCTAGTGCGGGTTCGGGAAAACACTCCAGTTTCAAGAGTTCAGGAGCTAGACGCGGCATGCCTACGCAATTACGCTAGGCTTCCCGGCCGGGACGCGATTGAGAAGGCCGGCACGCGCCAGGAACTGCTTTCCGTTCAGCGCCGAGCTAGCCACGATACCCTCGAAAACAGAATAACGGCCTGGACGATCAATAACCTACACCTGCGGTCGGAGCGCTGGAAACGTCTTCATGGGATCAGGGCACGGACGGGAACCAGGTACCGGGCAGTATCCAAGCTTTCACGTGCTGCGATAACTCATCTCAGCTCAGCATTCATAGCCGCAGCCCGGTATTCCACTCTTAGCCATCCGGTTTCCGCCAACTATCCTCTCATGATGGATCCGAGGTACAAGCGGGTCTACCGCGCTTACCGCGAACTGCTGCGTTACGAAAAGATCAAGGATGAGTCCTGGACATGGCGGCGCGTGCTTTGGAGCGAAGGCGTGACCCAGTTGTTGTCATGCACTCTGCGGCGTCTGTTCTCGGAGCTGTACTCGAGCCGCCCATATTATCGCAGCGAGCCTGATCGCGGAAAATGGCTGCTGTCTCCGGCAAGTCCTGGCCCGTTCGCCACGACCGAAGGACCGCTGTTCGTGATCGATGCGCACGAGGCAGACCTGAGAGCCAATGGAACCCTGCATCCGCCTGATGGCTCTACCGACCCAGTGTGGAGTTCGATCGGCGTGTTGGGCTGCGATCTGATTCTCTGGTGGCCGGACAAGAAACGGTTTTTTCCAGTCTGGGCCAACCTTTGGACTGGCAGCAGCGGAGACTGGCTCAAACTGCTGAACAATGCGGCACGCGCCATCGGCGTATTCAGCCGCCATCTGCAAGAGGTAGACTCCGGTTCCGTCATCTCCCGAGGACTGATCATCGGCACCTCGCTGCATGGCCGGGACGTTGACATCGACATGGCCAGTGTGGAGGGAGCCACCGCGGTCGGGATACCCGTTCCTATGGAACTGGACACCCAGGACATCGGGGCGTTCTCCAAGCTCATCGAGAGCCTGCAGGAGGCAATAGAGTTAGCGGTCAATCTACCCGGATGAGCTCGAAGGGTGTAGATTTCTTGGGGCGCCGAGCATGGCTGGCGCAGATTCAGGCGGGCGGTTCCCCTGCAGCACAGGCGATCTCGGACGACCTTCCGAGCCTGCTTCTTCCCGTCACAACCAGTGAGCCAGCCATCGTCGGGAAGGAGGCCGACTTCCACCGTCGCGGGCGGGGCCTGCCCTTCCCAGCTGAAGCGCAGATCCCTGTCTTCGGTGATGAGCGCAACGAGGCCGGACGAGTCTTGATGGCCGCAACCCTCGAATGCATCGCACGAGCCGAGACTGAATGGGGACAGCTTTCCGAAACCAAGATGGGCTGGAGGCCCGACGGGGCGCAATGGGTTCATCTTGATGCCGCTCGCGCGGTCGCCCAAGCGGTCGAGCACGAGACCGCCGAGGCCGATTCAATCGGCTTGGTGGTACCGGATTCTCTCGGGGTTGCCGGCCAACAAGCAATTCTCGGCGCCATCAGGAACAGGAAAATCATTCTGGTTCCCCGCTCAGTTGCATCGGTGATTCACTGGGGACGGAAATGCGGGCGATGGCTGGATCTCAAACATAGACTCGATCATCCCGTCGGGCACGTCGTCGTATGCGATCTCGCCCTTGGTCGCTGGAGCATCGCCAAGCTTCCCGTTTTTTGGGTAGCTGGACCGGAAGGACCTCAGCTGGTGCCGGCGCATTTTCCTGCATTCAAACGAACCGCTCTGAGGACTTCCGGACTGGGTGCAATAACTGGGCAAGGCGTCGCCGATTATCATGACTTTCTTCGGCCTAGATTTGCCGATCCCTGGCTTGGCGGTCAGCGCCAACTGAAGCTGCAGGACGGCTTCCAACGGGGGCAACGGCGTTCGGCTTTCAGTTCATTGAGCGCGTTGGAGGGCGCGGGACTGCAGGCCGGACTCGATGAACTGCAAAGGCTGAGTCACAGCCTGAAATGCCCCGCCGACTGGCAGAGGTGCGCCGGAGTCATCGTTACCGGAGCCTTGGCCGGGGCGAAAGCAGAGGCTCAAACCATCGCGCATTGGGTGTCGATCAGACTTGGTTTGCCGCTGCTTGCCTGCGGTGAGCACGCCGCCGCCAAAGGCGCTGCACTGGCAGCATCAGGGCTAGACACAAACCTCCCAACCTGGCTGGAGATGGTTGATCAGCTCGACCTATATTACATCGGCAAGAGCCCTAACGGAGATTTCGAACCGGCCTGGCGTCAGATTCTTACTCCGAAACTTGTAAAAGCCGGCACCGAATACCGCAACGAAGAGCCAATCACCGGCCTCAAGCTCCAGGCGGGGCGCAACTCCGTTCAAATAACGATTCGTCGCCCAGGCGAGGACGGATCGCTATTGTTCAGGAAGGTCGACAGTACCCCGGGTAAGACTAGCGCTTCCGACATCCCTCTGCTGATCACCGTCGTCGCCCGTCCGGGGCAGGGCTTCGCCTTGGTCAAAGTCCAGTCCAAGGAGGCCGGCGTTTTTGACAGCCAGCTCGACTGGCAAAGGATGACTCCGTGCGACGAGCCAAAACGGCCAACACTCGGGTACATCCCATCAGCGGTTGAAATTGCACCGGACCTTCGCCTCTGGAGTCAGGCTGAACCTGCACTCCAGGAGCTGCTGCTGAAACTCACGCAGATGAACACACCCGAGAAGGTCGAGGGGGCAGCTCGCGCCGCCAACCGACGGATTAGCCGTTCGGTCCCGATGGCTGATTCCACAACGCAATTGTCCGGTCAGCCGGCTGCGCTTTTTAGATTCACGAGGGCGATTGGACGAAATGGTGAATCGCCCACGCCTCACGGTAACCAAATGATGGCCGACTTGAGATCGGCGGGATTGACCTGGCTTTCGCTACATCGCCGCGGATCGGGCGGAGCACGCTGGCTCATAAAGCATTTCGGATGGCACCACCTGGGATGCATGCGACAGCTAGTGGATCCCATCCTGAGGCAGCTAGAGGTCTCGCCCGGAACCTGTTCAGGCGACGATCTGCATCTGGCGGGACTGGCGCTTTCCGAGGCGGTGGACATTGAGCATTTCTTCGCGGCCTACCTCGACGCATTGCCGGGATCCTCTTCGCCCAACGCATGGCTCAAGGCATTCAGGAACATAATCAAGTTCAACGAGCACGCCCTGGCCAAAACGGATTCCCATGTGATGCAGGGTTTATACGAGGCTACTTTGGCGCGGTTGGAATGGGCGATCGAACATGAACGGCCATTGATCGCGCAGAACTGCCTGGAGGCTCTTCTTTTCAGTCTGAAAAGACGCCGCTACGACGACGCTTTTGCCCTTCCGGGCTCCCGCATTTACGAACGTACGTCCAGACTCATAAACGCGTGGGATCGATCCGGTCGCCTGAGGAACAAGGCCAAACTCAACGATGTGCGCGATAAATTTTCGCGATTCCTAATGACTGAGGGCGACCTGCGGGACCTGGCCACCTTGCTCGAGGATGAGGAAGACGGCGAAGCAGACGACTAGCGTCACCTCTCGAGGTTCCAGCGGATGAGAAACTGTGGCTCGCTGATCTGCTCGTGGGTCAGCCTCAGCTTCTTCTGCTCGAGCAGGGCGAATTTCTTGTTCTGAAGCTCGCGGCACTGATCGCGGAACCGGGCGTCCTCACGGTCCATCGCACCCTGGATACGGATCTTCTCCTCCTCCATCGCGAGCATGTCGGCGATATCAAGAGTCGAGGCGAGTTTGCGCATCAAACCGTGAAGCTTCTCATCGAGATCCTTGTAATGCGACTGGAACTGGGCTCGCTGGTCCTGCTCCCAGGCCTCAAGTTTTAGTGACTCTTCCTGCAGCAGCTTGGTGGCGCGCTCGTAGAGAGTCTTCGATTTGACACTTCGCTCCGCCGCCACGCCACTTCCAAGCGCGCGGGCGATCTGGTCCGGAGCATCGGAGCACTTTCCTGAAACGGTGCCCGCCAACTCAAAGAAGCTCGCGGCCTGCTCGGGGTCCAACACGACGCCCGAATCGTCCACGCCGGTGGTCACGATGTGTTCCTCACAATTCCCGTCCCTGAACTGAAAGCGCACCCGCGCTACCTGGATCCAGCCGGATTTGCCGACGAAGGGCTGCAGTGCGGAGAGCTGACGATCATGCGAGCTGAGCGAGAAAGCCACGGCGGCCCGCGGAGTCGGTGAGGCCAGACTCGCCTCGATCACGTGCTGCGCGAGCGGGTGGCCGATGCGGTAAAGATGCCCTTCCGCACTGGCGCTCCCCTTCAGAAAATAGCGGCCCCTGGGAGCGAGATGTTCATCAAGGGGTGAATCGTTCAGTAGGAATCGATGCGGGCCGTCATCGAACGAGGCCCGCTCCCTGAGGGCATACTTAGTGAGGCGCCAGAGCCGGCGGGCGACAACGTCGAGCGTGGCCTGAGCGCCGACCCGGACTTTCTCGACCACCGAGTGGTCGAAGTTACGCATGAGGTCCTCCCTCGCGCGCGTCTTGGCCTTGAAGATCTCCTGCTCGAGATCCTTTTCGAGCTTCCGAAAGGCATCCTCGATTTGAGAGGTGGTGCGACACTCCTGATAGATCTCGTTGATCCGCTTTTCGAATCCAACCCCGGTTGGATCAATTCTGCCGAGCACCTCGTCACTGGCGCCGAAAACCGAGCTGAAAAGGGCGAACTTGGACTGAAGCAGCTCGTGCACCCGACGATCCGCGGCATTTGCCGTGTTGATGAAATTAACCACCACCACATCGCACTTCTGGCCGTAACGGTGACAGCGGCCGATGCGTTGCTCGATTCGCTGGGGGTTCCACGGCAGGTCGTAATTGACCACCAGATTGCAGAACTGCAGGTTTATACCCTCAGCGGCCGCCTCGGTCGCCAGCATGATCTCCGCGCTGTCCCGGAAATGCTCGACCAGGGCTGCGCGCAAGTCCGCGGTCTTGGAGCCGGAAACGCGATCGGTGCCATCGTGCCTGCGGAGCCAATCCTCGTAGATCGCCTTCGATCTCGGGTCGGAATTCGTGCCGTTGAAGAGGACCACCTTGCCCCTGAATCCCCCTTCCTCACCCTCCAGAACCTCCAGCAGGTACTCCTGCGTCCGCCGCGACTCGGTGAAGATGATAGCCTTCTTGCTGAGGACTTTCTGGTTCTGGTCTGTCTGCGCCTCCTCCGCCTTGCGGAATCCGTGCTGCAGCGCCTGCAAGAGTGCTGCGCCCTTGGAGTTCTTTCGAATGGAGCGGGCAAGCGCCAGGAAACCCTCTAGGCGCTGCAATTCCCGCTTAGCTTCGATGATTTGAGCCGGTGAGAGAATACGGGGTGCCGCTTCCTCGGACGACTCTTCACCGCCTTCGTCCTGCCACTCCTCCCTCTCCTGCTCGAGGTTTTCGAAGTCTTGGCTGATCTGAGGCGGGATCTCAGGATTAACCTCAGAAGTCTCAATAAGTTTCCGGATCCGATCACATATCGTCTCGAGGGTGTTTGCGATGGCGAACGTGGACGAAGCCAGAATTTTCCGCAGGACCATCGTCATCAGGTGCCGCTGCTGTCCCGGCAACCCATACAAGTTCGAATCCTGCAGGTAGGAACTGACCTCATCGTAAAGTAGCCTCTCGTCGGCGTTAGGCACAAATTCTTGGACGATCGCCCTTCGGTCCGTGAACTTCACGAAGTGCCGGACATCGGCCCGCAGCGTTCGCTTGCTGACCGGAGCAAGTCGCTCCTTGAGGGCTGCCGCGTCACCCCGAGTTCCGACATACCGTTCCTTGAAGCCGGCAAGAGAACCGAAGTGCTGCTCGTCGATCACGCTGACCAGCCCGTACAACTCGAGCAGTGAGTTCTGCAGTGGCGTCGCGGTAAGCAGGACCTTGAAGCGATCCGCCAGGGCCTGCTTGATCACGTTGCCGTTCTTGTTGCTCGGCTTGTAAACGTTCCTCAGGCGGTGCGCCTCGTCGATCACGACCATGTCCCAATCGACGTGCTTGATGAAGTCCGCGCTTTTGGCCGCGAATGGATACGATGTTATGACTACCGCATTCTGGATGAAGGGATTAAAATTACCTTTCGCGCGCTCCTCCTGGATCGTCTGCCGCTCCACTATCACAGTCGGCAGGTGGAATTTCTCGGACAGTTCCGTGCTCCATTGCTTGCGCAGGCTCGCGGGCACAATCACTAGGAGCTTGCGACGCCGTTCAGCCCACCTCTGCGCGAGCAGGAGCGCCGCCTCGATCGTTTTTCCGAGCCCGACCTCGTCAGCGAGGATCGCCCCTTTGGAAATCGGCGATCGTGCGGCAAAGAGCGCGGCGTCGATCTGATGCGGATTAAGATCCACCTGGGCATCACTCAACGCGTGGGCGAAAACCTCAGGTGATCCGAATTCTGCGCGTCGCGTTAGGTGGAGTGCCAGAAACTTGGCGTGGTATGGGGTGGCCAATTTAAGTCAGCAGAACCTCTATCTTGCTGATATCAAGTCCCGTATTCAACATCGGAATGGCTAGTGCCGAACGCACGCGGCGACACGACGTTCGAACTATGGCGCCAAAATCTAACCGGCGAGTGTGAAGTCGTCTAATTCTGGCGGTTATGAATACGCCTGTGGTTTCAGTGGATATTCTTCGCCGAAAAAAGAGAAAAGCACTTCTTCCGCGGGTGGTTTTTCTTCCTTCTAAGAAATACATCGGCTGGGGTCTGGCTTTGGGGTTTGGGGGTCAGGCGGTGAACGCGTTCCCTGTTTTCCTTCGGCCGTTCGCTCGCGCCTTTCACGCGAAATCGCACCCCGTTGCCGCGCGTCCTTACGGCGGCCCGACTGCTCCCGTGATCCTTGGCGCCAGCCGCGAGTGCATTCCCTAACGGGGAACTCGAGGTGCGGTTGGGAGCTTTCATACACTTCGTCGTGGGTACCCACCGCTTCGAGCAAGATGGCCTCTTGTGCTCCATGCCGAACAAACTGAAACACGATACGCAGATTGTATCCGGCGGAAAAGGCCAACGATTTCGCCAGTTTTCCATTTAGCTTGTGGGTGCGTAACGCCGAAAAGTCGGACCGGGGCTTTGGGGCACCGGGCCAACGAGCCAGCCACTAACCTTTGTGGTCAACCAACAACGTTGCGGGAAATTGCCACCAACTTGAGGCGCCGAACCCGTTCCCATCACTCAGCGCAAATTGACGCCGTCCTCCACCTCCCACTCGCTTGACTGCATCGCGCCCTTGCGTGCGAATCCACCCGCCCCGTTTCTACCCGCGCCTTTGCGCTCAAACGCATCCCCGACCCAACACTCCATGCACCTCGCCGTTCCCTCGTCCCCCTCCGCGCTGCGATTCGTCACGCGGCTCATCCTCGCCTTCACCGCCGTCGCCACGTTCGCCGTCCTCGGCGCCGCCGAACCCAAACCGCCCGCCGGTTTCCGCGCCCTCTTCAACGGCCAGGACCTCACCGGCTGGCACGGCCTCAACCCGCACGACGTCGCCAAACTCACGGGCGAAAAACGCGACGCCAAGCTCGCGCAGATGCGCGCCGAGTTCGCGTCGCACTGGCGCGTCGAGCAGGGCGAGCTCGTCAACCCCGGCACCGGCCCCTACGCCTCCACCGACGAGGAGTTCGGCGACTACGAGCTGCTCATCGAATACCAGACGGTCGCGAAAGCCGACAGCGGCATCTACCTCCGCGGAAATCCACAGGTACAGATCTGGGACAAGAACCAAGTCTTCGATCCAAAGAAACCCGACCGTCGCCCTCACCTCGGCTCCGGTGGACTCTACAATAACCCTCCCAAATCCCTCGGCCGCGATCCGATCATGGCCGCCGACAAACCGTTCGGCCAATGGAACACCCTGCGCATCCGCCAAATCGGCGCGCGCGTGTGGGTGACGCTCAATACCCGCCTCGTCGTCGAGGGCGCACCGATGGAAAATTTCTGGGAGAAAGGAAAAACGTTTCCCGCGCGCGGGCCGTTCATGCTCCAGACGCACGGCGGCGAGATTCGCTGGCGCGCCATCTACGTGCGCGACATCCCGGCCGACGAAGCGCAACGCGAACTCGCCACCGCGCCGCTGCCCAACCCCACCCACTACGACGTCGCCTACGGCCCGCATCCGAAGCAGCTCATCCATTTTTGGAAAGCCGAGTCTGCCGAGCCCACGCCGCTCCTGCTCTTCATTCACGGCGGCGGATGGCAAAACGGCGGACGTCTCAGCGGCCTCTCCGCGATGCTGCCGGAAATGCTGCAGCGCGGCATCTCGGTCGCGTCGGTCGAGTATCGCTTCATCGCCGAGGCCACCGCCGACCACGTCTCTCCACCCGTGAAAGGCCCGCTCCACGACGCCGCGCGCGCGCTCCAGTTCATCCGCAGCCAGGCCACCGCTTGGAATCTCGACAAGTCGCGCATCGCCGCCAGCGGCGGCTCCGCCGGCGCGTGCACGTCGCTCTGGCTCGCCTTCCACCCCGACCTCGCCGATCCCACGAGCGCCGATCCCATCGCACGCGAATCCACCCGCCTCCTCGCCGCCGCCGTCAACGGCGCCCAAACCACGCTCGACCCGCAGCAGATGAAGGACTGGACGCCCAACAGCACCTATGGCGGCCACGCCTTCGGCCTCGGCAAATTCGACAACTTCCTCGCCCAGCGCAGCACCATCCTCCCGTGGATCGCCGAGTATTCGCCCTACGCGCTCGTCACTCGCGACGATCCGCCGGTGTATCTTTTCTACACGGTCGCACCCGCGCTCGGCCAACCGGCCAAGGATCCGACGCACACCTCCAACTTTGGCGTAAAACTCCAGGAGCACTGCCGCGCCAACGGCGTCGCCTGCGAGCTCGTCTATCCCGGTGCGCCGGACGTGAAGCACGCAACCACGCAGGACTATCTCATTGCGGTCCTCACCGCGCCGAAACGCTGAGAGCGTCCGACATCCACTCACTCCGATGAACCCGCGCCTCCTCGCCATCCTTTGCGCTACCACGTTTGCCGCCGCCTTCGCGCAACCTGCACCCACTCAGACCGACACTACCCTCGCCCGCGCGCTCACGTTTCACGCCTCGTTCGACGCCGGCCTCGACGCCGATTTCTCGCGCGGCGAAAAAACCTGCTACGTCCGCACCAAGACCGGCCTCGTGCCCGCCGCGCTCAACGACGAACTTAAGCTCGCCCCTGGCGCCGGCCGCTTCGGCGGCGCGCTTCATTTCCCCAAAAAGGGCAACACCCGCCCACTCTTCAAGGACGGCGGCACGCTCGGCTACAACGGCCAGTCGTGGTCCGCCACCGTCTCGGTCTGGCTCCGCCTCGACCCCGACAAGGACCTCGAGCCCGGCTACTGCGATCCCGTGCAGATCGTCGGCGACGACGGCAAGAAGGGCTTCATCTTCCTCGAGTGGTCGAAGGATGAGACGCCGCGCTTCTTCCGCTTCGCCATCCGCCCGCTCCAGCATATCTGGGACCCGCAGAACGTCGGCTGGGGTGCGCTGCCCTTCGAGCAGCGCCCGATGGTGCAGGTTGCCCGCGCCCCGTTCTCGCGCGAGGCGTGGACGCACGCCGTTTTCACGCTCGATAAGATCAACGATAAATCCGCGAAACCCACCGGCCGCCTCTGGCTCAATGGGAAACTCCAGGGCGCGATCGAAAACTGGGACCTCACGTTCGCGTGGGCGCCCGACGCCGCCAACCTCGTGCTCGGCGCCGCTTACGTCGGCTACCTCGACGACCTCGCCGTCTTCGACCGCGCGCTCACCGACGCCGAAGTGCAACAACTCATGGCCTTGAAAAACGGCGTCCGCGATCTCCGGCCGTAGCCCGCGCTCGCCTTGCGACGCACGGGGCCAACGAAGTCAGGCCAACCCCATTTGGCTCGCTGCCACTGCCGGCGCTTCCACGGGCGGAAATAAAAACGGCGGCGAGTCGCGCCAGTCGGCACCGGCTACCATTCGTCAGTTTTCTATTCTGTTGCCAACCGCTATGCGGCACAAACCCTCAGCCCCCCTCACCATGCCCCACCCGTACGTTTCCCTCGTCCGCTTCGCGCGTCTGTTCGTTGCTTTCGCCGCGCTTCCTCTCGCCGCCTCCGCCGCAGAGGTGGGCTCGATCACCGGCCGCGTGCAAAACACCGACACCGGCCAATACGTGAACAACGCCCGCGTCATCGTCCGCGGCACCAACCTCGTCGCCCCCACCGACGAGACGGGCACCTTCCGCCTTTCGGCCGTGCCCGCCGGCGAAGTCATCCTCGAAATCTTTTTCACCGGCCTCGATCCCCTCCGCGCCCCGCTCTCTCTCGCCGCCGGCCAGACGCTCGAGCGCGACTTCGAACTCAGCAGCGCCTCCCGCCGCAGCCGCGCGGGCGAGGTGGTGAAGCTCGAGTCGTTCGTCACCTCCGCCTCGCGCGAGATGGACGGCGCCGCCATCGCCATCAACGAGCAGCGCTTCGCCGCCAACATCGTCAACGTCGTCTCCGCCGACGAATTCGGCGTCGTGCCCGACGGCAACATCGGCGAGTTCCTGAAAATGCTTCCGGGCATCACCATGGATTACCGCGGCGGCGACCCGCGCGAAATCTCGATGAACGGCGTGCCGTCGTCCTACGTGCCCGTCACCATCGGTGGTTTCAGTCTCGCGACCTCCGAAACTTCCGGCACCGGCCGCAACGTCGAGCTCAACGCCGTTTCCATCAACAACGTCTCGCGCATCGAGGCCGTCTACTCACCCACTCCCGAGTCCCCCGGCTCCGCTCTCGCCGGCTCCGTGAATCTCGTCCCGCGCTCCGCCTTCGAACGTTCCAAGCCGATCTTCAACGGCAGCGTCTACCTCGCCGCCCGCGACAGCACGATCGAGGGTCGCACGCCCGGCCCCGCCCGCACGCCCACGTGGAAGGTTCGCCCGGGCTTCGAATTTTCCTGGGTGGTGCCGGTCAATAAACGCTTCGGCTTCACCGTCTCCGCCGGCGCCTCCACGCAATACGTCGAGGGCCCGCTCCTGCAGAACACGTGGCGCGGCGGCGGCTCCGCCACCAACGGCACCACGCTCCCGGACACCACGCCCGATCGCCCCTACCTCTCCGATTTTCTCGTGCGCATCGAGTCCAAGCTCGCCGACCGCACGTCCTTCGCCACCAGCGCCGACTACAAACTCACGCCCAACGACCGCCTCACCTTTTCGTTTCAATACGGAACCTTCCACACCGACTACAACCAGCGCGCGCTCACGTTCACCGTCGGCAGCACCCGCGCCGGTGATTTCTCGCCTACGTTCACGCGCGGGGTGGCCGGCGCCGGCGAGATCCGCATCGCGAACAACGGCAACCACCGCTACTCGCGCACCTACATGCCGAGCCTCAGCTGGCGGCACGACGGCTCAGTCTGGAAGGCCGAGGCCGGCCTCGGCTCCTCGCACGCCGAGAACAAATTTCGCAACGTCGACAAGGGCCGCTTCGCCGGCACGCTCGCGCGCCGCACCGGGGTCACCGTTTCCTTCGCCGACAATTTCTACCTGCGCCCCGGCACCCTCACCGTCACCGACGGCACCACCGGCGCCCCCGTCGACCCGTATAATATCGCCACCTACGCGCTGAGCACCGCCTCGGGCAGCCCGCAGCAATCGCGCAACGTCCACCGCACCGCCTTCGCCAATGTCCGCCGCGATCTCGACCTGCGCTTCCCGCTCACGTTGAAGGCCGGTCTCGATTTCCGCCAGTCGCGCACCGACAACCGCACGCAGAATATCTCGCTCAACTTCGTCGGGCCCGACGGCCGCGCCTCGCTCACCCCCATCGGCAGCGACGACGGTGCCGCCGGCGTTTACGATCAGTTCTACTACCAGCGCGCCGGCCTCTTCGGCATTCCGCGGGTGCAATGGGTGAGCAATGAAACCGTGCTCGATGTTTACCGCGCCCGTCCCGAGTGGTTCACCACCGACGCCAACGCGAAGTACCGCGCCGAGGTCAACGCCTCCAAATTTTCGGAGGAACTCATCTCCTCCGCCTTCCTCCGCGGTGATGCCGCCTTCTTCGACCGCCGCTTGAAACTCGTCGGTGGCCTGCGCGCCGAACAGACCAACATCACCGCCCGCGGCCCGCTCAACGATCCCACGCGCAACTACCAGCGCGACGCTGCCGGCCGCGTGATTCTCGGCCCCAATGGTCGCCCGCTCACGATCTCGAGCGATGCCCTGACCATCTCCCGGCTCACCCTGCTCGACCGGGCCGCCAGTGCGGAAAAGGAATACCTGCGCCTCTTCCCCAGCGTGAACGCGAGCTTCAACGTCCGCGAAAATCTCATCGCCCGCGCCGCTTTCTACGAGTCCGTGGGTCGCCCCAATTTCAACCAATACTCCGGCGGCGTTACGCTGCCCGATGTCGAATCACCTCCGAGCACGACCAACCGCATCGTCGTCAACAACGCCGCCATCAAGGCGTGGAGCGCCCGCACCAGCAAGGTCACACTGGAGTATTACTTCGAGCGCGTCGGCTTGTTCTCCGTCGGCGCGTTTCGCCGCGATTTCAAAAATTTCTTCGGCGCGACGACGTTTGATGCCACGCCGGAGTTTCTCTCGCTCTACGGGTTGGATCAGACGCTCTACGATCCGTTTCAAGTCGCCACCCAGGAGAACCTCACGACCACCGTGCGTATGGAAGGCATCGACGTGAACTACAAGCAGGCGCTCACCTTCCTCCCTCGCTGGGCCCGCGGCCTGCAACTCTTCGCCAACGGCAGTGCGCAACGCGCCACCGGTGAGGCCGCCGCCAACTTCTCCGGCTACATCCCGCGCACCGGCAGCTGGGGCCTCAGCCTCTCCCGCGAGAAATACAATGTCCGCCTGAACTGGAACTACCTCGGCCGCCAACGCCGCGGCATCGTCACCGGTCGCAGCATCGAAGCCGGCACCTATACTTGGGGTTCGAAACGTTCCTACATCGACGTCACCGGCGAGTATTCGCTCACGCGACGTCTCGCGCTCTTCGCCAATCTCCGCAATGTCAACGACCCCACCGACGACGTGGAAATCCACGGCCCCACGACGCCCGCCGCCGCCCAATTCCGCCAACGCGCCGAATTCGGCTCCCTCTGGACCCTCGGCCTCAAGGGCACGTTCTAAGCCGCCGTCGCCCCCGTGGGAGACGCAAAGTCCACGCCGGAGACGCGACGCCCTCGTCGCGTTGGCTCAGACCTGAACCACTCTGCCGCCAACGACGAGAAATAGAGATAAACAAAGGGGAAGATTTTAATGATTAATGCGAGCCGCCGGAATATTAAGCGTTAAAACCTGACTCCGTTTTCCACCCCGCCAGCACTGCCTGTCACCCCCACGGTAGCTCAATCACTCCTATGAAAACCCCCACAGCTCTTATGCCCTGCCAAGCCTATCGACGCCGGCGCTGCTGGTTATCGTTTCTGGTCTCCGCAGTCACGGTCTTCGGGGCCGAAGCGACCCAAACAGAAGCGACGAAAAAGAGCAGTGCAGCACGGGGTGATGAGACAGTGGTCCTGTCGCCCTTTGAGGTGAAGACCGACGGCGATGTGGGCTACATTGCGACCAACTCTCTCGCCGGCAGCCGGCTCAACACCGCGCTCAAGGATACACCGGCCATCATCGATGTATTCACCAAGGAGTTTCTCCTCGATATCGGCGCAACCGACCTGCAGCAGGCCATGGTCTACAGCAACAACAGCCAGCAGGACGATGGCGACGCCGAGCGCTCGGCGACCGGCAACGCGCAGGTTAACGCGGGTAACGGCTTCAATTTCCGTTCCCGTGGAATCAAGGGCAACAGTACGCGCAACTACTTCGAAACACGGTTGGGGACAGATCTCTACAATGCCGAACGGCTCGACGATTCCCGCGGGCCAAATTCCGTGCTCTTCGGCATCGGCTCGGCCGGCGGCCTCATCAACAACTCGACCAAGCGGGCCCAGCTCGGGCAGCGTTTAGTCGAGACCCAGTTCATGGCGGGCAGCCAGGATCGCTTCCGCGGCACCGTCGATTTCAATCAACCGCTCCTCGCGCAGCGGCTGGCGCTGCGCGTGAATGCCCTGTACGACGACAAGGGCAGCTGGCGGGAATATCTCCACACCCGGAAAAAAGCCGTGTCCGCCGCACTCACCTTCCGGCCCTTTGCCCAGACCGAAGTCCGCGTCGATGCGGAAACGGGCCGCCTGAGCGGGACGATTTCCCGCAATTATCCGGTCGTCGATGGCATCACCAAGTGGTGGAACAACGGATCGACGACAGTCGCCACGAACAGCACGACCGCACTCACCGCCACCGAGACGGCGCTCGGATTTACGCGTCCGCTGACGGCGAGCCGCCTCGTCTATGTGGAAAACCAGGCCTACGTCATGGACGTCCGCAATGCGTGGGCGACAGCGCAGGACACCCCGTACGCTTCCAACATCGTCAACGATCCCGCCCGCGTGCCCTACCAGGCCAACCCGGTCGGCCCCGGCGGCCGCGCCTTCCACGACTTCGAGAATATCACGGCCGTCGTCGAGCATCGCTTCACCCGCCAGCTCTCCGCGGAAATGGGTTTCTATCACGAGGCCGGCGACTGGACTAACTACGACGTCGGGGGTACGAGTGACAACGTCACGATCCAGGGCGACCCCAACGGTCTGCTGCGCAATCCTACCACCGTTCAGGGCCTCGCCGGATTCAAGCCGGCGGCGGACACGGCCGGCAATCTGCTCAACCCCTACGCCGGACGCACGTATCTCGAGACGAGGTGGAATCGCGGCATCGCGCGCACCGACAGCAATAATCTTCGCGCCACGCTCGCCTACGAAAAGGACGCCGGCCGCTGGGGTCTCCACCGCCTCGCCGGCCTCGCGCAGCATCAGGTCGAGAATTCCAAGAACTATTCTGAAAGCGAAATCTGGCTCGGCGCGCCTTTTGCCACCGGCCCGATTGCGGACAACAACGCGGTC
>Ga0209829_10002136_pt1 | contig 15248 bp, 20 predicted proteins | sample C_140205_EF_Meta_FD_187311 | JGI IMG/M metagenome (GOLD analysis project Ga0209829, IMG submission 187311) | Freshwater microbial communities from Lake Croche, Canada to study carbon cycling - C_140205_EF_MetaG (SPAdes) (version 2) | ecosystem: Environmental > Aquatic > Freshwater > Lake...
GCGAATTCAATTTTCATTTAGGATCCATTGAAAAATTTTTGTGATTTTTGTGATTTTTGGAGTTTTGTCGGTCTTGTGTTTTGGATTTAGCTAACGACCGGCGGTTTGTAAGAATTGTTTGTCATTTCAATAACGTTGCGCAATTGTGTGCGGCATACTGGGCATATAATCGGTGCGCCAGCGCTCAGCTGTGTTCTTCCCCAAGCCTTTAGCGCCTCAGGATCAAAGAAGTGACCGCATTCAGGGCTCATTGCAACTTTGGCAAGACTAATCAGCGGCTCAAAGGTGATGGGGCACTCGGTGCCCTTCTGGACTTCGTGGGCAAGGTGGTTCATAAGGATAAAGGCAGAAATGGTGGGTGGCTCCTCTTGGAGCAAGGGCGTCTCAGCCGGTGCTACGTAGCCCGCCGCCGCGTCAAACATAGAGATGTAGTCATCGTAATCTACAGCAGGTGGTTGCGTAGCAGGTGGCAGCGCAGCGGCAACAGTAGCCGCAACAGCCTCATCTATTACCTCACCTGCCACCGTGTTGCGCTGGTGGTAGTCCATAATGATGTTGCGGCGCAATATGTGGAGACTCGTCGGTGAGATGTGCGCGTAAGGGATGGCACGGATCTCCGAGCGGTTCATCACAGCGTACGGGTCCGCCAGTGACTGCAGCCACGTAATGTAGGGCGGCAGCGGTGCGGTGGTGCGCATCAGCGCTCCCGCGACGTAGTTGATGTTCTGGAAGTGGTGCTTGAACGTCTCTCCCTGTAGTTTATGAAGCAGTTGAAGCTCAACCAGCCGCTCATCAAAGCGCGGCATCCAGTTTGTGCTCTCAAAGGCAATTATCGGAATCACGCTATGGACCCAAGAAGTGGCGTTCACTTCTAGGGTGAAAGGAAGCACGACAAAGCGCTCATTGCTTGGGCTAAAAGGAAGCCCGTGGTAGTCACTGCGAGACGGCGAGTGGATCTTCACCTGACGCACCATCTTATCCGGCATATCGTCATTGCCCACAATGGTACCAAACCACGGGCGCAGTGTCGCCGTGTAGAAGCTGCCGTCCTCCGACGGCGTAGTGTCAAAGATCATCATGGACTCAACTAGCTCCGCGCGGAGCGTACGATGGTAGGGACCGCGGAAGACGGCGAAGCGGGAAGGGAAAGAAGAATAAGAATACATCTTTGGAAAGGATAGATGTGCTGAGTGTTTGAGTCGTCAATTGGTTTTGTGATTAGCAGGGTTTCAATTTTTTGCTAGGATTAATTTTGTAGGCTAGAATCTCTAGACTACAAAACGTCTACAGGGTGTGGGGTTCGAACCCACGCGGATTTGCTCCATAGCATTTTGAGTGCTACTCTTTAACCACTCAGACAACCCTGTTTAAAGGAGCTTTCGCTCCGATAGATACAATGGTAGCCACTTTAAATCTATTGGCTCACAAAAATTGATTGTATGAAAAAATTGAACTGTACACTGGCATCTTTCCTGGTTTTGCCTACTACATTCTAAAGCCTTCCCTCTTCTTACCTTCCAGATGTCTTCCTCCATCATCTCCCTTCCCATTCCTGCTGTCCCCGCCTCCCCTGCGGTCCTTACCCTTGCGGTGGGCGTAAAGGGTTCCGACGTGTTTTCCAGCAGTGGCGACCCGCGTGTGGACCTCAACGTCAAGTGCGTCCGTGGTGCCGATGCCTCTGTGTTGCGCACCGCGCTAGATGGCATTCTTGCCCTCAAGACGCAGGAAGCACTAGAGGATGCTTTTGTCCTTGCCTTCAATGCCCGTAACATCCGTGGGGGCAAGGGCGAAAAGGCGGTTTTCCAGAGTCTGTACGGTCGGCTCTGCGAAACGCAACCGATTGTGGCTAAGGCACTGCTGGACCTTATCCCGCACTACGGATGCTGGAACGATCTGTTGGTACTTGCAGAGGCGTCCAACAAGAACATCACCAAGGCAATCGTGGATCTCTACGCCGACACATTACACAAGGAGTCCAAGCTGGAGAAGCCGGCGACCCTTGCCGCCAAGTGGGCACCACGTGAGGGCTCCAAGCACAAGGATCTGGCGAAGCAGATCGCCACGACGCTCTTCCCCCCACAGCTGGTGGAGAAGCATAGTGCGCAGATGCGGCAGTACCGCCGACTGGTGGCTGACATGAACGCCAAGCTCAACACGGTAGAGGTGCTGATGTGTACCGACCGCTGGGACACGATTGTCCCTGCCTCGGTGCCTGGTCGCGCTGGTAAGCTGTACAGCAGGGCGTTCCTTAACCTGCCATCCACGCACCGTATTAAGGGGGAGAAGCCCAAGGATGGCGAGTATCGCTGCCCTGATGACACCAAGCGTATGATATGCCGGCAGAAGTTTGAAGCGCACTTTGCCGCTGCCGCAAAGGGCGAAGCGAAGGTCCACGGTGCCGACACGCTTTTCCCGCACGAGGTGGTCCAACGTGCTTCTGAGGACCACGGGCTGACATCTGCGGAACGGGACCAACTCAATGCGGTCTGGCTTTCGATGGTGGAAAAGGCAAAGGCTAACGGCGGTCTCGGTCGGTCCATCTTCATGAGCGACTTCAGCGGCTCAATGAGTGGTACCCCGTACTGGGTCAGTATGGCGCTCGGCATCCTTGGTTCTCAGGTCTGCGGTGATGAATTCAAGGACCGGCTGATGACCTTTGACTCGGACCCTACCTGGCACCACTTTGAAGCGGGCTCTGACCTATTCGCACGGATTCAGACCATTAAGGACAGCGGCATCGGTCATGGTCTGAGCACCGACTTCCAGAAGGCAATGGACCTTGTACTCGAGACGCTCAAGACAAAGCGTGTACGCCCTGGGCAGGAGCCTGAGAACCTTATCGTCCTGACAGATATGGGGTGGGATGCGGCGTGCGCGTCGGATATGACCAGTGACTACACCGGTCACTCTTACCGCCACGTTGTCAAGACGGCGGGCTGGCAGACGCACCTTCAGATGATTCAAGAAGCGTTCAAGCGCGCTGGCGAGGATATGTGGGGTCCTGGTCAGGGCTTTACGGCGCCCCGCATTGTTATCTGGAATCTGCGTGCCTCACCGCAGACGGACTTCCACGCGACCGCTGACACGCCTGGTGTGGCAATGCTGTCTGGCTGGTCGGCGACGCAGTTCGAGATTCTCATGAAGGAGGGTCCTCGACAGATGACAGCGTACGAAATGCTGCGGCTGGAGCTGGATGACCCCAAGTACATACGGATACGGGAACGAATCCGCGCAATTGTAGGAAATGCGTAAAAAAACCAAAACCAAAAACAAATAAAAAAATACAAAAATATAAAACAAAACAAAAAATTTTTTGAACGTGTAGGAAAAAATTGACACCAAAAAAATTGGATTTGGCAACTCATAGCCACAGGCGGGTGGTCAAAGGGCTCACACAGCAATGCTTTATATATAAGTATCCGACGGATACAAACCCTGAGCCCTGTTCTAAGTTTTATCTCGGCGAAGCAGAGATAAAACGAAGCGGAGTTTGACGGAAAATATAAGCCTGATCACCTTATATAATCCGTTGATTCCGCAAGCTTCCTGTGTCTAAAAGGAAGCACACAGCAATAATATTATAATTATTATGTTACCCCGATTGGGTAACATAAACCAAGCATTCTGATGAAATAAGAATGCTTACAGCAATCAAAGTATTCTTTGTAACTGGAGCAGTCCTACGGACCAAAAGGACCAGTCTAAAAAACCTGAAACAAGGGTATCCCGCAGCAACCAATTATTAAATATTAATAACCCAGTTGATACCCGTTTTTCAGCACGCCGCTATGGCTCAGTGGAAGAGCGTCGCCCTTCTAAGGCGAATGTCGTGGGTTCGATCCCCACTAGTGGTAAATTTTCAATATACATAATGGTTTAAAAATAAATGTATCTATCCACATAGGTAGCATAGTCCTCAATGTCCTATGTTGGCGCCGGTTTTATCATTTTATCACCCGAATGTACCCATACGCTATTAGTCAATGACTCTCGCTCTAAAAAATGGGGATTCCCAAAAGGTCACCGCGAAAAGGTAGACGAAGACGATTTAGCAACCGCAGTTCGTGAATGTAATGAAGAAACCGGTCTTGCTGCCTCAGATTATAAGGTTCACAGTGAAGTATTCCGTGTAAGCAAGGGATCACAATCATATCTATTTCGATACGCAATTCTCAAAACGGATATGAATAAAGTAAAAATTCACCCATCTCCACCCAATGAAATTTCCGAATGCCGATGGGTTCCTATTGCTGATCTTATCGGCGCAAATCAAATTTATGATGGTAATAAATATCTACGAAATTGGATATCCGATTTGAAAGACGATGTATCGAAAAAATCGGTTCATATTTTCAAGAAACTATGTGCTTGCCGACCATCGCACGAACCCATGAGTCCGAGTAATATCGTAACTTGTGCCTAGTTTTTCTACTGCGATTTTATGAGCAATATGTTCACTCGGCGTTAAACTTGCCATAAACGCTGCGACCTTTGGATCGATTGTAGAGTCTGGGGTCGCCTGGGTTTCTAACAATGGTGTAGATGATGCGGTGATTATGGCGGGGGTGGTTGCCGTTGGCTTATGAAAGAACGCCTGGATAGAACCCTTTCCTTGGGGCGTAATAGTGACTTTTTTGGGCGGCATTTTGCCGGCTGAAAAAGGCTTTGAGGCAGGTTCATTTTTTCTGGGGGATAAGTAGGAGGTATGCCGACGGTTGATGCAATTGTGGCGGCGGCGCGTAAGGGTCCTCCCTTAGCATCGTTTTCGCGCGGCGTAAAAGTGCGCGGAGGTGGTAAAATGTCACTGCTAAGAGGGTACATGTACGAATTAGAGGAAAATCCAGGGGAAGGATTCGCCGAGGGGTTTGCGCCCGCGCTAACGCCGGCGGAGATACTTTTTATGGGGGCATTTGAGGGGCGGTACTTGAATGACTGTACCGACGAGTTTCCGCGGGAGTGGTTTCTGTATGCGGCGGCGGCAGGTAAACTGTCCCCGGTGCCAGACGTGTCAGTGAATTACTTTGGCGTGGGCTCTCGGCAACCGTTGTCGGTATGGAAAGAGAAAGGGTGGGCACCGGCACGCGGACGGCACGTTGCTAAAACTGAGGGGCGGGCAATATTAGCGGATAGTGCGCAGAATCCTGACGAGCGCGGATGGTTTCAATGGTACTGCCGCTACTGGCTTGGTCGTCGGATTCCGGCGTTAGATAAGGTCCAAATCGGTCGCTGGCGATCGTTTGCGCGCCACGCCGGCACAGTCAAAGCCCACTGTTCACCTGGGGAAATTACGTGCTCAGTGCGGGAACGCCAGGCGTTACTTCAGTGGGCTTATAATCCGTTTATGTAGAATTGCTAAACGATTTAATCTGTTTTATAGGCGCTTCGACGGTGCCCAATAGCCATTCAGGCAGCAAGTTTGGATGCCGTTTCCGTAGCTGCTCAATCAACTTAGGAACATCGTTAAAACAGGCATCATAGAACAGCAGACCACCTCCAAAGGAAATAATCAATTTATCCTCGAAGTTGATGCCAAAGTTATTGTGGAACGTGAACCATTCAATAAAAATGAATAGTGCCGTCTTGAAGATAATTTCGGTTGAAATATAGACTATAGAGTTGCGTGTTTGCCGCTTTGCAATAATTAATATTAATTGAATGATAAGTGCGACCTTCATTGTAAAGAATAATATTGCATATGCCTTCATTACTTCCCTATTTAATAGTAATACATTTGTCGGGAATCGAACCCGAGTTACAACCTTGGAAGGGTTGCATTCTACCACTGAACTACAAATGTAATTATTGATATGTGTGAGTTGTTTAAATGGAGTTAGGCTAACGCGTGCACCGCTGTATGCACGGCACAGATCGCCGTTCCCTACCCAATATACTTAAAGATTAATTATCTTACATAATAATATATATGGAGTGTAATATTAAGCCCCGTATTGTTATAACAGGTGTTGCGGGATTTATAGGATCTAGTCTAGGTTATAAACTCTGTAATCTAGGATATGAAGTAATTGGAATAGATAACTTTTTATGTGGTTATGAATCAAATCTAAATTGGGTTGATTCATCTAATCATAAATTTATACTTCATAAGTTATCCGCGTGCGATAATAAATTATTAGATATTATCAAAAAGGATGATATAGTCATTCATTTAGCTGCATTTACAGCACTAGCATCAAACCAAAGTGATACTGTATTTTCATATTCAAATAATGTTATGACAACACTTTCACTTCTTGAAATGTGTAGAACTAAAGGGATTGCTCATTTTGTGTTTGCATCGACATGTTGTGTATATGAAAATAATCATTATACAACTCCTATTACAGAAGATGCACCCGTAAATCCTACATTAATTTATTCACTCGGTAAAAAACAGTGTGAAGAACTTATACATTCGTATTACCATAATTATGGTGTTCCGTATACTGTTTTTAGACTTTTTAATATATATGGACCTAAAGCTGATCCGACTCGCACAACAGCTGGACTTATACCATATCTTTTTACAAAGATTGCGAAAGGAGAACCTATAAGATTGTTCGCTGATGGTGAACAACGGCGTGATTATGTTTATATAGATGATGTAATAGACTTTTTAGTAAAAGTAATATCCCATAAACCTCTATGCTCGGCTGTAAATGTAGCATCTGGAAAAACTATATCTGTAAATGAAATATTTCATGAAATAAAATCTTTATCAAATTATTCTAATGTGCCGACATATGAAGACCCGTCTGTATATTGGGATAAAATTCCATCATTTTTTACAGGTAATTATCCTCTTAATCGTTCCGTTATTAAAAATGATATTTTAAAATTTACACTTGGTGATATACAACGAGCAAAATCTGTATATGATTGGGAACCTAAAATTACATTTGCCGAAGGTATTAAGATATATGCTAAACTTTTTTTTTGAATTCTATTAACGAATGTAAAAGCGGTAACCCACGGCAGCGCCCACGGTACACACAAATGTGCCCCATGTAATATCCGTCAGCGTCATTTCTAAATTATAATTTGTGAGTGTGGCAAAATTTGTCAAGTCATAAAATGCGTATAAAATGAAGCCAATAAGGGCGCCCTTAAGTGCGGCATCCTTTGTGTTTTGGGCATCCTTAATAGCGTATAAGAACACTGCTACAGGGATAAGAAGGTATATAAGTGCGGCGGGAATGAATCGCGGATTAAGGTCCGATTTCTGAATCTTATAAAACAAGTCGTTATGGTAGTTATTACGTAAGGTAAGCCAGCCCGCATCTAAAACTCCTACTGTAATAGCAGATCCTACAATTGCTTCCACTGCGTTCATTGCTTCTTATAAAGAGGCATTGTTTTTATAGGACGTTGTATGGAGCTTGAAGGACTCGGTTGCTCACTTGTTGGACGTGCGCTCTATTGCTTTTGTAATGAACAGAATAGTTGGATTCCTTGGGAGTTCATATCCGGCTCACCCTACGCCTGCCGTATTCTTGTCTGCGGCACCGGTGTTGATACATTGGAGCTTGAACACGACTGGACGTTTGTAGTTCGTCCAACTGCGGCGGGCAAAGAATGGTCGTGCCTGGCGACCATTATTAAAGGTATGAGTCAGGGTCTCGGTGTTACCGGCTCCGCCTTGATAGTATTCGGTGTTGGTGCACCCAAAGCACCGCCTGGATTTCTAACATTTATGGATGGAGTGCTTGGCGAGGGGAGGATTTTGCTGACGCGCGTGTGGCTCGGTGAGCATATTGAAATTCCTGCTATTCCGGACGCCATCTTCTTTCCGGTGGGTGTGCCGGCGCATACAATGTACGATATGATCCATCGGTTGCCGGCACGGGGCGGTCACGAAGGATTTATGATGACAGGGGACTGGTCGCTTATTGTGAAAGCAACCGGTGAACAGGGTCTGGGGTTGGTGGTCAGTGATATTGGAGAAACACGGTGGTCGTTGTTTTGGCATAAAATTGCCGATTCCGATACCGAAACAGATAGTATCCGTTTTCGTAAAGGTCTGCGTCTTCTGCGGCTAGGAACGCATACTATGGAACGCTGTAGTTTAACGGTCTAGTGGTTAAGCGGTTAAGTGATTCAGTGGAACAGCTTGAACGTGCCCTTCTTCGCCTTGAAGCCCGCCTTGACAAGGTGCTTGAGCGCTTTCTTGCCCGCCGCCGACGCCTTGCGGCTTACAATGCGTCCGTGCTTGTTCTGCTTGAGGTGGTTGCGGGTTAAGCCGCCGGACGTGTGGTGCGCCGTGCCATGCCAGACCTGCGCACGGGTGCCGACGCGTGCAACCTTGCCGCCCGCTACCTGTCCGTTACCGTTGGTGCGCTTATTCTTACGCGTGCGGTTTGCCATTCTGGTTTCTATCTAAATAGAAGATTTTTCTCGAGTGGTGAACACGTTTTGTCTTTATGCGTATTGGCTTTCAACACCGTCTTCTCAATCCACGTTTCCAAGTCTGCAAGCTCATCTGTCGGATCTAACGAACGCGCGTGCTGGAGCGAAATTGAGGATCGCTGATTATAGAACTCGCGATCCTTCTTGAGCTTGCGGAGTGTCTTAACCCATTCGGCAAGGTCATCGCGGTCACAATACAATGCGGCATCGCCACAGCATTCCATCAGTCCAGGTGTAGGTGAAACGACTACGGGGATACCGGAAGACATTGCTTCCACTGCTGTGCGCCCCCATGTCTCCTCTTTGGACGGCATAATCATTACCCACGTTTGCTCATACACATCCTTAATCTGCGTTGTATGCTCAATATACTTAAGATTCGGGAGCGTTTTATCAGTGATTTGCTTACGGTAGCCACCAAGAATACCTAAAAAATCCTGCTCAGGCATCGCTTTTGCTAACTGTATAAGAAGCTCGCCGCCCTTATTTTCGTTTACATTACTCAATGTAACATACTTTGCTGTCTTTTTCGGTTCATCAAGGTGCGAGTGATATATACCATACTTACGATAGTCTACAGGCGGTCGTACAATACGTAAAAAATCACTAGGCAAATCCTTTCGGGAAGATTGTAAACTATGCGAATTGAAAATCGCCCACTGCCGTCCTTTGAGTCGCTCATCAAACCAATTTGGACCTATAGCACGAACATAGTTATCAGTGTGGACCCATTCTAGAAACGGTATACCAAACTTATGAGCAATCCATATTGACTGTTTACGATAGTAATAAGAATGGCTCATCAAAACGTGTGTATCTTTGAGAAGTTCAAAAAGGGTGTTTGTATTATACAAATCGAAACAGCGGACGCCTTCGTAGGTCTTATTTGGATAACCAGGCGTGCCGACCCAAATATCATATAAATACGGTTTCTTAAGAAGATGCTTATTCATTGTATGCGCACAAATCTCTGAACCGGCATTTACAAACGGTACATAATCGTGTAGAATCCAAAGAACACGAATGCGAGTGCCAGGCGGATCTATAGTATCCCACGACGGCCAGTTTTCGTATTCAATCGACGCCGCCTTTTCGGGAGAAATGGTCAACATATGTTTCGAACGGGCATCGCCAAACAGAAGAAGTATGATCACTAATGCGAGAACATAAAACCATATACTCCCGCTATGTTTTATCATCCCTTACCTTGGTAAGGGATATTTTCGAGACTTGCGTCAGCTTCTTTTTGAGTTTTTAGCGGAGTTGAGTACCAGATATCAAGAAGTTTAGTATTAAAGGGCGTGCCTGTTTTCAAACAATTATGCATATAGATCATCATTCGATAGATATTCCATTGATCGGCGACACCGGCAAAGTGTACCAGAAAATCGCCATACTGGAACAGCCTTGCAGTAGGATCGGTGGCAAGATTTTGCGGACCAAATAAGTATGCGTTGAAAAGGCTGTGGTCTGTAATTGTCATAATCATAGCGGCATCTTGGGGGTTTTTCTCAGCTACGTCTATCATTGCTTTGTTTTCCCACCAAATATGATGAATAAACTGGGTTTGTTGATACGTGCGTTCGATGAAACTCTTGAGCCAGGCGGACTTGCCGCGCAGGAGCATATTGCCTGAATTGAGATTGCCTACAACGTCTTTCGTCCATAACAAGTCTTTGTTGGCTGGCAAAAGAGGAAGGATCTTTTCACGGATTGAAAACTCCTGATTCATAATAATCACATCGGCATCGGACCAAAATATATAATCGTAGTCATCAAGGTATTTGAGGATATAACGGAGTTTTGACCAGGGAATAGGACGAGTACGATCCCATACTTCCTTGCCGCCGCAGATAAAATCGTAACCGTGTTTTTGGGCGTAAGCACGTTTTGTTGCGAGACCATGTTCGACTGCCTTTGTATAATCGGCACCGATTACCATTGTTAAAATTGCAATGCGTGGCTGTTGCTGAGTCATTCTTCGCAAAAAATTGAAGCCTTTGCGGGGTATTATATTATTCACACGTTGCTTCCTTAAATAATTCTATGGAACGTATCCCATCTATTACTACCCCCATTCCTACAAAGTATGTAAAAAATGCTGATGGTGACTATGTTTGTCCGCACACGAATTGTGGAAAAATTACACAAAAGCAAAATACTATGCATTATCATATTATGAAAAATCATAGTCTAAAGCTGCCTTTTGAATGTAATCGATGTGTAAATAATCCACAGTTCTTACAACGTTCAGGATATATGAATCATCTTGCAACGAAACACGCAGATACTCCTAAGCTAACCGATAAAGAGAAAGAAGCTCTTGGAGGTGTTACAGAAAATCCTGCGGTAGCTATTTCCTTTAAGTGCCCCGCAGCGGGCTGTACACAGACAACGCATACAAAGTCGAATATGTTGATTCATTATGCTAGAACTCACGCACACGAATGGATTCCGCCATATGTTCGCGGAGCACAGTGTGGACGTTGTCATCACGCATATTCTTCCTCCTCCGCATATCTATATCATAGTATTACATGTTATAAGGCACTGGCGTCTAATGATCAGTTAAACATCATCTCGCGCATCAGGTAGAGACCGTGGTAGCCAATTGCAGCAAATCCTAGTAATAGCAGCATCTCAAAATATCGTCGGTTTGCGTCCTTTTTTAGATATGCTAAAATGAGTAGAAGCGGGGCTACAAGTAGGATATGAATCCAGTTAACCCAAGCACTTTTACCATCTTTGAGTTTGAGATAGGCTTTATATGAATGGTAGAAAAGGACAACCAGACCTAAGATACCAATAGCGGTAAACACGTGCTCTGGAGTGTTTTCACGCTGTAGTCCTACATACATAAAAAGGGGTCCCACAGCAAGAAGATGAAAAAAATTTTTCGATAAATCTGATGTTAGTGACATCCCTCTAAAAAATGATAGGTATTTTTATTTTTCTGTTTGGATGATAAATGAACTCAGTCGGTCCATCAGGGCTTGCGTTATTCTGCGATGGATCGGCGCGAAATAACGGACGTGCGGGTGCAAAGGCGGGTTTCGGCGTTCATATTTGTAATGGAACTACAACGGTTCATCAATACTCGGCTGCGCTTCCGGGACATGAACCACAAACGAATCAGCGTGCCGAACTTAGAGCTCTGGACTATGTTATCAAGTACATTGCGGATGGACGGATTTCTGGGGCGACCATTTACACTGACTCAAAATATAGCATTGATGTCCTTGTGAAGTGGTGCGAAGGGTGGGAAAGGCGTGGGTGGCGAAAGGCGGACGGGAAGCCAGTTCTACACCAAGATATTATTCAGCCGATGTGGATTTTATGGAAAAGTATTCGTGTAGTCACATCAATTATCCATGTACCGGCTCATACTAGCATGGTTGACTTTGCGTCGCGTGGAAATGCCGAAGCGGACCGACTTGCCACAGCGACTACAGAATAATTACTTGTATAAAATAGGATGAAGAGCGAAACCCAGAAGCTGTATAATTTTATATTATTTGTTGTTATTCTCGCCTTTATAGGGTATGTTTTTTACCGAATGTTTAGCCTGAATAGTTCTGCGCGCATTGATGATATTTGGGTAATTAATCTAGATCGTGCGCCCGATCGATGGGAACATATGCGCAAAAGTACCGCACAGTTTGGAGATATGGTTCACCGTTTTTCTGCAATGGATGGAAAAACGATTACCGACCGTGAACAACTCCGCGATGAAGGTGTTGGTCTATATTTTACCCGCGTAGCCGGCAAAGATAAGGAACTTGTCAATAAGGGGGTTGTCGGATGCTGGCTATCGCATAAACGTCTCCTACAGCATTTAGCAAATATGGATAGAACAAACAGTTACGGTCATCTTATCTTAGAAGACGATGCGCACGTTCCTAAAGACTTCTTATCTGGCAAGGATACCTGGTCAACTATTTCTAAACATATTCCTACTGATTGGGATATGGTCTATTTAGGAATGGGTGGTGAGATAGAATATATCCCGATTGCCGATAAGATTGTCAAACTGGTACCTGGTAAGAATCAGTACGGCACTCACGCATATTTAGTGAAGCACGGTTCTATAAAAACCAAGCTTCTACCTGCTTTACGATTTATGACCGATGCGATTGATAATCAGTATAATTCGCTATTTAATGATCTAAATGTATACTGTATTTATCCAAATATTATTGTACCTGATGAAGAAGTAAGCGCAAAATCGACTATATTAGCTATAAATTAAGATTGTTAATATTTGACTTCGCTGCAAGTTCGTCATTATAACGTACTGTTGGTGGATCGCATATGTAAATATTCCAATGGTCTGCCATCATATCATAGTGAACATCAACCTCATTTGTCATGTGTTTGATGCTCGGTAAAATCTTCGTCTTGAGCGCGCCGTGACGCACAAGATAAGCGTGGGCTCCCCAGTTACCCTTATTATACGAAGCTGTCATCTTCTTAATACCTGGCGCAACAGTCTTGCCTATAATCGGCTTCTTAATACCTAAAAAGACCATATCCCAATCGGTAGGAATATTTTTCGATACGGTTGACCACGCATCATTACCCGTCAAAAAATCGGTAGGAAATTCGGCGTCGTCCTCGCATATAAGATGTCCTGCATAGTCGTTTGCGGGTTGTTCAGAAAGATATGTTAGAAGCCGCTTATGCGAAATCCAACAGCCAACTGCGCCTATATTTGCCGATGTAATTCGGTCCGTTTTACCGTCTTTCTCAAAATCGCGCGACAACGTTACCACATATCCTGCGCCGTATTTTTGTGCCTGATCCCTTGTTAAATCCTTGCCATGCGTTGCGGACCATCGATGAACTATATTACTGATATGTTGTGTCTTTGTTTGAATATTATTCCACCGCTCGGCATCCTTATCAAGGTTAATCACCCAAATATCCTGGATTATAGGTGCAGACAACACTGGTAAATATGTATAGAATGCTATAATTGCGAGTGTTGCCACAAGCGCAATTATAAAAAGACCTACACCTTTAATAGCCTTAAATTTTGCCATTCCTATGCATGAAGGGGATTTTTATTCTAAAAGAGTCTTGAGATACTCTGCCGATTCCAAAGCACCCTCCATCCATGTCTGCGTTAGACTTACCGACTCACCTGTCAGATATAGATTTGGCTCAGGATTATGCGCAATCTTTGATGCCTCTTTAGGATCATAAATGCCTGGAAGCCAATAGGTACATCCATTTGGCCACTCATGCTTCTTCAAATATGTCGGTTTTGTGATTGTTTTATCGGGAAAGAGTTTTGTAAATTCCTTATGAATAGCCATTTCCAACGCATCACCGTCTAACTTATTCCAGTAATGCGTATCGTCTCCATCTGTATACGAAATCATAATCAAACCCGTTTTTGGATTAATAGGAATAATATAACGTAGCGGACCATCGGTCACAACCTTTTCTGTAATATCGAGTGGTGGTTGATAGACTGCGTAAATACGAGTAAGTGCACCTGTTGCCAACTGTTTCATCAATGGCATATCCTTAAGAATACTAAAATCACTATATCCGCAGCGGCATGTCGCAATAATCACTCTGTTTGCTTGATATTTGAACGGTCGTTGGTTTGCCTTCTTGCCACGGAGTCCTGTGATTTCGAACAAATTGGGGGCAAGTCGTTTGATGTTTGTCACTGTATGGCGATTTTTTAGGGTGGCGCCGGCATCTATGGCGGCGTCGGCAAGGTGTGTTGTAATTGCGTCGAGTCCTTCTACAACACCGTAATAGTCGGCGGATTTAGTAGTTCCCATTTCACGGGTTGCCGCAAAGAGCGGAAGTGCAAGATCGGCGCGTAAAATGTTGAATTCTGACCAGTAGGGGTAGTATTTGAGTACTTGAGCAAGCTCTTGGGGGACAAGTTCTGCCACAGTATATTTCGCTAACTCTTCGTTAGGCAGAGTTTCTAAAATGTGTCTTAGCGGCTCAAATAGCTGTAGGAAGGGATTTGGATGTCCGTCGGGTGTTGTGCTATCGGTAGAAATTGGATAGGTGTGAAGTCCGAAACGTTTGACCAGAGCGCCGATGTGCTTATGTGTGTGAAAGATACGACCGGCTCCAATTTCGTATTGAAGTCCGCTTTCTTTATCGCGATAAGTGACGACACGCCCGCCCCAAGCCTTATATTGCTCCAACACGAGCACGCCGTTATTACCGGATTTCTTGGCAAGAAATTCGGCAATAGATAGACCAGCCAGACCACCCCCAATGATGATAGTCCGCTCCACATTCATTTACTTACTTATTAAAGAGATTCAATCCATTTACAGATTTCCTCAGTATTGCTACCCTGAAATTGGTCGACCACCTTCTTCGGGCGGAATGCCATAAAGGTAGGAAATCCGGTGACACCACAATAACCGGCAGTGGTTTTATTGATAGTATGCTCGCATTTCCAGAGTGTGAGTCCCTTGGCGTTAGCAGCGGTGTCTACCTTTGAAAGATCAATATTACGGCAGTAGCCGCACCAAGTAGCGGTAAAATATATGAGAAAGGTCTTATCGGACTTTCGCATACCATCAAGTGCTGCGCCTTTGGGATCCGCCAGCCACATTGTTTCAAAATCGTTTAAGGTATCTAGCATCTTCATCCGTATTGTTTACTAATAACGTCATAAAATCCTTTTAGACCTCCCGCAAGGACGACCGCAGTAAGGACACCGGCAATAACGGGTCCTGGTCCCCCATGGGTTCCAAAGGAACCGCCACTCAATTCGCGACGACCGCCGCCGGCTTGTGATGCTGGGGCTACTGGTGCTGGGGCTACTGGTGCTGGGGCTACTGGTGCTGGGGCTACTGGTG
>Ga0209829_10002137_pt1 | contig 15248 bp, 14 predicted proteins | sample C_140205_EF_Meta_FD_187311 | JGI IMG/M metagenome (GOLD analysis project Ga0209829, IMG submission 187311) | Freshwater microbial communities from Lake Croche, Canada to study carbon cycling - C_140205_EF_MetaG (SPAdes) (version 2) | ecosystem: Environmental > Aquatic > Freshwater > Lake...
CCCAATGGGCGCCCTTCGGCGCCTTGGGACGGCCCTTCAGATATTCGAAGGTCTTCTCGTCGGGGGCGATGATGCCGGCGCGGGCGCCTGCTTCGATCGACATGTTGCAGACTGTCATGCGGCCTTCCATCGAAAGCGCCTCGATGGCCTCGCCCGCATATTCGATCACGCAGCCGGTGCCGCCCGCCGTGCCGATCTTGCCGATGATGGCCAGCACGATGTCCTTGGCGGTGACGCCAGCGGGGATCTTCCCGTTGACGGTGACGCGCATGTTCGTGGACTTCTGCTGGATCAGCGTCTGGGTGGCGAGCACATGCTCGACTTCCGAGGTGCCGATGCCATGGGCCAGAGCGCCGAAGGCGCCATGGGTGGCGGTGTGGCTGTCGCCGCAGACGATGGTCGTGCCCGGAAGGGTGAAGCCCTGTTCCGGCCCGATGATGTGGACGACGCCCTGACGCACGTCATGCTCGTCGTAATATTCGAGGCCGAAGTATTTGGCGTTGTCGGCCAGATATTCGATCTGCGCCTTGCTCTCGGGATCCGTGATCGGCTGCGAGCGGTCGGTGGTCGGCACGTTATGGTCGACGACCAGCAGGGTGCGCTCCGGGGACCGAACCTTGCGGCCCGTCAGCCGCAGGCCCTCGAAGGCCTGGGGGCTGGTGACCTCATGGACGAGGTGGCGGTCGATATAGATGAGCGTCGTGCCATCGGGCTGGGCGTCGACGACGTGGTCGTCCCAGATCTTGTCGTAAAGGGTGCGTGGCGCCATGGGTCTGTCCCGTCGCCGCCTCATGCGGCTTTTGGTGAATTCTGCGCTTCGCATACCGCAATTGGGCACAGGATGAAAGTGGGGCTTGCCTTTGTCGGTTTTCCCTCGACAATCTGTTGCGGATCAACGAAATGGAATCGCCATGGCCGAGCGCCCGCCGGTAGCCCCCTATCTCACCATCACCCCCGCCGCCGCAGGGATCGCTTTCTACACGGCGGCCTTCGGCGCAAGGCAAAAGGCGCTGATGCCCGCTCTGGATGGCGTGCGCATCATCCATAGCGAGCTCGACATCAACGGCGGCTCGGTGATGGTGGCCGACGCCTTTCCCGAATTCACTTCCGGCGCCACTCGCCCACCCATCCCGGGCGAGCCTTCGACCAGCTCCGTGAGTCTGGAATTCGCCACCGGCAAGGAGGTGGACGAGGTCTTCAACCGCGCCACCCAGCTCGGGGCCAAGGGCGAGACCCAGCCCACCAATTCCTTCTGGGGCACTCGCTTCGCCGTCTTGCGCGACCCCTTCGGCCATCGCTGGATGCTGAACGGCCCTCTGGGGACTTGATTTATCGCGTCGAATCCACGATCCACGCGAGATAAGCGGGCAGCCCGGCCGCCACGTCGAGGCTCAGGATTTCCGGCGTCTCGTAGTCGTGGGCCGCGCGGATCGCCGCCTCCAGCGCGGGATAATCGGCAGTCTTGGCCTTGAAGAGCAGCAGGGTCTCGGCCTCCCGCATGATTTCCCCTTTCCAGACGTAATGGCTGTTCATGGGCAGGGCCTGCACGCAGGCCGCCAGTCGCTCACCGAGCGCCACGTCGATGAGCCTTTGCACGGTCTTCTCCGACGAGGCCGTGGTCATCACCACGCAAAAATCGCTCATTTACCCCTCCCATGACACTGCAATCCCGAGGATTGCTTGTATCATGGGGCCAGCCGTCCCACCCGCGTCCCGTTTCATGCGTCGCTTTCTCGCCTGCCTCCTCGTCCTTTGCGGAACGCCCGCCCAGGCCGCCCCCTGCGGGGAACCCGCCAGCCATGGGCTGCGGGTCGTCGCCATCGACGCGCGACTTGAAATCACCCTTGAAGACGGACGGCGGCTGCGGCTGGCGGGGATCGAGGCGCCCCGCGCCAGCCCCGCCGATCCCGCCCGGCCCGCCCGCGCCGCCGATCAATTGCGCGGCTGGCTGATGAAGCCGGACCTGCGGGTCGATCTGGAATTGCTCGCCGCCGTGCCCGACCGCTGGAACCGCCTGCCCGCGCGGCTCTTCGCCCCCGGCGGCGATGGCAAGCCCCAGTCGGTCGCCGAAGCCATGGTGGAGGCGGGCCTCGCAAGGGTGGAGATCGACGCTCTGGCGCGACCCTGCCTGCGTCCCCTGCTCGCGCTGGAGGCGCAGGCGCGGCGGAACGGGCTGGGTCTTTGGAGCGATCCGGCCTTCGCAGTGTCCGCAGCCGCTGATCGCGAAGGGCTGGCCCTGCGGGCGGGTGAGATGCTGGTGGTCCAGGGGCGGGTCAGCGGGGTCGGATCCACGGCGACCCGCGCCTATGTGAATTTCGGCCCCGTCCGCACCGTGGACTTCGCCGCAACCGTGGGGCGCAACAATCTGGCGGCTTTCGAAAGGGCCGGGACGATCCTGTCGGGCCTCACGGGCAAGGTCGCGCGGGTGCGGGGGCTGCTGGAGACCCAGTTTGGCCCGCAGATCGAGCTTGCCGATCCCGAGGCGATCGAGATCGTGACAGGCGACAATTGAAGCCGCATATGTGAATTGCGGCGCATTCGCCTTAATCTGGGCGGATGGCGTCGTGATAGAAGGTCTGGATTTCGGAAAGACCATGACTGCAAGGGTGTACTTCTGGCGCAAGAGCGTCCCGGCTCAGCGGCCTTTGCGGCGCGCGCTGCGGGCGTACGCCCTGATGGCGCCCCTGTTTGCGCTCTCGCTTGCGGGCTGCGCCACACTCGACCCCTATGGCCAGACCTCCGTCGTCGGCCCCGCGCTGCCCCCCGAAGCGCCGCGCCTCACCGGCGTGGAGACGCCCGACGGCGCCCAGCACAAGCGACTGGTCGAGATGTTCGGCGGCGAATACCGGTCCTTCGGCACCGAGCGCTATCTGAACGGCATTCTGGGCAAGCTCGCCGCCGCCAGCGACAAGCCGGGCGAGCCCTATCGGGTCACGATCCTCAACACCCAGGTGGTCAACGCCTTCGCCCTGCCCGGCGGCAATGTCTATGTGACGCGCGGCATGCTGGCGCTGGCCAATGATTCCTCGGAACTGGCCGCCGTCATGGCCCATGAGATCGCCCATATCACGGCGGGCCACGCCGGGCAGCGCGCCGAGGCCGAGAAGGACCAGCAACTCATCCGCAAGGTCACGGATGTGCTGCAAAAGGACAAGGCTGGCGAGACGCAGGCGCGCGGCGTCGCCTCGCTCGCCAATTTCTCCCGCCAGCAGGAGTTCGACGCCGACCAGATCGGGGTGAAGACCATCGCGAAAGCGGGCTATGATCCCTTTGGCGCCGCCCGTTTCCTGACCTCTCTCAGCCGCTCGGCGTCGCTGCGGGCGTCCCTGTTCAACCAGCGCGCGGCGGGACAGGAGATCACCTCCTCCCATCCCTCCACGCCCGAGCGCATCGCGCGGGCGACCGCAGCCGCGCGGGCGATCAGCGGGCCAGGATTGGGCGAGGCCCAGCGCAGCGATTATCTCGCCGCCATCGACGGCATCGACTTTGGCGACAATCCCGCCGAAGGCCTGGTGCGCGGTCGGCGCTTCACCCATCCGCGTCTGGGCTTCAGCTTTCTGGCGCCGGATGGCGTCGTGCTGGAGAACACGCCGCAGGCGGTCCTTGGCGTGGCGGGGGGCGGAGCGGAGGCGCTGCGCCTCGACAGCGTTTCGGTCCCGGCGGACACGGAGCTTGAAACCTATCTGGCCATGGACTGGATTCAGGGGCTGCAACCGGCCTCGGTGAAGACGCTCTCCATCAATGGCCTGCCCGCCGCCACAGGGATCGCCAAAAGCGGCGAGTGGCAGTTCCGTGTGGGCGTCATCCGCTTCGGCGGCGACGTCTACCGGCTGGTTTTCGCCACAACCACCCTCACCGAACGCACGGACCAGCGGTTCCGCGACTCCCTCGAAAGCTTTCGCAGGATCAGCGGCGACGAAGCGGGCAAGCTGCAACCGCTGCATCTGCGTATGGTGACGGCGGCGGCCAGCGATACGGCCGAGTCGATGGCCGGGCGCATGGCCTTGGCGGATCGGCCGCTCGAGTGGTTTCTGCTGCTCAACGGCCTCGACCGCCCGGGCGCCCTGAAGGCGGGCGAGAGCTTCAAGGTGGTCGCGGACTGACCTTCGGGTCGACGCCGGCGGCAGGGACTTTACCCTGCGTCCCACAGCACCATATCCACGCCCGACATGGCTCACGTCACTGCGTTTCGCGAGGCGCGCGCCTGCGCGCAAACCGGCGCCCGCCCGCAGCGGGGCCGGAACCGATTCGCGCGATCAATCGTTGGATGAACATGCGCCCGATGGCGGGCAGTGGTCCACCCACCATGCCGATGCGCCGGATCATCGCCCGCCTCCTCGGGCGCCTCCAGCATCCCCGCCGCGCCATCGCGCCATGGTTAGAGGACTGCTGGATCGTCCAGCCAGAATCGGGAGATGGAGATGGCGCAAATGACAGGTGTCCGACGGCAGTTCGTCAAGGCGGCCATGTCGGCGCCCTTTCTGGAGCGGGCGGAGGAGCGCGCGCTGGCCGTTCTGTGGCGAAACAACCACGATGAAGGCGCTCTGCATCAACTCGCCCATGCCCATATGCGGCTTGTGATCGCTCTGGCGACACGCTTTCGCCATTACGGCCTGCCCATCGCCGATCTCGTGCAAGAAGGGCATGTGGGTCTGCTGGAGGCGGCCGCCCGCTTCGAGCCCGAACGCGAGGTGCGGTTCTCGACCTACGCCACCTGGTGGATCCGCGCCTCCATGCAGGACTATATCCTGCGCAACTGGTCCATCGTGCGCAGCGGAACGAGTTCCGCGCAAAAAGCGCTATTCTTCAATCTGCGACGCCTGCGCGCCAAGCTCTCCCGCGATGGCGCCTCCATGGCTGATGGAAAGCTCTACGCCACCATCGCCAAGGCCATTGGCGTCTCCGCCGCGGATGTGGAGCTTATGGACACGCGCCTGTCGGGGCCGGACGTCTCCCTCAACGCGCCCCTCGCCGCCACCGACAATTCAGGCCCCAGCGAGCGGGTCGAATTTCTGGTGGATGGCGGGCCGCTGCCGGACGAACTGGTGGGCGAGACCATCGATTCGGTGCGCCGGAGCGACTGGCTGCGCGAAGCGCTGGCGGTTCTGTCGGAGCGCGAATTGCGCATCCTGCGCGAACGCCGCCTGGCGGAGGAGACAGCCACACTCGAGTCCCTTGGCGTTACGCTGGGCATCTCCAAGGAGCGGGTGCGCCAGATCGAGAACCGCGCGCTGGAGAAGCTGCGCCGGGTGCTGTCGGAGCGTCATCCCCAGGAGGCGCTGGGCGCGGTGGCGTGAAAGACTAAAGGTCAGGCGCGCGGCGTGGCTTTTCCGTTTCCTCGGCCAAGGTGCTACTCCTGCGTCCATGAGCAGCCTCTTTCCAGACGCCGAGGAGACGGTCGCCGACGTGTTGACGCCGGTGGCGGTGGATATCGCCTATTCCTACCGCGTGCCGCGCGGCATGGCGGTGGCGGCGGGCGATTTCGTGCTCGTGCCGCTGGGCTCGCGCGAGGTGACCGGGGTGGTCTGGGAGACCCGCAAGACGCCCGGCTCCAATCTCAAGGCCATCAAGGCCAAACGCGATCTGCCCCCGCTGGCCGAGCCCCTGCGCCAGTTCGTGGACTGGGTGGCGCGCTGGACCATGGCGCCGCGCGGCATGGTGTTGCGCATGGGCGTGCGCGCCCCCGACGCCGCAGGCCCCGAGCCCATCCGCATCGGCGTGCGCCTCACCGGCGACCAGCCCGAGCGCATGACCCCGGCGCGCAAGCGTGTGCTGGCGGCGGCGGAAGGCGGGCTCGCCTTTCAGAAGTCCGTGCTGGCTGAAGCTGCGGGCGTTTCGGCTGGCGTCATCGATGGCTTGATCGACGAGGGCGCGCTGGAGGCGATCTCGCTGGCCGCGGAACCTGTCGCCCTGCCCCCGCAAGCCGACTACGCCGCCCTGCCGCTGGAGCCGGACCAGCAGGCGGGCGCCGACGCCCTGCGCATCAGCGTCGCCGCGCAAAAATTCTCGGTGACATTGCTGGAAGGCGTCACCGGCTCGGGCAAGACGGAGGTCTATTTCGAGGCGGTGGCGGAGGCCCTGCGCGCGGGCAAGCAGGCCATGATCCTGATGCCCGAAATCGCCCTCACCGCCCAATTCCTTGACCGATTCGCCGCCCGCTTTGGCGCGCGCCCCGCCGAATGGCATTCGGGAGTGGCCCCGCGCAAACGCTCGCGCATCTGGACGGGCGTGGCCTCGGGCGAGGTTCGCGTGGTGGCGGGCGCACGCTCGGCCCTGTTCCTGCCCTTCGCGCAGCTCGGCCTCATCGTGGTCGATGAAGAGCATGAGGGCGCCTACAAGCAGGAGGATGGCGTCAGCTATCACGCCCGCGACATGGCGGTGGTGCGTGGACGGATCGAGGCCTGTCCGGTGGTGCTGGCCTCGGCCACGCCTTCGCTGGAATCGCGCGTCAACGCCCAGCAGGGCCGCTACGCCCATCTGCGGCTGGAAGCGCGCTTTGGCGGGCGCACGCTCCCCCCCATCAAGGCCATCGATCTGCGCAAGGAGGCCGCCCCGCGCGGCAAATGGATTTCGCCGCGCCTGTGCGAAGCCGTGCGCGAGACCATCGGACGGCAGGAACAGGCGCTGCTCTTTCTCAACCGGCGCGGCTATGCGCCCCTCACCCTCTGCCAGTCCTGCGGCCATCGCTTCCAATGCCCCAATTGCACGGCCTGGCTGGTGGAGCATCGCTTCCGCAAGGCGCTGGTCTGCCACCACTGCGGCCATGTGGAGCGCCGCCCCGACTCCTGCCCGGAATGCCAGACCGTTGATTCGCTCACCGCCTGCGGCCCGGGCGTGGAGCGCCTGGGCGAGGAGGTCGCGACCCTCTTTCCCGAGGCGCGCACACTCGTCCTCTCGTCGGATTTCCCTGGCGGCACAGAGCGGCTGCGGCGCGAGCTGGAGGAGATCGCGCAAGGCAATTTCGACATCGTGATCGGCACCCAATTGGTCGCCAAGGGCCACAACTTCCCGCGCCTGACGCTGGTGGGCGTGGTGGACGGGGACGTGGGCCTCTCCTCCGGCGATCCCCGCGCCGCCGAGCGCACCTTCCAATTGCTGCAACAGGTCACGGGACGGGCGGGGCGCGGCGACCAGCCCGGGCGCGGACTGGTGCAGACCTGGCAGCCCGACCATCCCGTGATGCGAGCGCTTCTGTCGGGCGACACCGAGCGCTTCTATGCCGAGGAGATCGCGTCCCGCGAGAGCGCGGGCCTACCGCCTTTCGGGCGCCTCGCCGCGCTCATCGTCTCGGGCAATGACCGGCCTTCCGCCGAATCCCATGCGAGGGCTCTGGCCCGCGCCGCCCATGGCCTGCCCCCCTCCGACCGCTGGCGCGTGACTGCGCCGGGCGCCTTGCCCGGCGCCGACGACATCATGGTGCTCGGGCCTGCGGAGGCGCCCATCGCCGTGGTGCGCGGGCGCCATCGGTTTCGCCTGTTGCTGAAGGCGCCGCGCAGCACGGATCTGCAAGGCTTCCTGCGCGCCATGATCGATGCGGCGCCGCCCGAGCGCGGCGGCGTCAAGGTCGCCATCGACGTGGACCCGCATTCCTTCCTGTGAGCGATTCCCCTGCGCGATAAAATGCTCTAGCCTGCGCGGCGACTGGAGGAGATCCCATGCATTTCGTCGCCCTTTGCACCGACAAGCCCGATGGTCTTGAAATCCGCATGCAGCACCGGCCCGAACATCTGGGCTGGCTGGAAGCCAACAAGTCGCGCATCCTGCTCGCGGGCCCCTTCCTCAGCGCGGAAGGCCAGATGACCGGCTCCATGCTCATCGTCGAGGCGGCTGACGAGGCCGACGCCAAGGCCCTGCTCGCGGGCGACCCCTTCGCCAAGGTGGGCCTGTTCAGCGCCAGCGAGGTGAAGCCCTGGCGGCGCACCTTCGGCGCGGCGATCTGAGGCCGGACCCATGGCGCACTGGCTGGTCAAAAGCGAACCCTCCGTCTGGTCCTGGGACCATCAGGTCGCCGCGGGGGCCAAGGGCACCCACTGGAACGGGGTGCGCAACCATCTCGCCAAACAGCAGCTCATGGCCATGAAGATCGGCGATCACGCCTTCTTCTATCATTCCAACGAGGGCAAGGAGATCGTGGGGATCGTGGAGGTCATCAAGACCTTCTACCCCGACCCCTCCGACGAAAGCGGCAAGTTCGGCATGGTGGATTTCAAGGCGGTGAAGCCCCTGCCCCGCCCGGTGTCGCTCGCCGAAGTGAAGGCGACGCCCGCCCTCTCCAAAATGTCCCTCGTCACCTCCATGCGCCTGTCGGTGCAGCCGGTGACGGATGAGGAATGGGCGTTGGTTTGCGAGATGGCCGGGGTTTGAGGCAGTCGGGGTTCGGCGGTCGGCAGTCGTAAGTTGGACCCAAGGCTTCCTGCATCCCGACTGCCTAATGCCGACTGCCGACTGCCCAATGCCCCTACCCCAACAACTCCACCAACGGCGGAATCAGCGGCTCGTCAGCTGGCGGCATGGGATATTGGCGCAGGTCGCGGGCGCGCACCCATTTCAGCGCCTGCCCCTCGCGCGATTGCACGAAGCCCTCCCAGCGGCGGCAGACATAGAGCGGCATCAGCAGGTGGAAATCGGGATAGGCGTAGCTGGCGAAGGTGAGGGGCGCGAGGCAGGCCTCTTTCACCACAATGCCCAGCTCTTCGTGCAATTCGCGGATGAGCGCCGCTTCGGGCCGCTCATTTGCGTCGATCTTGCCGCCGGGAAATTCCCATAAGCCCGCCAGCGCCTTGCCTTCCGGGCGCTGGGCGATCAGCACGCGATCATCCGCGTCAATGAGCGCGACGGCGACGACGAGAAGGATTTTCACAGGCGAGCTCCGGCACAGGACGCCATCGCCTAGCCCGCCGCGCGCGCCCGCGCAACTATTTGCCCGAGACGATGACCTTCACCGGCTCTTTCTCGTCGCCCTTCACGGTGACCTTTTCATAGATGAGCCCTCCGGAGGGCAAGATGGAATTGTCGGCGTACCAGGTGGCCTGCGTCCAGACATAATAGGTTCCCGGCGCCACATTCTCGAAGGTGAAGCGTCCGTCCGATTCCGCCTTCGTGTTGCGGGTGTAATGGCGATAATCGGGATCGGATTCCTGAGTCAGGAAAAGCCGCATTGCCTTCAGATATTTCCGCTCGCCGAAAAAACTGGCGAAACGCGCGTCCGTATAGGGCGTGGCGGGGATCAGATAGACATATTCCCCCGCGGCGAAGATCACCCGCCCGTTCTCGGAGCGAAAGAAGGCGTGACCAGCGATCTTGCCCTTGCCGGGCTTGTGGATAAATGCGGCTTCAATGGGGTCGAAGGGCACATCCACGTCAGGCTTGGCGCAGGCGCCAAGACAGGCCGCAAGGGTGGCGAGGAGAAGAACGACACGCATGGCACGCTCGCAGCCGCAGCTTGAACATCGCCATATTTTTCGCGCACGCGGCGGGCAAAATCAAGAGGCGATCAACTCCGGTAATCCCCGTTGATCGTCACATATTCCTTGGTGAGATCGCAGGTCCACACAGTGGCGACGCCCTTGCCGCCGACGCCCACATCCACTGTTATGTCGATCTTCTCGCCCTTCATATAGGCGGAGGTCTTCGCCTCGTCGTAGGTGTTGTCCCGCAAGCCCTTGTGGGCCACGCGGAAATCGCCGAACCAGATGGCGAGCCCGTCGCGCTCCGCCTTCTCGCCGGCCTTGCCGACGGCGGCGACGATGCGGCCCCAGTTGGCGTCCTCGCCCGCCACCGCCGTCTTCACCAAAGGCGAATTGGCGATGGACATTGCGATGCGCTTGGCCGCTGCGGCGCTGGCCGCGCCCTCGACGCGGATCTCCACGAATTTGCGGCAGCCCTCCCCATCGCGCACCACCTGATGGGCCAGATCGAGCAGCACAGCGTCCAGCGCCGTCTTGAAGGCGGCAAGGCGGCGGTCGGAGGCCAGCGCGATCTTCGGCGCGCCGCGCTTGGCCGCAGCCCCTGTGGCGAAGAGCATCAGAGTGTCTGACGTGGAGGTGTCGCTATCCACCGTGATGGCGTTGAAGCTACCCTGCACGGATTTGGACAGCATGGCCTGCAAGGCCTCTGCGCTGATGGGGGCGTCGGTGAAGACATAGGAGAGCATGGTGGCCATGTCGGGGGCGATCATTCCCGCGCCCTTGGCCATGCCATTGATGGTGACGGGAACGCCGCCCAGATCCACCGTGGCGGTGGCGACCTTGGGATATGTGTCGGTGGTCATGATGGCCTTGGCGGCCTCCAGCAATCCGCCGGGCGCGGCCTTGGCCACCAGCTCGTCCATGACGCCATCGAACTTCGTGGCATCCAGCGGCTCGCCGATGACGCCGGTGGAGGCCAGAAAGATTTCGCCCAGCGGCGCGCCGGTCGCCTTGGCCGCGATCTTCGCGGTCAGTTTGGCGGCCTTGTCGCCGACCTTGCCGGTGAAGGCGTTGGCGTTGCCGGAATTCACCACCAGCGCGCGGGCCTTGCCGCCCGGGAGCTTGGCGCGGCACCAGTCGACCGGGGCCGAGGGGCATTTGGATTTGGTGAAGACGCCCGCGACCTGAGTTCCCTTGTCGAGCAGGGCCAGCATCACATCCGTGCGACCCTTGTAGCGGATGCCCGCCTCGGCGGTGGCGAAACGCACACCCTCGATCTCGGGGATCTCGGGATAGGACTTGGGGGCGAGCGGCGAGACGGCGGTGATCTTGGCCATGGTGGTTCCCTGCTGGTTTGGCCGCACATTTGCGGAGCCGGGCGTCATGGTCAAGCCGGGCTACTGGCCCAGGGCCTCGATCCAGCGTTCCATGCGGGCGCGGTTGGCGCCAAAGTCCAGCGCGCCAAGCACCGGGCGGCCATAAAGCGCCACGCTCGCCGCCCCGCTGCTGCGCGACACAATGCGCGCGTCGATCACATCCGGCAGGCGCAGGATGAGGGAGCGGCGCACGAATCGCAGCTGGTCCGGCCCAGCTGCGGGCCATTCCTCGACCCCCACCTGCCCCAGCGCGAATTGGCGCAGCTTGGCCTTGAGCCGCTGGGCGGAAATGGTGAAGACCGGCGTGGGCGCGGGATCCTGACTGGCCGCGCACAGATCGGGCGGACAAAGCAGCGCGTCCCCGGGGCGGCGCGTCAGTTTGGGGAAATCGACCGGCGCGAAGTCCTGGGGGTCGCCGAGGATCTGGCTCACCCGCTCCCAGGGGCCAAGGGGCGCGGGCGCGGCCGGCGTCATGAGCAGGGCCACGCCGGCGAGCCCCACAGCCCCGAAAAAGCCAGCCGCCGCGACCTGAATCGCCCGGCGGCTGGCCTCTGACATCACTTACTTGGGCGTTGCGGGCGCCGTAGGCGCGGGAACGGCCGGGGCCTCGGTGCGCTCGATCTTCGCGCCCTCGCGCAGCTTCATGATCAGCTCGGACTGGGACTTCTGGGCGACATATTGGGCCACCTGGCTCTTCACATCCTCAAAGGAGGGGAAGGGCTTCACCCGCTTGTCCTCGAGCTTGATGACATGCCAGCCGAACTGGCTCTTCACGGGGTCGGAAATCTCGCCCTTTTTCAGCTTGTAGGCGGCTTCGCCGAATTCCGGCACCATGCGGTCCTTGGTGAACCAGCCGAGATCGCCGCCCTTGGAGCCCGGATCCTTCGATACTTCGTCGGCGACCTTGGCGAAATCCTCACCGCCTTTGACGCGCTTGAGCGCAGCCTTGGCCTCATCCTCGGTGGGGACGAGGATGTGGCGGGCGCTGATCTCCTCCTCGGACTTCTGCTTGGCGGCGGCCTCGTCATAGACCTGTTTCATGGCCGCGTCGGTGGCGCCATCTTTCGCCACCTTGCCCAGCAGGCTCTCCATCATGACCTTGTCGCGGTAATAGGCCAGACGGCGCGCGACCTCTGCGCCATCGCCAACCTTCTCGGCTGCGGCCTTTTTCGCGACAAGACGCAAATCGATCAGATAATCAAGTACATAGGCCTCACGCTGCGGGCCTTCGATCTGCTGGGGCAGGGTTGGGCCGAGATCCTCGAGCGCCACCGCGACATCGTCGTCGGTGATTTCAACGCCATCGACGCTGGCGAGAACCTTGGCGCTGGCGGGACAAGCGGTTGCGAGGGCCAGCGCGAGAACGGCGCCGGAGGCAATGGAGCGAAGACGCTGAGGGTCGAGGAACGACATAAAAACTCCGGGTCAAAAGATGGGCGGCGCCCAATGCGGGGCGCACTTTCCTTGAAATCGCGCGCCGGGGCAAGCCAGATGGGCGCCATGGGGCGCTAATGAGGCATGGATGGGGCAAGGTCGAATAAATCGGTCAGATTGACAAGGTAGACCCTCAATCCTATCTCTCACCCGGTTTACCGGGCGCTGGCGCCGGGCCGCCTTTTAAGGAATTCACGATGCTCGGTGCGCTCGCGCGTAAGATTTTCGGCTCGGCCAATGATCGCCGCCTCAAGGGCTACGCCCCCAAGGTGGCCGCCATCAACGCTCTGGAAGCGGAGGTCAGCGCCCTCAGCGACGAGGCCCTGCGCGCCCGCACGGACGCGTTCCGCGCCCAGATCGCCGCAGGCCGCACCCTCGACGAACTGCTCCCCGCCGCCTTCGCCACCGTCCGCGAAGCCGCGAAGCGCACCCTGGGTCAACGCCATTTCGATGTGCAGCTGATCGGCGGCATGGTGCTGCACGAGGGCGCCATCGCGGAAATGCGCACCGGCGAGGGCAAGACCCTGGTGGCGACGCTCGCCACCTATCTCAACGCGCTCGCGGGCAATGGCGTGCATGTGGTCACGGTCAACGACTATCTCGCCAGCCGCGACGCGGGCTGGATGGGGCAGGTCTACAAGTTCCTCGGTCTGACCGTCGGCGTCATCGTCCATGGGCTCGATGACGACCAGCGCCGCGCGGCCTATGCCGCCGACATCACCTATGGAACGAACAACGAGTTCGGTTTCGACTATCTGCGCGACAACATGAAATACGAGCTGGGCCATATGGTTCAGCGCCCCCATGCCTACGCCATCGTCGACGAGGTCGACTCCATCCTGATCGACGAGGCGCGCACGCCCCTCATCATCTCCGGCCCCTCGGACGACAAGTCGGAACTCTACAATCAGATCGACATCCTGATTCCAAAACTCGTCCGGGCGGATTACGACGTGGACGAGAAGCAGCGCACCGCCAATCTGACGGAAGCGGGCAACGAGCATGTGGAAGAGCTGCTGATGGAAGCAGGCCTCCTCAAGGAGGGCTCGCTCTATGACGCCGCCAATGTCACCATCGTCCATCACGTGCAGCAGGCCCTCAAGGCCCATACTTTGTTCCAGAAGGACAAGGACTATATAGTCCGCAATGGCGAGCTGGTGATCATCGACGAATTCACCGGCCGCATGATGCCCGGCCGCCGCTATTCGGAAGGTCTGCATCAGGCGCTGGAAGCCAAGGAACATGTGCAGGTCCAGCCCGAAAACGTGACGCTGGCCTCCATCACCTTCCAGAACTATTTCCGCCTCTACAAGAAGCTCGCGGGCATGACCGGCACCGCCTCCACGGAGGCCGACGAATTCGCCGAGATCTATGGTCTCGACGTGGTGGAGATTCCCACCAACCGCCCGGTGCAGCGTCTCGACGAGGACGACGAGGTCTATCGCACGGACGCCGAAAAGCTGAAGGCGATCCTGCGCGAGATCGAGGCGGCCAACCAGAACCTGCAACCCATGCTGGTGGGCACGACCTCCATCGAAAAGTCCGAACAGCTCGCCGAATTCATGCAGGCCAATGGCTATACGCTGATCGACTTCGAGGATCCCAACGGGCTGCTCAAGCTTTATGAGGCCGCGCGCAACGGCAAACCCTCGAAGCTTTTCGCCGTGCTCAACGCGCGCTTTCATGAGCAGGAGGCCTATATCGTGGCGGAGGCGGGCGTGCCCGGCGCCATCACCATCGCCACCAACATGGCCGGTCGCGGCACCGACATCCAGCTCGGCGGCAATGTGGACATGCGCGTGCTGCACGAATGCGCCGCCATGGAGGCGGGTCCCGAGCGCGAGGCGCGCGAGGCTTCGATACGCACGGAAGTCGCGATGTTCCGCGAGAAGGCGAAGGCGGCGGGCGGCCTTTATATCGTGGGCACCGAGCGCCACGAGAGCCGCCGCATCGACAACCAGCTGCGCGGTCGCGGTGGTCGTCAGGGCGATCCGGGCCGCTCCAAGTTCTTCCTGTCCTTGCAGGACGATCTGATGCGCATCTTCGGCTCGGACCGCATGGATTCGATGCTGACGCGCCTTGGTCTGAAGGAGGACGAGGCCATCGTCCATCCCTGGATCAACAAGGCGCTGGAGAAGGCGCAGCAGAAGGTGGAAGCGCGCAACTTCGACATGCGCAAGAACATTCTGAAATACGACAATGTGATGAACGACCAGCGCAAGGTCGTCTTCGAACAGCGCCGCGAGATGATGGCGCTGGAGACGCTGGAAGAGACCGTCGCCAATATGCGCGGCAATGTCATCGATGACATCGTGGCCAAGCATATCCCCAAGGACTCCTATCCCGACGCCTGGGACGTGGCGGGCCTTGACGAGGATGTGAAGACCAAGCTCAACCTCGATCTGCCGTTGGCGGACTGGGTGCGCGAGGACGGCATCGCCGAAGAAGAGATCGCCGAGCGCCTGCACAAGGCCGCAGACGAGGCCTATGCGGCGCGCACGGAAAAGAACACGCCGGACGTCATGCGCTTTGTCGAGAAGCAGGTGGTGTTGCAGGTGCTGGACCATTTCTGGCGCGAACATCTGGTCATGCTCGACCATCTGCGCCAGGTGATCGGCTGGCGCGGCTACGCCCAGCGCGACCCGCTGAACGAATACAAGTCCGAAGCCTTCGAACTCTTCAACGGCCTCATCAGCCAGTGGCACGATCTGGCCACCGGCCAGCTGATGCGCGTGGAAGTGGCCTTCGAGCAGCAGCCGGACCCGGCCGCCATCGAGTCCTCCTCCATGGGCGGGGAGACGTCGCTGGACGAGATCAACGCGCTGATCGCCGCAGGCGCCCTCTCACCCCATTCCATGGGCCCTGGGGAAGAGCGCGTGGAGGCGCAGGCGCGCGACCCGCAGGACCCCTCGAGCTGGGGCAAGGTCGGCCGCAACGAGGTCTGCCCCTGCGGCTCGGGCAAGAAATACAAGCACTGTCACGGCGTCCTCGTTTCCTAAATAAAATCAACCACTTAGCGTTCCCATTGCAC
>Ga0209829_10002138_pt1 | contig 15244 bp, 10 predicted proteins | sample C_140205_EF_Meta_FD_187311 | JGI IMG/M metagenome (GOLD analysis project Ga0209829, IMG submission 187311) | Freshwater microbial communities from Lake Croche, Canada to study carbon cycling - C_140205_EF_MetaG (SPAdes) (version 2) | ecosystem: Environmental > Aquatic > Freshwater > Lake...
GCCGTCAACGCTGGCGGCGGCGCGCGCCGGCAAACGCCTGCTGCTGGCCAACAAAGAATCGCTGGTGATGGCCGGGCCGCTGCTGTTGCAGGCCATACAGCAGCACGGGGCCAGCCTGTTGCCCATCGACAGCGAACACAACGCTATCTTTCAGTGTCTGCCGCCGGGCTTTGTCGTGGGTCAGGCCCCGGCCGGTGTGCGCCGTCTGCTGCTGACGGCTTCCGGTGGTCCGTTTTTAAATGGGCCGGTGGATCTGTCGGCGGTCACGCCCGAGCAAGCCTGTGCCCATCCGAACTGGGTCATGGGCCGTAAGATCTCGGTTGATTCAGCCACCCTGATGAACAAGGGGCTGGAGTTGATCGAGGCCTGTTTGTTGTTTGGTTTGCCACCCGACCGTATCGATATCCTGATCCATCCGCAGAGCGTCATCCATTCGATGGTCGAATACCTCGACGGCTCGGTGCTGGCGCAGCTCGGTTCTCCCGATATGCGCACGCCCATCGCCCATGCGCTGGCCTGGCCGCAGCGCTGCGAGGCCGGTGTACAATCACTCGATTTCGTCAAACTGGGACGGCTCGATTTTCTGCAGCCCGATACACAACGCTTTGCGTGTCTACGCTTGGCGATCGAGGTAGCCAGGGTCGGCCAAACAGCACCTACTATCCTGAACGCGGCCAATGAGGTCGCCGTGCAGGCCTTTCTCGACAGGCGGTTGAACTTTCTGGACATCGCGGCAGTCATTGCAACGACCCTCGATAGGGTCGCAACCGTTGCCGCCATCGATCTGGCCACTGTGTTTGAGGCCGATCGTCTGGCGCGAGCCTGTGCTCAGGCCGAGGTCCTTCGATTGATGAATGTCACCCACGGCGCGAGTCTATGAATCTTTCCTGGCAACACCTGCTGGCTTTTATCGTCGCCATCTGCGTCCTGGTGGCAGTGCACGAGTTCGGCCATTACTGGGTCGCCCGCCGGCTGGGCTTCAAGGTACTGAAGTTCTCCATAGGCTTCGGCCGGCCACTGTTCAAGTGGGTGGCAGGTACAGACCAGACCGAATACGTGTTGGCGGCCATCCCGCTGGGTGGCTACGTCAAGTTGCTCGATGAGCGGGAAGGCGACGTCGATGCGGCGCAGTTGCACCGCGCCTTCACGCGCCGTCCGGTGTGGCAGCGCATCCTGGTGCTGCTGGCCGGTCCCGCGTTTAACTTCGGCTTTGCCATCCTGCTGCTGGCTGGCCTGTTCTGGTTCAGCGGCATCACCGAGGTGCGCGCGGTGGTGGGCGATGTGCAGGTCGATAGCCCCGCCGCACGCGCCGGGCTGCGCAGCGGCGATGTCATTCAGTCTGTGGCCGGGCGTGCGGTCGCCGGCCAGCGCGATGTGCTGATGGATTTGCTGGCAGGCTTGACCGACGTCGGCGGCGTCACGCTGGCCGTTGCAGATGGGCAGGGCGCGCAGCGGCAGTTGCGGCTGGCGGTCGACAACAGCGAGCTGCGCCGGCAACTGACCGAGCCCGACCGACTGCTGAGCACGCTGGGCTTTGCGTTCTGGCAGCCGCCCCTGCCTGCCGTACTGGGTCTGGTCGAGCCCAAGGGTCCGGCCGGCCTGGCGGGCTTGCTCAGCGGCGACACCATTCTGGCCATCAACGACAATGTCGTCGCCGATTTCCGTGAGCTGCGACAGCACGTCGAACTGCTGGGCGGGCAGGAAGTCGTGTTGCGCTATCGCCGACAGGGCAGCGAGTCCAGCACCCGGGTGCAGGTCGCCAGCGATGAGGTCAATGGCCGGCGCATCGGCCGTATTCACGTGGCGCCGGCTGCCGGCGGTGGTTACCCGGCGTCCATGCTGCAGCACATCAATCTAGGCCCCTTGGCGGCGCTGGCGCGCGGCACCACAGAGGCGTGGGACATGACCGCGCTGCAGGCGAGATTGTTCTGGCGGATGCTGCGCGGCGAGGTCTCGCTGAAGAACCTCAGCGGGCCGCTGACCATCGCCGAATATGCCGGCGATTCGGCTAAAGCCGGGCTGCCGGCGTTCCTGAGCTTTCTGGTGATGATCAGCCTTAGCCTGGGTTTCTTAAACTTGCTGCCTATTCCCATACTCGATGGCGGGCAGGTGGTCTATCAGTTGGCCGACTGGATTCGTGGCAGTCCGCTGCCCGAGCGCATACAAGCCTTGGGTCAGCAGCTCGGCATAGTATTATTGGTTCTACTCATGGGCGTCGCGTGGTTCAACGACTACGTGCGGCACTTTGGCTGATGCCCCTTTACTCCACGGCGGTCATGTAATGAAGTCCGGCGCGATCCTCGCATCGCTGGTGTTGTGCGCATATCTTCCCTGTGCCCGGTCGCAGGTGGTTCAGGGCGACAACGCCCGTTTCACCGTTGGCGATATCCGCTTGGAAGGTCTGCAGCGTGTCTCAGAAGGCACCGTCTATAACTACCTGCCAGTCAATATCGGTGATGACCTCGGGCCGCAGCGCCTGCGCGAAGCACTCAAGGCCCTCTATGCCACCGGCTTTTTTCGCGATGTCGAAATCCGCCGTGACGGCAGCACACTGGTTATCGCCGTGCGTGAGCGTCCGTCCATCGAGAGCTTTGAGCTCAAGGGCAACAAGGACATCAAGACCGAAGAGCTGACCAAGTCGCTGCGCAATGTGGGCCTGGCAACCGGCAAGACCTTCGACCGCTCGGTGCTTGAGGACGTCAAGCAGTACCTGACCGACCAGTACTACAGCCGCGGCAAATACGGCGTGCGCATCAACGCCACGGTCGAAGATCAGGCCGATAATCGCGTCCGCATCAAGATCGATATCAAGGAAGGCTCGCGCGCCAAGATCCGTCAGATCAGCATCGTCGGTAACACCAGCTTTGAAGAAAAGGCCATTCTGAGCACGCTGGAACTCAAGACGCCGCAATGGAACAGCTGGTACAAGCAAAACGATCGTTATTCGCGTGAGTCGCTGCAGGGCGACCTCGAGAAGGTCAAGTCCTGGTATCAGGACCGTGGTTACGCCAACTTCCAGGTCGAGTCGGCGCAGGTCGCTATTGCGCCGGAAAAAGACGACATGTTCATCACGGTCAACGTGAGTGAAGGTGAGGTCTACAAAATCTCCGAGGCCAAGCTGGCCGGCAACACCATCGTTCCCGAAGCCGAAATGCGCAAGCTGATCCTCGTGCAGCCCGGCCAGATCTACTCGCAGCGACTCATCGCCGCCACTCAAGAACTGCTGCAGAACCGCTTGGGCGAAGAAGGATTTGCTTTCGCCAAGGTCGATCCGGTACCGCGCTTGGACGACGCCACCAAGCAAGTGTCGATGACCTTCCTGGTCGACCCGGGTAAGCGTGTCTATGTGCGGCACATCGAGTTCGCCGGCATCACCCGCACCAACGATCTGGTGCTGCGCCGCGAGATGCGGCAGCTGGAAGGCGCTTGGCTGTCTAACCTGGCGCTAGAGCGTTCCAAGCAGCGCATGCAGCAGCTCTCGTACATCGAGAAGGTTGAGTTTGAGAAGAACAAGGTCGATGGCTCTGACGATCTGGTCGACGTCAAATACACCATCAAAGAAGGCCCCAGCGCGCAGCTTTCAGGCGGCATCGGCTACTCGGCTTCGTACTCTTTCATGCTCAACGGCAGCTATGCCGACAGCAACTTCCTGGGCACCGGCAAGCGCGTGGCGGTCGAGCTCAACACCGGTCGCTATAGCAAGGTCTACAGCTTCTCCAGCACCAACCCCTACACCAGCATCGACAATCTCTCGCGTACGGTCAGCCTGCGCTATAGCGACGTCACGCAGTTTGTGTCGGCGTCATCTGACTTCTCGTCCAAGACGCTGGCGCTGGGCCTCGAATACGGTTACCCCATCACCGAGTTCCAAGGCTTGCGGGTAGGCGCCACGCTGCAAAATGCGCAGTTGCTGACCACCTCGTCAGGCAGCGCGCTGCAGGCGCGTGAATGGGTGCAGAACAACGGCAAACCTTATGCCAGCAGTGCGGTCGACCAGCAGGGCGGCATCTTTGAGTTCTATGGCACCAAGTTCACCACTATCGAAATGACCGCTGGCTGGTACCTCAACTCGCTCAATCGCGGACTGTTTGCCGATCGCGGCATGCGTCAGTCGGTGTCGGTGTCCTCCAGTGTGCCGGGCAGTTCAGTGCAATATTGGGTCGGTAACTACGATCTGGTGCAGTACGTGCCCATCTATCACCGCTGGGTCGGTGCGCTGCAGCTGCGCGGCGCTTACGGCGACAGCTTTGGCGGCACCACGGCCTTGCCGCCGTTCCGTCAGTTCTACGCCGGCGGTCCGGACACCGTGCGCGGTTACCGCGAAAGCCGCCTCGGACCCAAGGATAACTACGGCAATCCTTATGGCGGCAATATGATGGTCATGGGCCGCGCCGAGCTCATTCTGCCGATGCCCGAAAAGTGGCAGACCAGCGCCAGAGTCAGCTTGTTCTACGATATTGGCAACGTGTTCTCGACCAGTAACAACACCAAGTTTTACGGCGTGGACGGCGTGACGCCTGTAACCTATGGCTTCAAATATGCTAACTTGCGCCGCTCTACCGGCTTGGCCGTGCAGTGGTTGGCGCCGCTGGGTATTTTCCGGTTCAGCTATGCGCTGCCCCTGAATGCATCCGAAGGCAACAACGTCCTTTATCAGGACGAGAAAGAGCAGTTCCAGTTTTCGGTCGGTCAGGCATTCTGATCGCGCGTCGAGTTTAACGGAGGGTGTCCAGCGTGAATCGTATTCTCAAGTCTCTGGTCGGCGGTCTCGTGCTCAGTGCAGCGGTGGTGTCGGCTCCTGCGTTTGCCGAAATGAAAGTCGGCGTGATCAATTACCAGAGGCTGATGGCCGAGTCGCCGCAGGCTAAGGTCGCACTCGAAGCCATCCAGGCCGAGTTCAAGCCCCGCGAGGCTGACTTGCAGCGTACCCAGGGCATGCTCAAGGGTAAGGAAGAAAAGCTGCAGAAAGATGCGGCCACCATGAGCGAGGCCCAGCGTGCCCAAGCCGAAAAAGAACTGCGTGACGGCGCCCGCGATTTCACCCGCAAGCAGCAGGAAATCCAGGACGACTTCAATGCCCGTCGCAACGAAGAAATGACCAAGCTGCAGCGCGTGCTGGTCGAAGAAGTGCAGGCCTACAGCAAAGCGCAGGGTTTTGATCTGGTGCTGGCCGACGGTGTCATCTACTTCGCCAATTCGCTGGACATCACGCCGGCCATCTTAGGCTCGTTGACCGGCCGCAAGGCACCGGCCGCACCGGCTGCCTCCAAGCCGGCCAAGTAAGCACGCCGCCAACGGACGCCATCACAGGCTCCATCATGGCAGTGTCGCTAGGCGAACTCGCGGTCCGCTATGGCTGCGAGTTACGCGGCGATCCCGATCTGTGCATTGCAGCGGTCGGGCGTCTCGATTCTCACGAACCGGTGCTGGGCTTTGTCGCCAGCGCCGCTTACCGCCAAGCACTGCGCGATACTCGCGTTGCGGCGGTCATCCTCGATGCCCGATTGGCCGCCGATGCACCGGTGCCGGCGCTGGTGTGTGCCAACCCCCATGCCACCTACGCACGCATCGCCAGCCTGTTGCACCCTTGGCCTGCGGCAGAGCCAGGCATCCATCCGACGGCGCAGATCCACGCTGGCGCGCAGGTGCATCCCACAGCGCATGTGGCGGCGTTTGCGCTCATCGAGGACGGCGTCAATGTTGGCGCACGCTGTTTTGTCGGACCCTATAGTCAGCTGGGTACGGGCGCGCAGTTGGCCGCCGATGTGCGACTGGTTTCGCGCGTCACGGTGTGTTCGGGGGTCGTGTTGGGCGAGCGCTGCGTGGTGCATCCGGGTGCGGTGCTGGGTTCGGACGGCTTTGGCTATGCGCGCGATGGCGCGGCCTGGGTAAAAGTGCCGCAGCTGGGCACGGTGCGGGTCGGGCAGGACGTGGAGATCGGCGCCAACACCACCATCGACCGGGGTGCACTGGGCGATACGCTGATCGCTGACGGCGTCAAACTCGATAACCAGATACAGATCGCGCACAACGTGGTCATCGGCGCTCACACAGCGGTCGCAGCCTGTGTGGGTATTGCCGGCAGCACGCGCATCGGTGAGCGCTGCATGATCGGTGGTGGCACCGGCATCACCGGGCATATCAGCATCGGCGATGACATCATCATCACCGGCTTTGGCATGATCACCCGGTCGCTAGACAAGCCCGGCATGTATTCCAGCGTCATCCCGGTCGAAGAAGTGCGCCAGTGGCGGCGCATCGTCGGCCGGCTCAAACGTATCGATTCTATGGCCGCGCGCTTGGTCGCGCTGGAGGCTGCGGCAGGTATCGCCGCAGCACCACAACAGGAAGACAGCAATGACTGACACGCCTTTCATGGATATTCACGCCATCCTCAAGTACCTGCCGCACCGGTACCCGTTCCTGTTGGTCGATAGGGTGCTGGTGTGCAATCGCGGCGAGAACATCCGCGCCGTTAAAAATGTGACGTTCAACGAACCGCATTTCACCGGGCACTTTCCCGAGCGGCCGGTCATGCCCGGCGTGCTGATTCTCGAGGCTTTGGCGCAGACCGCCGGCATTTTGACCTATGCCACGCTGCGCAAAGTGCCCAATGCCAACACGCGGTTTTATTTTGCCGGTATCGACAAGGCGCGCTTTCGCCGGCCGGTGCTGCCGGGCGATCAGCTCATCCTGACCGCCGTGGTCGAGCGCAACATGAAGGGCATCTGGAAGCTGTCGACCGCGGCCTATGTGGACGAGGAAGAAGTCAGCTGCGCCGAGATGATGCTGTTCCCCGATGCCGACAACGCCACGCCGTTTGAAGGGGCTTAAGTCACCATGGCACGTATTGACGCGCGCGCGGTCATCGCCCCTACAGCGCAACTGGCTGATGATGTCGAGATCGGCCCGTTTGCGGTTATCGGCGACAACGTCGTCATCGGGCCGAGGTGCTGGATAGGTCCGCATGCGGTGGTCAACGGCCCCACGACGCTGGGTGCCGACAATCGCGTGTTCCAGTTCGCTTCGCTGGGCGATGCGCCACAGGATAAAAAATACAAAGGCGAGCCGACGCGATTGGAAATCGGCGATCGCAATGTGTTCCGTGAATATTGCACGGTCAATCGCGGCACGGTGACCGGCAACGGCGTCACCCGGTTGGGCAACGACAACATGCTGTTGGCCTATACGCATGTCGGCCACGATTGCACGCTGGGTAACCATATCGTGTTGTCCAATCTGGTCATGCTCGGTGGCCATGTTGAGCTCGGTGACTGGGTCATCATGAGCGGCTATGCCGGTGCGCATCAGTTTTCCAAGATCGGCGCGCATGCCTTCATCGGTAACAACACGGCGGTCACCCGTGACGTGCCACCTTATGTGCTGGCGGCAGGGCATCCGGCCGAGCCGCGCACCATCAACTCTGAAGGCCTCAAGCGGCGCGGCTTCAGCGCCGAACAGATCCGTAACATCAAGCAGGCCTATCGGGTGCTGTATCGCAGCGACCTGCGCCTGGAAGATGCCGTCGTGCAGTTGCAGGCCATGGCCGAAGAGCATGAAGAGCTGCGCATATTCGTCGACTTCATCGGCACCGCGACGCGCAGTCTGGTGCGCTAGCCATGTCTAGGCCACTGCGCGTGGCGCTGGTGGCGGGTGAGGCCTCCGGCGATCTGCTGGGCGCGGCGCTGATCACGGCGCTGCGCGAGCTCTACCCCGAGGCCCGTTTTAGCGGAGTGGCCGGTCCGCGCATGATCGCCGCGGGTTGCAGTGTGCTGGCGCATTGCGAAGAGTTGTCGGTGATGGGTCTGGCCGAAATCCTGCGCCATCTGCCGCGGCTGTGGCGTTTGCGCCGGCGTTTACTGCAGGCCTTTGCCGATGAGCCACCCGATGTGTTCATCGGCATCGATGCGCCCGAGTTCAACCTGGGATTGGCGCGCCGCCTCAAACAGCGCGGACTGCCCACGGTGCAGTACGTCAGCCCGCAGGTCTGGGCTTGGCGTCAGGGGCGGGTCACCGGCATTGCGGCCGCGGTCGATCTGGTCTTGTGTCTGCTGCCTTTTGAGGCGGCTTTTTATGCCCGCCATGCTGTGCGTGCGCAGTTCGTTGGCCACCCACTGGCCGATCAGATACCGCTGCAAGTCGATCGCGCCGCGGCACGGGCCCAGCTGGACATACCCGAGCAGGCCTGTGTGGTGGCTCTGTTACCCGGCAGCCGCTTGGGCGAGGTCAGCCGTTTAGGCGAGGCCTTTGCCGGCGCAGCACGTCTTCTGGCCCAGCGCGCTGCGCCGCAGCAGCAGCCGCTGTTCATCGCGCCCATGGCCAGTGCGGCCGTCGGGGCGGTGTTTGCGCAGCAGGTAGCCAGTCAAGGCGCTCACGTGCGCTTGCTGGACGGGCAGTCGCGTCTGGCGCTGACCGCTGCGGATGCTGTCTTGGTGGCTTCGGGTACAGCCACGCTTGAAACGCTGCTGCACCGCCGGCCCATGGTGGTCGCCTACCGGGTGGCGCCGTTGACCGCTTGGGTGCTGCGCGGTCTCGGCTTAGTCAAAGTTCGCTATTGCTCGCAGCCCAATCTGCTCGCCGATGAACCGCTGGTGCCCGAGTTCATACAAGAAGCGGTGACGCCCGAGGCGCTGGCCGAGGCGCTGGCGCAGCAACTGCAGGCCGGCCCCCAGCAGCAGCATCAGCAGCAGGTGTTTGCCGATATCCATCAGCAGTTGCGGCAGGACGGCGCGCGGCGCGCGGCGCAAGCGGTCGCGGACCTGCTGAGTGCCCGCGGCTTGGGCCCTTGATGCCGCCCGGCGTGGCCGGTGTCGACGAGGCCGGACGGGGGCCGCTGGCCGGGCCTGTGTTTGCGGCAGCGGTCATCCTCGATCCGCAGCGTCCGTTGAGTGGCCTGCGAGATTCCAAGCAATTGTCTGAAGCCGCGCGCGAGCACTTGGCCGGTCAGATACGGGCCTCGGCGCTGGCTTGGTCGGTGGCCTGGGCCGACAGCGAAGAGATCGACACGCTCAATATTTTGCAGGCGACGTTTCTGGCGATGCGTCGTGCCGTGCAGGGGCTGAGCTGCCGGCCACAGCAGGTGCTGGTCGATGGCAACCGGCTGCCGCCGCTGCTGGGCTTGTGCGACAACGCGCGGGCGGTGGTGCGGGGTGATGCGACAGTGCCGGCCATCAGCGCAGCGTCTATCCTGGCCAAGTGCGCACGTGATCAGTTGATGCAAAGCCTGGACCTGGTGTATCCCGGATATGGACTGGCGCAGCACAAGGGTTACCCTACGGCTGCCCATCTGGCGGCGCTGCGCGAGCACGGGCCGCTACCTCTCCATCGCCTGTCTTTTGCTCCGGTGCGGGCGTTAGTCCGCTGACGCCATAGCTCATTTCATGACCGACACCTTTGTTCATCTGCGTCTGCATACCGAGTATTCGTTGCTCGACAGTGTCGTGCGCGTGCCGGAACTGATGGACGCCGTGGCCGCTGCCGGCATGCCAGCGGTAGCCCTCAGTGATGAGTCCAATCTGTTTGCGATGGTCAAGTTCTATCGCGCCGCCATCGCCGCCGGCATCAAGCCACTGATCGGTGTCGATCTGTGGTTGGCGGAAGGCACAGAACGCGAAGCACCGCTGCGCCTGACGCTGTTGTGCCAGAGCGAGGCCGGGTACTTGAATCTCTCGCGTCTGGTCAGCCGGGCCTATCTGGAAGGCCAGCGCCGTGACACGCCTTTGCTTGAACGCAGCTGGCTGACCGCTGAGGCAGTCTCAGGTCTGATCGCGCTATCGGGTGCGATGGATGGTGATGTGGCGCGCAGCCTGATGAGTGGCCGGGCCGTGGAGGCGCGCCGTCAGGTGTTAGCTTGGCAGGCGCTGTTCGGTGACCGCTATTACCTGGAGTTGCAGCGTGTCGGTCGCAGTGGTGAGGCCGCCTATATCAGTGCTGTCACGCAGCTGGCCGCAGACTGTGATGTGCCGGTGGTGGCCACTAACGATGTGCGCTTTTTGGCGGCCAGTGACTTTGAGGCGCATGAGGCGCGCGTCTGCATACAAGATGGCACGCAGCTGGCGGACCCGGCACGTCGGCGCAAGTACACGCCCGAGCAATACCTGCGCACGCCGGCCGAGATGGTCGAACTGTTTGCCGACCTGCCGGAGGCCGTGGCCAACACGGTGGCTATCGCGCGGCGCTGCAGCCTGCCGCTGCGGCTCGGAGAAAGCCGGTTGCCGCAATTTCCGGTGCCCTCGGGTGAGACGGCCGCAGAGTACATCCGCAGCACGTCGCTGGAGGGCTTGCGACAGCGGGCGCTGACCCGTCCCCTGGTGGCATCCGAGCAGGCCAGCCGCGAGTCTTATGAGGTGCGTCTGCAGCGCGAGCTCGACGTCATCTGCACCATGGGCTTTGAGGGATACTTTCTGATCGTGGCCGACTTCATCCGCTGGTCACGCGAGAACGGCGTGCCTGTGGGTCCGGGACGTGGCTCGGGTGCCGGTTCGTTGGTGGCCTATGTGCTGGGCATCACTGACCTGGACCCCATCGAACACGATCTGTTGTTCGAGCGCTTTTTGAACATCGAGCGCGTTTCCATGCCCGACTTCGACGTCGACTTCTGCATGGAAGGGCGTGATCGCGTCATCGCTTATGTGGCGCAGAAATATGGCCGTGAACGCGTCTCGCAAATCATCACCTACGGCACCATGGCGGCCAAAGCGGTGGTGCGCGATGTCGGGCGCGTGCTGGGCCATGCCTATGGCTTTGTCGATCGCATTGCCAAGCTGGTGCCCTTCGAGGTCGGCATCACGCTGGAACAGGCACTCACGAAGGAGCCCGAACTCAAACGCCTGTACGACAGCGACGAGGAAGTACGCGCGCTCATCGATCTGGCCCAGGCGCTGGAAGGTCTGACGCGCAATGCCGGCACCCATGCCGGTGGTGTGGTCATCGCGCCTTCGGTGCTCACCGATTTCACACCGCTGTTTTGTGAAGCCGGCAGTCAGAGTGTGGTCACGCAGTTCGACAAAGACGACGTCGAGGCTGCCGGTCTGGTCAAGTTCGACTTCCTGGGTCTGCGCACGCTGACCATCATCGACCGTGCCATGCACAACATCAATGCGGTGCGGGTCGCAGGCGGCGAGGCGCCGCTCGATATCAACGCAGTGCCCATGGATGATGCCGCCACTTATTCACTGATGAAGACCGGGCGCACCACGGCGGTGTTCCAGCTCGAGTCGCGCGGCATGAAAGAGTTGATCCGCAAGCTGCGCCCCGATCGCTTCGGTGACGTGGTGGCGCTGGTGGCATTGTTTCGTCCGGGTCCGCTGCAGTCCGGCATGGTCGATGACTTCATCACCCGTAAGCACAGCCCCGGCGGTACCGCCATCGATTACCTGCATCCCTTGCTGCAGGGTGTGCTCGAGCCCACCTATGGCGTGATCCTGTATCAAGAGCAGGTCATGCAGATCGCGCAGGTGCTGTCCGGCTACACACTCGGTGGCGCCGATCTGCTGCGGCGCGCCATGGGCAAGAAAAAGCCCGAAGAGATGGCCAAGCAGCGCTCGGGGTTTGTCTCTGGCGCTGAAGAGCGCGGCGTCGATGGCAAGCAGGCCGCTTACATTTTTGACCTCATCGAAAAGTTTGCCGGCTACGGCTTTAACAAATCGCACTCGGCGGCCTATGCCTTGCTGTCGTATCAGACGGCTTGGCTCAAGTGCCACTATCCGGCAGCTTTTATGGCGGCAGTGCTCTCCAGCGACATCGACCACACCGACAAGGTGGTCACGTTGATCGATGAGTGCAGTCAGATGGGCCTGACCATACTGCCGCCCGACATCAACGCCTCGGTGCATGCTTTTGCAGTGGCCGATCCGCGCACCATCCGCTATGGGCTGGGAGCCATCCGCGGCGTGGGGCAGGGTGTGGTCGATGCGCTGGTGGCCGAACGCGAGGCGCACGGGCCTTATCAAGACCTGGAGGACCTGTGCAGCCGTCTCGATATGGCGCGTTTGAACAGACGCGTATTGGAAGCCCTGATCCGCGCCGGCAGTTTGGACCGCTTGGGCAGCAACCGCGCCACCTTGATGGCCCATCTCGGGGCCGCCATCCAGGCCGGCGAGCAGGCGGCGCGCGCTAAAGAAGCCGGTCAGGTCGATTTTTTTGGTGTGGCGCTGGTCGAGACACCGCAGCGCCCGGCAGCCACGGCACTCGCGCAACTGCCCGAATGGAACGAAGCGCTACGTCTGGCCGGCGAGCGCGAAACGCTGGGTCTGTACCTGACGGGTCATCCCATCGCACGTTTCGAAAAGGATCTGCCGCGGCTGGTCTCGGGACGCATCGCCGACTTTGCCGGCGAGCGACCGCCGGCGGCCGGCGAGGGCAACCGGTTTTTCGGCGGCCGCGTGGTCACTGTGGCCGGTCTGGTGCTCGAGCTGCGCAAGCGCGGCAACCGCACCAGTTTCATTCTCGATGATCGCAGCGGCCGCATGGAGATCACGCTGTTCGAAGAGCTCTGGCAGCAGCACCGTGATCTGGTGGTCAAAGATGCGTTGGTGCTGGTCGAGGGCAACCTGCGTTTTGATGAGTTCAGCGATGCCTGGCGGGTCGCGGCCAAGCGCATCCTGTCGTTGGACGGCGTGCGCGAGAATCAGGCGCGCCGGCTGGTGCTGCGCTGGCCGTCCCCGGAACAGGCCGCAGGCGCCGGGCTGGTAGCGCAGCTGGCGCAGGTCTTGGGGCCTTATCGCGGCGGCGACTGCGAGGTGCTGGTGCGCTACCAGAACGCACAGGCGCGCTGCGTCATTCCGCTAGGCGCCGGCTGGGCCATACGCCCGGCTGCCGAGTTGCTCGAATCGCTGGAAGGGCTGCTGGGCCGCGACGGCCTGCAGCTGCTGTACGACGCGCCGGGCTCGCCAGCCTAAGGGGCGCTTGCGCCGCGGCCCTTAGCGCCCTAACCTGCGCCTCTGTTTCGCCGCAAGATCAGGCATTAAATGGCCGTCAATTTCCTCGATTTCGAACAACCCATCGCCGAACTGGAAGCGAAGATCGAGGAGTTGGGTCACGTCACCTCCGACGGTGAGGTCAACATTCAGGACGAGATGGCGCGGTTACGCGCCAAGAGCCGGCAGCTGACCACCAGCATCTTTGCCCAGCTGACGCCCTGGCAGATCACCCAGTTGGCGCGACATCCGCAGCGGCCCTACACCCTCGATTACATCGCCCGCCTGTGCACCGACTTCGAAGAGCTGCACGGTGATCGCATGTACGGCGATGACGCGGCCATCGTCGGCGGCATCGCCCGTCTCGACGGCCGTCCGATCATGGTCATCGGCCAGCAGAAGGGTCGTGACACCAAAGAGCGTGTGCGCCGCAACTACGGTATGCCCAAGCCCGAAGGCTATCGCAAGGCTTTGCGGCTGATGCGCACCGCCGAGCGCTTTGGTTTGCCCATCGTCACCTTTATCGACACACCCGGCGCTTATCCCGGCGTCAGCAGCGAAGAGCGCGGCCAGAGCGAGGCCATCGCCCGCAACCTGTTCGAGATGGCGACGCTGCGTGTGCCTATCGTCAGCATCGTCATCGGCGAGGGAGGCTCGGGCGGTGCGCTGGCCATCGGTGTCTGTGATCAGCTGGTCATGCTGCAGTACTCGGTCTATTCGGTGATCTCGCCCGAGGGCTGCGCCTCGATTCTGTGGAAGAGCGCCGATAAGAAAGAAGCCGCTGCCGACGCGATGGGTATCACCGCCGAGCGTCTGCAAAAGCTCAAACTGGTCGACGAAGTGCTCAAAGAACCACTGGGCGGCGCACATCGCGACCCGGAAGCCGCCAGCGTTCTGGTCAAGGCCGCCTTGATCCGCCACCTCGATACCCTCTGTGCGCTGTCGGCTGAGGCGTTGGTGGCCCGGCGGCAGACCCGCTTGGCCAACTTCGGCGTCTACACTGACGCCGAGGCCTGAGCGACCCGGGCCCATGCCCGGCGCGGCCACCGCTGCGGCAGCACCGTCGTTCAACGCAGACTGGCTGCAGCGGCGCTTGGGCGAGTTGTTGGGCCCATCGCCGGCGCATTGGCCGCCCCTGTGCGTGGCTTGGTCCGGGGGCGCTGATTCCACCGCCTTGCTGCATGCCTTGTGGACCCTCCGGGGGCAAGCTTTAGCCAGCGGCCTGCGACTGCCACGTTGGCGTGCGCTACACATCGATCACCAGTTGCAGCCGGCTGCCAGTGAGTTCACGTCGCACTGCCGCCGTTGGGCCAAAGCCTGGGCCGTGCCGCTGCGCGTGCTGCGCGTGACCGTCGATCGCGGCGGCGGGCGCTCGCTGGAAGAGGCGGCGCGCAGCGCCCGTTATGCGGCGTTTGCCAAGGTGCTCTCATCAGGTGAACTGCTGCTGCTGGCCCAACATGGCGACGATCAACTCGAGACGGTGCTGTTGCAGTGTTTGCGCGGCGCCGGGGTGGCCGGTTTGGCCGGTATGGCGCTGCGGGCGCCGCTGGGTGCAGGCGGCTTGTTGCGGCCTTTGCTGCCGCTGCCCGCGACAGCCCTGCGCGACTATCTCGCGCGCTCGCATATCGCGTGCAGCGAAGACCCCACCAATGCGGATGAACGCTATGACCGCAATTATCTGCGCCACAGTGTCCTGCCCGCGCTGTTGGCGCGTTGGCCGGCCGCAGCAGCGACGGTCGCGCGCAGTGCGGCCCATGCCGCCGAAGCGGCAGCGCTGACCCAAACTGTGGCGGCACGCGATGCGGCGGCTGCTGCCGATGGGGTGGGCTTGGATATGCGCGTGCTGCGGCGATTGTCACCCGAGCGTCAGCGCGCAGCCCTGCGGGCCTGGGTGCTGGCGCAGGGGCATCCCTTGCCTGACCAGCGGCGTCTGCAACAACTCCAGTCTTTGCTCCACTTGCGTGGCGATGCCAGTCCTCGCGTGCACTGGGCCAACACTCTGGTGCAGCGTCATGGCGAGCGCTTGCTGTTGTTGCAGCAGTCTCAGTCAGTGCCCGTTCAAGCCTTGGTGCCGCTGTGCTGGCTGTGGTCCGAGCAACGTTCGGTGCAGTGGCCAGGGGCAGGGCGCTTGTCGCTGCGTCCGGATCGTTGGGGTGATGTCGATCTGTCGCGATTACCCGCTCAGTTGTGGCTGATCGCCCGTCAAGGCGGCGAGCGTTTGTTGACCGGCGGTCAACATCGGGATGTCAAGGATTTGCTGCGTGAAGCGCAGATTCCCGACTGGCAACGCGCACAGCTGCCGTTGATCTGCGCTGGCTCGGGTCCTG